>ERZ773108.194-NODE-194-length-67171-cov-5.275866_pt1 | contig 67171 bp, 54 predicted proteins | sample MGYA00580570_ERZ773108 | MGnify/ENA primary metagenome ERZ773108 (study PRJEB29015, sample SAMEA2737840) | human gut metagenome | biome: human gut; feature: human-associated habitat; material: faeces | place: China | collected 2012 ...
ACAAAGGACGGTACCCAAATACTTACCGTGCCAAAGGGCAGAAAGACTCCAAAGGGTTATTGTTCACTAACCTTTCGTGTGGTATCATATCTTTCATCAGTTAGAGTTTTCTAACTACGTACACGCTATTATTTTATATTACAGAAAACGGAGGAAAAACTATATGCGTAAAAGATTAATCGGGAAAGCCTTTGCTATCGCTATGAGTGGTGCAATGGTTTTAACTGCGACTCCTGTGACAGCTAATATTTTTCATGTTGCTCACATTGTTAAGGCTGCTGATGAACAGTCTGATGAATATGTTTATTGCTATGCTGGACTTACCTGGAATGAATATTGGGCATCTGAGGGTGTTTATGCTGCCGGTAATGACAGCTCTTCTGATACATTAGATAGTCATAGTGAACTTGATAATGGTGGATACGATGCCGTTACTCGTGCTACAACAAACCATGGTCTTCATAGAGGAAGTTTCCAGTGCATTACTACGATCTATACAACCGATAGAAGTGCTTATCAGATCTCTAATTGGGAACAGGTAAAAGATTAATACCGAACAACTACCGTACTTACGACACCTTGATTTATTACCGTACAAAAAGATAAACCCCACAACAGTTGATATTGTGGGGTTAAATCATTTCGTAAGATGTACTATTGAAAGTAACATCTTATTCCAAACACATAGGTGTTCGGATATTATTTTAATTGGTACACCTTCAGGGATTCGAACCCTGGACACCCTGATTAAGAGTCAGGTGCTCTAGCCAGCTGAGCTAAAGGTGCATAAATTAAGTCCGCCTTGATGAATGTCTTTGCTGATGTGTCTCGCGAACAAAATATATTATACTACGTGATTCGCCATTTGTCAAGACTTTTTTTAAAAAAAATTAAAATTTTTATTTTGCGGTTCGCAAAGCGGCAGCAAGCCTCTTTGGTGATTTTTTATTTTATTGCAAAACTGTTGATTGCAACTCTCTCTTATTATCTTTTTATTGTAGCATAACTATTTTTATATAACAAAATTATTTTTAAAAATACTATTGACAAATTTTAAATATGCGCTATAATATAGTTAGCACTCGTTAATAGAGAGTGCTAACAAACAAAGATGAGGTGTTTACAATGGCAACATATGAGTTTAAATCAGAGTCTAAGAGAATGCTTGATTTGATGATAAATTCAATTTATACACATAAAGAAATTTTTCTGCGCGAAATAATTTCAAACGCAAGTGACGCACTTGACAAGCTGTATTACAAGTCCTTGTCCGATGAGAATATTGCATTTGACAGAGACAAGTTTTTTATAAGAATAACCCCCGACAAGGAGGCGCGCACGCTTACAATATCGGATGGCGGTATAGGAATGAGTCGCGATGAGCTGGAAGAAAATCTTGGAACAATCGCAAAAAGTGGTTCGTTTGCATTTAAATCTGAGAATGAAAAGAAAGACGATGTTGATATAATCGGTCAGTTTGGCGTTGGTTTTTATTCCGCTTTTATGGTTGCAAAGGCTGTGACTGTTAAAAGTAAAAAGTTTGGCAGCGATGAGGCATATAAATGGTATTCGGAGGGGGCTGACGGATACGAAATCGAGTCTTGCTCAAAAGAAACGCCGGGAACCGAGATAGTAATTGCTCTTAAAGACAATACCGACGATGATAACTACGACACATATCTTGAAGAGTATACTATAAGAGGTCTGATTAAAAAGTATTCAGACTATATTAAGTATCCTATTAAGATGATGGTAACAAAACAAAAGCTTAGGGAACAGCCAAAAGATGCAGACAAAGACGCAAAGCCCGAGTATGAGCAGTATACAGAGGATGAAGTTTTAAACAGTATGGTTCCGCTGTGGAGAAAGAATAAGTCAGAGCTGTCTGAAGAAGACTACAACAACTTTTATAAAGAAAAATACTTTGACTATGAGAATCCGCTGAAAACCATTCATACAAGCGCCGACGGAACGCTCAGTTATACCGCACTTATGTTTATACCATCGCGGCCGTCGTTTGACTATTATACAAAAGACTTTAAAAAAGGTCTTGCGCTTTATACCAACGGCGTAATGATTATGGATAAGTGCGAGGATTTGCTGCCCGACTACTTCGGTTTCGTTAAGGGGCTTGTTGACTCTGCCGACCTGTCGCTTAATATCTCGCGTGAGATTTTGCAGCACGACCGTCAGCTTAAGACCATTGCGGCTCATCTTAAAAAGAAGATTAAAAGCGAACTATTGAATATGCAAAAGAATGACCGCGAAAGCTATGATAAGTTCTATGAGGCGTTTAAGCGTCCGCTTAAGTTTGGCGTTTATGACAACTACGGTGCAAATAAAGACTTTTTGTCAGACTTGATTATGTTCTGCTCTTCAAACGAAAAGAAGAATGTAACTCTTACGGAATATGTTGACAGAATGAAAGACGATCAGGAATTTATTTATTACGCAAGCGGAGAATCGGTTGAACAAATTGACCGTTTGCCGCAGGTTGAGGCGGTTAAAGACAAAGGCTATGAAGTTTTGTATCTCACCGAGGACGTTGACGAATTTGCGATAAAAATTCTGGACGAGTTTAAGGAAAAGAAGTTTAAATCCGTTTCATCTGCCGACCTCAATATTGAGGACGAAACATCTAAGGCTGAAGAAGCCGTTGCTGAAGAGACGGGCAAGGATTTGTTTGCGGCAATGAAGGATATCTTAGGCGACAAGGTTGTAAAGGTTAAGCCTACCGCACGGCTTAAAAACCACCCTGTATGCATTACAAACGAGGGTGAGGTATCGCTTGAGATGGAGAAGATTCTCGGAGCAATGCCGAATGGCGGAGTAAAGGCTCAAAGAGTTTTGGAAATTAATATAAAACATCCGCTTTATGAAAAGCTGAAGGCAGCCGAATCGGATTCGGACAAGCTCAAAAAACTGACAGAGGTTGCTTACGGCTGTGCGCTGCTTGTTGAGGGCTTAAGTGTAGACAATGCGGCTGATTTTGCCGACAGCGTATGCGGGCTGATTTAAAATCATACAAATATCAAAGCGGCTGATTTTTCAGCCGCTTTAATTATGCATATAAGCCTTTAACAGCTTATGCTTTTTTTAATTCCTTTGTGTATTTTCTCATAAAATACACCGTTCCGAAGCATACAATGGCCTCGGTAAGCGGCATTGCAAGCCATACGCCGTTTGCGTTAAAAATAAGCGGCAGAATCAGAATCAGCGCACCGCTGATAACCGCGCCTCTTGCTATCGAAATGCAAAAAGCTGCGTTCGGCTTCATCAGCGACTGGAAGTAGTATGTCGAAAATACGTTCAGCGGCAGCAATATAAATGACAGCGAATACAGACGTACTATCGTCGGCGATATGGCAAGAACCTCGGGTGTTGCTTTCATCAGCGCCCCGACAATTTGAGTGGGGAAACTCATACAAAACACAGTCCATACGGCGGCAAAGCTCAATGATGCAAATATGGCATATCGCAGGGTTTGTTTGATTCTTTGGTGCTGCCCCGCCCCGAAGTTCGCCGATATAATAGGCTGGGCTGCCTGACCCACACTGTAGCCGCAGCATTGAACGCATACATTTATATATACAATAACGCCATAGACGGCAAGTGCGTCCTCTCCCATATACTTCATAATCCGATTATTCAAAAGAGCGGTCACAATTCCCATTGCCACGTCAACAAAGAACGAAGAAAATCCCGTCACAATTATATTTTTTGCCTTACCGAAAAATTTGTTTACCTTAACAATGCGCAGGGTGTTCTTCTTTCTTACAAAGTGAAAGCACATAACAATAACGGTAATGACATTTCCGATTGCAGTGGCAAGCCCCGCGCCGAACATTCCCATATCCAGCCCGAACACGAAATAAATATCACCGAAAATATTAAATATTCCGCCGCAAAGAACGGCTAATGTGGCAAGCCCCGGATTTGCGTCATTCCTTAGAAATGACGCAAAAATCTGTGTAAACAGATATGTGGGTATCACAAACTTGACGGGCAGAAGATATCTTTTGCAAAGCGGTATCATAGATTCGTCTGCACCGAAAAGCATTAAAATCCGGCTGTCAAACATAACAAATATTATTATGCATAGAACAGAGAAAACAGCGGCACCTATTACGGCAACCGTAAAATATTCGTTTTCGTTCTCGCCGCCTTTGCCGCCCCTTCCTTTAATATTACTGAAGTAAACGCTTCCGCCGATTCCGAACAATAATCCAAGGCTGAATATTATATTCCAGATGGGCGAAATAACAGCCATAGCGGCAGAGCCTCTCGGACCTTCGTATTTGCCGATTACTATTGCGTCAACAAATCCGTAAATTATGCTGATTAATGACGAACCGAACGCCGCCGCAAGATACTTAAAATACGTCTTTTTAATATTGTCCTTCAATAAATTCATATTTACCTCCCCGAATAAGAGCCCACCCCGACGGCACAATCAAAGATTGCGGTCGGTTACCGCGGACCGTTATTGTTTTTGCATAAAAAAGAACCCGGTTAAATAATAACCGAGCGCACTCGACATCTTTTCCGACTAAGGGGCTTTTCGCCCCCGTGCATTGCGATGCACAGTCCTCCGATGACCTGTTTGTGTATTATAATCTAAAATTACACACTTGTCAAGACCTGATTAAATAAATTTTAAAGAATACGGTTTTACAGCTGCCAGCCCTTATTTAAAAAAGTATTTTCGTATTTTTAAAGATTAACATAGAATTAACACAGAGTAGGTTTCGGAGTTAACATTGGATAATGTATAATCTTTTTTGTAAAGAATAAAAAAAGAAAAAGAATTTTCAGGAGAGTGATTAAAATGAAGATGAAAATTAATTTGAAAAAGGTGGCAGCGGCTGCGATTTCGGCAGTTTTGGCGGCGGGTGCGCTTGTCGGCTGCGGAAGCATAAACGATACGGCAACGGATAACAGCGCGGGCGCATCGGGTTCTCAGACACAGGGTCAGGCTGTTGTTTCGACAGACGGTTCTACATCAATGGAAAAGGTTATCGGCTATTTAAGCGAGGCATATATGGAGGATAACAAAAACGTAAAGGTTACATACAATCCGACAGGCTCGGGCTCGGGCATTCAGGCGGTATCGGAGGGCAGGTGTGACATCGGTCTTTCAAGCCGTGATTTAAAAGATGGAGAAAAGCAGACGCTTGAGGACACGGTTGTGGCAATCGACGGTATCGCGATTATAGTAAATCCGCAGAACAAAATTGAAGACCTTTCGGTTGACCAAATAGCAAAGATTTACACCGGAGAGGTTACCAACTGGAGCGAGGCCGGCGGCGAGGACGGACCTATAGTTCTGATAGGCAGAGAAGCGGCGTCGGGTACGCGTGACGGATTTGAGTCAATCACAAAGACAAAGGATAAGTGCAAATATAACCAAGAACTTACCTCAACCGGTGATGTAATTCAAACTGTTGCAAGTAACCCGAACGCAATCGGATATGCTTCGCTTGCGGCTGTTAAAGACACGATAAAGGTCTTAAAGGTTGAAAACGTAATGCCTTCAAAAGATACAATTCAGGATAAGTCATATAAAATTCAGAGAGACTTTGTGTTTGTGACAAAGAAGGGCGCAAAGCTCAGCGATGACGCACAGAAGTTCTTTGACTATGCAACAAGCAAGGATGCGGATGCGTTGATTGAAAAGGCGGGGGCAATCCCCGTCATAAGATAAGGAATGAATAGTTTATGAATGACGCAATAAATTCGGCAATAAACAAGCCTGTAAAAAAAGCGGCAGAGGCAGATAAAAAATCCTCTGCCCGCCGCCTCGGCGGCGCAAAGATGATAGAGAAAGCGATGAGCGGCATTTTCACAGTATGCGGACTTACCGCCCTCGGCTTTGTAATAGTTATAACAATCTTTCTGCTTGTATCGGGAATCCCCGCAATAGGCAAAATAGGAATTTTAAATTTTTTGCTCGGACGGGAATGGCGCTCGACTGCGGCAGAGCCTTTATATGGAATTTTACCGTTTATATCCTCATCGGTTTTCGGAACCCTGGGCGCAATAATAATCGGCGTTCCCATAGGGCTTTTGTGCGCGATATATATATCAAAGTTCGCGCCGAAGGGCTTTGGAGCGATAGTGCGCGACGCGGTTCAGCTTCTTGCCGGGATACCGTCCGTTGTATACGGCCTTGTGGGAATGATAATAATTGTTCCGCTTGTACGTGAGACGTTTAATCTGCCCGACGGTGCAAACCTGTTTTCGGCTATAATCGTACTTTCGATTATGATATTGCCGTCGGTTATAAGTGTATCCGAGACGGCGATAAAGGCTGTGCCGAAGGAGTATGAAGAAGGTTCGCTTGCGCTTGGCGCGACAAAGACCGAAACGGTGTTTAAAATAGTGGTTCCGGCGGCAAAAAGCGGTATTCTTGCCTCGGTCGTGCTTGGCATAGGCAGGGCAATAGGCGAGGCAATGGCGGTAATGATGGTATCGGGCAACGCGGCAAATATGCCTAAGCTTTTCGGAAGCGTTCGCTTTCTTACAACAGCGGTTGCATCAGAGATGTCATATTCATCGGGTTTGCAGAGAAGCGCGCTTTTCTCGATAGCGCTGGTGCTTTTTATATTCATTCTGATTATAAATACCGTACTTAATTTTGTGATTAAAAGAAAGAAGGACTGAGCCTATGCACGAAAAGATTTCAAACAAACGCAGAGCGGCGGACATAGTAAAAAATGCTTTGATGTATGCAGCAACGGGAATAATACTTGTCTTTCTTGTATTTTTAATAGGATATATTCTTTTTAGAGGTCTGCCGCATATCACAATGAAGTTTTTAAGCACAAAGCCGAGTTTGGTGCGCGAGACGGTGGGAATCCTGCCGAATATATTAAACACGCTTTACATAGTTCTTATGACAATAATAGTTGTTTTGCCTGTCGGGATAGGCTCTGCGGTATATCTTAATGAGTATGCAAAGAACAAAAAGCTTGTGCGTATGATAGAGCTTGCAACAGAGACACTTGCCGGGATTCCGTCAATAATATACGGACTTGTGGGAATGTTGATTTTTGTACAGTTTTTATCCTTCGGCACAAGTCTTATCGCGGGTGCGATGACCCTTGCGGTTATGACCCTGCCGACAATTATGCGAACGGTACAGGAAAGCCTTAAAACCGTTCCCGACAGCTACCGCGAGGGGGCTCTCGGGCTAGGCTCGGGCAAATGGCATATGATAAGAACTGTTGTGCTTCCGTCATCGATTGACGGAATTGTAACCGGCTGTATCTTATCGATAGGAAGAATAATAGGCGAAAGTGCGGCGCTTCTCTTTACCGCCGGTATGGCAAATGAGATAATCGGATTTTTCAGCGCTCCTATGCCTAACAATGCGGGGTCAACATTGACGGTTGCCCTTTATATGTACGCAAAAGAACGCGGAGATTTTGACATCGCCTTTGCAATAGCGGCTATTTTGCTGGGCTTAACATTGATTATAAACCTTGCCGCAAAGCTCGCGGCAAACAGGCTGAAAAAAGGGGGAAAGGATAAATGAACGAGACCGAAATAATGAGAGCGGAAAAGCTTAATCTTTGGTACGAGACAAATCACGCCCTTAAAGATATAAACATAAGCATACCCAAAAATGAAATCACCGCGCTTATAGGTCCGTCCGGCTGCGGAAAGTCTACATTTTTAAAGACGTTAAACCGTATGAATGACTTGGTTGAGGGCTGCAGAATTGAGGGAAAGGTCACCCTTGGCAGCACGGACATTTATAAGGACATAGACGTTACTGTCTTGAGAAAGCGCGTGGGTATGGTCTTTCAGAAGCCAAATCCCTTTCCGATGAGTATTTACGACAATATTGCGTACGGACCGAGGATTCACGGGGTCAAATCGCGGCTTAAGCTTGACGAGATAGTAGAACGCTCGCTTAAGCAGGCGGCAATATGGGACGAGTGCAAAGACAGACTTAAAAAAAGCGCGCTGTCTATGAGCGGCGGACAGCAGCAGAGGCTTTGTATAGCGCGTGCGCTTGCGGTCGAGCCGGAGGTTTTGCTGATGGACGAGCCGACTTCGGCGCTGGACCCGATTTCCACCTCTAAGATAGAAGAGCTTGCCCTTGAACTTAAAGAAAAATATACTATAGTTATGGTTACGCATAATATGCAGCAGGCGGTGCGTATAGCCGACAAGACGGCTTTCTTCCTGCTTGGAGAAGTAATAGAGTTTGACGAGACGGAAAAGATGTTCTCGACCCCTGCGGACAAGAGAACAGAGGACTATATAACGGGGAGGTTTGGTTGATGAGACGGCATTACGACGAGCAGCTTGCTCAGCTTAACACAGAGCTTATAACAATGGGTGCGCTGTGCGAAGAGGCTATTTCGGCGGCGGTTAAGTATCTGATTGAAAACGATGAGGCACTTAAAGAAAAGGTTTTTGAGGCTGATTCGCAAATCGACCAAAAGGAAAGGGATATAGAAAGCCTTTGTATGAAGCTTATCCTTCAGCAGCAGCCTGTGGCAACCGATTTGAGGGTCATATCGTCTGCGCTTAAAATGATTTCCGATATGGAGAGAATAGGCGATCAGGCGTCAGATATAGCCGAGATTGTCTGCTTTGTGAACCGAAGCAGCATAGGCAGCAAGGTTCATATCGCCGATATGGCAAGAGCGACCATAAATATGGTGACCGACAGCGTGGAATCTTTTGTCAAAAAAGATATTAATCTGGCAAACGGAGTAATCAGACACGATGACACGGTTGACGACTTGTTTATCAAGATTAAAAATGAGCTTATCTCGGGCATAAAAGAGGGCGTCGGCGATGCGGAGGGGCTTATTGACCTTCTTATGATTGCCAAGTATTTTGAAAGAATAGGCGACCACGCCGAAAACATTGCCGAGTGGGTTATATACTCGATAACGGGTAGGCATAAGACGATTTATGAGTAATAAAGCGGAGCCGTAAAGATATTTGCGGCTCCCTTTCAATAAAATTCTTGATTTTGGTTATATGATTTGATATAATTTAAATAAGAAGCAGTTATGTTTCAGAGGTGATACGTATGATTTATCTTGTAGAAGACGATGATAATATCAGAAAGCTGGTAAGCTATGCCCTTTCAAAAGAGGGCTATGACGTAAAAGGCTTTGCCCTCCCGCACGAGTTCTGGAGCGAACTTGACGAGGATAAGGCAGAGCTTGTTATGCTTGATATAATGCTGCCCGAAGAGGACGGACTTTCTATCTTAAAAAGACTCCGCACCACGGCAAAAACGCAGGGACTTCCCGTGATAATGCTTACCGCAAAAGACAGCGAGTATGACAAGGTTACAGGGCTTGATATGGGCGCGGACGATTATATATCAAAACCTTTCGGGATGACAGAGCTTATCGCGCGTATAAAGGCACTTCTGCGCCGCAGCCGCCGCTCGGCCAAAGAGACGTCGGCTTATACCTTGGGTTCTTTGTATGTAGATCCCAAAAAACATATAATAAGGATTGACGGAGCGGATGTGCAGCTCTCTTACAAAGAATATTCTCTTTTGATGGCTCTGCTTGAGGCAGACGGAAACGTGGTAACAAGAGACGCTCTTTTAACCAAGGTGTGGGGAGAGTGCTATGATGAATCAAGGACACTTGACGTACATATCAGAAAGCTTCGCGTAAAGCTTGGCGAAGCAGGAGAGCTTATTAAAACCGTTAAGAGTATCGGTTATAAAATCGGAGGCGCAGAATAATGACAAATAAGATATTTCGTTCGGTATTTTTCACCTCTGTTTTAACCTTGGCTGCGGGGCTTGTCCTTGCCTTCGGAGTGCTTTTCGGTGCGTTTGAAGACCGTATTGAAAAAGAGCTTAAAAGTGAGGCGGGCTATATCGCATACAGCGTAGAAAACGGAGATACGGATTTCTTCAGTAAATTTTCGGGTTCGGACAAGCGAGTGACGCTGATAGCGGCAAACGGCGATGTTATTGCAGACACGCAGGCGGCGGCTTCCGATATGGATAATCACGCCGACCGCGAGGAAGTTAAAGACGCGCTTAAGTACGGCAGCGGAACAAAAGTCAGATACTCTGAAACGCTGACAGAAAAGACAATTTACTATGCGCAGAGATTAAGCAACGGAAATGTTTTGCGTGTGTCAACCACGCAGTACACAATAGTAACAATTATCCTCGGGCTTATGCAGCCTATGATTATTGTGCTTGTGATAGCGATGGCGCTTTCATTCTTTTTATCTTCAAAGGTTTCAAAAAAGCTGATACAGCCTATAAATTCAATTGACCTGAATAACCCCGAAAACAGCGATACATATGAAGAGCTGTCTCCGCTTCTGCACAAAATAATAAATCAAAGGCGAACGATAGACGGGCAGATAGAAAAGGCAAAGCAGGTTCAGGAGGAATTTAAGCTTATAACCGAGAATATGAGCGAGGGATTTTTTGTAATAGATAAAAACGCAAAGCTTTTATCATATAATTCGGCGGCGCTTAAACTGCTTGACGCTTCCGCGGCAGAGGATAATGTGCTGACCCTGAACCGAACAAGCGGATTTATAGACGCGGTAAGCAATGCCTTAAAGGGCAGACACGCCGAAAATACAATGCTTCACGCAGACAGAACATATAACCTGATTGCAAACCCCGTATTTGATAAAGAAAGTGTAATAGGCGCGGTTATAGTGATAATAGACGTGACCGAGACAGCCAAGCGCGAGGCGATGCGGCGCGAATTTACGGCAAATGTATCGCACGAGCTTAAAACGCCGCTTACATCGATATCGGGCTTTGCAGAGCTGATGAAGTCGGGCGGAATCCCCGAAGAGACCGTCGTTGACTTTTCAAACTCTATTTATACAGAGGCGCAGAGGCTGATATCTCTTGTAAGCGATATAATAAAAATATCCGAGCTTGACGAGAAAGATAATCGTCTTGACCGCGAGAGCGTGAATCTGTATGAGCTTGCCGCCGAGGTTATAAACAGGCTTAAGCCTGCGGCAGAGAAGAAGAATATCAGCTTTATGTTAAAGGGTGGAGACGCCGAAACCTTCGGCGTAAGAAGTATTATAGATGAGATGATATACAACCTTTGCGACAACGCGATAAAGTATAACAAAAACGGCGGAAGCGTTACCGTTACGGTAAACAATGACGGCGACAAGGCAAAAATTTCGGTTAAGGATACGGGTATAGGCATCCCAAAGACGCAGCAGGACAGAATATTCGAGCGTTTTTACCGCGTTGACAAAAGCCGTTCCAAGGCAGAGGGCGGAACGGGCCTCGGGCTTTCGATTGTAAAGCACGGGGCTATGTATCACAACGCGGATATCTCGGTCGAAAGCGAGATTGAAAAAGGTACGACAATGACAATTGCGTTTAATAAAAAATAATTAAAAAATTTTGTATTTTATGGAACATATATGCATATACCTCCGTCTAAATTAATATAAAGCAAAACCACAACTTAAAAACGAATGGAGGAATTGGTGTGAATAAAATAACAAAAAGAATCGGAACAGCAATTATTGCCGCGGCGGTTGTGATGTCAAGTGCCGCATTCGGGGAAGTTTTTGCGGCGGACTCGAGCCGTCTTGAAGCGGCGATTGTTTCGGCAAAAAGCGTAATTGACGTACCGGAGGAGTTTTCGGAATTTGACAGCAATATTATAAAAAACGGGGACGGAACGGCGTACGAACTCAGCTGGAGAGTCAAAGACTCAAGCGACTCGATTTCGGTAACGGTAAACGCAAACGGTGATATCACAAGCTATTATCTGTACAGGCAGGACGATTATTCAAGAGAGGATATAAGGTTTTCAAAGCTTTCAGCCGATGAGGTTTCGGATAAGGCGACAAAATGGCTTGAAAGGGTGAATCCCGGCTGGATGAGTCAGCTTAAGGAAAGCAGCGTAACAGACGGAGGTATTCACGGCAGAAGCTCGTATATTCGCTTTGAAAGATATGTAAACGGCATTAAGTTTTTGAACGACGGCGTAAGCATAGATGTTGACAAAAACAGCGGGGAGATTAAAAATATGTCGGCTGACTGGACATATGAGAAGGATATCCCCGACCCGTCAGAGGCTATGGATATTTCAAAGGCTAATGATGAGTTTATAAAGCTTTCGCCCGTTGAGTTGGTTTACGTAAGTGATGACGGCAAGACGGCGAAACCCGTTTACAGACTGACGATGCCGTATGCGGCTGTTGATGCGCGCAAGGGCGGAGAGCTTGAAACCGTAAACCGTGTTGACAGAGGAGGCTCGGCAGAGGATTCGATGGCTTCGGGCGGCTCGGGCGCAAAAAACGCGGGGCTGACCGAAAGCGAGATTAAAAACCTTGAACAGGTAGAGGGCTTAAAGTCTGAAGAAGAGCTTAAATCCGCGGCTTTAAGCTTGTACGGAACAGATCTTTCTTCTGCGCTGTACGAGGGTATAACCTACAGAAGAACACGCGATTATTACATAGAAAGCGATGGCGATGATACGGGAAAAGAAGCCGAGTACAGAGCAGAACTTTCGTTTGTATTTGATAAGGATAAAGACAGCGAAAGACGCGCATACGTAGGCTTTGACGCAAAAACGGGCGAGTTTGATTTATATTATTCGTATGAAACGGGTGCAAGGATTCCCGAAGGCAAAAGGGATAATAACGACAGCGAAAAGAATAAGAATAATGCGAAAGACAGAGCCGAAAAGTTTGCGGCGGCGCATTCGGGTGCAGATATGAACAGCGTTAAGCTTGAAAACTGCGAGTACAGCGAATATGATGACAGCTATTCGATAACCTTCGGCAGATACGAGAATGAAATTAATTTCCCGCAGGATTTTATAAGTATTTCGGTTAATGCAAAAAGCGGAAGAATAATCGGTTATTACAAATCGTGGAGCAAGAATATGAAGTTTGAATCGGCTGACGGTTTAATCAATAAAGAAGAGGCGGAGGAAACCGCAAAAGCAAACCTTGGTTTAGAGTTGAGCTATCGCTATTCGTACAAAGAAGACGGCGGCAAAATAAATAAAACCATTGAGCTTGCGTACAGTATAGATGATTATAAATGGAGCGCGATAGACGCAAAAACGGGCGAGCTGATTTTGTATAGCCGCGGCGGCGACAGTAACTATCCAAGCGATATCAGCGGTCACTATGCGGAAAATCAGATTAAGACTCTTATCGATAACGGAATTTCGTTAAGCGGCGGAGAAGAAGCTTTCCGTCCCGATGATGTGATTACTCTCGGTGACTTGACGGCGCTGGCGGCAAGCCTTAAAAACGGATATTTCATCTGCGGCTCTACAAACAAGGCGGAAACCCTTGTCGGATATGATATGTTATCGATTGACGAGAGCTATAATGCGTCGGCACAGGCAACAAGAGCGGACGGTGTAAAGTATATTATCAGGGCGCTTGGATATCGCAGACCCGCCGAACTTAGCGGAATATATAAATGTGACTTTTCAGACAGCGACAACATACCCGAGGATATTTTGGGATATGCGGCGCTTGCAAAGGGCTTCGGTATAGTAAACGGCGATGAAAACGGATGCTTTAATGGAGACGGCAGCCTGACACGCGCCGATGCGATGATAATGATATACAATTATCTTTCAAGATAATTGCTTAAAAAATGTGAGTTTCAAATTACTTTAGATTAGTGTGTATGCTCAAGGGGTCGGCAAAAGCCGACCCCTTGAACGTGCCGAAAAAGTTATTTTCAGCAAGATATTGCTTTGAATTGACTGCCCTTCGCCCATAGGTCCGCCGCCGCGCCCGTTGCGGCAACGTAACAATATCTTGCTGAAAGCATTGTGAGAACACGAAAAATTTCATTTCTTTGCCGCCTGTGGTAGGCAGGGCTGAATCAGGGGACGGCGTTTAATTAAATATGAAATTTTTCGTTTGTCAGGGGTTATTGATAAATTCAAAAGGGTCGGCTTTTGCCGACCCCTTATCATTTTATGTATTATTCGGCGCCCCTCTCTGTAAGCAATGTCTTAAGCTCGTTTCCGTTTTTGCCGTCTAAAACAGAAAACTCTTCTTCATCGGTTGTTGAAGTATTGACCATTAAAGGCGTTTCAAGAGCGTTGTCAATCATAATGCCGACGTCTTGGCGGACAGCCGCATCATCAAGAGCAAGAGTAAGCCCGTCCGTAATTCCGAAGCGTGTTGCCGCCAGCATATATCCCATCGGATATGAACCGTTAGCCGCCGCAAACGGCTCATATCCCAAAAGTACAACTATTTCTTTTGCAATTTCGGCATTTGAAATATCGGATTCGGGATTAAAGTTACCGTTTTCGTCACCGTTTATTATGCCAAGCTTTTTTGCATAGCTTATATAGCGGTATGCCCAATGTTCCTCCGAAACATCGGGAAACGTGTCTGTTATTTCTTCGGATTTGATTTCGTCCTCTGTAGCTTTTGCCATACAAAGCATTTTTGCCGCTTCCGCACGGGTAACGGTGTCGGTAAGCCGCATATTTCCGTCAGGGTCGCCGTTCATAATTCCAAGGCTTGAAAGCCGTGCCGCTTGAGTGCTGTCAAGCCCTGCCGCAAACGCGCAGACCGATGTTGCTATAAGACAAGCCGATACAGCCGTACAAAGTATCTTTTTCATAGTATTCATATCCTTTCTTTATATAAAATTTTATTTTTATACAGATAATTATACATAAATATACAAACTATGTCAAGAAAATTTTGGACAGGTAATGTATGATTTGTTATTGACATTATTAAAAAAATGAGTATAATAATACCAATATCGTATAAAAAGGACGGAGAATATTTTATGGTAAGAAAAGCATTTAAAATGAAGCTGTATGACGGAATGAAGGACGAGTATAAAAAACGCCATAATATGTTATGGCAGGAAATGAAGGATATGATTCATCAGTACGGAGGAAGCAACTATTCGATTTACCTCGATGAAGAGACAAATGTTTTGTACGGATATATCGAGCTTGCCGACCCCGAGCTGTGGGATAAAAGCGCAGATACCGAAATATGCCGAAAGTGGTGGGATTTTATGGCGGATATTATGGAGACAAACCCCGATAACAGCCCTGTGTCTGTTGACTTAACTCCTGTATTTCACCTTGACTGATTATTGGACTTATTCACATAAATTTCACATAAACTTCATATTTATCCTATTGACATTTAATTGGCAAAAGAATATAATAAATAATAGTAGCATTTTATTTACTATCGCACAAATGCTACTATTATTGTCTTAAAGAATGTCAAAGGAGGAATATATTACGGATTCTAAGCAAATTCAAAAAATGTTTCTGGCAGTAATGCCTATGTGGCATTATAAGCTGACAAAGCCCTTTAAGCATTTGCTTCTTGACAATGTCAGCCTTGATATGTATTACTGTATACAGATTATCAATCTGACGGGCAAGGAAATGGCAATGTCAGAGCTTGCGCGGGCAATGCATATGCAGAAGCAAAGAATGACCAAGATAGTTGACGGACTGATAGAACGCGGTCTGGCAGAGAGGGTCTCTGACCCGTGCGACAGAAGAATTGTCAGAATACGTCTGACAGACAAGGCATTTGCTTATATCGATAAATTCCTTGATGAATACGCGGTATATTTCAGGGAAATTATAGACGGTATAAGCGACAGTGATAAAGAAGAGTTGGGGGCGGCGCTTAAAACGTTTCTTCGCATTTTAAAAACCGTGCCTAACGAAAGAGAAAATATGCATCAAGGAAGGGAAGCGAAATTATGATAAAACGGCTTGCAAGCTGTATCAGAGAGTATAAAAAGCCCACGATATATACTTTGATACTGATAGTGGGCGAGGCAATAATGGAAACTATTATTCCGTACATTACCGCACAGCTGGTAAACGATATAAAATCGGGGACAAGTATGAACGAGCTGCTTAAAAAGGGCTTGGTTCTTACGATAATCGCCTGTATCTCGCTGCTTTGCGGCGGATTGGCGGGCTTTACCTCGGCGCGCGCGTCTGCGGGATTTGCCAAAAATATGAGAAGCGATATGTTCAGAAAGGTTCAGACCTACAGCTTTGAAAACATCGACAAGTTTTCTTCGGCATCGCTAGTTACGCGTATGACAACAGATGTGGCAAACGTTCAGATGTCGTATATGATGATTATAAGAACAGCGGTAAGGGCGCCGCTTATGCTCATATTCTCGGTTGCTACCGCGTATATAATGGGCGGGGCGTTGGCTACGGCTTTTGTTGTGGTAATACCCGTCCTCGGCTTCGGACTTTGGCTGATAGGTAAAAAGGCGATGCCTGCCTTCAGACGGGTATTTAAAAAGTATGACCGTTTAAACGAATCGATTGAAGAAAACGTCCGCGGTATGCGCGTGGTAAAGGGCTTCTCGCGTGAGAATCACGAGAAAGAGAAGTTCGGCGCGGCGGCAGAGGATATAAGAGAGGATTTTACACGCGCCGAAAAAATAATCGCGTGGAATATGCCGCTTATGAACTTTTGTATGTACTTTAACACGGCTTTTGTGCTTTTAATCGGTTCTAAGCTTGTTATACAAAGCGGCGGAAGCACCATAGATGTCGGTCAGATTTCGGCTATGCTGACTTACGGCGTTCAGATACTGATGTCGCTTATGATGCTGTCTATGATATATGTTATGATTACTATGTCGGCAGAGTCGGCAAAGCGTATATGCGAGGTGCTTGAAGAAGAGCCTGCTCTTAAAGAGCCGGAGGTGCCCGTTACAAGCGTTAAAGACGGCTCGATAGACTTTGATAACGTAAGCTTTAAGTACAATTCAAAGGCAAAACGCTATGCCATTGAAGATGTCAATCTGCATATAAAAAGCGGAATGACGGTCGGAATTATCGGCGGTACGGGTTCAAGTAAATCATCGCTTGTTCAGCTTATACCAAGGCTTTACGACGCGACCTGCGGAACAGTAAAGGTGGGCGGAACGGACGTAAAGGAATATGATATAGAGACGCTTCGCGGAGCGGTTGCGATGGTTCTTCAGAAGAATCTGCTCTTCTCGGGGACGATTGCCGAGAATCTGCGCTGGGGCAACGAGAACGCCACCGATGAAGAGATAGAAGAGGCGTGCAGACTTGCCTGTGCGGATGAGTTTGTTCAAACCTTCCCCGACAAATATCAGACAAAGATAGAGCAGGGCGGAACAAACGTGTCGGGCGGTCAGAAGCAGAGGCTTTGCATAGCGCGCGCATTGCTTAAAAAGCCAAAGATTCTTATTCTTGACGACTCAACCAGCGCGGTTGACACAAAGACGGACGCAATGATAAGAGACGGCTTTAAGAAGTTTATACCCGAGACAACAAAGATAATAATTGCTCAGCGAATCGCATCCGTAGAAGAGGCTGACGCGATTATAGTTATGGACAACGGAAAAATCGCGGATATCGGTACGCACAGCGAGCTTATAGAGCGCAGCGAGATTTACCGCGAGGTTTATATGCAGCAGTCGAACGGAGGTGCGGAAGATGAAGAAAAATAAGAAGATGAACAGCGGAACATTCGCACGGGTGATAAAGATGCTGTTTAAGTTTTTCCCCGTACTTTTGCCCGTAACAATATTCTGTATATTATTCTCGGCTGCGGCTGCGGCTGTTCCGGACGTATTTATACAAAAGGTAATAGCGATAATAAGCAAGTTCAGCGAGTCGCGCGACTGGGCTGCTGCAAGGGCAGAGCTTATCCCGCAGATATGCGTGCTTGTGGGAATATACATCGTGGCTCTTATAGCCGTTATCGTATACAATCAGCTTATGGCATATATAACTCAGGGATTTTTGTGCAAAATGAGACGTGCAATGTTTGACGGTATGCAAAGCCTGCCGATTAAGTATTTTGACACAAACAAGCACGGAGATATAATGAGCCATTACACAAACGATATCGATACGTTAAGACAGCTTGTTTCTCAGGCTCTTCCGGCACTTTTGCGTGCGGGCTCGGTTGTTATATGCGTATTTTTTGTAATGCTTTATTACAGCGTGTGGATGACGCTTGTACTGCTTGTCGGCGTTGCCGCAATGATGTTTGTATCCAAAAAGCTCGGCGGCGGTTCGGCAAAATACTTTATACGCCAGCAGCAGTCGCTTGGCCGTGCGGAAGGTCTTATCCAGGAGATGATGAACGGTCAGAAGGTTATCAAGGTCTTCTGCCACGAAAGAGAATGTGAAGAGGACTTTGACAAGCTTAACGAGGCGTTGTATGAAGACAGCGGAAGAGCAAACGCATATGCCAATGTTTTGGGCCCGATTATTCAGAACATCGGTAATATACTTTATGTAATAGTTGCGATTGCGGGCGGAGTGTTTTTGCTTTTAAATGTTAAAAACCTAAGCATATCAAGGGCGGCGCTTGATATAAGCATTGTTGTTCCGTTTCTTAATATGACAAAGCAGTTTACGGGTAACGTAAATCAGCTTTCGCAGCAGATAAACGCTATAGTTATGGGTATTGCGGGCGCGGACAGAATTTTTGAGCTTATGGACGAAAAGCCCGAGACGGACGATGGATATGTTACCCTTGTCAATGCTGAAATTTCGGCAGACGGAACAATAACAGAGACAAAAAAGCATACAGGACACTGGGCGTGGAAGCACCCTCACGGGGACGGAACTCTTACGTATACAGAACTCAAAGGCGATGTTCGTATGTTTGACGTTGACTTCGGATATGACGAGGATAAGCAGGTTCTTCACGGGGTATCGGTGTACGCCGAGCCGGGACAGAAGGTTGCTTTTGTCGGCGCAACGGGTGCCGGCAAGACGACGATCACCAATCTGATAAACAGATTTTATGATATTGCCGACGGTAAGATAAGATATGATGGAATAAATATAAATAAGATTAAAAAATACGACCTTAGGCAATCGCTTGGTATAGTTCTTCAGGAAACCAACCTCTTTACCGGTACGGTTATGGACAATATAAGATACGGAAGGCTTGAAGCAACCGATGAAGAGTGCCGTGCGGCGGCAAAACTTGCCGGGGCGGACGACTTTATAACAAGGCTTCCCGGCGGATATGATACAGAGCTTTCAAACAACGGCGCTAATCTGTCGCAGGGACAAAGACAGCTGATTGCCATTGCGCGTGCCGCTGTGGCAGACCCGCCCGTTATGATCCTTGACGAGGCAACATCGTCAATCGATACCCGTACGGAAGCAATTGTTCAGCGTGGTATGGATAAGCTTATGGAGGGCAGAACAGTATTTGTTATTGCTCACAGACTGTCTACGGTTATGAACTCTGACGTCATTATGGTGCTTGAACACGGCCGCATAATAGAACGCGGAAGTCATAAAGACTTGATTGCACGAAAGGGAACTTATTATCAGCTTTACACCGGCGCGTTTGAACTTGAATAGAAAAAACAACCCCCAAAAAGTCAGATCAAAAATCTAACTTTTTGGGGGTTATATCATTTTTGTATTTTGTTTTCAGCATTGTGCAGCCGATTAACATAGTCACAAGCTCTCCGAAGGGAAAGGTAAACCATATGATATATCCCGGCATTGCCGAGTTTATAACAAATCGGGATAGAAAATATGCGACAGGCAGGATAAACACAAGCTGTCTGCCAAGAGAAATAATAAGTGTTTCAGTTCCCGCGTTAAGTGCCTGAAAGATTCCCTGAAACGCAATATTTGCCCCGGCAAAGACAAAACTTGCGGAAATTATACGCATTGCGCTGAGACAAAGCGAACGGGTTTCGCCCGACAGACCGAAGGCGCGTGTAAACGGAACTGCGAAGGCTTCGGCGGCAATCGTGCCCAAAAGACCCCAAATAAAAGAAATACAACATAAATTATTATACCGAGGAAGATTGCATTCCCTGCGGTTTTGCTTGCTTTTTCGCGGTCGCTTCTGCCGAGGCACCCGGCAAGAAGCGCGTTCGCGCCGACGCCTGTCCCTATACCTATAGCCACCATCAGCATCTGCATAGGAAAGGCAAGGGTAAGGGCGTTAAGTGCCGTTTCGCCGTTTTGTGGCATATTTGCGACAAAAGCGCTATCGACTATATTGTACACCGCCTGCAAGACCATTGAGATTATCATAGGCAGACCCATTGAGATAATCAGCTTGTTTATCGGCACGGTTGCCATTTTGTTTTTGGTTTCTTTTTTTTGCATAGATTTACATTCTCCGTTTCTGCTGATTTGATACAGTAAATTTCCGCAAAAAAAGCGTGCTGCAAAAAGCCGGAATTACGCTTAATGCAACACGCTTGATTTTAGTTCACTATTATATTGTATCATAATCAAAATTAATTTTGTTTACTTAAATATTATATAGAATTGAGTGTTCTTTGTCAATCGCTGATTTAACAAAAATAAATGTTAAACGCAAAATTAAAATTAAGCAAAATGCAAAGGTAAATTCGAAAAATTTAACAAAATCAGAATAAAAAACCGTAAAGACTGGACATTTGAGGCAAAGTGTGCTATAGTATATCAGTTGAGCAAAAAAGATATATACAAAAAGAGGGAAAATGGCAATGAACATAATGAAGAAAATAGTATTTACTGCATTGATTATGGCACTGTTTATGACGCCTTGCGCATATGCCGACGATAACACGGCCGTAACGCGCAAAACGGCTGTAAATATGCTGACGGAGGTTCTGCCCGTGTGGGAGACGGGCACGCCGTTTGACGATACAAACGACCCCGCTGTTGCGTATTATCGGAAAAAGAAGATTGTTCACGCAATTTACGATAATAACTTTTTGCCGGACAGAGAAGTGACAACCGAAGAGTTTTTGATTATGCTTAAGCGCGCACTCGATGTATCCTGTCCCGACCTTTTTTACGATAATACAAAAATTGTATGGCACACCGACCAAAACGAGGTAAGCCCGTTTTATCAAAGTCAGATTGCGTTTTTGTCGGCTGTGGGTGTGTATAACAATTCGGGATATTTAAAGCCGAAATCGATTATATCCGTTGGTATGGCAAGATATTATATAAGCCTTGCCGTGCGCGCTCAAAATTACGGCAAAAGAAGCAAAAACGGCAGCAGAAGCTTTTGCAGGCTTCCGATTCTTATGTATCACGTAATCGATTATCCGTCGGGGCCTTACCCCTATGTGTTTGTAAGCGAACCGAATTTTGAAGAGCAGATAAAGTATTTTTATGATAACGGCTATACGTTTCTGTTCCCTGAGGAGATGTCTCTTGCCGACTCGGCAAAAAAGGCGGTTGTTATAACCTTTGATGACGGATATGAAGAGACATACGACAAAGCGTATAAAATCCTTAAAAAGTATAACGCAAAGGCGACGCTTTTTATGGTCTCTGACAATATAGGCAAGGAATATTACTGTACAGACCGACAGCTTTACGAGATGAGCGACAGCGGAGTCTTCAGAATATACTCGCACACTGCAAACCACGCAAGGTTGACCGAACTTTCGGGAGACGAAATAGCGGCGGAATTTTCGGCTTCAAACGATGCGATATACAATGTAACGGGCAGAGAAGTCACATCAGTTGCATATCCGTACGGTTCTATAAATGCCGATGTTGTATGGCAGGCGAGAAGATTTTATAAAACGGGATTTTCGGTAGTGAACAAAGGCTCGGGCAGCGTGTATGAGATACCAAGGACAACGATAGATGATTCAATCAGTATTTTGCGGTTTCCTTTATATTTAAGATAAGCGGCGATGATGAGATATGATAGAAATACCACGCTATGTAAAAAAAGTATTAAATACGCTTGAAGAATCGGGCTTTGAGGCGTTTGTTGTAGGCGGCTGTGTCCGTGACGGAATTATGGGCAAAAATCCGTCCGACTGGGATGTATGTACATCGGCTGCCCCGAACTTAACCCAAAAGGTGTTTTCGGGTATTATGCCTACGATTCCGACAGGAATAAAGCACGGAACCGTAACCGTTTTGTCGGACAATATGCCGATAGAGGTTACGACCTTTCGCGTTGACGGCGGCTACAGCGACAGCCGCCGCCCCGATGATGTAAGCTTTGTGAGTGATATAAACATCGATTTGTCAAGAAGAGATTTTACGATAAATTCTATGGCATATAACGAGGCAAGAGGGCTGATTGACCCCTTCGGCGGCAGAGAGGATATAAAAAAGAAAATAATCCGCTGTGTGGGTGACCCAGAAAAACGTTTTTCGGAGGATGCGCTCAGGATAATCCGCGCCTTAAGATTTTCGGCTGTATGCGGATTTGAGATAGAGGCGGATACCGCCGCCGCGGCACGCGCTCTTTCGTACAAGCTGTGCGGCATTGCGGCAGAGAGAATTTATGCAGAGCTTAAAAAGCTTTTGCTTGCGGACAGCCCGTCAAGAGTTTTGATTAAGTATCGCGATATATTTGAAAGGATTTTGCCGGAATGCTTCGGCAGCGAAGTGTTTGACGCCGAAATGTGCGTTGCGGCGGATTATATGCCGAAGGATTTTGCTTTAAGGCTTGCCGCTGTCTGCGCCGTGGCGGGCGATGATATCGGTTTGGCGGCGGGCAGGCTTAAGCCCGATTTAAAGACAAAGCGCAGAGTGTGTAAAACGGTAAAGAATATAAATGCCCTACCGCCCATGACAAAGGCAGAGGCGCTTAGATTTGTAAAGGAATCCGGCGCGGAAGCGGCGCTTGATACAGCGGTGTTTAATTCGGTTATATTCGGTGACGAGGCTCATAAAAATGCCTTAAAAATTATACAAAGTCTTGATAAAGACAAGGACTGTTGGTCGTTAAGACAGCTTAAGGCAAACGGAGCGGATATGATTGCGATGGGCATATCGGGGCGGAATATAGGAGATATGCTTGAAAAGCTTCTTGACGAGGTAATAGACGGAAGGTGCGAGAATAATCGCGGTGCGCTTTTAAGTATGGCAGAGAGAATAATAAGTAACAAAACTTAGTTTATATTTGCATAAAATAGTTGATTTTTATACAGCGATTGGTTATAATTAAAGTATATAAGCAATCAGCGATTTAAGAGGGTCATTTGACTGAACGTAAATTGGAAAGGAAGATAAATATGTTTAAAAGGCTTTTTACATCCGAGTCGGTTACGGAGGGGCACCCCGACAAAATATCGGACTTGATTTCAGACGCAATACTTGACGCAATATTAAAAGAGGATAAATACGCGCGCGTTGCGTGTGAAGTTACCGTTACAACGGGGCTTGTACTTGTTGTGGGTGAAATCAGTACATCAACATATGTTGATATAACAAAGCTTGTGCGCGAGACTATACGCTCGGTCGGATATGACAGAGCAAAGTACGGCTTTGACTGTGATACCTGTGCGGTAATCACCGCGATTGACGAGCAGTCGAGCGATATCGCTATGGGAGTTGACGACAGCGGTGACGGCATCGGAGCGGGCGACCAGGGAATGATGTTCGGATTTGCCTGCGATGAGACGGAGGAGTATATGCCTATGCCGATTTCTCTTGCTCATAAGCTGGCGCTTCGGCTGACGAAGGTGCGCAAAGAGGGTATCATCGATTACCTCCGCCCCGACGGAAAGTCTCAGGTTACCGTTGAATATAATAAAGACGGCTCTGTTAAACGCATAGATACGGTTGTTATTTCAAGTCAGCACGATGAAAATGTCGATATAGAGACATTGCGCAAAGATATAAAAGAAAAGGTAATACTTCCCGTTATCGATCCCAAGCTTTTGGATGATGACACAAAGTATTTTATAAACCCCACGGGGCGCTTTGTAATAGGCGGCCCGCAGGGAGACTCGGGACATACGGGCAGAAAAATTATAGTTGATACCTACGGCGGCTATGCAAGCCACGGCGGCGGCGCATTCTCAGGCAAGGACCCGACAAAGGTTGACAGAAGCGCAGCGTATGCCGCAAGATATGTTGCCAAAAACGTTGTTGCGGCGGGGCTTGCCAAGGCGTGCGAGGTTCAGCTTGCATATGCTATAGGCGTTGCAAAGCCTGTATCGCTCAGAATAGATACAAGAGGAACGGGCAAAATCAGCGATGAAGAGATTGCCGAAAGGGTTTCCAAAGTGTTTGACTTAAGCCCGGGCGGAATAATCAAAAGCCTTGATTTGCGCAGACCGATATATAAGCAAACCGCGGCTTACGGACATTTCGGAAGAACCGACCTTGACCTCCCCTGGGAGAGGCTTGACAAGGTTGATGAACTGAAAAATTAAGCATATATTCAGAAGTAAAAGGGGGATAAATTATGTCGTTTGACGGATTTGTGACGCGCAGTGTAACAGATGAGCTTAGGCGCAAGCTTACGGACGGAAAAATAGACAAGGTTTATCAGCCCGAAAAGGAAGAGATAATTTTATCCGTGCGTACGAGAGAGGGAAGCTATAAGCTTCTTTTGTCCGCCAGCGCGGCAAACCCGAGGATACATCTTACCAATGTACAGCGCGAGAATCCTATGACTCCGCCGATGCTTTGTATGCTTATGCGCAAGCACTTATGCGGAGCGGTTATCAAGGATATTTATCAGAACGGCTTTGACAGAGTTGTGCGAATCGACGCAGAGACAAGAAACGAGCTTGGGGATTTGTGTACGCGCTCGGTTGTGATTGAGATTATGGGCAGACACAGCAACGTGATTTTGCTGGACGATACGGACAAAATAATGGACAGCGCAAAGCATATCGATTTTACTGTAAGCGCAGTTCGGCAGGTGCTTCCGGGAATGACATACGAGCTTCCGCCGGGGCAGGACAAGATTGCCGCGGACAAGTTAAGCTCATATGATATGATGGAGACTCTTGCTGCCTACCCCGATGATACGCTGCTTGACAAGTTTCTGCTTTCCAAGATTATGGGAATGAGCCCTTTGCTTGCGCGCGAAATTGTATATCGCTTCTCTAAAAATACAAAAATGATGAAGTGCGAGGTTGACTGTGCGGCATTTACTGTGCATACAACCGATATCTTAAAAAAACTTTGCAATCACGAGTTTAAGCCTTCGCTTGTCACCGACCCTAAGGAAAAGAAGCCGGTTGCCTTTTCGTGTATTAAGCTTTGCCAGTACGAGGATGCCTGCAAAGTAGAAGAATTTGATTCAATCAGCGAGGTTGTGGATTCTTATTACGAGACAAGAAGCCGCCGCGAGCATATGAACAGACGTTCGGCGGCGCTTTTAAAGCTTGTTCATAATAATATTGAACGCTGCCGAAAAAAGATAGTTATGCATAGAGAGCATATAGAGTCGGCAAAGGACAGAGACAAATATAAGATGTACGGAGATTTGCTTACCGCAAATCTTTATAAAATCAAATACGGTGACAAAAGCGTTGTTGTAAAAAACTATTACAGCGAAAATGGCGAGGATATCGAGATTAAGCTTAAAGCCGATATAAGCCCGTCACAAAATGCGCAAAAGCTTTATAAGCGTTATAACAAGGCAAAAACAACCGAAAAGTTTGCAAAAGAACAGCTTAAAATAGCAGAGGACGAAAAGTATTATCTGGAAAGCGTAGCAGAGGCGATAGAAAATGCCGATACCCCGGCAGAACTTGACGAAATCAGGCAAGAGCTTGTGTCGGAGGGCTATATCGCCAAGCAAGGCGATTTAAAAAAGAAAAAGCAGCAGCAAAAAAAGTCAGAGCCTATGAAGTTTATTTCACCCGACGGATATGAGATTCTTGTCGGCAGAAACAACAGACAAAATGATGAGCTGACGCTTAAGAGTGCGTATTCTACCGATTTGTGGTTTCATACAAAAGAGATACCGGGTTCGCATACGATTGTAAGGACCAAGGGGAGCGGAGAAGCGCCCGAGGCAACTATGCGGCGCGCGGCAGAGCTTGCCGCGTTTTACAGCAAAGCGCGAAACTCGTCACAGGTTCCGGTTGATTACACTTTAATAAAGAACGTTAAAAAGCCGAATGGCGCAAAGCCCGGAATGGTTATATACGACCGATATAATACTGTCTATGTGACCCCAAACGAAGAATAAGCGGCAAAATTTTGAACATATCGAAAAATTAAAAATATTTTTTAAAAATGTCTTGATTTTTTGTCGGATATATGATATACTTATTTAGTCGTTTGATATGCCGCTGTGGTGGAATTGGCAGACGCGCTGGACTCAAAATCCTGTGGTAGTGATACCGTATCGGTTCGACCCCGATCAGCGGCACCACGTCGGAATGGACTTCGCTCCATTCCGATTTTTCTTTTACAGAAAAATCAGTCATACGCTTCGTCATTCCTCCTTTTATAATTTAAATTCTGTAAATTTTGCAGAATAAGTGCATTGACAAAATTTAATGCTTATGATAAACTTATTATGCTACACAATATAATAAAGCTTTCAGATGGGAACACTACTTTAGGTAAAAAAGGTTTTCCTTCTTTCCTCGTACCCATATGAGAGATATTGTGTAGCAACAACTGAAGGACTAATTACCTTTTTTCGGTGTGCCTTGTTTAGAGGCACACTTTTTTAATTGGTTTTCGGATAACTAATATCAGGTTACGGATATTAAAACTCTGCGCGTTTAAGCAGAGCCGTAAAACGATTGCGGACAGATTAGTCTTTATTTTATATTGACATAGTGATAGTTTTGTGCAAACAGATGACACTTTTCTCTATTGTTGGCGGTAAGGCGTGATGATATAATTAAATTGCAATTTTATATGTAAAACAAGCTGTAACAATTAAAATAAAAAAGAGAGAAGTGATAGTAATGAAGGATATAAATTCAATGTCCCTCGAAGAAAAGATTTTACAGACAAAAGTCGCTTTGATGCAGCGCGGCGAAAAGTTTAACGAAAAGGTAGGGGCGGCGTTCTTCTTTGGTCAGATTATAACCGAAGCAGATGACGCGGGTCTTGACGAGCTGAGAGGATATGTAAAGGATGCGGTTGAAAACTCTGACATACCTCCGCTTATTACATCGGATTTTGAAAACGGCTGCGGAAGTATGGTTCAGGGGCTGACGCCGCTGCCGTATCTTATGGGGCTTGGCGCGGCGAATGACGAGGGGCTTGCATATGATTACGGAAGGGCAACGGCGCTTGAAGCACGAACAGTCGGAGCAAACTGGTCGTTTTCGCCTGTGTCGGATTTGAATATAAACAGACGTAATCCGCTGGTAAATGTCCGCTCAATCGGGGACAATGCCGATTTGGCGTGCAGATTGCTGAAGCAGGTTGTAAGCGGAATGCAGGACGGCGGCATTGCCGCTTGCGCAAAGCACTTTCCCGGTGATGGTATGGACTATCGCGACCAGCACATAGTAACAACTCAAAATTCGCTGTCGGTCGAGGAATGGAAAGAAAAATCGGGAAGAGTTTTTAAAGAACTTATAGACAGCGGTGTTGATTCGATTATGGCGGGACATATTTCCTTTCCGTCATATCAGAGCGAAAGAGATGCGGAGTCGGGGCTGCCATACCCCGCAACCTTGTCATACGAGCTTATCACCAAGCTTTTGAAAAACGAAATGGGATTTAAAGGGGTAGTTGTGACAGATGCCCTCGGAATGGGCGGAATACAAGGCTTTTATGACACAAAAGAGCGGACCGAAATTGAGGCGTTTAAAGCGGGCTGCGATATGGTGCTTTGGCCGACCGAAAGCTATGTGGGAAATATGAAGAAGGCTGTTGAAAGCGGTTACATATCAATCGAAAGGCTTAATGACGCGGTGCAGCGTATTATGAATTTAAAAGAAAAGCTTGGCTTGTTTGACAAGAACAGAAAAGTCTTCTATGAACTGACCGATGAAGAAAAGAGTTTTGTCAGAAAGACACAGAAGGCAGTATCGAAAAAGAGTATAACACTTATTAAAAATAAAAAGGGATTGCTTCCCGCAGACCCGAAAAGCGTTAAAAGGGTTCTGCTTGTACCCGTAACAGATTATAAGCCCGTATTCTCTGTCGCAGAGCATTTGCGCGGCGAGATAGAAAAAAGGGGAGTTAAAGTATTTTATATGCCCGAGGCGGACAGCCAGAAGTTTGATGCATATGCAAATGAGGCGGATTTGATTATCTTTGCTATGTTTTCAAGACCATTCAGACCAATCGGATTTCTGGATTATTACGGAGACGCGGCTCAATTGCTAACGATGGCGGCATCTGTCGGCAGAGAAAAGACGGTAGGCGTTTCGTTCGGCTCGCCGTATTTTTGCAATCAGTACTTTGAAAAAACGGGTACGTTTGTAAATGCGTATTCGATGCTTGACTGTTCGGCAGAGGCCTTTGCAGAGGCGATGTTTGGCGAGGGAGACTTCGGTTGTTTTTCGCCCGTTGAGCTTTAAAGCAGTTTTTGAAATTTGAAAGGAGAATATTAAAATGTATAAAATAAAAAACGGCTTGCTTGAAAAGGACGGAAAACCGATATATTGTGTGGGGGTATCGTACTATGCATCGTATCACGAGCGCAAGGTGCCCGTTCCGCCGGAGGGCGACAGATTGGGAGAGATGAAAAAAGATTTTAAAGGAATGGCGGATACGGGATTTAACCTTGTGCGCTTTGCCGCCCTCGGAGATATGTCTTATGACGAAAACGGAGAGATAGTGTATAAAGGAGAGCTGACCGATACACTTATTAAAGAAGCTGAAAAGGCAGGAATAGCAACAATGATACGTCTGCAGGGGTACACCTCAAACCCATCGGGAAACACCGATTGTCTTATGGTAGATTCCGAGGGGGAAGAGATGAACACCGATACGTGGCTTAACTTTATTCAGAACAGCCTTCATCACAAAGGTATTTTAAAGGACAACGAGAATTGCACGCGTGCCCTTGCAAAGCACTTTAATGAAATATCTGATATAGCCGGTTTTCAGACATATAACGAGCCGCACTATCCCTTAGAGGGGATATATGATTATCATAAGGATTCGATTGCGGCGTATCACAAGTGGCTTGTTAAAAAGGGGATAATGAGTAAGACGGAGACGGCTGACTATGAGCCGCCGCGGAAAAGACCCGAAAAGGGAGAAGACCCGACAGAATGGATTAACTGGCGTTTGTTTTCTATGGAGGCGTTGAGCGAATTTTTAAATGATACATCGGATATCGCGAAGGAAGCAACGGGAATAGAGACAATGACCTGCTTAAATACCGACCCGACGATTCCCACAAACTCGGCAAGGTGCGTAAACTTTTACGACAGCGCCGAGGGAATGGACGCAATAGGCATAACGCATTATTATCTGTGTAATATGCCCGAGGTGTTCTTTGCAAACTTTGACCTTGATATGGCAGAGTCGGCGGGAGCGGTCTGCGGCAAGCCGATGTGGCTGGTTGAATATGATGCAAGGACGGATATCCCGCTTGACAAGTTCAGAAGAGAAACATATATGGCTCTCGGCAGCGGCTGCAAGGGAATAATGTATTATCAATGGCGCGGAGACCACACATATCCCGACTCTCCCGAGGGAAACGGCTTTGGGGTGGTTGACGAGTTCGGCAGACCTACCGCGAACTATGAGAATGCAAAAAATGTTACGGCGCTTATAAACAAGCTTTCGGATACATTTATTTATGCGGATAAGCTTCGCACCTCGGTGGGACTTCTTCACTCTGACTATGCGTTTATGTATGCGGACGCTGTCGAAAACGAGGGGTGTGTTTGCGATGATTCGCTTAAAAACAGCTATCTTGATAAAATGGTTGATACATATAAACAGCTTAGACTTGAAAACATATCGCCCGATATTATACGCGCAAAGGACCTTGACGAAAACAAGCTTGGCATAAAGGTGTTGTGTGTTGTGTGCCGTGATATGCTTTCTGAGGATGAGAAGAAGGCTTTAAAGAAGTTTGAAGAAAACGGCGGAAAAATAATAATAAGAGATGATTATTTCTGCCATGGGTATAAGCCGACATTCTTTAAAGACGAAAAGTATCTTAACAGCTTTGAGCTTTACGAATCGCTTGAAATGTGCGGAGTTATTCCTCCCGTAAAAATCAAGGGCGAGCGTTATCTGCTGCATCAGACTTTAAAAGGTGAGGGTTATTATGTGATTTGCATAACAAACACATCTCCGTTTAAAGACGGCGCAAACGATACGGTGCTGACGACCGAGTTTGATTTTTCGTCGGCTGTTATGTATACGTTTGAAGACCGCGGCGGAAAAATCCTGACGGTTGATAACAGAAGTATAAAAATAGACAAAATAGGCGATGGTGCAATAATAGTTTTGAAATAAATTAAAAAGGGGCTTTCCGAAAAGAAAGCCCCTTTTTAATTTAGCTTATTTGCTTAAATAGCCTCCGTCCACGGGGATTATTGCTCCGCTTAAGTAATCCGATGCCGAAGACGCAAGAAAGACGGCTGTTCCCGCCATATCTTCGGGCTTTCCCCAACGCCCTGCGGGAATCCGCGAGAGAATCTCGGCGTTTCTTGAGCTGTCTTCTATCAGCCTTGTGTTCATTTCCGTTGCCATATATCCGGGTGCGATGGCATTAACGTTTATACCCTTTGACGCCCATTCGTTTGAAAGAGCCTTTGTAAGCTGTGCCACGCCGCCCTTTGAAGCAGCGTATGCAGGCACCGTATATCCGCCGAAGAAGCTTAGCATAGAAGCAAGATTTATAATCTTTCCGCCGCCGTTTGGAATCATATGACGTCCGGCAAGCTGACAGAGAATAAATACAGAGCGCAGATTGACATTTAACACGTCATCCCAGTCGGATAGCTGAAATTCTTCACACTTGCTGCGACGCTGAATACCTGCGTTGTTTACAAGAATGTCAAGCTTGCCCCCAAGCAGAGCGACAGCTTCCGAAAAGCCGTTTTTGATGTTATCTTCTTTTGAAAGGTCGCATTTGACGGGCTGTACCGAAAGCCCGTCCGCGCTTAATTCATCCGCCGCGCGGAATACGCTGTCACTTGACGCCATAATAACAACCTTTGCGCCTGCTTCGGCAAGCCCCTTTGCGATTCCGCGCCCCAGACCGCGGTTCCCGCCCGTTACAATGGCGGTTTTGTTTTCAAGACTAAATATGTTCATTGTATTTGCTCCTTATCTAAATCAGTTTTTAATCAAATTTGTACATTACTTTAACTGCGCCGCTTCCTTTGGTGAAAAGAAGGTCAAATCCATTTTGGGCTTCTTCGGGCGGCAGTACGTGAGTTATAATTTTAGCGTACAGAGGTTCGCGCACGGCAATTTGAGCGGCAATCTCTACATCTTTCTTTCTGTACACGCGGACAAAATGTATAGATGTCTCTTTTGCCATTCCTTTAAACAGAGGAAGCTCGGCGGGCTTTTTATAAGATGCGACAATAACGATTTGCCCGCGAACCTTTACGGTGTCAAGAAGGCTTGAGGCAACGGGCTGTGCACCGGCACAGTCGTATACGCGGTCGAAGCCGTCGCCATTTGTCTTTTTTAATGAATATTCCGCAACATCGGTTTTTGTCGGATTTAATGTTTCAAAGCCGAGTTCCTTTGCAAGGGCAAGGCGGGAATCGTCTGCCTCGGCTACTATGACCTCGCGTGCGCCGAAGAGGCGAAGCGTAAGAGCAACGCAAAGACCTATTGTTCCCGCACCGAAGACAAGAGCGTTGTCGCCGGGGGTAAAGCCCGTTTCTCTTAAGGTATGTACGGCAACGGATATAGGTTCTATCAATGCGCCGACTTTAAACGAAAGCTCGTCGGGGAGGCGGACAAGATTCTCTTCGGGTACAACGGCGTATTCGGCAAAACCGCCGTCTGCGTCAATGCCATACAGCCCCAAGGTATTGCATACGTGCGCATTGCCCGAAAGGCAAGGGGTGCAGTGACCGCAGCTGATAAGAGGATAAACCGTTACGCGCTCGCCTTTTTTAAAGCTTTCGGTGTCCTCTTCAAGCGTCCCCGAAAACTCGTGACCGATAACCAACGGAGCTTTTGCTCTGGGGTGGGTTCCTGCATAGATGTTAAGGTCGGTGCCGCATATTCCCGCGTGCGATACCTTAATTTTTGCCCAACCCTTGGGAACCTCCGGAACGGGAATATCATTTACACCTATTTTGTTTGCTCCTAAATATTGAATTGCTTTCATAATAAACATCTCCTTATATTTATTTAATTAACGAATATTTAAGCGGCTCGCCGTTTATAAATCTCACGGCTTCTTCGGCTGCCTTGCGTTTAAGCTCAAGAGCCGACTGCTCTGAATACCAGGCGGAATGAGGGCTTATGCTGAAGGTGTCAAGCTTAAGTAAGGGATTGTCGGACGTTAACGGTTCATTTTCAACCACGTCGAGACCCGCTCCCGCGATTCCTTTATTTTTAAGCGCGTGCAAAAGCGCGTTTTCATCTACGATTCCGCCTCTTGCCACATTGATAAGATAAGCGGTGTTCTTCATTGCGGCGAACTCTTTTTCGCCGAAGAGATGATACGTTTCTTCGCTGCGCGGGCAATGAACGGATATAATATCGGATTTTTCAAGCAGCTCGTCAAACGAGACAAATTTAACAAAGTCGGGGAACTTCCGCTTGCTTTGTCCGTACTCTGCATCATATGCTATAATCTCCTTGCACAAGGGACGAACCCTTTCGGCAAAAGCGGTGCCGATGCGCCCCACTCCGCAGATTCCCACGGTTGCGTCGGACAGACGGAAAACGGGAATGTTTTTTTGATAATCCCATACGCCGCGCCTTATAAGATTATTGGTAAGAGCCAGCTTTTTGACAAGCGTCATCATATGGGCAAGCGCCTGGTCGGCAACCTCACGCGTTCCGTAATCGGGAACGTTGCACGCCTGTACGCCGTACTCTTTTGCGTCACTTAAATTTATGTTGTCATAGCCCACTCCGTATCTCACTATGCACTTTACATCGGGCAGAGCGCTGAAGATTTTTTTGTCCATTTTAATGTATTGGTTTAAAAGTACAACAGCTCCCTTGCAGTTTTTGATTACCTCCTCCTGAGACTTGCAATGCAGCCATTTTACATCTAAGCCTGCTTCGCCCAAAACTTTAAGCTCGGGTTCTATGTCTTTGTGATCCAAATCACAGATAATTACTTTACACATTTTCATACCTCCTTACGCTCTTATCATATCACGCACTATTGTTATAAGTCTATTGAAATATTGCCTTTAATTATATAAATATTGCTTTTTTAAATTTGTTGTGATATAATAAAATAAAAGGGGCGGTAAGCGGTGAAAGAAATAATTGATTTTAAATATCTTGATAAAGGAAAAGATGAACTCAGCAACCTTCGACATTCCCACGGAGAGAGCTATGAGATACTTATTGTTCGTGCGGGAAACGGGTCGGTAATTGTAAGAGACCGCCTTTTTAAGCTCCATTCGGGGGGAGTGTATTTTATTAACGGTATGGATACGCATTGTACCGTTCCCGATAAGCCCGATGAATATTATCGCGGAAAGATAATTGTGTCGGGCAGATTTATAGACGGACTTGCCGAGATACTTGACTGCACGGGACTTGTGGAAGATTTGTTTCATAAAAACGGAGGAACGTATTTTGTTCCCGATGAGGAAACGGCGGCTTATATAGATAACGAATTTTCGGCGATAAGCCAAGCTCTGTCTGACGGATTTGACTATGCCAAGCTAAGTGTGGCAACAGGGGTTATGAATATTTTAAAATGCGGTCACGAAAAAAAGCAGTCGCAGATTTTAAGCCTTGACGACAGAGTTTCAAAAATTTTAGAGTACGTGAACGAGAACCTGAAAAACAATATCACACTTGACGATATATGCAATCGCGTGCACGTAAGCAGATATTATTTATGCCATATGTTTAAAAAAACAGTCGGTATGACTGTTTTTGAGTATATTTTGTCGCGCAGACTGTCTATTGCAAAAAAATATCTTACAAGCACGGATATGAGTCTTACGCAGATTTTTGAGGCAACGGGTTTTTCAAGCTTTTCGTATTTCAGCAAGATTTTTCGGCGGTATGAAGGGGTAACGCCAAGCGCCTTCCGCGCAGCATCAAAACAGAAATAAACACGGGCATTATTTAGGAATAAATGCCGACGGCGGCACGCCCGTTGTCTTTTTAAACAGACGGCTGAAGTAATAAATATCGCTGTAGCCGACGATATCGGCTACTTCTGAGATGTTATGCTCGCCGCTTTGCAGAAGCGACTGAGCGCGGTTCATACGGATTCTTATAAGAAACTGCTTTGCGCTTATTCCCGTCTCGTCTTTAAAAAGACGGTGAAAATGCGAGCGGCTTATATTTGCCATAGCCGCCAGCTTTTCAATTGAAAAGTCATCTCTGTAATGAGTTATCAAATGTTTTTTTATTTTGTCTATCACATCACTTTGTTTATGTCCCGTTCGGTTTTCGCGTATTAATCTGCACAGAAGCTCGGCTATAATGCTTTGACAGAACAGCTCATATCCCGGGGTTCTTGCATTCCATTCATAATACAGAGTTTTGTACAAATTATGAAAGATTTCGGGATTGGATAAATGCGTAATCGTAGGAAGTTCAAAAGAATTTACGGACTTTCCGTCGGCATTTAAAAGCTCAAACGAAACGGTATAGTATGTCCAAGGGTCTTTTTTATCCGCATAGCCCGAGTGCGCCTGACCCTTGTTGAAGAAAAGCAAATCCCCCTGACCGACACAAAATTCTTTGTTATCGACAGTATATACGGCTCGCCCCCTTGAGGCATAGCTAATCAAAAAGTGCGTTTTGTTCGTTAAGCTTCTGTGCCACAGCGCATCGCTTTGTCTGTGGACGACAAATCCTGCCTTGCCGACAATAATATCCGAAAAATTATCAAGCGTCATTAACCTCACCTCTTTGAGTCGAATTATATCATTTAAAATTTAAAAAGTCAATAACATATGATAGTTTTGTGCAAATAAATGGTATAATTATCTATGGTGTGATATCTGAAGATGTATTAAAATTATAAGTGAGAAAATTTTTATACATAAAGATTAAGCACGGCATTTGTGCAGGAAACGGAGCTGATATATGTTGACAGGAAAGATAACCGATGAGCTGCCGCGGGATGGGCGCTTTGACGGCTTGACACCCGGATGGCTGAACGGACAAACAAAAAAGCTTGGGCAGGTGAAATCAGATTATGTTGGAAATAACGGATAATAAAAAAGTAAAAATCAGTACGGATAAGCGTTATGTAAAGCTGAGGTTCGGCAGCGGAGTAAAAGAGAGCATTGTTTATATCCCCGGAGGGAGCGCTCAAATCGATATTCCGTCGGGTGAGACTCTTTCGGTCTTTCCCGACGGTGCGTTTGACAATGCGGAAGAATCCGTCCTCTGTACCGAGGCGGATGACGGCGAGATTTCGGCTTACAGAAATCTTGCTTTAAATCCTGCGGATATGCCCGGACAGGATACGTACTTTCCGCATACATACGCAAATTTTGTAACAAGAAATTCAATCAGGTTTGAAAGCAGAAACGCGGTTGACGGATTTGCCGAGACAGGCGGACATTACGGATTTCCGTTTCAGTCCTGGGGCGGCGGTGACCGAAATGATTTAGAGTTTAATATAGACTTCGGCAGAGAGGTGCTGATTGACAAACTGGTAATATATATGCGTGCGGATTACAGCGTAAACGAAGAGGGAAAAGAACACGATACATATTGGAATAAAATAACGGTTTGTTTTTCGGACAAAACCGAGATGACATTAAATCTTGAAAAAAGCGGCGGTGGTCAAAGCTTTTCATTTGAACCAAAGACGGTAAACGGACTTAAGCTTAAAAATCTTGTAAGAGACTTAAGCTTCCCCACGCGCGGATTTGCGGCGCTGTCACAGATAGAGGTCTGGGGCAGGGATATACATTAAACCAAAAAATAATAATTTAAAATATTAAACCGCCGTCGGGCGGCGGAAACGGAGGCAGAATATGAATTTAGATAAATTAATTCAGTCGCGCACAGGGGGGCAGGATATTAAGTTCCCCATTTCTGACGCTGAACTGTGCAGAAGGTACGAGGCGGTTACAACGCCTATGGTAAATGATGTGCTGAGAGAGATGGAGCTTTTGTATCAGACTTTGCCTTATAACATTGCTCCGCTTAAGGATGATATGAAGGTCGCGGGGATAGCGTTTACCATTAAAGGCTCTAAAAACCTTGATATCCGCGACGAGATGATTCAGAGAGCGAAGATGCTTGAGGCTATCCCCGAATGCAGCGTGATAGCGTGGGACACCAACGGCGACGACGAGTCGGCGCAATGGGGAGAGATAATGACGATGGCTGCAAAAAAGCGCGGATGCAGAGGAGCGGTGGTAGACGGCGGAGTAAGGGATACAAACCGTGTCCTGGAGCAGGACTTTCCGGTTTTCTGCAAGTTTCGCTCATCAAACGGAATGATGGGAAGATTCCGCACAATAGGATATCAGATACCTGTTATGATAGGGCAGGTTCAGATATATCCCGGAGATATTGTCTTCGGCGATATAGACGGATGCATTGTTGTTCCGCGTAAGTATGCGATGGAGGTCCTTGAAAAGGCAGAAGAAATACGCGACAATGAGGTCGGCATAAAAGAAATGGTAAAAAGCGGTATGACGCCTACCAAGATAGTTGAAAACGGCGGATACTTTTAAAGATAACAAATATTATAAATAAAGTAAGGAGAGAAGAAAAATGATTTCAAAAGGTAAAAATGCAATAGTAACGGGTGCAAGCGGCGGAATGGGTCAGCTTTTGTGCAGAAAATTTGCAGAGCAGGGTGTAAACCTTGCAATATGTTCGATTGATGAAGAGGCGCTTGAAAAACAGGCGGCAGAGCTTAAGGCGGAATACGGAATCAGCGTTATTGCAAAAAAGGTTGACGCGACCAAAGAGTGCGAGGTTAAAGATTTTATCGGTGCGGCGGCAGATACCCTCGGAAAAATCGATTATCTTATTAATTTGGCGGGCTTGTCTATACCGAATGTATATAACGAAACCCCGGTAGATGTATACGAAAAGGTGATGGATGTAAACGTAAAGGGTGCGTTCCTGATGAGCAAGCATTTTGCGGCAAACGCAGCGGAGAGCGCCCTGATTATAAATATCGGAAGCAAAGCGGCAAGGGTAACCAATGCAAACGCTCCGATTTATTGTATGGCAAAGGCGGCGGTAAACAAGCTTTCAGAGGGCTTGCTGCTTCAGTACGGAAAAATGGGAATCAGGGTAACCACAATAAACCCCAGCGGAGCGGATACGCCGTTCTGGGGAACAAGGTCGGTTGACAGAAGTAAGCTTATGTCCGCGGCAGAGGTTGTTGATGTTATATGGGCGGTTATAAATATGCCCGATAACGTGCAGGTAAATTGTGTTGATTTTGAAAGTTTTAGCCGCTTTATCTGATAGGAGTTTGATATGAATACTTTAGTACTAAGTCAAAAACTGTTTGAAAGGTATGAAAGTGTACAGCCCATAAACAATTATTACGGGCTTCTGGCGCTTTTTGCGCTGGCGCAGACGGCGTATGAATCAAAGGACAAAGGGGCAATGGACAAATGCGTCAATATGCTTAAACTATATCCCAACGGTACAGAGCACCCATACTACAATTTTGAAGTTTACAGAGTGGGAGGAGCGGGAAAAGCGTGGCTTTTCAATAAAGGGTATTTTGGTGACGAAAAAGACGTTATAAAAGAGTATGCCGAAAAAACGCTTGAAGCCCCCCGAAGCCGCGAGAATATTATGTGCTGGCCGACAGATGCCGATAAAAATAAAATATGGATAGATACTGTGTATGCGGTAACGCCGTTTATGTTATATGCGGGACTTGCGCTTAAGGAAGAAAAATACATTGATTTTGCCGCAGAGCAATGTTATAATATGTATGAATTCTTTTTGGATAAGACCTGCGGACTTCTGCATCAGTCGCGCGGATTTATGCCCGACAAAACGCGCGTTTCAAGTGACCATTGGAGCCGCGGCAACGGATGGGGATATCTTGGGCTTACAGAGCTTGTAAAGAGCCTGCCTAAGGATTCGGCACGCCGCGAGAAGGCAGAAAAGTATTTTAAAGATATGTCGCACGCATTGCTTTTGCGTCAGACCGATAAGGGAACGTGGCAGCAAGAGCTTATGTGCGAAAATTCGTGGGTAGAATCATCGGGGACTGCACTGTTTCTGTACGGCTTCGGCGCGGGGCTGAGGCTTGGTCTTCTTGAAGAAAGCGTATTTTATCAGCCGTATAAAAAGGGCATAGAGGCGCTCGGAAAGTTTATAACCAAAGACTTTTCTACTCTTATGAGCTGCTGCGGCTGTCTTTGCCCCGGAACCGGGGAGGCAAAAGGAAGCGTAAAAGCGTATTTGACCGAGGTATGGCCGATGACTGATGAGCCGCATTCCTTCGGGGCATTTATGCTTGCGCTTACAGAGGCATACCGAAACGGAATAACCTGTATAGATATATAATGCGGCGCATATTAAAGAAATTTGTTGGGAGAGAGGTGAGTTTGTATGCGGATTCGCAAGTTCAATTTTAAAAAGCATAAGCTGTTTATAAGATGGATTGAGACATATTTAATGCTTGTGGTTGTTTTGGCGGGAGTTACTATACCGATATATATACAGTCGTATCATTCCGTTAAAAAAAGCATAATTTCCGATACATACTCATCTGTTGAGAACGGAATGCAGCTGCTGTTAAACGACACAAATACATATTATGCAATTATAGATTCGTTGCAGAAAAGTGTGGAATACAACCGTATTGCCGATTTATCGGGAGAGCCGAAAAACAGCGATTATGTTAAAATGGCGTCTTTGCAGAGATATTACAGAGATATGCTTCTGTCATCCGTTATCCAGGACAACGCCTTTATTATGTTCTCTAAGAACGATGTTGTTCTCTCAAAATACAGCGTTTTCAGTGATATGAAGAACTTTTACGGTCCGATTTGGCAGATTGAGGGACTATCGTATGAAGAGATGAGGGAAAGGTTTTTTGAGAAGAGGTACTACGGAGAGTTTCTTTCAAATATGGTGTTTTGCAAAACAGATGAAAATAAAAAGTGTGATATTGTATTTGTATATACTGTCTCGGACACCGAAAAGAAAAGCGGCGGAGGCGTAATATTCTCGGTCTATGATTCGGATAAAATACTGTCCCTGCTGGGACTGAATCAGATAGCAGAGTCGGGAAGAGTGCGGCTGATTAACAATCTTGGCGAAGAGATTGTTGACATAAATAATCAGGCATCGGCAAAGGAAAGCGGCGCGGATATTGTCTGTACCGCGCCCAACTCGTCCGTTACGATAGAGGTGACAATCTCTGATGAATTTTACAGCGAGAGTCTGGCGGCGGCAAAAAAGACGCTTTTGTTTTACGCGATAGTATTCTTTTCGCTGGGGCTTGCTTTGTCGCTTGTCTTTGCGTACAGAAACGGGAAGCCTTTAAGAAACCTGATTAAAGTTTTGTCGGTTAATGAAGACTATCCGATTGAAAACGAGTATGATTATATACGCAATTATATAACAAAGCTTTCGGACAGCAGCGCCATTACCAAGACGCAGATGCTTGATAATATGCTTGTCAGATTACTGTTTACAAGGCTTACAGATAAAGAGAGCGAAGAATTTGAAAGTATTTCGGGCGGAGCGTTCGGCGTTTCGACTATGGTTCTGATAAAAAGCGACTCGATAAACTGGGAAAAAACTTTTAATCTGTATTTGGACGGCGGCGGACTGCCTATGTATAAAACCATTATTATTGACCCCTTTACCGAGGTTATTTTCTTTGACGGCGATAAGCTTGATAAAGAGAGAATAAACGAAATTATTCTTGAGCTTAACCGAAAAAACAGCTTTAAGCTTAAAGCCGCAGCAAGCACTCCTTACAGAACATTAAGCGATACCGCTTCGGTTTTTGCCAGATTGCAGGAGCTTATTAAGTATGCCGAATTTTATATGGTTTTAACACTTGACGTGAATGAATCGGGCAGCGCAAATTCGGACTATACAAAAAAGTATTATGCCGACAGCAAGCCGCTGAACGAGTATTTAAGAAGCGGAGACAGCTTTGAGACAAACAAGATTATATATAAGCAATGGTATCAGCTCAGCACAAATCCCGGCACCGATGAAGATATAGCAAATCTGTTTTATTATCAGGCGGGAATCATCACCGAGGTTGTTATAGACGTAGGTTACGAAGAGCCGATGCCAAAGTTTAAAAACGAGAACGATATTCTTGCAAACGCGCTGTGCGTAACAGAATATATAAACAGCTTGTGCGGATTTATAAATGAGAATCGTAACAGCGGAAATCAGCTTGATATGGAAATTATAAAATATATAAACAAGCACTATACCGAAACATCTTTTTATCTGATGACCCTGTCAGAGAAATTTAATATGTCATCAAGAGCGGTTACGGGAATTATAAAACAGATAACGGGAAACACTTTCTCCGATTATCTGAAAAAACTGCGGCTCAGCCGTGTGGCAAGGCTTTTGATAGAGACCGACCGGCCCATACAAAGTATAGCTACTCAATCGGGATTTGAATCGGCAAACTCTCTGCTTAAAAGCTTTAAAAAAGAATACGGCGTCTCGCCGACCGAGTTTAGAAAAAACAAAAGAATGTCCGCCGATTAAGGCGGGGTCGGATAACTAATATCAGGTTAGGTTAAAAACGGGTTGGAATCCACATCGGGTTCCGACCCGTTTTAAGTTATGAGGAATTTATTGCAAGGACAATACCAATGGCTTAAAAAGCCGATAAAAACGTTGCTTTTGTCCGCATTTTCCTTGTAAATGCACAATATTCCTCTTGAACATTTAAATGCTGATATGATAAAATTTAATTAATAAATAACTCGATACAAGCGAGGTATATGAAAGGATGAAAATTATGTTTAAAAAGACAAAATTCAAAAGAGCGGCTCGCTTATGCAGCGTGGCTTTAGCGGCTGTGATGCTTCTGGGCGGCTGCGGAACGAACAATGCCGAAAACGGAAATGTGGCAGAGTATCAGGCGGACAGAAATCTTAACCCATTGGGAGAGACCCCGATTTGCAAAGAGCCGATAACGCTTAAAATTATGAAAGTGCAGGATTCTCTGGTAGAGGATTTTGACACAAACAAGTATACGAAAAAGATTGAGGAATACGGAAATGTTAAGCTTGAGTTTGAGCTTGTGCCGAGTGCCGATATGATGACAAAGCTTAACCTCATTATGAACTCGGGCAACGGCGATTTACCCGATATTGTAATTACGCCGCTGAACCAAAGTCAGATAAATTCATTCAGCAAAACGGGAATGATAATACCGCTTAATCAGTATTACGAACATTCAAGCAAATATCTGAAAGAAAAAATCGACAATGCGCAGGATAAAGAAATTTTAAAGAGAATTACGGCGGCTGACGGAAACATCTATTCGATACCGAGATATAACGAAAGCCTTCAGAACGAATTTGAGAATCTGATTTGGATATACAAGCCGTGGCTTGATAAGCTTGGGTTGAAGGTTCCTGAAACTATTGAAGAATACAAAAACGTTTTAAAGGCGTTTAAAGACAATGATATGAACGGAAACGGCGACTCCAACGATGAAATCCCGCTGGTTGACACAACCAATAACGGCGCGATATACAGCATTATGAACTCGTTTGTAACCTTCCATAACAGCAACGGATATCTTGTTGAGGATAACGGTAAGCTGTCATTTGCGTTTATGGACGACAGGTGGAAGCAGGGTCTTAAATATATGAACGAGTTATGCACGGAAGGTCTGCTGACACCCATCAGCTTTACGATGGATACACAGCAGTTTAAAACGCTTCTTGCGTCCGAAACAAATAAGGTCGGCTCGTTTGCCTGGACCAGCACAAGCTGTCTGCCTGCCGCATCGGCAAGAAGAAGCGAGTACGTGGCGGTTAATCTTAAGCAGACGGAGAATGAAAATTCGTTTATTTACAGAAAGACCGAGCCCGAGCAAATCTTCTTTATTACAAAGGGCTGCAAGAACCCCGAGGCGGCTTTCAGAATCGGTGATTTGATGTGCAGCGAAGAGATGACGCTTTGGAGCAGATTCGGTGAGAAGGGCGTTGATTGGGTTGAGCCTTCGTCTGATGAAAAAGGCTTGTATGACTTTTTGGGATATCCCGCAATAATCAAACCGATATTGCAGTGGGGTTCGATTCAAAACGCTCATTGGGACAATATCACCCCGGGCTTCCGTACATATGAGGTTGCGGCAGGAATGGTAGTCGGAAACGATGCGTCGCAGGTTGCAAAGGCTGAGGCGGTCAAGTCGCTTGATTTGATGAACCGCGCGCCCAAAAAGACAATCGGAACGCTGATATACAACAATGACGAGATGGAAGAATATAACGATTTGATACTTGGAATCAACTCATACGTAACCGAAAAGCTTGCGCACTTTATCGCGGGCAATGAGGATATAGACGGCGGATGGGACGGCTACATCAAAGAGTTAAAGAATATGGGCAGCGACAGGGTTCTTGAAATTTCACAGACCGCGTATGACCGAATGAATAAAAGATAAATTTTGAGAGGATGATTCAGATGTCGAAAAAGGTTAAAGGAACAGCAAAATCCGGAAGCCTTAAAAAACGAATAATCAACTGTTGGCAGTTGTATCTTTTGCTGCTTTTGCCGGTTATATATCTGATTATTTTTCAGTATATCCCTATGATGGGCTTGCAGATTGCATTTAAAGATTTTAATCCGAATCTGGGCATATGGGGAAGCCCGTGGGTAGGACTTAAATACATACAGCGGTTTTTCAGCAACTATCAGTTCGGAAGGCTGATAAGAAATACCCTTGTGGTATCGGTGTATTCACTTTTATGCAGCTCGCCAATTGCAATTGTTCTTGCGCTGTGCCTGAACTGTGTAAGAAGCACCAAATATAAAAAGCTTGTTCAGACGGTTACATACCTTCCGCACTTTATTTCCGTTGTTGTATTGGTCGGAATGCTTTTTCAGATATTCAATCCGCTGATAGGAACATACGGAACGCTTTACTTAAAAATGTTTGGCAAAGAAGCGCCGAACATTATGGGTGACCCAAATTCGTTCTTCCACATTTACGTATGGTCGGGTGTATGGCAGAATATGGGCTGGAGCTCGATTATATACGTGGCGGCGCTGTCCGCGGTGGATACCGAGCTTTATGAGGCGGCGCAGGTTGACGGCGCAAGCAGAGCAAGAATGGTATGGATGATAGATATACCGTCGATACTGCCGACGATAGTTATTCTTTTGATTATGGATTGCGGAAAGATAATGAGCGTGGGATATGAAAAGACCTTGCTGCTTCAAAACAGCTTTAATCTTCAGTACAGCGAGATGATACCGACTTATGTTTATAAGCAGGGCTTGCAGAATAACGGAAATTATTCGTATGCGACAGCGGTAGGATTATTTAACTCGATTGTAAACTTTATTCTTATAATAGGGGTAAACCAAGTATCGAAGAGAGTGGGAGGAAACAGCTTATGGTAAGCATCGGAAGTAAAAACAGAGTTTTAAACGGAAAAAAGGTAAAGGATTCGACCGAGGATAAGATTTTTTACGGAACGATAAATACAATTCTTTTTATAATTCTGCTTATTGTCGGGGTCCCGCTTTTATATGTATTGGCTGCGTCGTTTTCTTCACCGCAGGCGGTAACATCGGGAAAGGTTTTACTGTGGCCGGTTGACTTTAGCTTAGAGGGGTATAAAGCCGTATTTCAGCACAAGCTGATATTGCGCGCATACGGAAATTCTATGTTTTATATGATTGCGGGAACCTGCATAAACGTGGTTTTAACTATGTTTGCGGCGTATCCGCTGTCAAGAAATGACCTGCCCGGCGGCAAGGGAATAATGCTTATGTTTACATTTACTATGGTGTTTACGGGCGGTCTTATACCTATGTACCTGCTGGTTTCAGGCCTGCATATGTTAAACACAATATGGGCAATGATTATCCCGGGTGCCGTTACGGCTTATAATATGATTGTTGCCTGCACCTTTATTAAATCAAATATACCCAAAGAGCTTCTTGAAGCGGCACAGATTGACGGATGCAGCGATTTGAAATTCTTCTTTCAGTTTGTTATTCCGCTTTCAAAGGCGGTAATAGCGGTAATTACGCTGTATTATGCAATAGGTCATTGGAACGCATATTTTAACGCCCTGGTATATTTAAAGAACGAGAATTTATATCCGCTTCAGATTGTACTTAAGGATATTCTTGTTTCAAATCAGGTCAATGCAAATATGGTGTATGACGCAGAGCTTGCAGAGGCAAAAGAGGGTCTGTCAGAGCTGCTTAAATATTCATTGATAGTGGTGTCGGTCATTCCCGTACTGATTATTTATCCTTTTGTTCAAAAGCACTTTGTAACAGGAGTTATGGTAGGCTCTATCAAGGGCTGATAAAAGAATGTATTGCAGATGCCGCCCCGATTTAACGGGGCGGAAGATAAGGAGATAAAAATGACAGAAAATAAGTTCAAAAAATATGAAAACAATCCCGTGCTCGGCAATGCCGAGCTTGGCACCTGCTTTGATGTCTATGTGACAAGAGAAGACGGAAGATACAGAATGGATTTTTCCTGGAGGAAAAAAGACGCGCTTGCGGTGTGCTTCAGCAATAACGGAGTCGATTGGAGCGAGCCCGTGATTACTCTTGACGCGGACAAAGAAAGCGGCTGGGAGGATATGATAAACAGAAACTGCGTTCTTAAAATCGACGGTAAATATAAAATGTGGTATACGGGACAGGCACGCGATTACAGCTTTATCGGCTATGCCGAAAGTGATGACGGTATTCATTTTAAAAAAGCGTGCGGCGAACCCGTGATGATTCCCACAAACCCGTGGGAGAAGGCGTCGGTTATGAATCCCTGTGTTATTTATGAAGACGGAATATATAAGATGTGGTATGCTGCGGGCGAAACATACGAGCCGAACGCCCTTGGCTATGCAGAAAGCGATGACGGCATCAACTGGACAAAATCGAAGATAAATCCTATATTTACGGCGGATAAATCGAATATCTATGAGCAGGACAGAGTCGGAGGCTGTCAGGTGCTTAAAACCGATGATATGGGATATCTGATGTTTTATATCGGATATGAAAATATAGACAAGGCGCAGATATGTGCGGCGCGCTCGGCAAACGGAATTACCGGTTGGGAAAGGTTTGACGGAAATCCGATAGTTACTCCGTCAGCCGATATGTGGGACGGTGATGCGTGCTATAAGCCGTCTGTTATATGGGACGAAGACAAGAACCGATGGATGCTTTGGTACAACGGCAGAAAAGGTATTAACGAATACATAGGAATGGTTACGCTGGACGGACGTGAAATATTTTAACAGTACGGCAACGGCCTGATTGAGAGGTTGAAAAATGTCAGACAGACTTTATAAATGGGTTAAGCAATTTAATGAAGCGGATGAAGAAGTGTACGCAAATGATATTCCGAACTCCGGCGCATACGAGTGGCTTTTGAACGAAATACCGCTTTTTGAGTGTCCGGATAAGAGAGTTGAACAGACATATTACTTTCGCTGGTGGACTTACAGAAAGCATATAAAAAGCATCCCCTGCGGATATGTGATAACCGAGTTCCTGCCGAAGGTTCCGTGGAGCGGCAGATATAATACGATTAATGCGGCTGTTTCGCATCACTTAAGAGAAGGGCGCTGGCTGAAAAATGCCCCAAAATATCTGACGGATTATATTAAGTTTTTTCTGGACGATAAAGAGGGAGGACACAAATACAGCGTTGACTTTTTATATGCCGTACGCGAATTTTGCAGCGTGTGCGGAGACCTGAATTACAGTGATTCGTTTTTTAAAAGCGTATGTGATTATTACGAACAATGGGAGAGAGAGCACGGCGTGCCGAACGGTATGTTTTGGTCATATGACGACAGAGACGCAATGGAATATTCGATAAGCGGCACGCGTGACGGCAGATGCGTAAAGGGCATAAGACCCACTTTAAATTCGTATATGTACGCAGACGCGGCGGCGATAGCGTATTTTGCCAAAAAGGCGGGAAGGACAGAGCTTGGCGAAAAGTATGACAAAAAAGCCGAAAATCTGAAAAAGCTTATTAATGATACTCTTGCCGATAGGAATTTTTATAAGGCGATTCACCCAGCGGACGAGGATTTCAGCAGAATATCAGAGGTTGATATGTCCGATATCCCGCGCGAGCTTATAGGGTATATACCGTGGTGTTACGGGATTCCGAAGCCCGAAAACGGAGATTGCTTTGACTATCTGGACGATAAAAATGTCTTCTGCGGAGAGACGGGGCTTACCACGGCAGAGCAATGCGACAAAAGATTTATGTTTGATGCCCCGCACGAGTGTTTGTGGAATGGGTATGTATGGCCTTTTGCGACTTCTCAGACCTTAAACGCTCTCAGATATTACATAGTAAACTATAATGCGGATGAGAGATATAAGGCTTTATACGCGAAGCTGTTTTTGCAATACGCATATATGCATACCATAACGGAGAACGACGTGACAAAGCCGTGGATAGACGAGGTAATGCATCCGTACAGAAACGAGTGGACGAGCAGAACATATCTCAAAGGCGCCGGCTGGCTTGAAAACTTAGGCGGTTATGAGCGCGGCAAGGATTACAATCATTCGACATTTTGTGATTTGCTGATTACGGGGATAGTAGGAGTTATACCGGGCGGAGACGAGCTTAAGGCTGTGCCGTCGGTACCCGATGGCTGGGAGTGGTTTAAGCTTGAAGGACTGAACTACCGCGGAGATGTGTACACCGTTATATATGATAAAACGGGCGAAAAGTACGGACAGGGCAAAGGAACAGTTATACAAAAACATTAGACAACAGTTATAAAACCGTATGTAAAAAGGAGGAATAGTTTTGAAAAAAATATTTACTGCACTTGCACTTGGAATTATATTTATGTTAGAAGCAAGCGGTGCATTTGCATACGAATTTAAGCCGTATGTCGGCGACGGATTAATTAAAGCGACCTCTGCCGAGGTAAAGCTGTATAACGAAAGCGGAGACGAAGTAAGTCAAATATCCGAAGCGTCAAAGGTATCGGCGGAATGTTATGTAAAGCCGGGCAGCGATTTTGATTCGGCATTGGAGGTCAGCCTTATTGCCGCGGCATATAAAGAAAATATTCTTTTAAAATACGCAATATCGGATAAGACCGAGATTTTGTCGGCGGCGGACTCGGCAAGAAAGCTTACCAAAGAGCTTGACATAAAAGACATAAATGCCGATGAAATAAAGGTTTATCTTTGGGATAACGAAGAAAATGCAAGACCCTTGTTTAAGATGGGAAGTTTAAAGAGCGGAAGCGGGTCAGCCGATACCATTATAATAGGCGGAAATATCGTAAATACAGATTCCGCAAACAAGGGCAGCGTAGAGGTTAACGCAGGATATACAAAGTGGCCCGAGGTAATTGTGCTTGCCGATAATCTGACAAGCGATGTAAGGGTAAATCTGCGCGGGGCGTTTCCTTTAAGTGCGCCGTCGCACAGCCTTATACCTGCGGAGGCAGAGGCTTACGGCGAGAGCAAAGAGGCATACGCCGAAGTTATTGTAAATAACAAGACGTATAACATAACGGTGACTCAGGCTATTCCTCAGATAACAGATGTTGATTTTACCGAGTACGGTGAAAAGGTGGCTGTATCCGTGCAATACGATGTTACAAACCCGATATGGACAGACGAGCTGCCCGGACCGAACAAAGAGGCGATAGGCTCTGATATTGATACGGTATCAAGATATTGCACAGGTGTAAAAGAGCTTGAGAATCTCTCTTTGCCATACACCGACAAAACTCAAAATAACAACATAACATTTTTCCTGTTTAACATATCACCCGAGCTTTTAAATTCGCAGATGTTTTCCGTGCCGTTTTCTACAAAGAGCGACGCAAAAGCAGAGGGTGACGGATACACATTTTCTATTGACAGAAGCGCAAGAATTTATGTTCAGAATACAAATCTGGGAAGCGACCCGTCGTGGACACGTGCGCAAAATACAATGGCGGGTTCTGAATCGCTGAAAAATCAGATGTATTATGAGCTTCGCGCGGGGGATACAAGTAACTCGGTTCAAACTGTGACGGGCAACGCGGTCTACTATAAAGATTATGAGGTAACCCCGGGCGAAAAGGTAAGCATATCGCTTCCGGCTGTTAAGGGAATGCCCAAAATATTTGTTAAATACAAGGACAGACCGACTGTTGCAAACGCCTGCTACAGTACTGCTGCGGGAGATGTCAGCGTTGAGACGACGGGATTATACAAGCCGCTTTATATAGATGAAAATAAAGAAAGCGAGAAGTACAAAATTGCTTCAACCGTTGTAAAAGAGGGAACCGTCAGCGGAAATCTTTTGTTCGGATCAACTCTGTTTTCCGAAGAAAACCGCCGCCAGCTTTGCATTACGGATTTGCCGCAGGAGCTTGAGGGTGCGGCGGCTCTTAAACTTCCGTTTACATTTACGGATGCAAAGCAAATCAGCTTTGATATCGACGCTTCGTCGCGCGTATATGTCTTTACAAACGCGGGGAATCAGACGGGAAGCGTCAGCGCCGAAAAGTTTAAAACCGCACTTGGAGACGGGTGGAAAAATACAGAGTTTGTATATGAAGATTCGGCGCTGAACGAGAACGATATTGCTCTTACATTTAGAAGCAACAATACTTCAGCCAACAGCTATATAAGAAACGGTTCAAGTTTTTACCGTGACTATATAACAGAGCCTGACGACAGCAGACATATTAGTATTGACCTGCCCGATTTAACAAGCAGCACGCGGGTGATGGTGGTTGTTAAATCTTTGGAAGAATAGGAGGGAGACCGAATGAAAAAATCTTTCAGAACAGCGGCGTTTATTGTGTCCGCGGCTATTATGCTTTCCGCAATGAATGCGGGTGTACTTGCAAAGTCGACAAAAAGGGTATACGTGGACGGAACGGCTTATATAGAAGCTGAGGATGCATCGGCTATACTCTCGCCTATGGGAGTTGTAAAGGATTCGGCGGCGTCGGGCGGAAAGTATGCCGCGCCGCAGACAAGTTCAAGTATGACTTCGCCTCAGCGCGATTATGCTCATCTGTCATATGATATAAATGTTCCGCAGGACGACGCGTATTTTGTGTGGATGCGTGTTCGCACAACAAATACGGCAAAATATTATATGTGTTTTGATGACGGAGTGTATAAAAAGCAGGTTTCGCTTGATAATGTTGCCGCAAAGCCCAACGAGTGGGTGTGGGCGTGCTTTGACAGATATTGGCTTAAGTCGGGTGACCATACCTTAAAAATAAGATACTGTTCAAGCGGTATGCAGTATGACGCATTTTATATAACAAACGACAAAAACTTTACGCCCGAAGGGGCAGAGCCATCAATCGTTTCGCCTTATGAAATATATCAGAGAGACGAGAACGGTTCTGTTACAAACCTGTACTGTAACCTTCCGTCATATCTGCCACCAGATGAACATCCGAGGCTGCTGTTCAGAAGCAGAGATATAGAGAAGATAAAGAGTAATCTTACAAATGAGCAAAACAAAGCTGCTTACGAAACGCTTTTGAATGACGCCAAGTACGAAACGGACGGCAAGCTTGCCGAAATCAAGTACGGCGAGGCAAGCAATATTGACCTTAAGACCGCGACAATGATTGAGGCAAATGCGTTTTTGTATCAGATAACAGGCGATAAGTCGTACGGAAGAAAAGCAATCGATGTTTCCAAGAACTATATGGAGAGCGCAATGATTGACGAGACAAACGCATCTTCAACGGGACGTAATATGATGTGGGCAATATGGTCTGTTGCCTGCTGCTATGATTGGTGCTATGACTTGCTTACCGATGAAGACAAAGAGCATCTTATATTCTATATGGTGTTTAACACCAAGTATTCAGAGCCGTCATATCCGCCCGTTAAGTACGGAGCTTTAAACGGCGGAACAGGCTCTGAAATATCGGGACATATGCTTGAATTTCAGATGCTTGGAGGAATGATGGCGGCAGCGGTTGCCGCATATGATGAGATTCCCGATTATTATAACGTTGTGGCAGGCAGAACCCTTCAGTATATAGTTCCCGCGGTGAATTATTATAACGAGTCGGAAATGTATTCAGAGGGGTCGTCATACGGAATGTATCGCCATTATTATGAGATACTTAACAACTATATATTTAAGGCGATGGGATATCCGAACGTATATAAAGAAGAGGGACTGTCAGCCCTCGGATACTTCTATCTGCGTCAGCCCGACGGTGAGAGGTTTATGGTCGGCGACGACGGAGATTATTACAGAAATACGTATATGAATATGAATGACTACGCTTATTTTGTGCTTGGAAATATGCTTGGAGATTCGTATTTCAAGACCGAGTATTACAGAGGACACAGAAGTGAAAACAAAACATCGACCATTCCCGGGCATTTGACCCCTGCAATGTGGCTTATTATGAACGATGTGGATGTACCCTGCGATAAAAGCTTCAGAAGCTTTCCACTGACTGCGTATTCGGGAGATGATTCGGGGTATATGTTTGCAAGAACAAGCTGGGACGAGGGCTTTGACTCTAATACGGCTATGTGCCTGATGAATCTTAAAACGCAGTTTCTCTGCGGACACGAGCATAAAGATGTAGGACACTTTTCGATGTATTACAAGGGCTTGCTTGCGCTTGACTCGGGTATTTATCAGGGGTCGTCTTTCAGAGACAGCAAAGGTAACTGGATAAGCTCGGTCGGGTTTGGCAGTATAGAGCACAGGGCGTATGCGCGGCAGTCTATTGCGCATAACACAATGCTTGTGTATGACCCGAACGAAAAGTTAGACCCGGGCGATGCCAAATTTTACACCACTCTGGACGGCGGACAGAGAATGAAAGGCACAGGCTGGTATGCCAAAACATATGACGAGATTAAAACCGATGAAAGAGTCAAGACAGGCGAAGTGCTTTCGTATAACTGGGGTCCCGATTTAAATGAGCCGAGGTACAGTTACTTTAAAGGCGATATAACCGACGCATATACCGATAAGGTAGAAAAATTTCAGCGGTCGTTTATGTTCTTTAATTTTAAAGATGAAGAATACCCCGCGGCGCTTATAGTCTTTGACGCGGTAAAATCATCATCGCCGACATTTAAAAAGACGTGGCTTCTGCACAGCGAGGAAGAGCCGAAGATAGATGGCAATTCCGTTACAATAACAAGAGAAACAGACGATTATCACGGCAGACTTATAAATCAGACGCTTATGCCCGACAACGGATTTTCAATTAAAAAGGTCGGACAGGATTTTGACGGAATAAGCAAGTTTAAAGTAGGCGGCACGGTTTATGAGATGAAGCCTATGTCCGAGACGGCGGAGGTCGGTAACTGGCGTACCGAGATTTCGGCAACAACGGCAGAAAATCAGTCGTACTTTTTAAATGTTATGCAGGTCAGCGACAATGACGAAGAGGTAACTCCGCTGAGGGCAGAGCTTATCGAAAACACCGATGAATATGCAGGCGTTGAGATAAAGAATCATATCACATATTTCAGAAAGGACGGCGATTCAAAATCAAAGACCTTTACGATTAATCCAAAACAAAGCGATGATGAAAAGTTCTTTGTCATAACGGGTCTTGCAGAGGGCAAATGGTCGGTTACGGACGCAGACGGAAAGGTGATTGCCGCCGAGAATGTGTACAAAAAGCACGACTCGCTTTCGTTTGAATCAAAAGGCGGAAGACTGAAGATTTCAAGAATCGGCAATACGGATTCTGCCGAACCAAGCTACAAAACGCTTGATTTGGCGAAGGATGAAAAAAAGAGTATTGATGTTGCGATAGACGGCTATTATCAGACGTTTGAAAACCCGTGGATTGAAAGCGGAGATACTTTGCTTGCGCCTGTTGCGGAGGTTCTTGAAAAGCTTGACCTTGACGGATTTACGGATAACGGAAGCAGTATAAGCGTCAATGACAAGTATGCCGAGACGTATGAATTTACTGAGGGAAAGGACGGCGTTCGGAAAATAAACGGAGTGCTGTACGCCCCGGTTGAGATTATCAAAAGGACGTCAAGATGGAGCGTAGTATATGACAAAGTTGCGTCTATAGCGGTGGTTACATACGGAAACAGGTATCGCGACCGTTCGCAGATAGCGATTGAAACAGACCCTGCCGCTGTTCAGATTATGGCGGCGTATACAGAGGGCGAAACAACGGCGGCTGCTGCCAAGTCGCTTGACAGAAAGGGCAACACCTACAGCTGTACAATAGGAGAAGGTTCGTTTACCGCTTTGCTGAGCGAGCCGACAACGATATCCAAGGTAGGACTTTGGTGGATGAACGGTGCGGCAAGACAGGAAATATTTGAAATGTATGTTTCGACGGACGGCGAGAACTGGAAGGAAGTTTTCAGCGGCAAGTCGGACGGAAAGACAAACGGATACGAGTATTTTAATGTCGGCGGCGAAGAAAAGTACAGATATGTTAAGGTCGTGTGCCACGGCAACACGCTGAACACCTACAATTCGCTGACAGAAATAAAAGTTTACAAGTAACGGGGGTGCTTTAAAATGAAAAAATTATTATCTGTGCTTACAATTATATGTCTGCTGACGGGTATGATGGCTGTCTCGGCTTCGGCAGAGGAAGCAAATACCTCGATTACATCGGTTTTGTATACTTCTGCGGGTAACCGTTTTGACCTGCTTATAAAAGGGGCTGCGGGCAAAAACGCGTATGTATCGATAATTGTGAAGAATGAAAGCGGAGAAGTAAGAGCTATGGAACAATGTACGTCCGACGAGACGGGATTCTTTTCAAAGCAGGTCTTTGCGGATACCTCGGACGACTCGGCGCTGAGAAATGAAGACGGAGCGTTTTTATACACGGTTTATGTGCGTGATTATAATAACAGCTCCGCCTCAGAGACGGTTTGGCTTTACAGCGAGGATATGAAGCAAAAGATTATTGACGAAAATTTTAAGACCGCGGCGGACTACGGCGAAATGAAGGCCGCAATAGAAAAATACGGCAAGGTATTTGGGTTTAATACAACATATTATACCTCTATGGCAGAGGAGGCGGCGGAATATATGCTTGCAGGCAAGGAGGGGCTGAAAACCGACACGATAGTTGACGCTTTTAATGAGGCGATAGTCAGGGCGTATTTGTTTAACACCGACTTTAATGCGGACAGAACGCAGATTTTGGAGGATGCGGACTTAAGTGCGGTAACCGATTTTGTAAACGGCTTCGGCGGAGCGGCTTCGCTTTACCCCGAGTATAAGTCGATGACAGCGGAGCAAAAGAAAAGTGTAAATTCGGCTGTATTTGACGCCAAAAACAAAAAAAGCGAGTTTGTAAAGCTTAAAGAAATGTTTTTTATGGCAATAACCGCGCAGGTGTTTGCCGACAATAAAAGCGACTATACCGCTGTATACAACTTTTTAAAAAGTCACAACGATTGGTTTAACCTTGAAGGATTTGAAGATTTGACAAAGTACAAGGCTTCGCAGATTATCGGTCTGCTGTCCGCAAAAACCATTCCGAATACACGTGCGGCATTTTCGGCTTTGTATGACGAATGTCTGGCTGAAATAAACGGAGACAGCAAGCCCGTAACTCCGCCGTCGGGCGGCGGAACGGGCGGCAGCGGAAGCAGCGGCGGCGGAAGCCAAATCAGCAGCGGCATCAAGCTTCCCGCTTCCGATAATACATCGGTTATAAATAACGGCGGTGAATATTTTGACGACCTTGACGGATACGGCTGGGCAGGTGAGGCTGTAAAGGCTCTGTTTGACAAAAAAATTATTGCCGGCAAGGGAAACAACAAGTTTGCCCCCGGTGACAGTATAACAAGAGAAGAGTTTGCCAAAATCCTGTCGCTTGCGTACGGATTGTATGACGAATCGGCAGAGTGCGGCTTCTCGGACGTGTCGGAGACCGACTGGTCATATAAGTACATCGCAAGTATTTATAAAAGCGGAATAACAAACGGATATGCGGACGGAAGCTTCGGGGCGCGCAGCAACATAAGCAGAGAAGAGATGGCGGTAATGATTTACCGCGTGCTTCTTCAGCAGTCAAAGATAAAATCGCCCGAAAGTATAGAGTCAAAGTTTAAGGATTTTAATGATGTTTCCGATTTTGCGGTAAATTCGGTGCTTGCGCTGAGCAATGACAGAATAATATCGGGTGACGGGAACGGAAACTTTAATCCGAAGAGCAACGCGTCAAGGGCAGAAACCTGCGTTATGATTTATAACGCGGCTTTGATAAAGGGGGAGTAGTTAGGAATGATTAAGAAGCTTTTGGTATTTTTAATTGCGCTGACTGTGATATGCGGCGGAATATCACCGCAGTTTATTGCTTCGGCAGAGCAGTCTTATCAAAGCAATGAGGCGGCGGAACATCTGAAAAATATGGGAGTCCTTCCGCAAAGCTTTGATGGTGATGAAATGATAAAAAGAGGTGAGTTTGCAGAGCTTGTGTACAATCTTGCGGGAAGAGGCAAGATAAGCGGAAAAGCCCCGGAATATAACGGCTTTTCACCCGAGGGACTGTCAAAGGCAATCGGCTATTGCTCGCAGAACGGATATATGAATGGCGATGATGACGGCTTCCGCGAGGGTGACCCGATTACATATGCCGAGGCGCTGACCGTAATGGTAAGAGTGCTGAATTATACCGAGTATGCAAGAGTCAAAGGCGACTACTCTGTCGGATATTATAAGACGGCGGATTACATCGGGCTGACAAAAGGAGTAGGCGCAATTACGACCGACAGCAATTTGTCATTTGACAACACGGCGGTTATTTTATATAACACCTTAAAAAGCAAGGCTTATAAGATTGACAAAATCGGCGACGGCTCTTATCAATACAATGTATCTGACACGGTATTTGCATATGACGCGCTTGGACTCAGCATATCTGAGGGGATAATGACATCTAACGGCTATGCCGATATCTCGGGCGGAGAAAATACCGATAAAAATACAATCGTTATTGCAAACAACCGTTACAGAACGGGCGGCACCGATGAAACCTTCAGATTTTACCTCGGACAGGAGGTAAGCATATTTTATGACGATGACGCAAATGCGGTAAGCGTTGCGCCGACAGGCAGAAGCAATATTCTTCAAATCCCGCGTGAGGATTTTTCGGGATACCGTGACAACAAAATCGATTACTACTCGGGCGATAAGAAGCTGACGGCGGGTGTATCGGCAAAAGCGGTGTTTGTAAAAAATGGCGAGGTGGTAATGGACTTTAAGTCAACCGATTTTGAGAACGCCGAATATGCGGACATCGTATTGATAGACAGCGCGGGCGACCGAGAGTACAAGTATGTTATTGTTAATATTTACGAAACGTTTACCGTTTACGGACGGGGTAATGACGGAGTAGTTACCTCGGCAAATCACGCAAATTCGATAGACCTTGATGACAAAGATAAAGAGGTTCTTATCTATGATTCGCTTGGTCGGAGAGGAAGCGCTGATGATATAGAAAAGGATTATGTAATAAGTGCGATAACGGGCAAAAACTTTATTTATGCAGTATACGCAAATACAATGACAAACGGAAGAATAGAAAAAATCGGCAATGACAGCATTACGGTTGACGGAATGAATATCAGGCTGCCCTACGGTTCTGCCGGAAAGCTCACCGATGTTTCGGCAGGGGATTATGCAACGCTGTACTTTGATTTTATGGGCAGACTTGTTTCTGCATCAAAAGGCGCTGAAGATTCGCTTTCGATACCTCACGGGTACTTGATTGACGCCAAGGTAAAAGATGGCTTAAGCAGTACTCTGAAGCTTAAGATATTTACCAGTAAAGGCGAAATGAAGGTGTATGAGACGGCTGACAGAGTAAGCATAGACGGAAACAGATGCGATGCGGATTCTTTAAGCGATGTTCCGTCCGCGCTGACAAGCGGCGGCGAGGTCAGAAACGTTATTGTTTTGTATGAATTAAACATCGACGGAAAGATAACTTCGATTACCACGCCGAAGATGCATCTTTCGTCAAACGAGGACGGCTTTATTCAAAGCACCGTTAAAGAAAAGGCAAGAGTTATAAGCAACGGAACGCTTACAAACACCACAGCAAAGTCTGACAAGACATATTTTTCGGGCAAGGAGTTTGTAAATGCAAACACAGAGATATTTGTAGTACCCGAGGATTTGTCGGACGAGGACGGCTTTCTTGTGAACAGCAGGTCTCAGCTTCCAATATCCACAACATTCACGTGGGATACATATCATTTAAGCAAAAATAACGGCTATATTGACATAGCGGTTATTTACGGCAACATAGCAAAGAGCGAGTATGACAATGCTCTCTCGGTTGTTAAAGAGGTGTGTCAGACGCTTGACGCCGAAGGCAATCAGACGTCGGCAATAAAGGTGTATACCGCGGGCGAGGAAACAAGCGCGATAGTAAAGGACGGATTTACCCTTCAGGAATATAAAATTGACAAATCGGGAAACAGGACAAGAAGCAGCATCTCGTTTAACGAGCTAAAGCCGGGCGATGTTGTTCGCCTTGCCTCGGACTCAAAGGGATATTTAAAATGGGGTGAGAGAGTTTATGAGGCGGCAACGGAAACGTTTAAAGGCTCTGTTGGCTCGGGCGAGTATGCAACATATTCTTTGTATGTAACGGCGGGGTATGCGGCATATAACGACAGCACGCTTATGCGGCTTAGTGATGACAAAGCGGCTGCGTATACATTTGACAGCGATATCTTTAAGCTTAACGGATACATATATTCATCGGCAAAGATTATGGTGGTTGAAGACGGCTCAAAAGAAATAAAAGTAACATCGGGCAGCCCGAACGATATAAGCATCGGCGACTATGTTATTTATCAGTCGCGTTCGGGCGTTGGAGCGCATCTTATTGTGTTAAAAAATAAATAAAAATTATATAAAGAGAGGGTTTAATTATGAAAAAACTTTTATCACTCATCTTGACAATTGTTATGCTTTCAACGGGAATCCTGATTTCGGGACTGCCTGTTAGTGCGGCGTCAAATACTATGTGGGAATATAAATACTTTAAGGCGGCGACAGAGACAGATACCAAGAATTATATTTACTCAAACGCTGATTTTACGGGTCAGAACTTTTATGTGACGGGCGATAAACTGACATATATAAAAGACGGAAAGATAGACGGTACGGCGATAAGCGATGAAGCTATGTTTAAGATATCAAGCGGAACAATCACGTCGTGGCCGAAGAGAAATATTGACGTGTCAGCAAAACCCGTTATGAATTTTAGCTTTAACTTATATATCTCCGCAGGTGCGCAGAATGTTACAAGAGAGATTAAAATGCAGTTTGCAAAACAAGACACAACCAAGACCGGACTGGAGCAATACAATAACGATACATACGGATTATTATCGTATTATATTTCAAAAGCTTCTGACGGAAAGGTGGGCTACAGCAGTTCAAACCAAAAAAATGTTACGACGAAAGTGGTGACAAGCGGACTGGCATTGAGCACAGGCGAGTGGCATAAGGTTGAGATACGTGCGTTTACAAACAATAACAGACTTAAATATGCCTTGTATATTGACAACTGTATTGTAATGATTTCGACGGCAACCGCTTCTGGAATATCAGCTGATGACTTCGGATTAGCTAAAATGACTGTCGGCTCGGCAGCAGGAGATACGTATATAAAGGATATTAAGCTCGGCACAGAGGATTATAATCCGATTTATGAGCCGCAGGCTCCGCTCAGCAATGTTCCGTTTAACGATATCACCGTTACAGATGCAGGCGCGCTTAATTCTGACAAATACGGAACCCTCGGCACGATACTTCAAAGCTCAGGTCAGACCTCCGATCATTATAAAGACAATAATTATGCAAACGCAAAATATACAAAAGAGAACGGAGTATTAAAAACAGAGCTTACTCCGTCAGAGACGGATAGTGCAACGCACGCATTGATTCAGAATATGAGAAAGCCTCTGACAGATTACTTCACCTCGGGTCAGACAAAGTATATGATTATGTCATACGAGGTTAAGATTCCGTCAGGAACGGAATCGTCTTCAAGGAAACAGCTTTGGATGCTTTCAAATGACAGCAGCGGTTATGTAAGGTCATTTACGCTTAATTCAGAAATAAAGAATAAAGCAGTAAGATTCTATATCGATGATGTAGCGGATGAGGATATGACGGGCGAAAAGAGCTTAACTTGCACAATAGAGTCGGATAAATGGTACAGAATAATATATGTTCTGGCGGTGACCAACAATGACGGTAAATATAATATAAACGTAAAAGGCTATGCAGAGGATACAACCGCAGAAAAAACATATCAGGGATATGAGGCAAGCGTGGCGGTAAACAAGCCGTCCGACGGAACCGATTTTATAGGTATCAACCAAGAGCGTACCGATGTTGTGACACCGGCAGCCGCAGCAGGTACAAAGATAGCAACATATTATGATAATGTAAAAATGAGTATATTTGACACGGATTTGTCATCGGGCTTCCTCGGACTTGAGAGCATAAGTGACAGATTTGCGGCTGCAAACAAGATAGAGCTTGGCTGGAACACGGCGGCGAAGAAGGCAGAGATTACGGTTAAAAAGCCGACCGAAGCAAATCCGATGGTTATAGTGGCGGCATATGACAACAGCGGCGTTCTTACCGCGTTTGAAGTATGTACGGTAAGTGATTCGGCAGACGGCACAATGATATCGGGCAGCGCCGACTTTGGCTCGTATTCAAACATAAAGACGATAAAAGCGTTTATGTTTGACGGAGCCGCAAATATAAAGCCTCTTGCATACAGCAACGAAAAAACGCTTAAATAAAATAAGTTCGGACGGTGAAAATATGAAGGTAATATGGCTCGGTCAGGCAGGGCTCTTGATAGAGACAAACAATACAAAAATAATGGTGGACCCGTATCTGTCGGACAGCGTTAAAAAGATAAATCCGCTTAATTACCGAAGGGTTGCGGTTGACGAAGACTTTTTTAAAATTCGACCCGATATTATTGTTTTAACGCACGACCATTTAGACCATACCGACCCCGAGACCCTTGAAAAATACTTAAAAAAGTATTCGGGCATAACGGTGCTTGCGTCAAAAAATGCGTGGAATACGGCAAGGGTCTTCGGCGGCGGACACAATTATGTTATGTTTGACAGACATACAGAGTGGACAGAAAATAATATAAGATTTACGGCGGTTAAGGCAAAACATTCGGACGATTTTGCAATCGGCGTGATAATAGACGACGGATATAAAAAGTATTACATAACAGGTGACACATTGTATAATGAGGACATTTTTAATGATATCCCAAACGGAATTGACGCGTTGTTTCTGCCGATAAACGGCGTCGGCAATAATATGAATTTTGCAGATGCGGCAAGGTTTGCCGAAAGAATAGGCGCAAAGGCGGCGGTTCCCTTACACTTCGGAATGTTTGACGGGATTGACCCGACAGAGTTTAAGTGTAAAAATATGATTGTTCCTGAGATATACAAGGAAATAAAGCTGTAAAAGGAGTAAGCTATATGAAAGTAACGGATATCAAAACATTTGCGGTTGACTGCTTCAGAACAAATTGGGTGTTTGTAAAGGTGTACACGGACGCAGGCATCGACGGTGTCGGAGAAGCAACGCTTGAGTATAAAGAAAAGGCGTTAATCGGTGCGGTAGAGCATATTAAGGAATATCTTGTGGGAGAAAATCCGCTGGATATCGAAAAGCATTGGCACTTAATTTACCGCGACGCGTACTGGCGCGGCGGAGCGGTTCTTATGTCGGCTTTGTCGGCGGTTGAAACGGCCCTTTGGGATATACTCGGAAAGCACTTAAATGTGCCCGTATATCAGCTGCTTGGCGGAAAGGTAAATGATAAGGTAAGAATATACGTAAACGGTTGGTTTGCGGGGGCAAAAACCCCAAAGGAATTCGGTGAAAAGGCAAAAATCGCCGTAGAGCGCGGAGTGACTGCGATGAAGTGGGACCCCTTCGGCAAGAATTATCTTGAAATCTCAAACAAGGATTTAAATACAGCGCTTGAATGTGTCAGCGAGGTGCGCTCGGCGGTAGGGAATGAGGTTGACCTGCTTATAGAGGGTCACGGAAGATTTAATATCGCCACGGGAATAAAAATTGCAAAAGAGCTTGAACAGTTTAAGCCGATGTTCTTTGAAGAGCCTGTCCCGCCCGACAATCTTGACGCGCTTAAGGCGGTCCGCGATAAGTCGCCCGTTGCAATCTCTGCGGGAGAGAGGCTCTATACACGCTGGGACTATAAGCGAATGTTTGATTTAATGGCGGCGGATTATATCCAGCCCGATATTTCGCACGCGGGCGGAATAATGGAACTTAAAAAGATTGCCGCCGAGGCAGAGTGCAGATATATTCCGTTTGCGCCGCATAATCCGAGCGGCCCCGTTGCCAATGCGGCAACGCTTCAGCTTGCGGCAACCTGCCCGAACTTCTCGATTCTTGAAATTATGTATTCTGACGTAGAGTGGCGAAAGGACGTTGTAAATGAACAGCTTGAGTATAAGGACGGATATATGAAGATTCCCGACAGACCGGGACTCGGCATAGAGATAGACGAGGCAGAGTGCGCAAAACATCCGTATAAGCCGCATACACTGAGGCATTATACCGGTGCGCTGACCGACATACGTCCCGCAAAGACAGAATTTTATTTTTAAGGAGTGGTTAAGTTGAACAAAGCGGTATTTGTAACGGGAGGAACAACAGGCAGCGGACTTGCGATTGCCGAGAGATTCGCGGGGGAAGGATATAATGTCGTTATCACAAGCCGAAGCGGAGAGAGGGCAGAGGCGGCGGCAAAAAATGTATCTGATAAGTATAATGTTAAGGCTTACGGCTACGCCCTCGATATCCGAAACGAGCAAAGGGTAAAGGATATATTTTCGGACATTGACAAAAACGGATTGTTTGTTGAAACGGTTTGCTTAAATTCGGCTGATATGGGCTTCGGAAACGACCCTGCTAAGGGAATGCCGATGTTTGAGTGTTCAATCGAAGAGTTTCAAAGAGTATTTGAAACAAATTTGGTATGGAATTTTATGATAATCCGTCAGGCGGCACTGAGAATGAAAGAGCATAATAAAGGCGCGATAGTTTTTATCAGCTCCAATACTGCGTACCGCGCTATTCCCAACAGGATTGCCTACAGCGCGTCCAAGGGCGGAATAAACGCAATGTCAAGGGCGCTTGCCGTTGACCTCGGCAGATTCGGAATCCGCAGCAACGTGGTTCTTCCGGGAACGATTAAGACAGACCGCTGGGTTAAGATGGGCGATACAAGAATCGTTGACGGCTCGCTTACACCAATCGGAGATATATCTGATTTTGAGGATATAGCAAACGCGGCGTGGTACCTAGGAAGCGACGAGTCAAAGAATGTGACGGGAACCGAGATAACAGTTGACGGAGGAATGACCTGTCAGCTGTACCCGCAGATTTTAAATGACCTTAAAAGAAACGCAAAATAAAAAATGTGCTCCGCAGTCCAAACAGGCTGCGGAGCTTTTTAAAACTCTACTTTCGGTAGAGTTTTAATTTTTTTGTGAGCAAAAAATAAAAAATATGTAGGTTTACAATTTGCAAAACGTCAGTTATAATTAAGTTATGTTAACACAATGACAGAGGTGATAAAATGGATATCAGTAACTTCGGAAAGATGATATATAAGCTTAGAAAAAAGCATAACCTTACGCAAAATGAGCTTGCAAAGCTTCTGAATGTAAGCGACAAAGCCGTCAGTAAGTGGGAGAACAACGCAGGCTATCCCGAAATCACGCTTCTTGCCAAGCTGTCCGAGATTTTTTCGGTTCCGATTGACTATCTTTTAAAAAGCAATCCGAGCGGTATAGCGGTTGCGGGGAATATTCTTGTTGACGTTGTAAATATAATTGACAAATATCCCGACAAGAATATACTGGCATATGTAAAAGAATCCACACGCTCGGTAGGCGGCTGTGTGTGCAACACAATTACCGACCTTGCCCGCATAGATTCGGGTCTATGTCTTTCGGCTCTCAGGATAAGGCGTAATTACATACACAAAATAAGTTATAAATAATATTAGCGGCGCCGGCTTGGAACTATGCGGCGATTTCGCAGTATATCCTCGGAATCATTCCGGATTTTGACGGGCTTAAGATTGACCCCTGTATCCCCGAAGATTGGACAGGATTCAGGGTTAAGAGAAGCTTCCGCGGCTGTGAGTACGAAATAGAGATTGAAAATCCGAATCACGTATCAAAGGGCATAAAAGAAATTTATGTCAACGATGAAAAAGCCGCTTCAAATACAATAAAGTCAAGCGAAAAGACGTGTTTTGTAAAAGTTGTAATGGGTTAAAAAGTATTAAAAAATATATAAAGAAAAGGTGACAGATATGGAACTTAAAAACAAAAAGATAAACTTTCTGGGGGACAGTATAACAGAGGGCGGAGCCTCATCGTGCTTGGAAAACGGATATGTTTCCATCTTCGGGAGACTCAGCGGAGCAGAGGTCAGAAATTACGGAGTGGGAGGAACGCGTATAGCGCGTCAGCGTTCTAAAACGAAAACGCCGAGCTGGGATTTGGACTTTGTTATGCGCGCCGACGAAATGGACGATGACGCGGATATAATAGTAGTTATGGGCGGAACAAACGACTTTGCAAGAGGCGACGCACCTATAGGAAATATGGAAAGCAGAGATGTATATACGTTTTACGGTGCTCTTCATATATTGTGCCAAAAGCTTATAACAAAATATCCTTATGCAACAATAGTGTTTATGACGCCTACGCACAGGTCTGACGAGGACAGCTTGTTAAACGAGGTGGGCTTAAGAACGCAAGTTCCGCTTTCAAAATACGCCGATATTATCAAAGAGGTTGCGGGATACTATGCCTTCCCCGTTTTGGATTTATACAGGGTAAGCGGTATGCAGCCAAGCTTTGAGGTAATAAAAGAAAAGTTTATGCCTGACGGACTTCATCCGAATGATGACGGTTCAAAGAGAATCGCAGAGAGAGTTCTGGGATTTTTAAGGTCTTTATAATATTTTTAAGCGCTGTGCCTGCGCATTGCCGCGATACATAAATTAAACTAAACTCTTGCGATGCTGCGCAAAAGTTTAGTTTTTGTCGGTGCCGTTAAAAAAGCTTAAAACATCACCGTAAACCTCGCCTTGTCTTTTTTCGTGAAGCAGCTCGTGCCTGAGCTTCGGATAAATTTTTAGTGCTGTATTTGAATAGCCGAGGTTATTCAGAAAATTTTTTAAGTGTATAAGCTGCTTTTGATCTTGGGTTACTGGGTCTTCTCCGCCGGCGATAATTAAAAACTTTAAGTCATTATTGCGGACGTTCCAATCGTCTGAAATATACGAGTTTTTAAGCAAATTAAATAGGTTAATATATCCGTTTATCGTAAATGTATAGTTGCAGAGCTTATCTGACTCGTATTCTTTAACCATATTGAGGTCTGAATTTATCCACGAATGCGGGCGGTCGTAGCCTCTGTTATACATACCGTCGGCAATGTTGTAAAGAAGCCTGCTTTTAAATCTCTCGCCGTAAACAAGCTTAAGCGACTTGGCAAGATAAATTGCAAAGCCGACAGCCGGATTGTACGTAGGCGGACCGCACAGAACGACCTTGCTTGCGGCAAAGTCATATTTTTTAAGATAATTCCTTGTGACAAGAGTTCCCATACTGTGACTGAAAAGATAAAGCGGCAGTTCTTTATATAAGCCTTTGATATATTTGGTTACGCTGTACAGGTCATCGGTGATAAAATTTGCGTCCTCGGTATAGAAAAAGCCCAAATCGTCTTGACTTTTTACACTTTTGCCGTGACCGCGGTGGTCGTGGATGACGCACACATAGCCGTTTCTGCTGAGAAACTTCATAAACTCAAAGTAGCGTTCTTTGTGTTCGCACATTCCGTGAGAAAACTGAATAATGGCTTTGGAATTGCACTTTGGCTCTGATATTGCTATGTCCAAAGCCAATCCGTCTTTTTCGGAGAACAGAGTATCGGTAATCATAAGATTCATTCCTTTAATTCGTTTTACATTTATTATACCCGTAAATGCCTAAATATATTTAACTTGCAGTTATTATATCATAAATGATGCCTTTGGGCAATAAAGTTGGCTTAAAAGAATAATGAAGAATAAAAATTTTAAATAAGACCTTAAAAAGAAGTGCCAAACGCAGCCGAACCCATCACTGTCTTTTCGGCGGTGATGGGTTCGGCTTTTACAGCCAATTTAAATAAGGCTAAGTAATATTCGGTTTAAGCGTTAAAAAGCTTTCCTGCTTTTTTATAGAGCAAAACAAGCACAACAACGCAGATAACAAGCTCGGGGATGAGATATGTTGCCTGATAGATAAGCGAATAAGCAAACGCCGATTGCCCCTCCGGTGCATACTCGCCGAAAAGCAGCCAGCCGCTTAAAAATGAACTTATAAATCTTCCCGCAACGCCCGCAACCGTTCCCCAAATAATTCCTTTCAAATCCTTTTTGAAAAATCCCGCAATTCCGATAATTCCGAATGCCAGAACATAGTCTAAAAGGATTGAAAGCGGGTGGTAAATCGTGCCGTCTATCATCAATGCAAGAAGTCCGTAAATAACGCCGCTGATAATTCCGCAAACCGCCCCTCTCCTATATGCAATCAAAAACAACGGCACCATAACCAATGATACCGAACCGCCCTGAGGCATTTTCCAGACCGTTATAAAGCTTAAAACCACTGCAAGTGCAATGCAAACGGCACACTCCGTTATCTTTCGTATTTCTTTTGACATTTTTAATCTCCGCCTTTCCTATTTTTTTAAAGCATTTTGTTTTTTGTTGATAAAAGCCGATTTTATTTCGCTGATAAAGGTTTGGGCTTTTTGAAGAGTATGATTTTCAGCACGCTGCCAATAACCGGAAAAAGCCAAAAGGGATACGCCTCCCCTGTAAGAACGTATCCCAAAAAAACTTCGATATTATCCCTACGTTGGCATTATCCAAATCAGGTCTCGGGTCAGAATCGCAATAAATTCAATCTCAGCTCGTTTGCGCAAGCACCCCGTTTTTAAGTCGATATTATCAACTTTTATATAATACTCCTTTTTTCGCCGTTTGTCAAGAAAATTTTACATAAATCGTGAAAGCTGACACTTAAAAGCTTGACAAAAAGCAAGATTTGTGATATAGTATATAAGAAATATCGAACTGCCACCGGGTAGGTATGCGTAAAGCATTTGTTTACACATTGTTAGGTCTCAGAAGATGTGTAAGGCAAGTGTTTATTTTTTTGGAGGTAACTATGAAAAAACTTAAGTCATTGTCGGGATACTTTTCCAAGGGCGAGATTGCGCTTTGGTTATGCTCGGAGATAGTTATAATCATATCAAATATGATGATAGGCAATAGCGGCTGGCTGTCTTTGATTGCTTCGATGATTGGCGTTACGGCGCTGATTTTTAATGCCAAGGGGAATCCGATAGGACCCGCGCTGATGATTTTTTTCGCCGCGCTGTACGGATATATATCATTTAACTTTGCGTATTACGGAGAAACGCTGACGTATATGGGAATGTCAATGCCGATGGCTGTGATTTCGCTTGTTTCCTGGCTTAAAAACCCGTATAAGGGGCGCAGGGCAGAGGTGACCGTAAACAATTACATATCAAAAAAAGAACAATCCTTTTTGCTGATATTGACTGCGGCGGTTACGATAGTGTTTTATTTTATACTGAAGAAGTTCAATACTGCAAATCTTGTTCCGAGCACGGTGTCGGTAAGCACAAGCTTTGCGGCAGTTTATCTCTCCTTCAGAAGAAGTCCGTTTTTTGCCCTCGGCTATGCGGCAAATGATATTGTTTTGATTGTTTTGTGGGTGCTTGCCGCCTTCAGGGATATCTCTTATCTCTCGGTTGTTATATGCTTTATCGCTTTTTTGGCAAACGATACGTACAGTTTTATAAACTGGCAGAGAATGAGTAAGAGGCAAGCGGCTAACGGATAAAACGATTATCGGTTTGACTTAGGGTAAAATGTGCAATATACGGTTCCTTACCAAAAATATTTTAGTAAATCTGCTAAAATTTATTTGACTTTTTAAACATAATATGATATAATAAATATGCAATGAATAGTTAAAATGGCGTAAATCCGGTTGTTTGAGCTGCTCTTTTTTCTCAACGCCGTTAAAGGAGGAAATATTATGAGCTATAAAATTATTACAATAAGCAGACAATTTGGAAGCGGAGGAAGAACTATCGGCAAAGAGGTTGCAGAGAGGCTGAACATTCCGTGCTACGATGCGGAAATAATTGAAAAGACCGCAGAAAAAACCAGCCTTGCGCCCGAATTTATTAAAGAGCACGGCGAGTATGCGGTCAGCGGATGGCTTGGTATGCTTTGCGGACGTGATTATAACGGTCATTCGTTTCAGGATGATGTGTGGAACGCGCAAAGGGCGATTATACTTGAGCTTGCCGAAAAGGGACCGTGCGTTATAGTGGGCAGATGCGCGGATTATTTGCTGAGAGACAGAAAAGACTGTCTTAAGGTGTTTGTACATTCTGATATGAAAAGCCGCGAAAAAAGAATAGTAGAGGTGTACGGCGAGCGGGAAGAGGCACCTGCAAAGCGGCTTAAGGATAAGGATAAACGGCGTTCGGCGTATTATCATTTTTATACCGATTCTGATTGGGGAGATATGAATAATTATGATATAACGCTAAACAGCGGCGTTCTTGGAATCGTCAAGTGTGTTGATTTGATTTGCAGCATATATTAGTTATGAAAATAAGCCTAAACCAATTAAGTTTAATCGGTTTAGGCTTTCTTATGTGCACCGCCGGACATAGGGCGGTAGCGAAAAATAAAAAGAGTGAGCAAAATATAAAAAATTGCTTGACAATGCTCGTTCGGTGTGATATAATATTTTTTGTTGTCGAGGTGTGGCTCAGTTTGGTAGAGTACTTCGTTCGGGACGAAGGGGTCGCAGGTTCAAATCCTGTCACCTCGACCAAATATAAAACCCTTGAAAATGCTATAAAAATGGCGTTTTCAAGGGTTTTTGCTTTATCGTGAATATTTTGAAAATGGCTTAAATTTGCTTAAATTTGTTGTAAATGTCAGTCAAATGTCAGTCAATCATTTTTCCCTTCACCTATTCCTCATCCTCCACAGCATTGTGATATATCTTAAATCTTTATCATCGAGGTTTAAGCCGTTTTCGTC
>ERZ773108.213-NODE-213-length-64419-cov-4.933938_pt1 | contig 64419 bp, 52 predicted proteins | sample MGYA00580570_ERZ773108 | MGnify/ENA primary metagenome ERZ773108 (study PRJEB29015, sample SAMEA2737840) | human gut metagenome | biome: human gut; feature: human-associated habitat; material: faeces | place: China | collected 2012 ...
GTGGTGCAGTTTTATGGACTTTATAATAAAAAAACCTACAAGTTCAAACAGAACCGTAAGAATGCCCGATGCATTAATTGATAAAATTACAAAGATTGCGGTTGAACAAGATATATCATTTAATCAAGTAGTGGTTCAATGCTGCGAATATGCTATAGAAAATTTACCTAAAAACAAAAATAAAGAATAATTTTTATATTATATCTATATATAGCACATCAGATAAAGCAAATAATATGAACTTATATTAAAAGATACATTACGATTTACTTCAGAATGTATCTTTTGCATTAATTTTATACATATGCAAAAAAGGGCTTGCGCAGAGCTTAATATTATGGTAAAATATAATATTAGTAACAATACTTCGGAGATAAGTGTTAGGAGTGATTTATGTGGCAAAAGAACTGCCAAAAACTTATGACCCCAAGCAGGTCGAAAAAAGAATATATAAAGAATGGTGTGACAAAGGCTACTTTCACGCAGAAGCGGACGAATCGAAAAAGCCTTTTACAATAGTTATACCGCCGCCAAACGTTACGGGAAAGCTTCATATGGGACACGCCCTTGACGAAACAATACAAGATATACTTGTGCGTACCAAAAGAATGCAGGGCTATAACGCGCTGTGGATTCCCGGAACGGACCACGCGGGCATCGCAACCCAGATAAAGGTTGAAGAGGATTTACGCGTAAACGAGGGGCTTACCCGATACGACCTCGGCCGTGACGAATTTTTAAAGCGTGTATGGGCGTGGAAAGAAAACTTCGGCGACAGAATTATAAATCAGCTTAAGACCCTCGGCTGTTCGTGCGACTGGGACAGAGAGCGTTTTACAATGGACGAAGGCTGCAGCAAAGCCGTACGCGAGGTATTTGTTAACCTTTATAACAAAGGCTTGATTTATCAGGGAAGCCGAATAATCAACTGGTGCCCCAGCTGCGCTACCGCTCTTTCAGACGCAGAAGTTGAATACGCCGAGCAGGACGGCTTCTTCTGGCATATAAAATATCCGATTAAAGACAGTAACGATTATATAGAAATCGCAACAACCCGTCCTGAGACTCTTCTCGGCGACACAGCCGTTGCGGTAAACCCAAATGACGAAAGATATAAAGACTTGGTCGGCAAAACCCTTATCCTTCCGCTTGTCGGACGCGAAATACCCGTTATAGCCGATGATTATGTTGATATGGAGTTCGGAACGGGCTGCGTTAAAATTACACCCGCTCACGACCCGAACGATTTTGAGGTGGGTCTGCGCCATAATCTTGAACAGATTAAAGTATTAAACGATGACGCAACAATAAATTCTTACGGCGGAAAGTACGAGGGAATGGACAGATATGACGCGAGAGCCGCAATAGTATCTGACCTCGAAGCCGAAAATCTGCTTGTTAAGGTTGTTCCGCATACCCATAACGTGGGTCAATGCTATCGCTGCGGTACAACGGTTGAGCCCATCACTTCAAAACAATGGTTCGTTAAAATGGAACCGCTTGCAAAGCCCGCGCTTGACGCGGTTTTAAGCGGAGAGACGCGCTTCATACCGGAAAGATTTACAAAGACCTATACGCATTGGATGGAAAATGTTCACGATTGGTGTATTTCACGTCAGCTTTGGTGGGGGCATCGTATCCCTGCTTTCTATTGTGAAAGCTGTGGAAAGACCACCGTTTCAAAAGAAGATATATCCGTATGCCCCGAATGCGGAGGCAAGGTTAAGCAGGACCCCGATGTTTTGGATACTTGGTTCAGCTCTGCTCTGTGGCCCTTTTCAACCCTCGGCTGGCCCGAAAAGACAAAAGACCTTGATTACTTCTATCCGACATCTGTTTTGGTTACCGGCTATGATATAATATTCTTCTGGGTATCGAGAATGATTTTCTCGGGCATCGAGCATATGGGTGAGGTTCCGTTTAAAGATGTTTATATTCACGGACTTGTACGCGACAGCCAGGGCAGAAAGATGAGTAAATCTCTCGGAAACGGCATAGACCCGCTTGAAATTATCGAGAAGTACGGTGCCGACGCCCTCAGATTCACTTTAGCCACGGGAAACTCGCCCGGAAATGATATGCGCTTTTATATGGAGCGTGTTGAGGCAAGCAGAAACTTTGCAAATAAGATATGGAATGCTTCAAGATTTGTTATGATGAACCTGACAATCAGCGAATACAGCGAGCCTGATATGAATAATCTGAAGCTTGAGGATAAGTGGATTCTTAATGAATACAACTCTCTTGTAAAAGAAGTGACAGATAACATCGAAAAGTATGAGCTTGGCATCGCAGTCGCAAAGCTTTACGATTTTATTTGGGACAAGTTCTGCGATTGGTATATTGAGCTTGTAAAGCCAAGATTTTCTCAGGATGGCGAGAGCAACATCACCGCTCAGAAAACGCTTGTTTATGTACTTTCAAACACGCTTAAGCTTCTGCATCCGTTTATGCCTTTCATAACCGAGGAGATTTGGCAGGCTCTTCCGCATATCGGCGAAAGTATTATGATTTCAAGCTTCCCCGTATATAATGAAAAATTTGCAAACGCAGAAGCAAGTGAAGAGATGCAGATTATTATGGACTCTGTAAAGGGCATAAGAAACGTCAGAAATGAAATGAATGTTCCGCCCTCACGCAAGGCAAAGCTTTATATAATAACGGATAATCCCGAACTTTTTGAGGCAGGCGTATCTTTCTACACAAAGCTTGCCTCCGCATCAGAGGTTGTAATCGGCAGCGATAAATCCGCCGCGCCCGAAAATTCGGTATCGGTGGCTTCGCCGTGCGGAGAGCTTCTTCTGCCTCTTGATGATTTGGTTGACAAAGCAAAAGAGACCGAGCGTCTTGAAAAAGAGAAAAAACGCCTTGAAGCCGAAATCAAACGCGTTGAAGGAAAGCTTTCAAACAAAGGCTTTGTAGAAAAAGCTCCCGCCGCGGTTGTTGAAGAGGAAAGAAAGAAAGGCGAGCAATACAAAGCTATGCTTGAAACTGTTGTTGAAGGCTTAAAAAAGCTTAAATAAGATTATGAATTATGACGAAACAATTGAGTATATCCACTCTACGCCGAAGTTTGCCCGCGTCCTCGGAAACACTTTGCTGCGCAGACTTTTAAGCAAGATGGATAACCCGCAGAAAAAGCTGAAGTTTATACACATCGCAGGAACTAACGGAAAGGGTTCCTGCGCTGTTATGCTTGCTGAAATTTTAAAACTGTGCGGTCTGCGCACGGGATTGTTTACCTCTCCTTACATAATCCGCTTTAACGAAAGGATAAGAGTAAACGGAGAGCAGATTCCCGACGCAAGACTTGCGGAAACGGCAAGCGAAATTAAAAATATAATAGATGAAAATAACGTCCCTGTCTCGGAATTTGCACTCGATACCGCCATCGCCTTTAAATACTTTGCGGATGAAAAATGCGATATAGTGATTCTTGAAACAGGTCTCGGCGGAAGGCTTGACGCAACCAACGTTATTGCATCTCCCATTGTTTCAATTATTATGTCTGTGGGCTTCGACCATATGCAGTATCTCGGAAACACAATTTCGGCTATTACAACCGAAAAATGCGGAATAATCAAAAACAACCGCCCCGTTGTTGTCTATCCCGATTTACCCGATGAGGCATTGGCGGTTATAAAACACTTCTGCAAAAACAGAAATGCGGAATTTATTCAAGCCGATATGCCGATTAAGTCACAAAACGGACTTGTATACAAAGATAAAAAATACGAGCTGTCACTCGGTGGCGAGTTTCAGATATACAACGCCGCGGTAGTTATCGAAACCGCCGACAGGTTAAACCGTCTTGGATTTTCCGTACCGGAAAGCGCTGTGCGCAAAGGTCTTAAGCTTGCGAAAAATCCCGCAAGGTTTGAAAGGCTTGACTGCGGATTAATCATAGACGGCGCGCATAACAAGCCTGCCGCAGCGGCGCTCTGCAAATCATTAAAAGCCCTCGGCAAGCCCGTATATCTGTGCATTGCTATGATGGGTGACAAAGACATCGCTTCCTGTGCGGAAGAGCTTTCAAAGCTTAACCCTATTGTTACCGTAACAGAAATACCGATGCCGCGCTGCGCCAAGGCAGAAACGCTTGCAAATGAATTTTTAAAGCATAACGTTAAAGTTCGCATCGAAAAAAACTGTTTGACAGCCGCAAAAGATGTTTTAAAAACATCACAAGGCAGCGGAATTGCCGTTGTATGCGGCTCTTTATACTTTGCGGCGGAAATAAGAAAAGTCTTTAAAAACGAAACGGAGATTTAGAATGTATTATGTTTATATTCTGCGCTGCAAAGACAACTCGCTCTATACGGGATATACAACCGATGTCGGCAGACGCTTTTCAGAGCACTGTTCGGGCGGCGGCAAGGGTGCAAAATACACTCATTCCAAAACTCCCGTCAGCATAGAGGCGGTCTGGAGCTGCGAAAGCCGTTCGGTGGCAATGCGGCTTGAGGCGTTTATTAAAAAATTAACCAAGCAAAAAAAAGAAGAGCTTATTGCCGATAATACCGTACTGCACGAAAAATACTCGGACAGACTTTGTATATGCGAATACAATGCAGAGAATAGGACAGCTGTTTATGAAAATAAAAAATCTTGAACTTGAAAACAATGTACTTCTTGCACCGATGGCAGGGGTTACCGATAAGGCATTCCGCTTAATCACAAAGCCCTTCGGTCCTGCACTTATGTACACAGAAATGGTGTCGGGCAAGGGTTTATATTATAACAGTAAAAAAACCTCCGCATTGCTTGAAAGCGACAAATGCGAGCGTCCGATTGCGGTTCAGATATTCGGTCACGAGCCTCAGATTATGGCAGACATAGCCAAGGATGCTCTGTCGGGCGGTGCGGATATCATAGATATAAACATGGGCTGTCCCGCGCCGAAAATAGTAAACAACGGCGACGGAAGCGCGCTTATGAAGTCGCCCGAGCTTGCCGGAGAGGTGATATCGGCTGTGTGCGGCGCCGTTTCCGTTCCCGTTACCGTTAAATTTCGGTCGGGTTGGGATGACAGGCATATAAATGCGGTCGAATTTGCCAAGATTGCCGAAAAGAACGGCGCGGCGGCAATAACCGTTCACGGGCGCACGCGCGAGCAGTTTTACAGCGGAGAAGCCAATCTTGATATTATAAAAGCCGTCAGGCAAAATGTTTCCGTTCCCGTAATAGGCAACGGCGACATTACGGACGGCAAATCCGCTGCGCATATGCTTGATTATACAGGGTGTGACGGAATTATGATTGGCAGAGCCGCCGAGGGAAATCCGTGGATTTTTAAAGAAGTTCTGCACTATCTCAAAACGGGCGAGACTCTTCCCCCTCCCTCCCTTACCGAAAGGGCAGATACCGCCAAGCGTCATTTTAAGCTTTTGGTGGATTTTAAGGGCGAACACAGAGGCACACTTGAGGGCAGGAAGCATATGTCGTGGTACTTTAAAGGTATTCCCGGCGGTGCGGTTCTGCGGACGTATATCAACAAAGCGGAAACACCGTCGCAGATGCTTGATATTCTGGATAAATTTTTAAGCGAAGCCGCTTATAATTAGATTTTTGCCGAATTTAATTCGGCGGAACGGAGAAGGATATGTTAAATTCAAAAAAAAGAATAGTGGTTAAAGTGGGAACCTCAACGCTTACCCACGAAACAGGCAAAACCAACTTAAAGAGAATAGATTCACTGTGCCGTATTATTTCCGACCTTATGAATATGGGTCACGAGGTAATTCTTGTTTCAAGCGGCGCGATAGGCGTCGGCGTGGGCAAGCTTGGACTGACGGAAAAGCCGTCCACCACACGCCAAAAGCAGGCTCTTGCCGCAATAGGTCAGGCAAGCCTTATGTCTATTTACGAAAAATTCTTTAAAGAATACGGATATAATACGGGACAGGTTTTGCTTACAAAATTTATCCTTGAAGACGAGCTTAGATATATAAGTGCAAAAAACGCATTTGAAACTATGCTTGGCTACGGAGTTATCCCGATAGTAAATGAAAACGACGTAATCTCTACATATGAAATTGAGTTCGGAGATAACGATACACTCTCCGCCTATGTGGCAAAGCTTGTAAACGCCGACCTGCTTGTGATTATGTCGGACATAGACGGATTTTATAACGGAAACCCATCAGACCCCGATACGCATCTTATCCCCGTTATAACAGAGATTACCGATGATATAAGAAGCTGTGCGGGCGGCGAAGGCACAAGGCGCGGCACGGGCGGAATGAGAACAAAGCTCGGTGCGGCAGAGCTTGTTTGCCCGTGCGGAATAGATATGCTGATAACCAACGGAAGCCGCCCCGAAAGCTTATATAACATTGTAAACGGCGAGCCAGTCGGAACCCTTTTTAAAGGCAAAAAATAATTTTTAACCATATAAAAAAACCGACCCTCGGGGATAATCCCCGAGGGTCTTATTATATCCGGCGCTTATATTAATACATTCCGCCTGCGCCCGCACCTGCCATAGCAGCTGCCGCTGCTGCATCGGCAGCTGGATCCGGCTTATCCGCAACAAGGCTCTCTGTGGTAAGAACCATAGCGGCAACACTTGACGCATTCTGAAGAGCAGAACGTGTAACCTTTGTCGGGTCTACAATACCGCCCTTTATCATATCCATATACTCGTCAATCAAAGCATTATAGCCTACGCCTGTCTTACTCTCTTTAATCTTATTTACTATAAGGCTTCCTTCTATACCTGCATTAAATGCAATCTGACGAACAGGCTCTTCAAGTGCTCTGAGAACAATTTTTGCGCCTGTCTTTTCATCGCCTTCAAGACCATCAACAACCTTTTCAACCGCAGGAATAGCGTTGATAAACGCTGTACCGCCGCCGGCAACTATACCTTCTTCAACCGCTGCACGGGTTGCTGCAAGAGCGTCTTCGATTCTGAGTTTCTTCTCTTTCATCTCTATCTCGGTAGCTGCACCTACTTTAATAACCGCAACACCGCCCGCAAGCTTTGCAAGACGCTCCATAAGCTTTTCTTTGTCAAACTCAGATGTTGTCTCTTCTATCTGACTTCTGATATTGCTTACGCGGTTAGCGATTTCAGTCTTATCGCCCATACCGTCAACAATAATGGTATTCTCCTTCTGAATCTTAACCTGGCGCGCACGACCGAGCTGTTCAACCGTTGCATCCTTAAGCTCAAGTCCGATTTCTTCGGAGATTACCTGTCCGCCTGTGAGAATTGCTATATCCTTAAGCATTTCCTTTCTTCTGTCGCCAAAGCCCGGAGCCTTAACGCCAACACAGGTAAAAGTACCTCTCAGCTTATTCACGATAAGGGTAGAAAGCGCTTCGCCTTCTATATCCTCTGCTATTATAACAAGCTTCTTACCCGACTGAACAATCTGCTCAAGAAGCGGCAGAATCTCTTGAATATTTGAAATCTTCTTGTCTGTAATTAAAATGTATGCGTCATCGATTACCGCTTCCATTTTATCGGTATCGGTTACCATATAAGGTGTTATATAACCTCTGTCAAACTGCATACCCTCAACAACTTCGGAATACGTCTCCGCAGTCTTTGATTCTTCAACCGTGATAACGCCATCGCTTGTAACCTTCTCCATAGCGTCCGCAATAAGCTGACCTACAGTTTCATCGGCTGATGAAACGGAAGCAACACGAGCGATATCATCTTTACCGTCAACCTTTTTACTGTTTTTAACAATCTCATCAACAGCCGCATCAACAGCTTTTGACATTCCGCGTCTGACAATCATAGGATTGGCTCCTGCCGCAACATTCTTCATACCCTCGCGGATAAGAGCCTGCGCAAGCAAGGTTGCGGTTGTTGTACCGTCGCCCGCTATGTCATTTGTCTTTGTGGCAACCTCTCTTACAAGCTGAGCGCCCATATTTTCAAACGGGTCTTCAAGCTCTACTTCCTTTGCGATTGTCACACCGTCGTTTGTGATAAGCGGAGCACCGTATTTTTTATCAAGAACAACGTTTCTTCCCTTAGGACCAAGTGTAACCTTAACTGTATCAGCAAGCTGGTTTACGCCGCGTTCAAGGGCGTGTCTTGCTTCTTCACCGAATAAAATTTGTTTAGCCATAATTATTACCTCCGAATCAATTTATAATTGTTTAAAATCAGTCAATCTTTGCAAGAACATCGCTTTGTCTGAGGATAATATATTCCTCGCCGTCAAGCTTAACTTCCGTTCCCGCATACTTGCTCATAATAACTTTATCGCCGACCGAAAGCTCCATCTTAACTTCCTTTCCGTCAACAACTCCGCCGGGACCTACCGCAACAACTTCCGCTATCTGCGGCTTTTCCTTTGCAGAGCCGGCAAGAATTATACCGCTTTTTGTGGTCTCTTCCGCCTCAAGCATCTTGATAACTACTCTGTCTGCCAATGGTTTAATATTCATAAAACAATTCCTCCTTGTATTATAATCAAATTTTTAATTTATCTGTTAGCACTCTAACTCTTTGAGTGCTAACAGTATTATAATACCTAAATTTATTAAATAAATCAAATCCGATTATACATATATATTAACGATTATACGCAATTATTAATTATTATGTTAAATTATATCTCATTTCCTTAACTTCAAGAATTTTTCAGCAAAGCCAATTAGGGGTTACGCAATCATTTTTGTGCGCAAAATTCAGATTTTTCTTGACTTAGTAACTGTTTTGAAGTATAATTGTAATATATTTGTTACAGAAAGCAGGCTGATTATGGATAACAATAAAAGTATTTCCGACAGAAAGATATATTTAATTAAAGAAGAAGTTAAAAATCTTGAAAAAACCAATCTTCACAGTATATCGGACTTTGAGACCGAGCTTTCAAAGTATTCGCAGGAATTTGAAAGCGGTATAGAGGTTATCACTGCGCTGAACAGCTGCGGCCTTCCAAACGATATAAAAAAGCTTCAGTAATCACTTTGATATTTAATAAGGGGAAAGACTATGATAAAAAAATCTTTAATCGAACTTATATTTGAAGCCGCGTCAATAGAGAGATGGAACGACCATATACGCCCGTCGCGCGGGTTTACAGAAATAGATAAACAGTCTCATAAAATGATTTATGCCTATGTCCTGTCAAAAATAGACGGAAACGTCGATATGGTAAAGCTTGTGGAGGGCGGAATATTCGAGTTTTTGCACAGACTTGTGCTGACAGACATCAAACCGCCCGTGTTCCACCGCCTTGTAAAGGAAAAGGGCAGCGAGCTTAACAAGTGGGCTTTGTCTACACTTAAAAGCAATATTATAAATATTCCTCACGACTTTTACGGAAAGATGGAAACATATTTGTTTGACAAAACCTATTCCGAAAAGGAACGCAGGATTTTAGAGGCGGCACATTATCTTGCCACCAAGTGGGAATTTGATATAATATATGATATGTGCAGAAACTACTACGGAATAGATTCAACAAGAGCCGAGATTGACAATAAGCTAAATTCGTTTCAGGGGCTTGAATGTTTTGATACATTTATCAGGAATAATAATTACCGCGGTCTTACAAACCTTCTCGGCGAGCTGAGATTTCAGCAGCGCTGGTCAAGGTCGCCGAGGATTCCCGCAACCTCTGTCGGTGGGCATATGCTTGTTGTTGCTATTTTGGCTTACATATGCTCTTGCGAGACAAACGCGTGCGAAGCGCGTATAGCAAATAACTTTTTGGGCGGACTTTTCCACGATATTCCTGAGGTTTTGACCCGCGACATCGTTTCACCCGTGAAAAATTCGGTTGAGGGACTTGACGAACTCATAAAATCTATTGAGAGAGACCAGATGGAGCATATTTTATATCCGCTTGTTCCGGAGGAATGGAGAGACGAGCTTGAGTATTTTACAAATGACGAGTTTGAAAATAAAGTTATAATCAACGGAAAGACGGTTGTAACCACAAGCGAAGAAATCGACAAAAAATACAATTCGCCGGAATACAAGCCTGTAGACGGGAAGCTTATAAGAGGCTGCGACCACCTTTCCGCCTGCATAGAGACATACTTCTCTCACATATACGGAATAACAACAAACGCACTTCAGACGGGAAACAGATCGCTTTGCAAGCACTATGAAAATTCGGTAATCTGCGGAATCCCGTTCGGTTCGCTTTTTGACTATTTTACAATATAATTAATATCACCAAATCACCCCTTTGCATATTATATACAAAGGGGTGATTTTATGGAAGTTGTAATGTCAATCATACTATGTTTTTTTGCCGTCTACGGAGTTTTTCAGATTTTATACAACATAGCCTGCAAGATATCAAAATCAGAGCTGTGCTTTCCGCAAAAAATGCACAGAGTTATCTTTGCGGATAAAAACGCCGATAAGCTTGAGGGGTATATCCGCTATCTTGCTCTGCGCGAAGAAAAAGAAAAAATAATTATAATCCCCGCCTTTGATAATGACGACGCGGAAAGCAGCCGTCTGATTGAAATTCTCTGTGCAGAATTTGACAACGTTGATTCAATGACGCTTGAAGAATACGCAAAATACATAAAAGAATGAACGGCTTTGCCGCTCATTCTTTTAATATATACTTTATTCTTCTCCGTTCCAGCAATATGTGCAAAGCTTGCACGGCTCAAGCCCGATTGAATCAATGATTCCCTGAAGCGACTGAAACTCAAGCGAAGCAAAGTTAAGCTTTTTGCAGATATGCTCGCGCAGGGATTTGCCGCGCTCCGTTGAAGAGTCGCAATATTCGTCAATATGATTAAAGCCCTCTTCTCCTTCAAGCTCCATAATCGTACGTCTGCCGATAAGCTCCATTTCATCCGTTGCCCTTGAAAAGTTTAAATATTTGCAGCTGTACATAATCGGCGGACAGGCCGAGCGCATATGTACTGATTTGGCTCCGTTTTCATACAAAAAGTCGACCGTTTCTTTAAGCTGAGTTCCGCGGACAATCGAATCATCGACAAAAAGAAGATTTTTATCTTTTATCAGCTCGTGCACGGGAATCTGCTTCATCTTGGCAATGCGGTTTCTGTCCGACTGCTGTGTCGGCATAAAGCTTCTTGCCCAGGTGGGTGTATATTTTATAAACGGTCTTGCAAACGGAACGCCGCATTCGTTTGCGTAACCAATCGCGTGCGGTGTCCCGGAATCGGGCACACCGCCCACATAATCAAGATTTTCTGCATTATGTACATCCTTATCATGCTTTGCCATAATCGCGCCGTTTCTGTAGCGCATTGCCTCTACATTGACGCCCTCATATGTAGATGTCGGATATCCGTAGTATGACCAAAGAAAAGAACAGATGCGCATCTCTTTTCCGGAGGGCGAAAGCTGCTCGATTCCGTCGGCAGTCATTTTTATAATCTCACCCGGTCCCAGCTCATAAAAATCGTCATAGTCAAGCTTTTGATACGCAAACGATTCAAATGACGCGCACAATCCGTTTTCATTCTTTCCTATAAGAATAGGAAGCCTTCCCATTTTGTCGCGTGCCGCAAGAATAGAACCGTCATTCTTTAAAATAAGAATCGAAGCCGTTCCGTCAATTATGCTTTGCGCAAACTTTATTCCCTCAACAAAGTTGTCACAGGTGTCTATAAGCGCAGCCACAAGCTCTGTAGAGTTAATCATACTTCCCGTCATCGCATTAAAATGACCGCTTCCCTTGCCGAAGTATTCGTCAACAAGGCTGTCCGCATTGTTGATTATACCGATTGTACAAATGGCGTATGCGCCGAGGTGCGAGCGTATAATAAGCGGCTGAGGGTCATAATCGCTTATACAGCCTATTGCCGCCGTTCCCTTCATTTCGCTGAAAATATTCTCAAACTTTGTTCTGAAAGGAGAATTTTCTATTTTATGAATTTTTCTCTGCAGACCGATTTCAGCATCATATGCAGCCATACCGCCGCGCCTTGTCCCGAGATGCGAATGATAGTCCGTTCCGAAAAATACGTCCGAAATTGCTTCACTTTTGCTTACTGCACCGAAAAAACCACCCATAAAATCACTTTGCCTTTCTGCATTAAATTAAAAAGAGCCTGTGCAGATTTGCACAAGCCAGCAAAAAACAATATAAAATTCTTGTATCTGCTTAAATATTATACCCAAAACACAGCCTTTTGTCAATCGGTTTCACAACAAAACGCGAAAAAAGTGGTTTTGTGACAAACTAACTTATTTCCCTTACAAAAGATTTAAATATTTTAACCAAACATTTTAAAGCGTTCTCAGATATTTTTTTGTTTCATCGGAAATCCGATAGCTTTCAATCGCTTTTCGCACGGTCTTTTTATATACCCACAGGGGCAGACGATTTTCCTCAAGATAAACTATCGCGGAATCGTACTGTTTGGCAAGCGCGGTCGCAAAGTACCAGGCTATCATCATATTTATATAATATTCGTCCGACCTGACAGATGCAACGGTATCCAAGTATTCCTCTTTAAAGTTGCCGTCAAGATAAAGCTTCATCAAAACGCCGATTGCATACCTTTTTGTATAAACATTGTCAGATTTAATCCATTTTAAAACCCGTTTTATCAAAACATCGGTATTCTTCTTAAAAACGCGCGGCATAAAACAGTCGCAGGTTGCCCAGTTATCGATATACGGCAAAAATTTTTCCGTTTCACATACAGCCGCATCATAATCTTTAATCGATTCTATTATAAATGCGTGAAGGTTGTTCTCTTCATAAAACCGATGAGGAAGACAATTTATAAATTCCGCCCCCTCCTCTGTCCTTGAAAGCTGCCTTGCGTACGCCCTCAAATCGGGCGTACGTACACCTATAACAGTTTTTTCATCAACTGTCGGTATAAGCTTTTTGTGAAAGCTGCGGTATTTTAAATCCTGCATTTCATACAAATGCTTTTGAATCTCTGAAGTTACTTTTATCGGCACCGGCATCAGCCTCTTTCTTTTATTGCAACGTATTCTCTTTGTTCCGATACCGACTTGTATGCCGGTCTTATAATCTTGCCGTTGTTAACCAGCTCTTCGATACGGTGCGCACTCCAGCCGGCTATTCTCGCTATTGCAAAAATAGGGGTGTAAAGCTCTCGCGGAAGTCCAAGCATTTCATATACAAAGCCGCTGTAAAAATCAACATTTGCGGAAACGCCTTTATAAATTCTGCGTTCCTCTGCGATAACCTCAGGGGCAAGATTTTCAATCTTTTCACAAAGATTATATTCCTTTTCAAAGCCCTTTGCAACCGCCAGTCTCTTTACAAACGCCCTGAATATATTTGCTCTCGGGTCAGAGAGCGAGTAGACGGCGTGACCCATACCATATATAAGCCCCGATTTGTCAAACACTTCGCCGTTCAGCATACGGCGAAGGTAAGCCTTTACCTCCGCATCGTCGGACCAATCCGATACATTCTCTCTTATATTCTCCAGCATACGAACAACTTTTATATTTGCTCCGCCGTGGCGTCCGCCTTTAAGCGAACCGAGAGCCGCCGCCATCGCGGAATAGGTATCTGTTCCCGAGGACGTGACAACGTGAGTTGTAAATGTCGAGTTGTTTCCTCCCCCGTGCTCTGCGTGTAGCACAAGCGCAAGGTCAAGAATCTTTGCCTCCAGCTCTGTATATTGCTCATCGGGGCGAAGAAGCATTAATATATTTTCGGCTGTACTTTTTTCAGCCACAGGCTTATGTATAAATAAGCTGTTTTTCAAATAATAATGATTGTACGCCTGATATCCGTATACTGCAAGCACGGGAAAGAGCGCGATAAGCTCTATACACTGTCTCAAAACATTGGGGATACTCAGGTCGTTCGCATTTGTATCGTACGAATACAGCGTAAGAACAGACCTCGAAATCGTATTCATCATATCCTCGCTCGGCGCTTTTAATATGATGTCTCTTACAAAGTTCACGGGAAGCGTCCTGTAATTTCCCAAAATCGCAGAAAACTCGTCAAGCTGTGTACTGTCGGGAAGCTCGCCGAAAAGGAGCAGATATACTGTCTCTTCAAAGCCGAATCTGCCTTCCGACAAAAATCCGTTGACAAGCTTGTTGATATTATATCCGCGATAGTAAAGTTCGCCCGAGCAGGGAACCTCCTTGCCGTCTATAATTTTGGTTGAACGTATCTCGGAAATCTCGGTAAGCCCGGCAACCACTCCCTTTCCGTTTATGTCCCTAAGTCCGCGCTTTACATCATATTTGGGATAAAGCTCGGGGTCGATTTTGCCGCATTTTACACAAAGCTCAGACAGCCTTGTGATTTCTGGGGTTATAACGGATAACCTCTCTTTCATTACTCAAACGCCTCCTTAATATACCGAAATCTTTATCGGTTATTTTACCTTTTATTCATTTAAACCAATATCTTCAATAAAATTATTATACCATATTTTATATAAAAATACAACCGAATTATGGGTGAGTTAATAAAAAGTTAATTTTTTAACATTTTCTGCTTATATATTTGATAAGACGTATAGCCGATTTTTGTCACATAAAGCCGGCACCATTACTGCTATGTCAAGCATCAAGATATGTTGACGGGGCATTTTTGATGTGATATAATAAATGTACAGCGATTGGTTTGATATTATCACCTTAAAGCTTTGCATTTTCTCATCACGGTACGGTTTAAAATCAATTAAAATTTTTATGCAAAAATGAAACGGAGGAAATTAAAATGAGTAAAAAATTAGTTGCATATTTTTCGGCGAGCGGTGTTACAAAGCGTTATGCGGAAAGGCTGGCACAAGCGGCAGACGCGGATTTATTTGAAATCAAGCCGACAGTTCCGTACACAGATGCGGATTTGAACTGGCAAAACTCAAACAGCCGTTCAAGCATTGAAATGAAGAACCCCGATTCCCGCCCCGAAATTGCGGAGAAGCTGTCTAATATGAATAAGTATGACACCGTGTTTGTGGGATTTCCGATTTGGTGGTATGTTGCACCGACGATTATCGATACGTTTCTGGAAAGCTACGATTTTTCGGGTAAAACCGTTGTTCCGTTTGCAACAAGCGGCGGCAGCGGAATGGGCAAAACGGCAGACGTTTTAAGACAGGTTTGCCCTGCTGCCGACATCAAAGACGGTAAGGTGTTAAATAATATGACGGACGAAAAAATCAAACAATGGTTAAACAAAAAAAGTTTTTGGAATTAAAACGAGAATGAACGTAAATAAAAATATAAACGAGCCTGTTTGCGGACGAGAGCTTTCCGAATTTCGCAAAAAATCGTTCGTGCTGCATTATTACGGCGGAGAAATATAGTTTGAACACTTGGACGGAATATATCAATATACCGAACTCACCCTTGAAAAGCTGTGCGCAGACAGTAAATCCTTTTGTCGTCCGTCGGCACCGTCATATATTGCATTTGTACTTGACGAAACGGTTGTTACCGATGAGCTGATTTTGACAATAGCCGAAAAACTCAAAAATTCCGGAAAACAATTTATGCGTGTTGCAGTTGTCGGAGCGAAAGGAAAAGCAATTAATAATCTGAAAAAATGCTTAAGAGGCAACGGCTTTGCAGTTAATTTTTTCGGTGGAATCGAACCTGAAAAAAAGTGGCTTATTGACGGATAAAGAATAATTAACAGACTAAAAGCCGAATTATTAAAATAAATCGAATTCAGCATAATCGTGTAAAATCGTGTAAGTAAAAGAAAAAGCACCGTATAATCGGCGCTTTAAACGTTTTGGTCGGAGTGACTGGATTCGAACCAGCGGCCACCTGAACCCCATTCAGGTACTCTACCAAACTGAGCCACACCCCGTTATTCGCAACAAAAGATATTATACACCATTTATAGAAAAAAAGCAAGTGTTTTTTTGAAAAAATTTAAAAAAATTTTTATTTTAACACAAAACCGCTGTCTGATTGCTTAATAGGACAGCGGTTTTGAACTTTAAATGTGCTTATTTGGTTTTAAGAGCGCGAATCGCATTAAGAATTGCAATAACCATCACACCTACATCGGCAAATATCGCCGCCCACATATTGGCAAGTCCCAAAGCACTGAGCAGCAGACACGCAAACTTAACCCCGAGAGCAAACCCAATATTCTGATAAACAATAGCTATGCACTTACGCGAAATCTTGATGGCTTTTGATATTTTGCGTGGGTCGTCATCCATAAGCACAACATCAGCCGCCTCAATCGCCGCATCAGAGCCTATTGCGCCCATCGCTATGCCCACATCGGCACGCGACAGAACAGGCGCGTCATTTATACCGTCGCCCGCGAATGCAAGCTTTTCATTTTTTCCGTTTCTGCTTAGAAGTTCCTCTACCTGTCTTACTTTATCGGCAGGCAAAAGCTCGCTGTACACTTCATCCACGCCGAGGTCTTCCGCAACCTTTTCGGCTGTCTTTTTCGCATCGCCCGTCAGCATAACAATCTTGCTTACGCCCGACTTTTTAAGTGCGGAAATTGCTTCTTTTGCTCCGGGTTTTTCTACATCAGATATTACGATATGCCCCGCATACTCGCCGTCTATCGCTATATGAACTATCGTACCCACGCAATGACATTCAAGATAAGGAACCCCCAAGCTTTTCATAAGCTTGCCGTTTCCCGCCGCAACGCTCATACCGTCAACCTTTGCAATTACGCCGTTTCCGCTTATTTCGCGTATATCCGAAACACGCTTTGTATCAAGCGGCACTTTGCACGCCTGCATAAGACTTTTTGCAATCGGATGCGATGACGCGCTCTCGGCAAGAGCGGCATATTCGAGCAGTTTTTCGTTTACAAGCTTATTGTGATGAACCGCATTTACCTCAAACACACCTTTTGTTAAGGTTCCCGTTTTGTCAAATGCAATTGTTTTTACCTGTGACAGCGTTTCAAGATAGTTAGAACCTTTTATTAAAACGCCCTCTTTGCTTGCTCCGCCAAGACCCGCAAAAAAGCTCAGCGGAATACTTATTACCAAAGCGCAGGGACAGCTTATGACAAGAAACGTCAGTGCACGGTAAATCCAGATATGCCACATAGGTTCAGCCGATGCAATTATACGCACAAGCGGCGGAAAAATTGCAAGCGCAGCTGCGCCTATGCACACGGACGGAGTATATACACGGGCGAATTTTGATATAAAATTCTCTGACTTTGACTTATGAGAGCTTGAATTTTCAACAAGCTCAAGAATTTTAGATACCGTTGATTCGCCAAATTCCTTTGTGGTTTTGATTCTTAAAACAGATGTCATATTAATACAACCGCTTATTACCTCGTCTCCGGGCTTTGCGTCCCTCGGCAGGCTCTCGCCCGTAAGTGCAGCCGTATTTATCGATGACTTTCCCTCTTCTACGATTCCGTCAATGGGAATCTTCTCTCCCGGGCGGACAATTATTATGCTGCCCGTTTCAACTTCATCGGGATCAACCGATTTTATTTCTCCGTCCGCTTCGATATTTGCATAATCGGGACGGATATCCATAAGCGCGGTAATGTTTCTGCGGCTTTTGCCGACGGCATAGCTTTGAAACAGCTCACCAATCTGATAGAAAAGCATTACCGCGACCGCTTCGCCGAAGTCGCCCGACTTTTCATATATCGCAAGCGCAATCGCTCCTACCGTTGCAACCGCCATAAGAAAGTTTTCGTCAAACGGACGTCTGTTAACTATGCCCTTGCCCGCCTTTTTAAGAATATCATAGCCTATCGTAATATACGACGCGGCGTATAAAACAACAGCCGCAATGTATAAAGCACCGCTCCTCGGTATAATACTGGCCGCGACCAGCATTATTGCCGAGACAATAATCCGATTTAACATCCTCTTCTGCTTTTTATTCATATAAACGCACTTCCCTTCAAATGCTTCTATCGGAATCTAAAAGAATATCTCGCAGTCATCCTCAACCCTTTTGCAGTTTTTAAGAACACTCGGCATTATATCCTCGGGCTTTTCGCCATCTTCAAATTCAACAGTCATCTTTTGAAGCATAAAATTAACTGAAGCATTTTTAACACCGTTTGTTTTATTTGCCGCCTCTTCCATTAAGTTGGCACAGTTCGCACAATCTACCTCAATCTTATATGCCTTTTTCATAATTCATTCCTCCAAAACAATTTAACTTTTAAACAATTAAACACTTGTTTAATCTTTATATTTGCAGTATAATAAAATAAATTCAAAATGTCAATACAAAAAGGCTCTTTTCTCCCAAATGGGCGAAAAGAACTTCCAAACGGACTAAATATATAAAAAAGAAAGGATATGTCTTTTATGTCAAACAAATCTCTTCCGCATCACCACACGGACGAAATAAAAACCGAGCATTTAAAGGCACAGCTTGAAAAGACGGAAAACTTCCAGATTGTAGCCGAAGTATTTAAACAGCTGTCAGACTACAGCCGTCTGAGAATTTTTTGGCTTTTGTGCCATTGCGAAGAATGTGTTACAAACATCTCGGCTTTGGTAAATATGACAAGCCCCGCCGTTTCGCATCATTTAAGCCGGCTTAAGGCAAACAATCTTATTGTAAGCCAAAGAAAAGGCAAAGAAGTTTATTATAAAGCCGCCGACAGCGAGCAAAGCAGGCTTCTGCACCTTGCAATCGAAAAGGTGATGGAAATATCCTGTCCCGAATAGAATACTGTTGAGGAGAATATCATATGAAAGAAACAAAAAGCTTTAACCTCTATCCCGGAATAGATTTAACATTTTACGAATATAGTTTAAATGAAACCGCCTGCTGTCACCGACCCGAAGATAATATAATAGAAATAAATTATTGCAGAAGCGGCAGAATCGGCTGGGAGGTCAAAGACGGCTCTACCGTATATCTGGGTGCCGGCGACTTTGGAATACACTCGGGTCGGGTATGCTCGGGCACTCATTTAACCTTTCCAAACGGAGAGTACAGCGGGCTTTCGATTTGCATTGATTTAGGCAAAAGCATAGACTCTCTGACAGATTTTCTGGCTGACACCCCGATTAACGGAGAGCTTATATATAATAAATTCTGTTCAAAGCTGGAATTTTCTATCTTTCCCGGGAACGAGCCGATAAAGGGAATCTTCGGCGGATTCTTTGACATACCGACCGAGCTTGAAGAGGCTTATTACAAGCTTAAGCTTCACGAGCTTTTGCTGTATCTTTACAGGCTGAACCCAATCGAGGCAGTCGAGGCAAAGGGCTTTCGGCCCGAACAAATCGAACTTATTAAGCAGGTTCACGATACGCTTACAACAAATCTTGACAAAAGAATCACTATAGAAGAGCTGTCAAAACAGTTTCTGATAAACCCATCTTCGATGAAGATTATTTTTAAGGCAATATACGGAAATTCAATAGCCGCGCATATAAAAGAACACAGAATGGAGAAGGCAGCAGAGCTTCTGCAGGGCGAGGCAAGCGTTTCGGAGGTGGCAAAATCGGTCGGCTATGACAGCCAAAGCAAATTCTCGTTCGAGTTTAAAAAGGCGTATCAGATGCTTCCGACAGAGTATAAAAAAACACACAAACGAAAAGGCGAGGGTTAATCCCTCGCCCTGATAAATTATCTGAACTTACGCTTTCTTGCAGCCTCCGACTTTTTCTTACGTCTTACGCTTGGCTTTTCGTAGTGTTCTCTCTTTCTGACTTCCGACAAAACACCTGCCTTAGCGCAGGAACGCTTAAAACGACGAAGCGCACTATCTAACGATTCATTATCTTTAACTCTGATTTCAGCCAATGGTACTACCCCCCCTCTGAGTATGGTCAACACTAAGATGTCAAGGTGAAAAATTCTACTGTTCAATTATAGCTTTTTTTGGTTAAGCTGTCAAGTGAATTTGCAAAATTTTTTAAATATTTTTTATTTTTAATAAAATATTGTTAATTATCGCACTGTTTGTTTTTCTCGGATAGATTTTATGCGCGCGGAGACAGAGAAACGATTTTCAAATTTATGCCTGTTAATAAAAATTTTACTTTACTAATTAAAGCAAATGTGATATACTAAGTTCCGTACAAGAACATACAAAAAGGGATGTGATTGGATGCCTATCAGAGTTCAGGACAGTTTGCCCGCTATCGAAACCTTAGGAAACGAAAATATCTTCGTAATGACAGAAAACAGGGCTTTGACACAGGATATACGTCCTTTGAAAATATTGATTTTGAACCTTATGCCGACAAAAATAGCGACCGAAACACAGCTTCTCAGGGTCCTCGGCAACTCGCCGCTTCAGGTCGACATCAGCTTTATGCACACAAAAAGCCATTGTTCCAAAAACACATCGGTCAGCCATCTTGAAACGTTTTACGGAACTTTTGACGATTTTAAATCCCAAAAGTTTGACGGAATGATTATCACAGGCGCGCCCGTTGAGACTCTTGATTTTGAAGAGGTTGACTATTGGAACGAGCTGTGCGAAATTATGGAATGGACAAAAACAAACGTAACGTCAACATTTCACATCTGCTGGGGCGCGCAGGCGGCCCTCTACTACCATTACGGAATCCCTAAATATCCGCTTGAAAAGAAGCTTTTCGGGGTTTATAAGCATACTGTTGTGCCCGAAAAGAAGCACAAGATTCTTCTGCGCGGCTTTGATGATGAATTTTACGTTCCGCACTCGCGGCATACCGAGTTCCGCGAAGAGGATATCTCAAAAGTGCCCGAGCTCGAGATTCTCGCAAAATCCGACAAGGCGGGCGTGTACATTGTTACCGCTAAAAGCGAACGTCAGTTTTTCATATCGGGACATTCCGAATACGATGCGGATACACTTGCGACAGAATACTTCAGAGATAAAAATAAGGGGCTGAATATCGATATACCCGAAAATTATTTCAAAGATTCCGACCCGTCAAAGCCGCCGATGATGCTTTGGCGCGCCCACGCCAACCTTCTGTATTCAAATTGGCTGAATTATTTTGTATATCAGACAACGCCATATAATATAAATGATATTAAATAATTTAAAGGAGAACCACTTATGTTTATAATCAATGTTTTTAAGGCGATAATCCTCGGAATCGTCGAAGGTATAACCGAATGGCTTCCCATAAGCAGTACGGGACATATGATACTTGTCAACGAATTTTTGCACACAGCCGACGGATTTTTCGGCTCGCAGATTTTTCTTTACGTAATTCAGCTTGGCGCAATACTTGCGATTGTAACCCTGTATTTCAGAAAGCTTAACCCATTTTCGCCGTCAAAATCTGCTGAGGAAAAGGCGGACACGTGGCAAATGTGGTTCAAGGTTATAGTTGCCTGTGTTCCTGCGGCTGTTATCGGGCTTTTGCTTAACGACTTTATGGACACAATCTCAACTCCGTTTGTTGTAAGCGTTATGCTTATAGTATATGGCGCGTCATTTATAATAGTCGAGCGCAAGGGCAAAAAGCCTGTTATAAATGATATGAACGAAATGACCTACAAAACAGCCTTTCTTATCGGTCTGTTTCAGGTTCTTTCCATTGTTCCGGGTACATCGCGCTCGGGCGCAACAATCCTCGGTGCGGTTTTGATAGGCTGCTCGCGCAGCATAGCCGCCGAGTTTTCGTTCTTTCTTGCGATACCCGTTATGTTCGGCGTAAGCCTTTTAAAAATCGTTACAAACGACTATGCGATGACAGGGACAGAATGGTCTCTTCTGATTATCAGTATGGTTACCGCTTATCTTGTCTCTATGGCAGCGGTTAAGCTTCTTGTAAGCTATGTCAGAAGCCACGACTTTAAAATATTCGGCTATTACAGAATTGTTCTCGGAATAATAGTAATACTCTTCTCGCTGATAACGGGAAGTCTTTTCACGGTATAAACAATAAATTTATATAAATCACAGGAGGTACACTATGATAACTAAAGAACATTTTGGAAGTTTAAACGGAGCCGAGGTGTCTTTATACACTTTAAAGGCAAATGATGATTTCTGTGTTGAAATCATCAACTACGGCGGAATCATCAAAAAAATCGTATTTAGAGGAACCGATGTTGTCCTCGGCAGAGACAGTCTTGACGAATATCTTAATAACAATGGCTGCTTTGGCGCATTAATCGGCAGAAACTCGAACAGAATCGAAAATTCTGAATTTGTTTTAAACGGAAAAACGTATAAGGTAGCCAAAAATGACGGCGAGAACAATCTGCACGGCGGTCTCTGCGGCTTTAATAAAAAGGTATGGACAGCCGAAGAAATTGACGGTGACGAGCCGAGTCTTGCTTTATCGCTTGTCAGCCCCGACGGTGACGAGGGCTTTCCCGGAGAGTTAAAGCTTACCGTTACATACACCGTAACGCGTGAAAATTCGCTTAAAATTCATTACGAGGCGGTTTGCGATAAAGATACCGTTGCAAACTTTACAAATCACTCTTACTTTAACCTTAACGGTCATTCAAGCGGAAACGTTGACAATCACACGATTATGCTAAACTCGCACTTCCACACTCCCAACAAGCCGACCTGCGTGCCTACGGGCGAGGTGCTTATGTCTGAGGGAACCGTGTTTGACTTAAACAAGCCCGTTAAAATGAAGGATATTTTTGACTCCGAGGCAGAGCAGATTAAGCTCTTCGGCGGATTTGACCACAACTTCTGCCTTGACGGCACAGGCTTCCGCAAGGTTTCGGAATTTATCGGCGACAAAAGCGGAATCAAAATGGAAACGTATACCGACCTTCCCGGCGTTCAGATATACAGCGGAAATATGATAGAACAGAAGCGCGTCTGCAAGGACGGAGCGGTATATAATGTCCATCAGGGAGTGTGCTTCGAGACGCAGTTCTTCCCCAACTCGCTTAACCTGTCGCACTTCCCGTCAACCATTCTTAAGGCGGGCGAAAAATTCGACAGCACAACCGAGTATAAGTTCAGCAAATAATTTTATATAACTTTTTTACATTTAAAAGCGCGGAGCATTTTTACCTGCTCCGCGCTTTTAATCATTTATTATTCGGCTGCGTTCGCCGCCAAAATATTCTTGTCAAACATTCTCATAATAACCGTTGCCGCCTCGGCTCTTGTTGCCGTTCCGTTCGGGTTAAGCGTGCTTTCGCTTCTGCCCGATATCAATCCCGCGCCGTTTGCATAACAAAGCGCGTCTATTGCATAATCAGATATATCATCGTAATCGTCAAATGCCGAGATATCCGTGTTTTCAAAAGCGGATAAGTCGCCGCCTTTAAACTTAATATAACGATAGATTATCGCCGCCATCTGTTCACGCGTGATGTTCTCATCGGGGGCAAACTCTGTATCTGAAACACCGTTTACAATTCCGTTTTCGGTTGCCCAAGCAACAGCTTTTGTATACCATTCGCCGTCTGCAATATCGGTAAATCTAACTCCGCTTGCCGAAGGCTCGCTCTCCATACGATAAAGAATAGTTACAAACATAGCCCTGTTTAAAATACTATTCGGTTCAAACTCGCTTTCGCTTGTGCCGCGCATAATATTCTTTGCGCAAACAAAGCTTACGGCTGCACTAAACCAGTCATTGGGCTTAACATCGTTAAATCCCCTTGATTCACTTTGGTTACCCTGATTCGACTTATCGGCATCTGCGCTTCCGCCCGCAGCAGCACCCGTACCGGCGTTATTTTTCTTGCCGCCGCCTGACATACTTCCCATTCCGGGTTCAACTGTATAATCCGCCGTATACTTAAACTCAACCTTGTCTCCGTCTTTTAAAATATAGTCGTTTATGCCAACCTGCGGAAGTTCTCCGTTCACATAGTATAACCAGCCGCTGTTCTGACCCTTTGAAAACTCGGCAAGAGTTTCGTTTTTATATGTCATAGACTTAACATATCCTTTGTTTAAGCCATCAACGATTATATCATTTTTCTCTGCTACACTCTTCAAAAGATGATATACAGCCGAGCCCGACTTAATCTCAGTATCCGAAACACTTATCCAGTTTCCGTTTAATCCGTTTATCTCAATGCTTACCTTGATATTTTTAGCTGATTCCGAAGGTTCGGCAGGTGTTTCAACGCTGCCCGTTCCCGTTGCCTTTGCAGGGGCTTTTTTAACCGTATCAGGTACAGGAGCAGGCTTCGGCTCTGACGGGTCGCTCGGTTCTGACGGGTCTGCCTTTGTTATAATTGTCGGAACATATATATTATATGCCTTGTTTCCGCACTTTTCAAATGCCTCAAGAGCAACAAGACCTCTGAAGCCCTGCTCGGTTGCCTGTGCCGAAAGCTTTTCTCCCTGGTCGCCCGATACATAAGCGGACACAAATCCGTTTCCTGCGCTGTTTACATAAAGCATAGGCGCATCGCCGAGGCTGCAGCCGTTTTTAACAAATCTGCTGTCTGACGACGGATTGATTCCAAGAGCGGTAAGACCCGTGATAACCATAGAATCTGAATTTATATTTCCGTACGAACCGTTTTCGCCAAGCTCGTTTGAAAGACCGTCAAGCGCCTTATCTATAAACTTCTTTGCGTCTGCCGCAACGCCGTATGTATCATTATTATCGGCGGTAAATCTTGCAAGAGCCGCAAGCGCCCAGCCGGTAGAATCTACATCTGTATATGTGTTCAATCCGTATCTGTAACTGAATACGCCGTTCTCATTCTGGTTTTTCAGCAAGGCGTTTACAAGTGTTTTAACCTGAGCTTTATCAAGCTTTACGTTGCCCTGAAGGTCAGCCAAAAGCGTCCAGATTGCAGTTGTATAGTCGTCTCCAAAGCTTTCTTTTCTCAAAAGCTCTGCATTGTTTATCGGCGTGTTTGAATTTACGGGATAAAGCTTTGTAGAGTCAACGGCTATCGCACTTAATATAACCTCTGCTTTTGCTCTGTCGGTTGCAAGCGTGTAGCTCTTGTTCAAAGAATCTATTGCAAGATTGATGTAATTCTGCTTCGCATCTTCAGAAATTTTGGGTGCGTTTTCATCAGTGTTAACTCTGTTATATGCCGCCATATCAAACACAACCCATTCATCGGGAAGCGTTTTTGACGCGTATATTCCGGCAAGAGTATTCATAAGCTTCTGCCTTGCCGAGGCATCGGGCGCGATTATAACCTTTACTTCTCTTCTTATCTGTCCTTCATCGCCCGTCAGAAGAATGGTCGCCGTCTCTGTTATCGCAGTACTTGTCTCATTCTTCTTTATAAGCTTAATTTTGCCGCCCGCCGCGCGTGCAACATACTCGCTGTCTGTCAAAATCTTTATATTTACATCCGCATCGGGTGTCTGTCCGTCCTTTACAAGGCTGAATATGTCTCCGACCTCGGCAGCTGAAGAAACAGCTAAAACGTCAACATACTTTTCTGCCTCGGCTGACAGCTTTTTATCTCCCTCGGGAACGGTAACACCTATCTGATAAGGATATCCCGAGTTAATATCCTCGTCTGTCTGCCATATCGGGCTTTCGCTTCCGCTGTTAAACGCGGTCAGGATATCATCTGACTTTAATTCATCGGCGGTCTTTATTTCAACGTACTTGTTTTCCTCTGTTCCGGCAGTAACCGAATAACAATTTGTGACATAATTCTGTCCAAGGCTTCCCTTGTATATGGGATACGCACCGATTTTGCCCGTTACCTCTCCTGCATTATAACAGTTCTTTACGTAAGGATGCGAGTTATCTCCCCGAGGCGAGCCTACTTCTCCGCAGATACCTGCCGCCGCATTCGCTCCTGTAACGCTGCCCAGATTACAGCTGTTCTCTATCTGAACGCAATTTTTGCTGTAGCCGACAACACCGCCGGCAGTCCCCTGCGAGAACTGATTCTTGTCCTCTCCGTACATCAAAATGTTACCCTTGTTCATACACCCCGTTACTTTAACGGCATTGTCAATCCATTGGTAACCGATGTCATTGTCCTTCATACAAAGTCCGACAATTCCGCCGACGGTCGAGCCCGCTTTTGCCGAAACAGAAACCGCACTTGCGCAGTTGGAAATTGTTGTGTTTCCGGTTGCCGTTGCGGCAATACTTCCGACAGACGCACTACCCTCGTCACAGTATATTTCGCCGCAAACAGTCAGATTCTTGACCTCGGCATTTGTCAGATAGCCGAACAAGCCATAGTACGCATAAACACTGTTGTTTGTGTTTGAAACATTAAGTCCGATAATTTTATTACCTTGTCCGTCAAAATGACCTTTAAATGCATAAACCGATGTTTTACCTATAGGCGTCCAGACCTGATATCCCAAATCAATATCGGCTGTTAAGATGTAATATGCCGATGCATAGCCGCTGTTTATACTGTTCGCAAGCTCGTTTGATACAAACGCAAGCTCTGCCCCGTTTGAAATCTCATACGGTTCTTCCTCTGTTCCCTTACCCGAAAGCTCTTTTGCGATTGTTCCGTCCCAGCTGTCTCCCGATACAAGCGTAAGAGTTATCTCGTCAGAATCCGGAATCGTTATGCTTCCTGTCTTTGTTTTATATCCGTCCGCCGTAATCTCATAGTCATACTCGGCTGCGGGTAAGCTGTAAGCAAATCCGCTTTGCGGAGACATTTCTCTTTTATCGTCGTCCGCACGATTAAGCTTAACCGAAGCCTTTGCCGAAGACGGATAAATATTAAACTTAAAATTATATCTCTCGGTCTCTTCAAGATTTACTGTTTCATTACAATCATCCGTTACGGTTATCGTTCCGTTTTTTGTAACATATCCAAAATCAGACGCCGAGTAAGAATAATCACCCGCCGTTAACACATAATTATTTGTACCCTCTTCGCTTGCGGTCATTTCTTTATCGTCTTTGTACAGCTTAAAATCAGCCGAAGCAGGGGTTACATTGAAGCTTACGTTATATGTTTTTGCGGTAAGTACAACGTTAATTGTCTTATCGGCTCTGCCGAAGTAAACATCTGTTGTCTTTGCGCCGTGTTCCGTATCGCCCTCCGGCGGGGTAACAGTCAGACTATACTTTCCATTGGTTACATTGCAGGTATATTTATCGCTGTTTTCCACATCCTGCGTTAACTCAACAGGACTGCCGCTATCATCATAAAGAGCGGGAACAGCTTCTGTCGGAGACACATTTACCGTAAGGGTATGCTCTTTGTCTTTATTTACATACCAAGTGGGATAAGGATAAGGATAATCATCCGCAATCGCAAAGCCATCGATCCCAAGAGTTTTAAAGTCATCTGTTCCGATTCCGTTAACCTTTCCGGTAACATTGGCTTTGGAACCAAAACAATCAAACGAGCTCCACGAATAGGCAGGTTTATTCAACTCACTGTTATAATAACATTTTTCCACACTTATCGTCGGCGAGAAAGACCCGCTGTAGGCATAGCCGTATGCATTTGTTCCGCTTGCCTTGCCCGCAAAACAACAGTTTTTAAAGTTAAATATACCGCCACTTCCGTTAATAACCCCAATTATTCCGCCGGAACGAGAATTTGATTTCGTTGCCTTGACCTCGCCAATTACAATTGAATTTAATATATCAGCAGAGTATGAGGCTACACAGCCTATTAATCCACCGGCATTATATGTTCCTTCAATAGAAACATTACTGAGACAACCGTCTATTTTTACATTACCACACAAAACATATCCGACCAGCGCCGCAGGATATCCCGAAGATGCATTGGATTTGATATAATACTCATTATTCTCGGTCTCATCAGCTGTTACTGCGCAATTCGTGATTTCAACATAATTTCTATCATTATACGAGCCTTCAACCACACCTACTGCCGCTGCCGCGCCTGTTGAATATCCGCTTGTGAGTGTTATACAAGGATTCTTAAATATAACATCCGAAACCTTTCCGGGTGCGTCGACCGTTCCTTTAAGAGCGCCGATTAAAGCTACTCCCGACTCGGAATTTCCTGCCGTCTCTATCGTTAAATTTGATATTATGTAACCGTTGCCGAAAAAGCTTCCCGTCAGCGACTTAATCGGCTGCATATTAACCCCTGACATATCAATATCAGCGGCAAGCTCTATCGTGCCGACAATCTCCTGTCCGCCAAGATTTTTCAAATCGTCCGCATTATTTATCACAAATACTTTCGAAGAAGACACCGCACTCTCTGCTTCATACAAGCTGACTTGCCCGTCATTTAATTCTTCATCTGCAAGCACGGGTATTGCCGCCGATGTTAAAATCATAGCCGCCGAAAGAAAAGCAGCGGTTAATTTTGATAATCTTCGGTTTAAAAACTTTTTACTCATTAAAAATATCTCTCCTTTTGTAATTATTTTATATAAAGCGTTAAACCAACGCATTAAAATGATTATTGCGCGGCTTTTAAATAAAAAAGCCGCGGTAATACGAAATTACCACAGCAGAGTTTTTCTGTGAAGCACGCAATCTGACACAAAAATAAAACGTACGTATACGTACTGCGTCAAAAACATCACCTCTTTGCGCATTGCGCATTTTACAAGATGATATCAAAGTAGGTCTTCCGGCTTGCATCACATATGAATTTTCAAACGCCTTGTGCCCGCCTTCTCGGTTTCCCAATGACTGACTTTCGTCTTTGCACAAGCCTTTGATGCATACGGCGGCTCTAACCGCTCGGGATTTTCACCCGATTCCCTTTTCACCGTCTGAACCTTACGCGGCAAAGACGACACTTTGTGCGAATATTCTTTTTTATTTATTATAACAAAGCGCATAAACAAATTCAATACACAAAACAAACAAAAAAAGGAACTGCCTTGCATAAATGCCTCGGCAGTTCCTTTAAAATTACTAAATAAGTCAATATCAGCCTTGAGCGCCTACATATTCGGACTGACCGAATCCGATGATAAGCTGAAAGATAACCGGCAGAAAGAACAAGCCGACAGCATATCCTCCTCTGTGACCGAAAGCCTTTGACGTCTTTGAGCAAAGTATTGCTACCATAACGACCAAAACTATGCTTAAAATAACGCTAAGTATTGCACAAATCAATGACGTGCTGCTTTGTCCTATCTGCTGCACAATTCCTGAAACACAACCGATTATAAACATAACCCAAAACATCTTTGCACTCCAGGAGATTTTTGTATATACGTATGTATTGTATACCGGAACCCAAGCCTTCCACTTAGCCTCTCCCGCTTTGCCGAACATCGCCCCAACACCCAGTGCCGTAATCACATAGCCGATAATACCGATAATAATTGATACTGCAACTAACATCATAAAACTCTCCCTTTTAATAAATTAGAAAAATTAGTTTTCTTTACTAAAATTATACCATTTGGTGTGCATTATGTCAAGAAAAAATATTAAAATACAGCATATTTTCATACCATTTTACAATTTTCGTATTTTGTACCAAAAACTTTATTTAAAACATACGGGTGCAGAGAAGTAATACCTCTGTACCCGCCTTTATCACCTATTACAATATTATGCAGATAAGACCGCCGCTGCCCTCGTTTATGATTCGCTGAAGCGTCTCCTGAATTTTAAATCTCGCGTCCTCGGGCATACGATAAAGCTTGTTATGAAGCCCCTCGTTAACCAATTCATGCAGGGATTTGCCGAAAATATTTGATTCCCATATCTGCTTTGGGTTTCCCTCAAACTCATTTAAAAGATAATGCACAAGCTCTTCCGACTGCTTTTCCGTCCCCACTATCGGATTTACCTCCGTCTCTATGTCCGCACGTATCATATGTATTGACGGGGCGGAGGCCTTAAGCCGTACGCCGAAGCGGCTTCCCTGCTTTACGATTTCGGGTTCTTCAAGCGTCAGTTCGTCAAGAGACGGCGATACAATTCCGTACCCCGTACTGTTGACCTGCTCAAGCGCCGCCGCTACCTTATCATACTTTTGTTTTATTGCCGAAAGCTCTTGAAGAGTGTTTAAAAGCTGACACTCGTCATTGATATCAAAACCGGTTCTCTTCTTCACCGTATCGTAAAACAGACCCTCGTCAACGCTTATGCGGATTTCAGCCGTTCCCTTGCCAGATGAAATCCCTGAGATATTGGCATCCTCGATAAAATCGTATTTTTTAAGCTTGTCGGGCAGACTCATAATATCCGAAATCTTTCTCGCACCCTCGAACGATTCAAATACCGCACTGCTGATATCGCTTTTAAGCGAGTTTTCCGCATCAAGCACGGTTATCCACTCGGGCATAAAGAAGCCGACCTCGCATATGGGAAATTCGTACAAAATACTTTGCATAACCTCGTCTACATCACTTTTGCTGAGGTTCATACAGTTCATCGGTATAACCTTAACCCCATACTTTTCCGACAAATCCGCCGCATATTGACGGGTTTCCGAAGAGGCGGGGTGAACCGAATTAAGCACAACAACAAACGGCTTGTTTATCGCTGAAAGCTCTGCAACGACCCGCTCCTCCGCCGGGATATAATCCTCGAGTGAGATTTCGGTTATGCTTCCGTCGGTTGTGACAACGATGCCGACCGTAGAATGCTCTGATATAACCTTCTCTGTTCCTATCTCCGCCGCCCTCTCAAACGGAATCGGCTCGTCTGACCACGGACTTTGAACCATCCTCGGCATATCGTCTTCTATATGACCAAGTGCGCCGTTTACTATATATCCGACGCAGTCAATCATCCTTACATTAAATGCCGCCGAATCGCCGAGCGATATTTCCACTGCCTCGTTGGGGATAAACTTCGGCTCGGTCGTCATTATTGTTCTGCCGCCCGCGCTTTGCGGAAGCTCGTCAAGAGCGCGCTCTCTTTTATATTCGTTATCAATGTTGGGTAAAACGAGAAGCTCCATAAACTTCTTGATAAATGTTGATTTTCCCGTTCTTACCGGACCCACAACTCCTATATAAACATCGCCTTGGGTCCTTTCTGCAATGTCGCGATACACATTATACTCTACCATAACAAAATCTCCTTACACTATTGTACTTTAAATGCAATTTGGTATCTTCGCATCATCATTTGTACAATTTTATGAAGGAGACTTTATAATTATTACAACTTTTCTATATCAGCCTGGCTCAAAACTTTTATTCCGCCTTTTTTCAGGGCTTCGTCCGCAAGCTCTTGATTTCCCGTTCGGATTGCTATGACCGAAGCACCGTCAAGCTTTTCGGCAAAAGCATACATATATTCAATCGAGATATCATTGCTTTTTAAAATCTCAAGCGCACTCATAAGCGCACCCGGCTCATCGGGCACGGCAATCGTTATTATACTGCAGATTCTTACGATTACGCCCTCATCATTTATAGCCTGCTTTGCCGCCTCCGCATCGCTTACTATCATTCTTGCAACGCCGAACTCGGTCGTATCGGCAAGCGAAAATGCCTTTATGTCGATATTACCTTTTGCAACAGCCTTAAGCATCTCCATAAGTCTGCCCGGCTTATTCTCAATAAAAACACTGATTTGTTTTACCATAATCAGCCCTCCTTTAAACTAATCTCTCAAATTTCTGTTATCGATAACACGCTTTGCCTTACCCTCGCTGCGTTCAATTGACTTCGGATTTACAAGGTGAACTTTTGCGCCGATACCCAAAACGCTTCTTAAATCAGATACAATTTTTCTTTCAACCTTTTCGATAGACTTGATGTCATCGGCGAACAAAGCCTCGCTCATCTCAACGTTAATATCAAGCGTGTCCGTGTTGTTCTCTCTGCCGACAACAATCTGATAGTTAGGTGTAACGCCGCGGCTTATTCTTAAAAGAACCTCTTCTATCTGTGACGGGAAGACGTTAACACCTCTGATTATCAGCATATCATCGCTTCTGCCCGTCGGCTTGTTCATTCTTACAAATGTTCTGCCGCATTCACACTGCTCATAATTCAGCGAACATATGTCGCGCGTTCTGTATCTGATAACGGGAAATCCCTCTTTTGTAAGGGTTGTGAAAACAAGCTCGCCCTGCTCGCCCTCGGGCAGAACCTCTCCTGTATCGGGGTCAATTATCTCAGGGATAAACATATCCTCGTTTACGTGCATACCATTCTGACACGAACATTCATACGCAACGCCGGGGCCCATTATTTCGGATAATCCGTATACATCATACGCTTTAATCCCGAGCGAATTTTCAATCGCGCAGCGCATATCCTCAGTCCACGGCTCTGCGCCGAAGATGCCGGCTTTAAGCTTAATCTTATCTCTAAGCCCCGCCTCTTCTATTGATTCGGCAAGATACATCGCATACGACGGAGTGCAGCACAAAATGGTTGTGCCGAAGTCAGCCATAGTCTGAATCTGCCGCGCGGTGTTGCCCGATGAGGTCGGAACAACGGTAGCCCCTATTCTGTCAGCTCCGCCGTGTGCGCCGAGACCGCCCGTAAACAATCCGTATCCGTATGATACCTGAACAATATCTTCATCGGTTGCGCCCGTTGCCGCAAACTGACGCGCCATACAATCGCGCCACATATCAAGGTCGTTTCTTGTATAGCCGACAACAATCTGCTTGCCCGTAGTTCCCGACGAAGCGTGAACTCTTACTATATTCTTAAGTGGCTCTGCAAACAATCCGTACGGATAATAATCACGCAAATCCTGCTTGTAAGAAAACGGAAGCTTAGACAAATCGTCTACGCCTTTAATATCCTCGGGCTTTAAGCCCTTTTCGTTCATACGCTTTCTGAAAAGTTCAACTCTTTCGTACATTCTTTTTACCTGCCGTACGAGACGCTCGCTTTGAAGCTTCTTTATTTCCTCACGCGGCATACATTCTGATTCCTTTTGAAAATAACCCATTTTTACTGCACTCCTAACTGACTATGTTTTACTTAAGGTGATAACCCATATCAAACGCTTTAAGGTTTGACTCTAAAAACTTCTCCGGTGTAGAGGTCTTGATTGTTTCTACCCATCTCTCATAAGGGATATTTGTGTTTTTTGCCATTAAGCCGATAAGCACAACGTTTACCGCCTTTAAATTTCCGGCTTCCTTGGCATATTTCAGCGCGTCAACCGTTATAAGATTAACCTTGTCCGAAAGCTTTTTGCCGATGTCTTCGGGATACTTCATCGCCCCCGTTATAACGGGCATAGGATCAATTTCTTGTGTGTTGACCAAAATTTTTCCGCCTTTTTTTAGATAAGGAAGAGCCCTGTATGCTTCAAGCATCTCAAATGCAAGAATGATATCCGCCTCGCCCTTTCCGATAATCGGCGAGTACACCTTTTCACCGAACTTAACATATGTAACAACGCTTCCGCCGCGCTGGCTCATTCCGTGAACTTCAGACACTTTTACGTCATAGCCCTCGCTTATAACAGTATTGCCGAGGATCCGGCTTGCAAGCAGGGTTCCCTGTCCGCCGACTCCGACTATCATAATATTCACAGCTTATTCCCCCTTTTCCATTGCTCCGAACGGACATACGTTAAAGCAAAGTCCGCAGCCGTTGCACTGAGTTTCGTCTATCTTTATACTTTCTCCGTCGAAAGAAATCGCCGGGCAGCCAAGCTTCATACACATTTTACACTTTCTGCACTTGTCATTTATTACACACTTTCCCGTGTACTTAACTTTTTTAAGCAAAGCACAGGGTCTCTGAGCGATTATAACCGACGGCTCGTCACGCTCTGTCTCTTCTTTAACAACCTTTTCAAAATTCTTAACATCAAACGGGTCGGCTACAACAACATTCTTTACACCGATTGCCTTACATAAAGTGACGAGATTTACCTGAACTGTCTCTTCACCCCTGATTGTATAGCCTGTTGTCGGGTTATCCTGATGACCCGTCATACCCGTAATGGAGTTATCGAGAATAATAACAGTATTTGCACCTTTATTATATACAATGTCGATAAGTCCCGTTATACCCGAATGTATAAAGGTAGAGTCGCCTATAACCGATACAAGCTTTTTGTTAAATTCCTTGCCGCGTGCCTTTGCCATACCCAAAGCCGCACTGACAGAAGCGCCCATACAAATCGTTGTATCAACACTCTCCAGCGGAACAACCGCACCCAAAGTATAGCAGCCGATGTCACCCGACACAACCAAGCCAAGCTTTTTAAGCACATAAAACGTGCCTCTGTGCGGACATCCCGCACACATAACGGGCGGACGAACGGGAATATCCTCATCTATGCCGCTGTACTCTGCCGCGTCCTCGTTGAGTATTACTGACTTTATCATTGCCGGAGTATATTCGCCAAGAAGAGTAAACTTCTCTTTTCCGATAACATCTAAGCCTATCGCCCTGCAATGCTTCTCGATTATCGGGTCAAGCTCTTCCACCACATATACAACATCACACTTTTCCGCAAAATCGCGTATAAGCTTTTCGGGCATAGGATATACCATACCAAGCTTTAAATAATTAACTTTGTCTCCAAGCGCCTCTTTTGCGTACATATATGCTATTCCCGCCGTAATAACGCCGATTTTGCTTCCGTTATCCTCTATTTTGTTAAGCTCGCTTGTTTCGGCAAACTTCTTAAGCTCTGCTATGCGCGCCTCAACATCAATGTGCCGCTTTATCGCCTTTGCGGGCATCATAACATATTTGTCAATATTCTTCTTATAAGGCTTAAGCTGATATTCGGTCGGTTCGCACTCTTCAACAAGGCTCTGCGAATGCGAAACCCTTGTTGAAAGCCTGATAAACACGGGCGTGTCAAACCTTTCGCTAAGCTCAAACGCCGTCTTTGTAAACTCTTTACATTCGCCCGAATCGGCGGGTTCAAGCATCATAATTTTAGACGCTTCGGCATAATGCCTTGAGTCCTGCTCATTCTGAGATGAGTGCATACCGGGGTCATCGGCAACGCAAAGCACCAATCCGCCGTTCACTCCGGTATAGCTGACTGTAAACACGGGGTCAGCCATAACGTTTAAGCCGACGTGCTTCATACACGACATACTTCTTGCGCCCGCAATTGACGCGCCGATTGCAACCTCTGCCGCAACCTTCTCGTTCGGCGCCCACTCGGCGTAAATATCCTGATATTTAACTATATTTTCGGTTATCTCGGTACTGGGCGTTCCCGGGTACGATGAAACAACAGAAACACCTGCTTCATATGCGCCGCGCGCAACCGCAGCGTTTCCGAGCATTAGCTTTTTCATTATTAAAACCATTCCTTTCGACAAATTTAGTTCCTTATAATATAATAACAGATTATATATCTTTTTGCAATAGTTAATTTATATTCAGCCTGTTATTATCCATATCGCACAAAAGGCTTCCCCGATTGGGGAAGCTGTGCTTTAACTTTTAATTTGACTCTCTACCAAACTTTCGCCGCAATAAATTTGACGAAGCTTTGGCTTTTCTATTTTACCCGTCGGGTTTCTCGGCACATCGGCAAAGATAATCTTCCGCGGTCTCTTATATCTGGGAAGCTCTGTACAAAAGTCATTTATATCCTCTTCTGTTGTACTTGCGCCCTCTTTAAGCTCGATTATGGCAGCGGTAATCTCGCCGAGTCTTTTATCGGGCAAGCCTATAACCGCCACATCCTTTATATCACCGTTTGAACGAAGGAAGTCTTCTATCTGAACGGGATAGATATTCTCGCCACCCGATATAATGACATCTTTTTTACGGTCTACAAGATAAATAAATCCGTCTTCATCCTCGCGCGCCATATCTCCCGTGAAGAGCCATCCGTCTTCCAAAACCTCTGCCGTTGCCCTTTCGTCATTAAAGTAACAGTTCATTACTCCGGGGCCTTTTACAGCAAGCTCTCCTACCTCGCCGCGTTTAACGTCGGCGCGGTTTTCGTCAACAATTCTCGTCTGCCAGCCAAAGCCCGCCTTGCCTATCGCGCCCACCTTATCAATGTTGTCAACGCCCAGATGAACGCAGCCGGGGCCTATAGATTCGCTCAATCCGTAATTTGTGTCATACTTCTGATTGGGGAAGTACTTCTGCCAACGCTTTATAAGGCTTGGCGGGACAGGCTGAGCGCCTATATGCATAAGCCGCCACTGTGAAAGGTGATATTCCTTAAGCTTGATATCGCCGCGTTCTATCGCGTCCAAAATATCCTGCGCCCACGGAACAAGCAGCCAAACAATTGTACAGCGTTCTTCAGACGCGGTACGCAGAATCCACTCGGGTTTTATTCCCTTTAAAAGTACCGCCTTTCCGCCCGAAATCAGGCTTCCGAACCAATGCATTTTTGCGCCCGTGTGATAAAGCGGCGGTATGCATAAAAACACATCGTCTTTTGTCTGACCGTGATGATTCTGTTCAACACGGCAGGAGTGTATAAGGCTTCTGTGCGCGTGAACTATCGCCTTTGGGAAGCCCGTAGTACCCGACGAGAAGTATATAGCCGCCTCGTCCTCTTCGCAAAGCTTTGTCTTGGGCGAGTGAGCCGAGCAATATGTAACAAGCTTGTCATAGCTTTCGGCAAACGTAGGGCAGTCGTCACCGACATAAAAAAGGCACTGAACCTTTTTCAAGCGGCCGCATATCGACTCAACACGTCCCGTAAATTCGGGGCCGAAGACAAGCACGTCCGCTTCGGCAAGTCCGACGCAGTATTTTATTTCATCGGCGGTGTATCTGTAGTTAAGCGGAACGGCAATCGCGCCCGTTTTTAATATTCCGAAGTATATCGGCAGCCATTCAAGGCAGTTCATAAGAAGAATTGCAACCTTGTCTCCCTTTTTTATACCTCGGCTGAGCAGCAGATTAGCAAAGCGATTAGCCTTTCTGTCAAACTCCTTCCACGTGATTTCGGAACGAAAAGCGTCTTTGTTGCTTCCCTCTATCAACGAATAGTCGCGCCAAGTGATATGATGCTCTTCCGCGCTGGGGGGATTTATCTCTACCAATGCCACATCATCGGGAAACTCTTTCGCGTTTCTTTCAAGTAAATCAGTAATAACCATTTTAAGCTCTCCTTGTATCTTATAAATCTTTAAAATCTTAATTATACTTTATCAGTCGCCCAAATACTCTTTTCTGTGAACGCTGACCGTCTCTTCATAGCATTCAAACGCCTTATCGACAAACTTTTTATCGGGAGATTTGGTAAAAAGGCTTACAAGCGGAACAATAATCATTCCCGCAAGCATCGCAAACGCACCGCAGTTTATCGGCGACTGCAAAACAGCCGGAAGGCTTGACTTTGCAAGCATATTTAAAAGCATAATTCCCACGCCGAATATAAACGATACCCAAACCGATGCGGCAGACGCAGTTTTATTATAAAGCCCGTAAATAAACGGAGCCAGAAAAGCACCCGCAAGCGCCCCCCACGAAATTCCCATCAGCTGTGCGATAAATGTAACATTGCTTTTATATTGCATAATCGCAATAACAACCGAGATAAGTATAAACACAACTATAAGGCTTCTTATGCAGATAAGCTGCTTCTTTTCGTCCATCTTCTTTACTATATGCCCCTTAAGCAAATCAAGGGTAAGGGTAGAGCTTGAAGTCAGTACAAGCGATGACAGCGTAGACATAGACGCCGATAAAACAAGAATCACGACAATACCGATAAGTATATCGGGAAGCCCGCTGAGCATAGCCGGAACAATCGAATCATATCCGCCCGCAGCAATATCAACCTTATCCGCAAACAGACGTCCGAAGCCGCCGAGGAAGTAACATCCGCCGGCAACGACAACCGCAAACAGCGTTGATATAACGGTTCCCTTTTCTATCGCCTTTTCGTTTGTAATAGAGTAGAACTTCTGAACCATCTGCGGAAGCCCCCACGTTCCGAGCGATGTGAGAATAACCACGCATAAAAGTCCAAAGGGGTCAGGACCGAAGAAGGATGCAAACGCGCCCGGAACATCGGTCACTTTAGCGTCCTGTACATTTGCAAGCTGTGATATCGACGCCATAAATCCGCCCTTTTGCATAAGAACCGCCGCAATAACCGCTACAATTCCCACAAGCATAATTATGCCCTGTATAAAGTCGTTTACAGCCGTTGCCATATATCCGCCGGCAATAACGTAAAATGCCGTAAGCACCGCCATAGCAACTATACACACGCTGTAATCGATATTAAAAGCCATAGCAAACAGTCTTGAAAGTCCGTTGTAAAGAGACGCGGTATAAGGAATCAAAAATATAAATACAATTATCGATGCCCCTATTTTCAAGCCATCGCTTTGGTATCTCTTGCCGAAGAACTCGGGCATTGTCGCGCTTTCAAGATGCTGCGTCATAAGCCTTGTTCTTCTGCCCAGAACGACCCAGGCAAGAAGCGAGCCGAGAATAGCGTTTCCTATTCCTATCCAGGTAGACGCCAGTCCGAACTTCCACCCAAACTGTCCGGCATAGCCTACAAAGATTACGGCTGAAAAGTAAGAGGTTCCGTACGCAAAAGCAGTAAGCCACGGACCGACTGAACGTCCGCCGAGGACAAAGCCGTTTACGTCGGTTGCGTGCTTTCGGCAGCTTACGCCGACCGCAACCATAACGGCAAAGAATAAAACCAACATACAAATTTTAAGAATCATTTAAACTAACCCTTTCTTGATTAAGGGCATTAAAAAACGCCCTCATATTGATTATGAGGGCGAAAAAATCGCGGTACCACCTCATTTTATCACCTCCTCGCGGAAGTGACCTTAACGAGTACTGCCCGGGTGATGCTGAATCTCAGCAGAGCCAATACTCTCTTGCTGTAACGGGCAATCCCGTCGCAGCCTACTCGACAAAATCTTTCGGTGCGCAGCTCGCGAAATGTATTCAGATAATCACAGTCTGCTGTCTCGCAGCGCCCGACAGCTCTCTCAAAGACCTACAGAAAACCCTACTTGTTTCCGGTCATCACCTTTAATATTATGTGACTATTATAATGCTTAAACTTTAATCTGTCAAGTACTTTTTCAAAAAATTTTTAAAAAATCTAAAAAAATACAAAAACCGACTAATCATTTCCCCAAAGTTCTATTCGGGTAAGAGCCGCAAAGTTCTGACTCATATCGTGCTGAAAAGGGTCAAGCCGCGACAGCTTAAGCCATTGCGTTGTATGCTCTCCCAAGTCAAATTCCTGTTTATCGGCAGTCTTTTTCGGATGAATTTCCGCCGCGCAAAACCGGTATGAATCCGCATATTTTTTATATAAAATGCAAGCAAACAGGCATTTTAAAAGCCCGCGCCAATGCACGGGCTTTACTTTATCGGTATTTGTTTAAATTCTTTCAGGCTTTTTCATCTTAAACACCATTCTGAGTATTCCTCTCAGCATTTTAGGAGCTTTTACAACAACAACCTGCATAAAACACATACCTTTCCGCCCACAAAAGTTTTATATCGTCCGCCCGTGAGCACAGCAGCCGATAAATTTCTTTCCGCATTTATTTTCTAAGCAGAATAACGCCCCCTGCGATAAGACCTATCCCCAACAGAATAATCAAAAGATAGTATGGAATAATATACGCCAGCATAAGTCCGATTCCGAGAGCTATCAAAATCGGTCCGTATGTACAAAATCCTCTGCGCGGTCTGCAGCCGCATTTTCTTTTATTCCACATTTCAGTCACCTCCGCAGCAGGCGTATTGCCTATCTGCTATTAATATATTCCGCCGTTTAAAATGTGTTACAAATCAGTTTAAAATGCCGCCAAGCTTATCTATACTCATCTCTATATTTCTTTTAAGCTCGCGGTTTTCGGGTTTTAAAAGCTTCGGGTCATCCTTTAAAATCTCCAAAGCCGCATCGTGTGCGTCTTTAAAAATCTGCATATCGTTTTCAAGGTTTCCCGCTCTCATAGACGGCAGACCGTGCTGACGCGTTCCCAAAAATTCGCCCGGACCGCGAAGCTCCAAGTCTTTTTGAGAAATTTTAAAGCCGTCGTTTGTGCTGCACATAATCTTCATACGCTCTGCAACGGATTCGGCGCTTGACTTGCATATAAGTATGCAATACGAATCGTGCTTTCCTCTTCCCACTCTGCCGCGCAGCTGATGCAGCTGCGAAAGTCCGAAGCGCTCTGCATTCTCTATAACCATCACGGTTGCGTTCGGCACATCAACGCCAACCTCTACCACGGTGGTAGACACCAAAACTTCAATTTCTCCGCTTGCGAAGCGGCTCATAATCTCATCCTTTTCCGCCGGCTTCATACGCCCGTGAAGAGCGGCAACCCTTCGGTTTTTATATGCACCCTTTTTCAGTTCTTTAAGATAATCCTCTACGGCGTTTGCGTCAATCGCCTCAGACTCTTCGACAAGCGGACATATAAAATACGCCTGCCTGCCCTCGTCAAGCTTACTTAAAACAAATTTTTCAACTTTTTTGCGTTCGTTCTCTCCCACCGCCATTGTGGCAACGGGCTTTCTGCCCGGGGGGAGCTCGTCTATGACAGAGATGTCAAGGTCGCCGTATAATATAAGCGACAGCGTACGCGGAATCGGCGTTGCCGTCATAATAAGGTTGTGTACACCTCTGTCACCGCTTAGCGCTGTTCTTTGTTTAACGCCAAACCTATGCTGCTCGTCCGTAATCGCAAGTGCAAGGTTCGGGATATTAACCTTTCCCGTGATAAGTGCGTGAGTTCCCACAATCACCTTTGCCTCTCCGCTTTCGATAAGCCTTGTGTTATCGCTTCTCTCCGCCGCCTTCTGACCTCCGCTTAAATATGCGGTTTTTATTCCGTACTTATCAAACATCGCTCTTAAGCTTTTGTAATGCTGCTTTGCAAGAACCTCTGTCGGTGCCATAAGAACAGACGAATATTCCTGCCTTGCCGCCGCATACATAACCGCCGCCGCAACAACGGTCTTGCCCGAGCCGACATCACCCTGAACAAGCCTGTTCATCGGCGTACTTTTCCTTATATCCGACGCTATCTCGTTGATAACCCGCTTTTGCGCAGTCGTAAGCTCAAAATCAAGTCCCCTTGCAAACTCTGCAATACATTTAACATCGCCGATTCGCGGAGCGTTCTTTCCGCTGTTGTAGCTTTTTGCCGCGCCCGCGCCTGTCTGAAGCACCAAAAACTCTTCAAACGCAAGCGTTCTTCGTGCATTTTCAAACTCGTCAAAGCTCTTGGGCGCGTGAATCGCCGCTATCGCTTCGTTTGCCGAAAGAAGCATATACTTATCGCGTATCTTCTCGGGTATTATGTCCGAAATATCCTCACATAAATTATCAAAAGCGGACTTCACTGCCGCCCTTATATTATTTTGCGTAAGCCCCGCCGTACAAGGATATACAGGCAGAATTTTACCCATTTTGTCTCCGCCCGATGACTCGCTCTCCATCACGGGATTAATCATCTCAAATGTCATACCGCGTCTGTTCACCCTGCCGAAGAATGTAAAGCCCTCTCCCGACCGAAGCGCCTTTTCCGCATACGGGGCGTTAAACCACGTCAGATTCATAATCCCCGTACCGTCTGTTACTGCGGTTTGTGTAACTTTAGACCCCGTCCGTGCGCGGAACGAGCGCACTCCGCGCGCAAGAGTGCCCCTTACGCAGACAGCTTCGCCCTCTTCGACATCACAGATATCACGCACATCCGTCCTGTCCTCGTATCCTCTCGGAAGGTATCTTAGCAAGTCGCCCACGCTGAACACGCCGAGCTTATTAAAAAGCCCGGCGCGTTTTTCTCCTATTCCTTTGAGGTAACGAATATCGGTTTTTTGTAAAATCATACCGATTCACCCCCGAAATTATTCAACCGCAATCATATAATAGTACACAGGCTGACCGCCGTAAACAACCGAAACGTCAACCTCTCTGTGAGCAGCTGCAATAGCCGAAGCAAGCTTGTCGGCTGTTTCTTTTTCAACATCCGCGCCATAGTATACCGTTACAAGTGCGGAATCATCATCTATCATTCTATCGCAGATTTTTACCGAAACATCGTTTATATCAGAGCCTATATCGGTAATTCCGCTTCCTATCATTCCCATAACATCGCCTTCGTGAATATCCAGTCCGTCTACCGACGAATCACGCGCCGCAAATGTTACCTGTCCGCACTTTACAGCAGATATCATCTCTTTCATTGCCTCGGTGTTCGTTTCCGTATCCGCCGCTTCGTCAAATGCAAGCATCGCCGAAATACCCTGAGGCATATTCTTTGTAGGAATAACGATAACGTTCTTGTCGCTTATATCATTTACCTGCTCGGCGGCAAGAATTATATTCTTGTTATTCGGCAGAATAAATACATTTTCGGCGGGAACAGCCGAAACAGCGTCAAGCAAATCCTGTGTGCTGGGGTTCATAGTCTGTCCGCCCTCAACTATCCTGTCGGCATTAACGCTTTTAAATACCTCGGCAATCCCCTCACCTGCGGAGACCGCAACAACACCGTACTTTTTAAGCTTAACTTCTTCGGCTTTTTCTGCCTTTTCCGCGTTTTCGGCATTTCTGATATTCTCGTTATGCTGATACTTCATATTATCAACTTTAATATTGATAAGCTGACCGAGTTTTAAGGCCTGCTCCATTACAAATCCCGGATGATTTGTATGGATATGTACCTTAACAATATCGTCGTCATCGATAACAAGCATACAGTCACCTTTTGAACGTATCGCCTCGGTAAATTGGTTTGCCTGCCTGTCGGCAGAAGACTTCTGAATAATAAACTCTGTACAATACTGAAAGCGTATATTCGCGGTATCTATTTTGGTATTTCCCGTTGCCGCCGAAGCCGAAGGCGCTGCCGCACTCTCTGCCTCCGTCAGCACAACGGCGCTGCCGTTGTCAAGGGCATAAGCCGCGCCTTTAAGAAGAGTTACAACGCCGCAGCCGCCCGCGTCAACTACCCCCGCCTGCTTTAAAACAGGAAGAATTTCGGGCGTACGCGCAAGGCTCTCCTCGCACGCGTTTAAAATATCCGCAAAAAACTTCGCCGCATCGTCGTAATTTTTATAATTACTTTCGGCAAACTCCGCACCTTCGCGAACGACCGTCAGTATTGTTCCCTCTGTCGGCTTCATTACCGCTCTGTATGCCGTGTCTCTTCCTCCGCAAGCCGCGCACTTAAGGTCCTCTGCCGTAAACTCTTTCTTTCCCGACAGAGTCTTTGACACACCTCTTAAAATCTGTGAAAGTATAACGCCCGAGTTTCCTCTCGCGTTTCTCAGCGATGCCTTTGCAACCGCGTCAATCATATCCCCGGCAGAAGCGTCCGCATCAACAAGCGCCGCCTTGGCAGCCGCCCCGAAGGTAAGCCCCATATTTGTTCCGGTATCACCGTCCGGAACCGGAAAAACGTTTAAATCATTAATAGCTTTTTTGTTATTTTGCAGGTTGTTAGAAGCCGATTCAAGCATCAGTCTGACATCGCTGCCGCTTAAATTTCTCATTTAATTTTCATCCTTTCCGAATTATCAGCCGTAAATCAGTTAACCCTTATGCTTTCGACATTCACGGTCACCGAGCCGACCTTAAGACCGGTTGCCTCTTCAACCTGATACTTTACATTGCTCTTTATAATATCGCCTACCGTACCGATATTTATTCCGTATTCGATAATAACAAACAAGGTTATATCAACCGTGTCTCCGGTCACTTTAACCTTTATTCCCTTATCTAGATTTTCTTTTTTCAAAAGACGCGCAATCCCGTCTTTTCCCGTACGTATCGCCATTCCTACGACCCCGTAGCATTTGGTTGCCGCATATCCGGCAATCTTAGCGAGTACAACGTTTGAAATTCGTATAATTCCGTTTTCATTTTTGATTTCCGCTGCCATAACAAAAATCTCCTTTCACCTTCAATAATTTATATATTAATTATATGTGCGCCGAGCGCATCCGCCTTATTTCTTTCAGACTCTCGGCACGCAAACAAAACAATCTGCTGCTTTTCGCCCAACTCATTTAAAAGATTAAGTGCGCTCTCCGCACGTTCATTATCATAAGATATAAGTATGTCATCCAAAAAAAGTATTTTATCCTCAGCAAGCATTCGGGCAAGAGCAAGCCGAAGCGCAAGGTAAACCTGCTCGTATGTTCCAACGCTCAGGTACTCTGCAAGACGCCTCTCTCCGCCTTCGCGGACTTTTATTTTATAATCATCACCCACGGTCATTCCGCTGTATCCGCCAAGCGTAAGCCCTTCAAGTATTTCAGACGCAGTCTTGTTAAGCATCGGAACAAACTCCATCCGCCTTACAGCGTCCGCCTCTTCGATTCCCGCAATCGCCATATTTATATTACTGATTCTTATGTTACACTTTTTTATTTCATTCTTTACATATCTTATCTCTGCGTCTATGTCAGAGGGCAAAACTCCTGTGACCTCAGCGTCCCTGCTCTCACGGCGGTTTAATTCCGAGGTCAGCTCAAGCTGTTTTTCACGCATTTTTTTAAGACTTTCCGAGACCTCGGATATGTCTACTGTTATATTATACTCCATTGAAGAAAATTTTGCAAGGTCTTCGTATAAATCTTTACCCAAAAAATTTCCCCTCGCTGCCAAAATTCCTTTTATAATCTCGTTAAACCTTAGTTTTTTGTTATACAGCGCATAAATTTCTTCTGCCGAAACCGCCCGCGCCGCAGTCAAAATATCTTCAAGCTCTTTTTCCGTGCTGCTTAATCGAACCTCGCGGCTGTCAGCCGCTCTGTCTTTTAAAAGCTCCGTCTTGCCCGACTTTTTAATCTTATTTTTACAGCCGAGATACATAATTATACCCAAGCCCGCAAATAAAATGCCGACTGCGAACAAAATCCAAAGCATCGGCGATTCGGACTTTTGTGTAAACAGCCGCCAAATCGCGGACATTAAAGCAGCCGCCGAGCCGACCGCAACCATAGCAAGTCCCGATTTCTTTATTAAACTGTATTTGTTTATTAAATCCGTATTGTTTTCGTTCTGCGCCTCAGATTTAATTTCGGAAATTCTTTTTTCAAGAGCCGCCGCCTTTTCGGCAAGCTCTGCCGTTGCGGGCAGGCACCTTTTATACTCGCTGTCGTTTTTTATCTCATCAAGCCTGTCGTCGCATTTTTTTATTTCGTTAAATCTCTGCCGCTTTGCATCGCAAAGCCTTGCTTCAACCGCATTTTGCTTTAAGTTCTCCGTCTCCTCGATTTGTTTTGCAAGCTCTTTAAGCTCGGTTTTTATTCTTTTTATATTGTCTTTATTATTCTCGGCGTTCTCAGCCCGTTCGGAAAGCTCTCTTCTCTTTGCGCCAAGCTCATAAAGTCTCTTGTTTAATAGGTCAACTCTTCCGGGCGAATATCTTGCCGACGGAGCCTTAAGCCCTGCCAAAGCCTTTTTTAATTTATCGATTGCCGCCTCTGCCGAAGCCTCTTCATCTCCGCCTGTTGTCAGATTTGCAAGCCGCGCGGTTATTTCATCATCTCTGCCGCTAATAACAACATCATTTTGTCTCACCCAAAGCGATTTTACAAACATTTTTTCAGAAAGCTTAAAAATATGCTCGCCCGGGCAATTGCAGCTAAGCTCTTCATTTTTGTCTCCCGTCACAGCGTCGTACGCCTCTGTTATATCCCCGGCAGAAGTCTTGCCGAATCTCCTTTTTATCTCGATAAGACGGTCGTTATATTCTATAACGATACTCCCCTCGGCATAGTTTTCTCCGTACGGAATCGCACGCTCGCGCTCTTTCAGGCTCTCGCCCGATGCCTTACGCTTTTTAAGGCCGTAAAACATCGCCTTGAAAAACAGCTGAATCGTAGACTTTCCCGCTCCGTTTCTTCCATATATAAGATTAAGTCCGTCGCTTAATTCTATTTTATAATCCGAAAGCTTTCCAAAACTTATCAGATTTGCTTCCGTTATTTTAACATTTCCCTCAAAGGTCACGATTCGTCACCTCCGAGAAGAACTTCAAGTCCCTCATACATTGCCTCTTCATAGCGTCCATCGGCATTTTTCCGCATTTTCTTCAGCATAATTCTTACAAACTCTCCGCTTAAGCTATTCTGCTTTGACAGCGTACCAATATCATAAAGCGGCAATGTTTTATCCGTTATATCCGTATAAGAAGAAACCTCGTTCAGCTCGCTTATAAGAAAGTCTGTATTAAAAATCCCGGGCTTAACTCTTCCGCTAAGCAGAATTTTGAAAAAATCCTCTTTATTTCCCGCGCTTTCAACCGCACCGCACACCATTTCGGATATATGCATAGCGTCCTGCGCACCGCTTATATCAACGCTTATCTCAAGCATTTTTCTTACGCAGGTTTTCACAAACTCTGCTTTTACATACTCGCCGTCCCAAGTTAAAAGGTAACAGCCGCACTCGCCAAGCTCGTCAAACCCTCTGCCCTGCGGAACCCCCGAATATGCGTATCGCGTCCGACCGCAAAGCTTTATTTCGCTTCGGTCGTGAACGTGCCCCAAAGCAAGATAATCGGCTCCGCATTCCGCAATTGTATTTTCACAAACGGGATTGTAATTGCTTTTGCCTCCCGCAGAAACCAAATCGGCGTGCATAACCATAATATCAAATATTCCGTCAATTTTTATAATATCGGGAAGCGGAAGCGTGTAATCAAAATGCGGACGGGAAAAGCTTATTCCATAAACCCTCGTATTCAGCTCGGGCAGAGAAACACATTCTGCCTCGGTCGAAAAAACGTGAACATTTTCGCCCAAATTCTCATTAGCATAAACAGAATCTTCTGTATACGGGTCGTGATTTCCCGCGGCGATAAACACCTTTGTATGCGGAATTTCAGCGAACTTTCTTTTTACATACGAAACGGCATCACTTGCGGGTCTTCGCGTTTCAAACAAGTCTCCCGCTATCAGCAGAATATCGGCATCCTTCGCAAGGTCTATTATTCTTGCAAAGGACTTTAATATATCCGCACGAAGCCGCCTTGCCTGATTTACGGTGAAGCGTGCCGTAAAAGCAGAATCTATATGTACATCCGCAGTATGAATAAATTTCAGCACGCCTTCATCTCCTTATTAAAAATTTCTGCCGAAAAACCGACCGGTTAAGATACCGATTGACAAAGATTAATGCAAATTATCAACCAAACGAAGTATAACATAACAGAATATAATTGTCAATGTGAGATTGTAAAGAATTTCAAATTTTATCTCTGCATCAAATATAATCACTTGAGGCAATAAGTAAAAATCCGCACACTATCGTATGCGGATTTTTGGTGACCCATCGGAGATTCGAACTCCGGACACCTTGATTAAAAGTCAAGTGCTCTGCCAACTGAGCTAATGGGTCATATTAAATTTTAAAAATGATGGCTGGGCTGGCAGGATTCGAACCTACGAATGCAACAGTCAAAGTGTTGTGTCTTACCGCTTGACGACAGCCCAATATTTGATTTGGGGTGGATAAAGGGAATTGAACCCTTGACCTCCAGAGCCACAATCTGGCGCTCTAGCCAACTGAGCTATACCCACCATAGTTAACTGGCGCGCCTGAAGGGACTTGAACCCCTGGCCCACTGCTTAGAAGGCAGTTGCTCTATCCAGCTGAGCTACAGGCGCATATATCGTTTGGCTGTACCGCTTAGCGGCAAAAAAAATAATGGAGCGGGTGATGGGAATCGAACCCACGCAATCAGCTTGGAAGGCTGAGATTCTACCATTGAACTACACCCGCTTGTCTTAACACGACTTGCTTATTATAGCATAGAATTTTTTATATGTCAATACCTTTTTGACAATTTATTTTAAAAATTTCAAAATATTTTTTTGTTTCAAAAATTATCATATGCTAAGATTCGGCACCGCATTTAAGGACAAATCCGCAATGTTTCCCGCCTCATATTCGGCAAACGCCGCACAGCCTATCATTGCCGCATTATCCGTGCAAAGCTCAAGCCGCGGAAAGTAAAATTCCATTTCTTCCAGCCCGGCTTTTGCTATTACTCTGTCCCGAAGCGGAACATTTGCCGCAACACCGCCGGCAAGTGCGATTTTTGATACTCCTGCCGTCTTTGCACAGCTTACAAGATGCTCGGCAAGGACGTCAACAACCGCCTCCTGAAACGAAGCAGCAACGTCAAACTTATTTATTTCTTCTCCTTTTTGCTCTGCATTGTGAATATAGTTAAGCACCGCCGTTTTAACTCCGCTGAAGCTGAAGTCAAAACTGCCTCCGCCCATATTCACTCTCGGAAAGCTGATTGCAGAAGGATTGCCGTTTTCCGCTGCTTTCTGAATCGCAGGCCCCCCCGGATATCCGAAGCCAAGCACGCGTGACACCTTGTCAAATGCCTCTCCTGCCGCATCGTCACGCGTTTTTGCAAGCGCCTCATACTCGTTATAGCTCTTTACGTGAACTATATGGCTGTGCCCTCCCGATGCGACGAGACAGATAAAAGGCGGCTTTAAATTCGGCGTTTCGATATAATTTGCGGATATATGTCCTTTTATATGATGAACTCCGATAAGCGGCTTATTAAGCGCATACGCAAGCGCCTTTGCATACGAAACCCCCACTAAAAGCGCACCGACAAGCCCCGGCCCGTATGTTACCGCAACCGCGTCAAGCTCATCTTTTGATACCCCGCTGTCTGAAATTGCCTTTTCAACAACCGCACTTATATTTTCTATATGCAGACGTGACGCAATCTCGGGGACAACGCCGCCGTACTGTTTATGTAAATCAATCTGTGTATTTATTACATTGCTCAAAATTTTTGTTCTGTCCTCCACCACTGCCGCGGCGGTCTCGTCACACGAACTTTCAATTGCCAAAATTCTCATAAATTATCACTACTTTTCAAGTTTTTTATCATAAGAACAGCGTCCTCGCCATTTTTATAGTAATTCCTCCGCAGACCGTTTTGCTCAAATCCAAGCTTTTTATAAAGCGCCTCTGCCGAAGTGTTTGACTTTCGATATTCAAGCGTAAGGGCGCACATACCCTTCTCTTTTGCTATATTTTCAAGCAGACCTAAAATTTTGCTGCCCAGCCCCTCTCTGCGATACCTTTCATCAACGGCAACGTTGGTAATATCGGCGCAATCGTACATCAGCCACATTCCGCCGTAGCCTGTAACGCAATCCGTATCTTCATCGCGTGCAACTATGTATACCGAAATGTCATTGTCAAGCTCTGCCGTAAACATTTTAAGCGTCCACGGGTCGGAAAAACACCGCTGTTCAAGCTTTAATACATCATTTACATTCTCTTTTGAAAGCATTTCAAAGCTTATCATAATTTTTCTGCCGCCTTGCTTACAAGACCCTTAAGCATATCTCTGCATCTTCTGTACTCATCAAGGCTTCCGCCGAAAGGGTCGGCTACCTCTCCGGCTTCGCCCGCATATTCACAAAGGGTCTTTATTTTTTCACCGCCGCCGAAAGCGGATTTAATCGCATTTTTGTGTCCCTGCGACATTGTAAGCACAAGGTCTGCCGAATCTATCATTTCAGCCGTGAGCCGCTTTGACGCCCGTCCCGAGATATCAAGCCCAATCTCGCGCATAGCGGCGGCAGCATTGTCCGACGCGGCACTTCCGTCGGCAAAAATCCCCGCCGAATCAGAAACAGCCGCGATGTTCTTCTTTTTGCATATATCATTAAACATTGCCGATGCCATAGGGCTTCTGCAGGTATTGCCCGTGCAGACAAACAAAACATACTTTTTATCCGCACCCCTATTATTTCGGCTTTCGGAATCATTATCCGAAAGGCTTAAAATGCGCCCCCCGGCAGCCCGATACAGCCTGTTGCGAACAGCGCGCCATTCTCCTTTTGTCCCGATTTCGGGAGCATACACCTTAGCCACACCCGCTTTATCCATATCACGCAGTGCGGTAAAAAGCCTGTGTGCCGCATTTTTCGGATTTTTAACGCTGCCGAGCGAAATCGAAACCGCACCGTTAAACTTCGGAAATTCGTCAAACACAAGCACTCCCGTTTTTTCTGTCTTCGCCTGCTTTTCAACATAAGAGACAACGTCCCCGGCACTGCCCGACAAAATTATAACCTCTGCCTCGGGCGAATAATGCTTGTATTTAAGCCCGGGCGATTTTGGCTTTTCACCGTCTTTGACAGATGTCACTATTTCAACCTCGCCCAATACTTCTTTCAGCTGCTCATAAGTAATCCCGCCCGGGCGAAGCAGAATCGGCTTTTCGCCGCTTAAATCAATTACGGTTGATTCAACGCCGATTTCGCAGTCTCCGCCGTCAACTATCGCGTCAACTCTGCCCATCATATCGTCAACACAATGTCTGAAAGTGGTAGGACTCGGCTTGCCCGAAAGATTCGCACTCGGCGCCGCGACAGCAACCCCCGAAAGCTCTATCACGCGCTTTGCCGCCTCACACCTCGGCATTCTTATCGCGACTGTATCAAGACCGCCCGTTGTTTCATATGGAACATTTTTACATTTGTTTAGTATAACGGTCAGCGGACCAGGCCAGAATTTCGCAGTCAGCGCTTTTGCGCTGTCGGAAATATTCTCTGCTATTTTATCAAGCATATCAAAAGAGGCAATATGAACAATCAGCGGATTATCAGCCGGTCTGCCCTTTGCCTTAAAAATATTTTTTACCGCAGTCGGATTCATCGCGTCCGCGCCCAAACCGTAAACGGTTTCTGTCGGAATAATCACATTGCCGCCATTTTTTAAAATATCGGCGGCAATTTTCAAATCATCTTCTGCGGTTGTCAGTAATTTTGTATCCATAACCGACACCTCGCATATAAAATTTATAACTCCTCAGCCTGAGCCTTAAGCTTCTCGCTCTGGTCGGTTGTTATCAAAGCGTCTATAATCTCATCAAGGTCACCATTCATAATCTGCTCAAGCTTGTATAGCGTAAGTCCTATACGGTGGTCTGTCATACGCCCCTGAGGGAAGTTGTACGTTCTTATTCTCTCGCTTCTGTCGCCCGTTCCCACCTGACTTTTTCTGTCAGCGGCAATGGACGCATTTCGCTCTTGCTCCATCTTGTCATAAAGGCGCGAACGCAGCATTCTCATCGCCGCCTCGCGGTTCTTGTGCTGCGAGCGCTCGTCCTGACACGACACAACGATTCCCGTCGGGATATGAGTAATACGTATAGCCGATTCGGTCTTGTTGACGTGCTGACCGCCCGCTCCGCTGGAGCGATACGTGTCAATCTGCAAATCATCCGGGTTAATCTCAACCTCGACATCATCGACCTCGGGCAGAACGGCAACGGTAACCGTTGACGTATGAATTCTGCCGCTCGACTCGGTCTCGGGCACTCGCTGAACGCGGTGAACGCCGCTTTCAAATTTAAGGCGGCTGTACGCCCCCTCGCCCTCTATCATAAACGTAACCTCTTTTATTCCGCCTATGCCGATTTCGTTAAGGTTTAAAACCTCCGTCTTCCAGCGCTTTGAATCCGCATACATAGAGTACATACGAAACAAGTCGCTTGCAAACAGCGCGGCCTCATCACCGCCCGCACCGCCGCGGATTTCAACCATAACGTTCTTATCGTCATTGGGGTCCTTGGGGAGAAGAAGAATCTTAAGCTCTTCTTCTATTTTTTCTATATTCTCTTTCGCCTGTTTGATTTCATCAACAAGCATCTCTTTAAATTCCTTGTCCGTATCGGGGTCGTCAAGCATAGCCGAATCATCTTCAATCGTATTTTGGTTCTGCTTATATTCGCGATATTTTTCAACAATGGGCGATAAGTCAGAATGCTCCTTGCAAAGCTTACGCCACGTATCCATATCGGCAATCACCTCAGGGTCGCTTATCTTTTTTGCAAGTTCCTCAAACTGTTCTTCTATAAACGATAATTTTTCAAACATATTAATCTCCGTTTCTGTATCGGCACAGCTTAAAGCTCGCCTCTTGACGCAGCAATCAGATAGGCATTGATAAAGCCGTCGATATCTCCGTCCATAACCGCACCTATATTACCTACTTCATAGTTGGTTCTGTGGTCTTTTACCATCGTGTAAGGGTGGAAAACATAAGAACGAATCTGACTTCCCCAGCCTATCTCTTTCTGAACGCCTTTTAAATCGTCAATCTTTTCTTTTTGTTCGCGTTCGGCAATTTCAATTAGCTTGGATTTAAGCATCTTCATAGCCGTCTCGCGGTTTTTATGCTGCGAACGCTCGTTCTGACAGGTAACAACCACCCCTGTGGGGATATGTGTGATTCTGATTGCCGACTCGGTCTTGTTAATGTGCTGACCGCCCGCTCCGCTGGAACGATACGTGTCTATTCTTAAATCCTCGGGGTTTATATTTACCTCTATATCGTCATCTATTTCAGGCATAACCTCGCACGAGGCAAACGATGTGTGCCGCCGTGCCGCCGAATCAAACGGCGATATTCTGACCAGACGGTGAACGCCCTTCTCGCACTTTGCATATCCGTACGCATTAAGCCCCTGAACCAAAAACGTAATACTTTTAAGCCCCGCTTCCTCTCCGTCCAAAAAGTCAAGCGTTTCAACCGTGTATCCGCGGCGCTCTGCCCAATGTGTGTACATTCGGTAAAGCATCTCGCACCAATCCTGTGCTTCGGTTCCGCCCGCGCCCGCGTGAAGCGTTATGATGGCGTTGTTTTTGTCATATTTGCCCGAAAGAAGCGTTTCAAGCTTCATACTTTCAAGATTCTCCGAAAGTTTTTTATATCCCTCTTTAACCTCGTCAAGCACACTCTCGTCATCTTCGTCTATCGCAAGCTCTACAAGGGTTAAAAGGTCGTCGTGCGCTCTTACAAGCGAGGCATAACGCTCAAGCTTGTCGCGCAGACCCTTAATCTTCTGCATAGTCTTGCCCGCAGCCTCCATATCATCATAAAACGACGGCTGTACGCTTAATTTTTCAAGTTCTTTTATTTCAGCTTCAGTCTTTTCGATGCTAAAGTGAATCCCTCAAATCCGTAATGTCCTTTGTCATACCTTCCAGTCCGAGTCTGTACTCATCGAAAGCTATCATATACTCACATCCTTAAATATTAAATTTATCTTTAATTGCCTAAGCTATCTATTGTTTTCAGCCTGATCCTTTTCAAGACAGCAGTTTTTGTATTTTTTGCCGCTGCCGCAGGGGCAGGGGTCGTTTCTGCCGATTTTCTGAACGCGGCGAACAGGCTTTTTGACAACCGTTCCGTCACCGCCGTGGTTTTCCGCTATGGGCTTTGCCACTTGCTCTCTCTGAATCCTTGTCTGCGGAACAACATGGAAGAGAAGCTTTACAGTATCCTCTTTAATGGAGCCGATCATCTCTTCAAACATATCCATTGCTTCAAACTTATACTCGATAACAGGGTCGCGCTGAGCATATGCACGCAGATTAATTCCCTGGCGGAGCTGTTCCATATTATCGATATGATCCATCCACTTCTGGTCAACAACGCGCAGAAGAATAATTCTTTCTATGTTTCGCATAGCGTCAGCATCGCCGCTTGCCTCTGCGAAATCATTTTCTTTATCTGCGTATTTCTTGTTTACTACCTCGGTAAAGTCGTCCTTTAAGCTCTCTACCGTCATATGGTCAAGCTCGTGTTCGCTGAAATCAAACGCGTTCTCGGGAAGCTCGCCGAAGACAGCGGTAATATGCTCGCGCATAGCGCCCCAATCCCATTCCTCGGGTGAATCAGATACGGCTGAATACTTCTTAATTATCATCTCAAGCGTATCGTCGACCATATTCATTATATAAGAACGCATATCCTCTCCGTCAAGAACCCTGTCGCGCTGTTCATAAATCATCTCGCGCTGTTGGTTATTAACATCATCATATTGAAGAACGTGCTTTCTGATATCAAAGTTTCTTGCCTCAACACGCTGTTGGGCGGTTTCAATCGCATTGCTAAGCATCTTGCTCTCTATTGCCTCGTTCTCTTCAAGTCCAAAGGTGTCCATAACCTTGCTTATACGCTCGGGCGCAAAAAGCCTCATCAAATCATCTTCAAGCGAGAGATAAAAACGCGACTTACCAACGTCTCCCTGACGGCCGGCACGACCGCGAAGCTGGTTGTCTATACGTCTGCTCTCGTGGCGCTCTGTTCCTATTATATAAAGACCGCCCGCATTTAAAACCTCTTTCTGCTCGGGTTCAATCTGTTCTTTAAACTTGTCATAAAGCTCTCTGAAGGTTTTTCTGGCATTTAAAATATCTTCATCGTCTGTCTCGGCAAAGCCTGTAGCCTGAACTATCAGCTCCTCCGAAAACCCCTGCTTCTCCATCTCTGCCTTTGCCATAAACTCGGCATTACCGCCGAGGACAATATCGGTTCCGCGGCCCGCCATATTGGTAGCAATGGTAACCGCACCCTTTTTACCCGCCTGAGCAACAATTTCCGCCTCTTTATCGTGGAATTTTGCGTTAAGCACGTTATGCGCAATTCCGCGTCTTTTTAAAAGCTTGCTCAACAGCTCTGACTTTTCGATTGAAACCGTACCTATAAGAACCGGCTGACCAATCTCGTGCGCAGCCACAATCTCATCGATAACGGCGTTAAACTTACCCATCTCGGTCTTATAGATGCTGTCGGGAAGGTCAACACGCGCAAGCGGCTTGTTTGTCGGTATAACAACAACGTCAAGCTTATAAATTTCCTGGAACTCTTCCTCTTCGGTCTGCGCGGTACCCGTCATACCCGAAAGCTTGTTATATAATCTGAAGAAGTTCTGGAAGGTGATTGTTGCAAGCGTCTTGCTCTCATTTTCTACCGTTACGCCTTCTTTTGCCTCGATAGCCTGATGAAGTCCATCGCTGTACCTTCTGCCGAACATCATACGACCCGTGAACTCGTCAACTATTATAACCTCGCCGTCTTTAACCACATAATCTTTGTCGCGTTTCATAACGCCTATTGCCTTAATTGCCTGATTAATGTGATGCGAAATTGTCATATTCTCGGGGTCGGTAAGATTTTCGATATTAAACGCCGCCTCTGCCTTTGAAACACCCTGCGGTGTGAGAATGGCAGTATGAGCCTTTTCGTCCACTATATAATCATAGTCGTCAAACTCGTGCTCGTCCTCTACCTCTACTTTTGTGTCGGTCTCTACAACCTTTTTAAACTTCAACGTCTTTGCAAATCTGTCCGCCTGAACGTAAAGATCTGTTGACTTATCCCCCATACCCGATATGATAAGCGGAGTTCTCGCTTCATCTATCAAAATACTGTCGACCTCGTCGACGATAGCAAATGCGTGTCCTCTCTGAACCTTGTTTTCTTTATATATAACCATATTGTCACGCAGATAGTCAAAGCCCATCTCGTTGTTTGTTCCGTATGTTATGTCCGCGGCATATGCTTCCTTACGCTGAGCATTGTCCTTTTCGTGAATGATAAGCCCCACGCTTAATCCCAAAAAGTTATAAAGCTTGCCCATCCACTCGCTGTCACGCTTTGCAAGATAGTCGTTGACCGTAACGATATGAACACCCTTGCCCGTAAGCGCGTTAAGATACGCCGGAAGGGTCGCCACAAGCGTCTTACCTTCACCTGTTTTCATCTCGGCAATTCTGCCCTGATGCAAAACAATACCGCCGACTATCTGAACGGGAAAGTGCTTCATTCCGAGCACACGCCAAGAAGCCTCGCGGCAGACAGCAAATGCCTCGGGCAGAATATCGTCCGTTGTTTCTCCGTTTTTAAGTCTCTGTTTAAATTCATCCGTCATCGCACGAAGCTCGGCATCGCTTTTTGCCGCCATAGTATCTTCAAGCGCGGTAACTTTATCTACAATAGGATAAATCTTTTTAAGCTCACGGTCGCTGTACGTTCCGATTACTTTTTCGATTATATTTTTTAAGCCCATAGTATTCATTCCCCTCAGAATATTCATTCTTTTCTATTCTACCACTATTCTTTATGTTTTGCAAGAAAAATTTTGATATTTACGTTAAATTTCCAAAATTTAACCTTAATTTATATTTGTAATGCTTCTGTAATAATTTTGTCGCGAAGTTTTAACGTGACAAAACCGTTTCTAATGCTATAATATTATTAAAAATATACAAGATTTTAAACAGCGGCACAAAACGCCGCGGATTGGAGATAACTATGAAAAAGCAAACCTTACGCAGAATCAGCACGCTTGCCGCATCAGCCGTTATAGCCGCAGCCGGGCTTAACGCCTTTGCGGATACTACGGTTTTTGTCCCCGTTACACTTGAAGGCAGCGAACAAGGCTCGGCTGTACAGGCGGGTTATTCCGAAGCCGCGGACGACCCTTCTGCACCTCAGTCGATTCCCGCGGATATACGTGCCAATTATATTGTAAAAGCCGATAACGAATACGAGGTTAAGTTCACATCGTGGACAGCTTTAAAAGATTATTCGGACTTGGCCTTTACCATTACTCTTGCCGAGGGATACAATGCGGAAATTTCCAAAATAGAAAGCAGCTCTGATATCGATATAACAACCTCAACAAAGCTTGGCAACAACAAGGGCTTCAGCTTATCGGGATGCAGTATTTTAAATGTCGGCGCCTTAAGACCCGTTTTATGCACAGTTACGCTTAAAGCGCCCGAAGCACCCACAGCAGAAACGCTTGTATTTAAAGACTTTTCCGCAAAGAATACCGCGGATAACAGCAACGTTAGCTTTAACCCGACGCTTAGTGTAAAGCAGGGCGCCGACCGCCACAGCTTAAGCGAGGCAGAGCAAGCCGCATACGATGAAATCACCGCTCTTCCCGAAGCGGGCTCTTTAAGCTTTTATACAACGGGCGAGACCGCCGAGAGCAAGGTTCTGACCGATACCGGAGCTTTAAACAAAAAGGTAACCGATGCGGCAAACGGATATAAAAATCTCTCTGATTCTCAAAAGAAAATGTTTGCCGATAATCTTGAATATGACAACAAAACTCTGCCCGATTTTGACGGTCTTATAAAAACGGTTACCGCAATGAATAATGTATACGATGCCGTAAGACTCTCTTTTGAGGCATCTTCATACACAGATGCTCTTCTTAAAAATATGTTTGTGTTTAACATTTACACAAGCAAAGTTAAAGACTCAATCAAGAACGATGATTTAACGGATAAACTTAAAACCGAGCTTGACGAAGCGGTAAAATCTATCGAAGACAAAGCCGGTGCTGCCTCTGCGGCATTTGCCGAACTCGATACCAAGAACACCGATGACCGTGAGGCAAAACTTATAAACCTTACTTCACAGCTTAACAATATTCAAAGCAAAAGCACAGACAAATTCTACAGCGATTACCTTTCAGACCTTATGGCACAGGCAACCGCACTAAAAAAAGACATAACAGATAATGTGCCGAATGACAACATCAATAAAAAAGGTAATCTTGAATATGCCGAAAACGTTATCACAAATGTAAAATCGATACAGAGCGGAATATCCTCTCTGCCCACATTTGAAAGCCCCTCGCTTTATTTAAACTACTCTTACGATGTAAAGTTCAGCAGAAAGTCAAGCGCATCGCCCGAGGCAAGCATCGAAGTGGTTGTATTTAATCAGGAAGGCACAAAAATCGACAGCAAAACGCAAACCTTTGCCGCAGGCACAACCGATTTGACAGTTCAGATGGTTGCAAACAGCAATAACGGCTATAAGTACAGCGAACCTGTTACCATAGCGGCTTACTATATTTTACAGGGTGCAAGATTCGAGCTTGGCTCATACAGCGTTAACATCGGCACAGCATATAACCCCAACAGGCGTCCGTCAGACAGCGGAAGCTCGGGTGGTAGTTCGGGCGGCTCCGGCGGAAATTCGGGCGGCAGCACAAGCGGCGGCACAAAATTTCCGAGCAGCGACGACAGTAAAACACCTACCGATGTTAAGCCGATAGAGCCCGAAAAGAATCTCTTTAACGACATAGACAATTACAGCTGGGCAAAAGATTCAATTGAAGGTCTCTATTACGCGGGTGTTGTAAACGGTATGGAAGAGGGACAGTTTAATCCCTCGGGCAGCATCACGCGCGAGCAGTTCTGTAAAATGGTTGTTCAGCTCTTCGGAGTGCTTGATTATAACACAAAAACGGATTTTGTTGATGTTAAAGCGGACGCGTGGTACGCTCCTTATATTACCTCGGCAATAAATGCGGGATACATTCAAGGACAGTCGGGCGAATACTTCGGTGTCGGCGAATCTATAATGCGCCAGGATATGGCTACCATTCTTTACCGCGCCCTCGGCAACAGAAACAGCTCTGCCGTTTTAAACTTTACCGATACAGACTCTATCGCGCCATATGCCAAAGACGCTGTTTCAGAGCTTGTCGGTCTTAATATTATAAACGGCTACGAAGACGGTACATTCAAGCCCCGCGGAACAGCAACGCGTGCGGAAGCCGCAAAGATGATTTGGGGCGTGTATAACTTACTGAAAAAATAATTATACTAAAAATGCTCTGTAAAATAATATACCCCCAAAAGTGTTTAACTTTTGGGGGTATATTATTTATCTGTCCTTATATACAATTATTTAAGTATATCTCCCACACCGTTCATAACATATGTCGGACGGTACGGAAATTCCTTTATCATATCCTCGGTTGTAACACCGCTTAACACCAAAACGGTGTCAATCAGCGATTCAAGCCCCGAAATTATATCTGTATCCATTCTGTCGCCGATAAAAACAGTCTCCTCTGTATGGCACGAGAGAGCTTTGTTAGCGTGGCGTACCATAAGGGGGTTCGGCTTTCCGACAAAGTATGCCTTTTTGCCTGTCGCAATCTCTATTGGTGAAATCAGAGCGCCCGTTGCGGGCATAATTCCGTTCTCTGTCGGGCCTGTGATATCGGGATTTGTGCCTATAAGCTTTGCGCCTTTGTTAACAAGAGCTATCGCCTTTTCAATTTTTTCAAAGTTATAGGTTCTTGTATCTCCGACAATTACATACTCGGGGTTAACGTCGTTCATATCTATTCCCTCGTCATAGAGGGCATTAACAAGACCCGCCTCGCCTATTACATAGGCGCTGCACCCCGGATTCTGTGCCGCAAGGAACTCTGCGGTAGCAAGAGCGCTTGTATAAAAATGCTCTGCCGAGACGTCAAGTCCCATTCTTTTAAGCTTGCGCGACAGTTCCTGCGGTGTGCGCTCTGAGCTGTTGGTCAGAAATATAAATTCCTTCTCGTTTTCTATAAGCCAGTTTACAAACTCGGGTACTCCGCTCAGCAGGTTGTTTCCGTGATACAAAACACCGTCCATATCACTTATAAATCCGCGTTTTTCTCTTATTTTTTCATACATATATTCTCTCTCCTTTGGTTTTTATTTAAAACCTTTAAGAATTAATCTCGGTTTATTTTGCGGAGGCAAACGCCGCGCCGATTATTCCCGCATCATTCATTAACGATGCTATCTTAATCTCTGTTTGGGCAACCGCCTTGCAGTAAGAATGCTTTTTAACATACTCTTTTATAGGTACAAGCAAACGGTCTCCCTCCTTGCTTATGCCCCCTCCTATAACAAGTATTTCGGGCTGAAAAATATTAATTATACTTGTGATTCCGTCGGCAACATATTCGATATATTTATCAACAACACTCTGTGCCGCCGCGTCTCCGTCCTTTGCCGCATTAAACGCGGTTCTTCCGCTGACCTTTCCCTCTTTTTCCGCTTCCTTGTTCATAAGACTTTCGGGATGAGCCTCCATCGCACGCTTGGTCTGGCGTATAAGCGCCGTAACCGAGGCATACGCCTCCCAGCAGCCGTCGTTTCCGCAGGTACAATGCTCTCCGCTGTGAACAAGCGTGATATGTCCAAGCTCGCCGCCCGCTCCGTTAAATCCGCGGTATATCTTCCCTCCGATTATAACGCCGCCGCCGACGCCCGTTCCGAGAGTTATGGCAACAAAGCTTTCCGCATTGTTTCCGTTTACAACATACTCGCCGTATGCCGCGGCGTTGGCATCATTCTCTATCTGAACGGGTACGTCTATGTACTTTTTAAGCTCTGCCGACAATGGTACATCGTTCCAGCCAAGATTGTTTGAATAAACAACAACGCCGTTTGCGCTGTCTATCGTTCCGGGGCTGCCTATTCCTATCCCGTCAAGGTCGCTTACGCTCAAGCCGCACTCTTCAAGCAGCCTTAAACAAAGCTCTGCCATATCCTTTATTACCTCGCTGTAAGGACGCTCTGAAAGCGTGGGTCTTGAATCTGTCTTTAAAATCTTTCCGTTTTTGTCAACCACTCCTGCGGCAATATTCGTTCCGCCCAAATCTATTCCTATATACATAATAATCTCCATTCCGCTATTAATATTTTAATATATATCATATTTTTTATTATATAATACTTTTTTATATTTGTAAATATAAATTTAATAAATTTACATAAATTTTACTTTGCATTAAGACAGCAGTATTTTTTCAAGCTCGGCGGCATTATGCGCTATCCTGTCCGCCCCCTCGGCGGCAAGCTCTTCTTCTCCGCGGAATCCCCAAGCCGCACCGACCGAGAATACCCCCGCCGCCTTGCCGAGGCGTATATCCACATTCGAGTCGCCTATATACGCGGTCTCTGATTTTTCGGCTTTTGCCTCTTTCATCAGATGCAAAAGCGAATCGGGTGCCGGCTTTGCGGGAAAGCTGTCGGTCTGACCGAGAATTTTAAAATAATCTTTTATGTTCATCAGCTTTTGTGCAATCTCCGTCACTTGATTATGCGGCTTGTTTGACAGCACCGCGCATTTTACACCGTTTGAGCAAAGCTTATTTATCAGTTCTCCCGTACCGGGGTACAATTTTGAACGCACACAGCAGTTTTTTAAATAATCCTCTTTATAAAGTGATATCAGCTTTTGTATCTCTTCTTCGGTCCCGCCCTTCAGCGCACGGCGGCACAAAACCTCCATTCCGTTGCCTACCATATTTTTGTAAGCATCTTCGGGATACGGCTTATGACCAAGTCGTGTAAGAGAGCGGTTCATCGCCGCAGCAATATCACCCAGCGAATCCACTATCGTTCCGTCCATATCAAATACACACAGTTTAAACATTGTTTCCACCCCTTAATGCGCAAGCAAAAATTCTTTCAAATCATATATCGTGTCGGCAATATAATCCGCGCCTGCGGCTTCAAGCTCGCCTTCTTCGGCATAACCTACGCGAACCCCTACGGCTGCCGTTCCGCACTGCTTTGCGCCGCTTATATCATACTTTCTGTCACCGACCATAGCGGCAATCGCGGGATTTTTGCAATCAAGCTCTTTCAGCGCCTTTCTTATAATCTCGGGCTTTGTCCCCTTTTCCCCGTTAAGCTCTGCTCCTACAGCCGCGTCAAAATACTTTTCGATATTATATTCTTTAAGAATCTTTAACGCAAAAACATACGGCTTTGATGTCGCAAGAGCAATACGCCTTCCGCTTCGCTTTAACTCGTCAAGCATTTCCGGAACGCCGCATATCAGACTGTTCTCTCTCCAGCCTGTTTTTTCATATCTTTCACGATATTTATTCACCGCTTCCCAACCCGTCTTTTCGTCAAAGCCGTACATATTGCAAAACGAATCGATAAGCGGCGGACCAATAACGGGCAAAAGCTCGCTCTGCTCTGCCTTTATTCCATATGCGTTTAAAGCATACTGAAACGATTTTGTTATTCCCTCATACGGCTCGGTTAAAGTGCCGTCAAGATCAAATAACAAATATTTAAAGTTGTTTTTCACGATAAGCCGCCCCCGATTATATTATTATTTTAGGATTTTTCTTCGACTGTCTGAAAAGAACCGCTTTGCTGCCTATTGCCTGAACGGGCTCTGCATTAAGCATCTCGGCAAGCTTGTCCGCTGCCTCGCGCGTGTCCAAAAGCGCGCTTTCAAGTATGTGTATTTTTATAAGCTCCCTCGCCTCCAGGGCATCGTCAAGCTGTTTTATTATTTCAACAGCCATTTCACCTGTACGCATAGTAAGTCGTATAAGGTCTTCAACTGTAAGCCTGTCATCTGTTACGGCTTCAAGAGCTGTAATATAAAAATCGTCAACTTCATCGCTGTAAAATCCCAGCTCGCGTGCCTGATGTCCGTATGCACTGATACCTTTAAGACCATATACAACAGTCTGTCTCAGTGAACGTATATCGGGGTCAAGTGATGAATCATACATAATGCCTGCGATATAGGCATCTTTTAGCATCTCATTTTTATCGTTTGGAAGTTTGTAGGTGGCATGATATGTCGGATTGTTTATTTCACCGACACTGCTTTTTAAAGTTTCTTTGATTTCCTGTGATTGACGCAGCAATTTTACATGAGCATCTGCATCGAAATTGACATTTGTAAGAGTAGTAAAAAGAGCGTTTTCGATAAATGTTACGATTGATTTATCTACGTGTTGTTCTTGTTCAATAAATGTTTTGGCATAACAGCTTATGCCCTTTATCTGAAAAATAAGTAAATCTTGCAAACCGGCTATTTCGGGAGTTTTACCGCATACACCAAGTTTAGTGCAGCCTTTGCCTCCGGCCGTCTGTTCACACTGATAGCAGAACATTTCATATCCGAGTTCCATATTATTTCCCATAAGTTCTCCTTCTTGAATGAAAGATGTATCATCCATTTGATATTGTGCATTCAGAAAGCACTGTCTTTATGATTAACATAAAATCCGGGAATAATACGGCTTTTTGTTAATTTTGTCCTTTGGAAATTATAATTTTGATTTCTTCTATGTTTTTTTGATTCCGTTATAATCAGATCCTTTAAATTCACGTTCTAATTCGGAAGCTATAATAAACACAGCTTGGTATTATTGTATAAAAAATACATTTGTAGTATTGACAAACATGTTATATTGTGATATTAATATATTAAAAGAATTGAAAAGACGATTCTTTTATCTTGGGCTGAATGTTCATTCAGTTTTACCCATGTGACACACATTTATATAAAGCAGGCTTGTATTTGATTTTTTTTAATGCTAATTTTATTTTATTTATAATATCAGCTTGATTAAAATCTTTATTCAAACAAATTGGACAATTATCATAATGTTTTCTATCTAATTCAAGTAAAATACGATTGTAAAAACTAAGATCATCAGTTGATTCAATATTATATCCTTCACCTTTTTCACTTATTTCTGCAACAACTTCATTAGTTATAGTTTCAATATTCCTGTTAATTTCTTGAAAATTTGAAATATTGTCATTTATCAAATCATTTATTTTAAGTTTTGAATATAGTTCATAATCGACTAATTCTGTTATTCCACTAATTAGTTCAACATTACCTTTTTCTTTACCAGTAACATATTTCGTTATACTTTTTTTAGGAGTTAAGGTTTTTCCATTTAAAGTACTTAATTGAAGCTTGTCTTTTAATTTTTTTTGAATATTATCTAGCACATTATTTTTATATTTTTCGTTTGAACTTGATGCCTTCCTAAGTTCGGAAATTCTACTTCCAATTTCAATCACTTGATTTGATATATTAAAATTTAATCCTTCTTTAATATAATTTTTATTATAGACAAAGATTCTTTCCTTATATTGACTTAAATCACTATTAGAATTTTCATCAATCGAAACATTTATATTGTCATACTTGAGCTCAATTTTATATGTATCAGCATCTTCTTGTAATACTTTTTCATATTTAACACCTTTTGATATTAAATCTATACTTTTTGAAAATGATGATTTACCCGAGGCATTTGTACCATATATAAAATGAGTTTTAGTATTGTCATCAAAAGCAAAAATTTTATTTTGCCCTTTACAATAATTAAATCCGTAAACATTTGTAATTTTTACTTCCATATTTTTACACTCCTATAATCTTCTTAAAATTCTTTAAAGCTAATTAAATTACCTTTAATAAAACATACTCATTTTTTTACCTGTCTAGCATATTATTTTGCATTGTTCCTTATATGTGTAAATATTTTAAAATTATCCAGTTTTACCTATTGACATATTACTAGTATGCTTATTTTTCTTTTTTCCTTATACGTTCTTTTCATGTTGATCCCCCAATATACTTAATATACTCTCAGAATCTTCTGAACGAAAAGTTTCAAGATGGATTTTTGATATACTGCCGAAAAATTCATTTTGAGAAGATACCGTGAGTACATCTTATAAAAAATATAAGGTGTCAAAAACTTTTTCAAATATCCGATTTCGCTTCGGAAAAGGTTTTACAACAGAACAAAATCTTTTGCAAAACCTTTGTTTCCAAATGATACAGCTTATCTTCTAAAATTTCTGACCCCTTATATTCTAATGTATTCTATGATTCAAGTGAATAATAAACAAGGCAACTCGCAGCAATTAACCAAAATAACCCTGTGACTGTTTGTCACTGTCTTTTGCCTGTCCGTATGTCTTATAATGTTCAATGACTTCTGCCATGGTAACGATCGCATTCGCTTTAAAACCGTATAACTCCTGAACCTCTTCCAGGGCGCTCTTCTCGCCTTTACCTCGCTCCATACGGTTCAAAGATACCATCAGACCGACAACTTCTACATTCCCCTGTGCTTTGATGATCGGATAAGTTTCCTCGATGGATTTACCGGAAGTAGTAACATCCTCAATGATCACCACACGGTCGCCATCTTTCATCTGGCTTCCCAGTAAAATACCAGTATCGCCGTGGTCTTTTACCTCTTTTCTGTTGGAGCAATAACGGATGTCTTTGCCGTATAATTCACTATATGCGATGGTTGTCGCAACACTTAACGGAATACCCTTGTATGCAGGTCCAAATAATACATCAAAATCATCACCGTAATGCTCATGAATAGCCTTCGCATAATACTGACCCAGACGTCTTAACTGGCTTCCAGTCACATATGCACCT
>ERZ773108.225-NODE-225-length-62854-cov-20.264144_pt1 | contig 62854 bp, 104 predicted proteins | sample MGYA00580570_ERZ773108 | MGnify/ENA primary metagenome ERZ773108 (study PRJEB29015, sample SAMEA2737840) | human gut metagenome | biome: human gut; feature: human-associated habitat; material: faeces | place: China | collected 2012 ...
AAAAGAATTTGATTGGTGCAACGGTAGTTCGTGAGCCGGTCGTTGTTGACGGTAATATTGTGACAAGCCGCGGTCTTGGAACAACGATGGATTTTGGTTTGAAATTATTGGAGCTGCTTGAGGGAAAAGAAAAGTCAGACGAAATTGCACATAAAACTGTGTACCGGGAGAAAAATTAATGGCAACCTGGAATTCGAGAGGACTTCGCGGTTCTTTTTTGGAAGAACTCATAAATATGACAAATGACAAATACCGCTCGCAGAAACTGGCACTAGTGCAGAAAGTGCCAACGCCGATTAAACCGATTACGATAGACCAGACAACAAGACATATTACGCTTGCCTACTTTGAACAAAAAAGTACGGTGGATTACATCGGGGTCGTTCAGGGGATTCCGATTTGCTTTGATGCAAAGGAATGTGCGACTGATCGGTTTCCGCTTGCGAATGTGCATGAACATCAGATTCGCTTTATGAAAGAGTTTGAGGAGCAGGACGGCATTGCATTTTTATTGATTTATTTCAAAGCAAAAGATACCTTTATGTATCTGCCGTATGCAAAGTTAGATGAATTTTGGAGACGGATGGAAGAGGGCGGAGTAAAGCATTTCAAATATGAAGAATTAGATCCCGCATATGAAATTTCGACCTATTCCGGAACATTTGTCCATTATTTAGAACAGATGCAAATGGACTTAGAACAAAGAGACAGCCGCTAAGCAATTTTTATCAGCAAAGCGGCTGTCCTCTTTTATTTCGCATTTAGGCTGCGATTATTTCATGCTCTCTTCCTGTTTCTTAATCATCTGACGAACCATCTCGCCGCCTTTGAAATTTGAAATGTTCAAAAAGGCGAAAATGCGTTGTTTTCGGTACATAGAGGATTTTTAACTTTCGTATAAATATCTATAAATAACTATATTTTTTAGGAAAATGGTGTATAAATGGTGTAAATAATTTAATACATTATTTTACACTAAACAAAGTACGTGATTGTAAGAAAAGAGCATTGTTTCCAATAATACATATGAATAAATTTTGAATGATTTCTGACGGTTTATCCGTCTTTTTTTGGTGTAAGTTTTAATTGTAAGGAGTGATTGATATGTTCAAAGACGAGATTCTTGAAATGATTTTTAGCGAAAATGAAATGCAGAGAATACCTATTGGAACGCAGGCTACAGCCGTTAGCGTGTTTGAAAATGTTATTGGCAAAATAAGAAAGGAGAATCCGGATGCAAAATTATCAGAACTTTTATCCGATGAATAATGGATATGTTCAAAATCCATACGCAGAAAGAATGAACTTTTTGCAAAATTGTCAGCAGAACTTACAACCACCTATGCAGAACTCTCAAATGCAGGCAACATCACAACAGACAAGTTTTATTGGAAAAGTTGTTGATAGCATTGACGTTGTAAAAGCAACAGACATTCCGATGGATGGAAATATATATTATTTCCCAAAAGCAGACGGGACAGAAATATTTGGAAAACAATGGCTTGCAAATGGAAGAACTCATATTTTGACTTTTAAGCCAGTTTTAGATACAGAACCTAACAATCCGACACAGGACAACTCAAAAAGTCAAATAGGCATATCAGAAGAGGTCACAGAAGTAATTATGAAAAGATTCGATGAGTTAGAAAACAAAATTTCTAACTTGGAATCGTCTTTAACTAAAACTTCGACTAAATCTTCGACTAGAAGCACTAAATCTTCGACTACGACTAAAAAGGAGAGTGATACAGATGCTTAATCCAATTAGTTTTATGAAAGCAATGAGAAATCCACAGAAATTTTTAGAAGAAATTACAAAAAACAATGAAGTTATGAGTAACCCTATGGCAAAAAATGCTATTGAAATGTATAGAAATGGAGATTCAAGAGGGTTACAGGAATTTGCAGAAAACGTCTGCAAAGAAAAAGGAACTACACCAGATGAAATAAGAAAATCAATTATGCAAAGATGCAATTTACGTTAGTACATTTTGGGTTGTGCGCTTAAAACTAGTTTCCCATTTGTAAATAAAACAATGGAGGTAAACAAAATGTTTAACGGAAATTCACCTAGTCTTGCCGATATTGCGGCAGTGACAGGAAACAACAACGACGGTTGGGGCGATGGAAACGGCTGGTGGGTCTTGATTATCTTATTTGCTATTTTTGGCGGATGGGGTAATGGATTTGGCGGCGGTTACGGCAACGGCGGTGACAGAGCATCCGTTCCTTGTGCTACACAGGCAGATGTTAGAGCCGCAGTAGACCAGCAGACGCTCATTAGCAAACTCGACCAGCAGACATACGGACTGGCGGACAGTAACTATGCGCTGAACAACACAATCAACAGCAATTTCAGAACTCTTGATAACTCAATCTGTACGCTTGGTTTTCAGAACCAGCAGGGATTCAATGATGTATCTCATCAGATTTCCGACTGCTGCTGTGCAACAAGAGAAGCTATTCAGGGCGTGAATTACAACATTTCAACGCAGACAAACGCACTCCAGAACTCTATGTGCAACAATACAAGAGATATTATCGACAATCAGAACGCAAACACAAGAAGCATCCTTGACTTCCTTGTAAACGACAAATTGTCTACTTTGCAGACTGAAAATCAGAACCTTAAATTGGCGGCTTCACAGTCAGAGCAGAACCAATATCTTGTAAGCCAGTTGCGACCTACTGCCGTACCAGCTTACATCACTTGCTCACCTTACCAGTCCGCTTATGGAGTAGGTCTTAACAACGGTTGCGGTTGTTGCTAATATGCAGAAGAATCAAAACAGAATATCAGAAAAACTCGCCGAAATAGGCTGATTATTACTCTATGGGATAGGTCTATGGCTTATCCCATATTGATTTTTAGGAGGTAGATTATGAATAATTGTAAAAACGTATGCAAACTTTGCAAGAAATTGATTATAAGTCAGGCAGTTACATTTACTGCCGGTACTGGTCTTATTATCAGAATACCGGAAGGAAGTTATAACGATGATTCAAAATATTGCATTGTTGTGGCACAGAGCATTCCGGCAGAAACAACAATTTCTGCTCCGGTATATATCCAGATTGGAACTGGTACGGTACTTTACCCACTGACAAAATGTGATTGTACGCAGGCAACGGCTTGTAGTATCAGAACAAGAACAAAATACAGTACAAGAGTTGAAACCACGTCAAATAGCGGGGTTTTCAAATTGCTTGGAAGAATTGCTTGTGCTCCAGACAACAGATTAAATGCAATAAACGGTGATGGAACTCTTGTTACAACCGGTGGAGGTGATTGAGATGGATATTAAAAGAATGCATTGTATGATTGAAAAACTTTCCGAATGTGCCAAAAGCGAAATGGAATCTGGAATCGAAAATGTTGATACTTGCGAAATGGGAAAAGTAGTAGACATGATGAAAGATTTGTCGGAAGCAATGTACTACAGAACCTTGACAAAGGCAATGGATGAATCAAACTTGGAAGAAACGCTTGAAATGTTTGAGCGTTACGGAGACGGAAGAAGATTTTACGACAAATACAGATACGCTGACGGAAGATTTGCTCCGAAAGGACGTGGAACATACCGTAGAGGATATGACGAACCATATTATCATATGACACCGGAAATGTACCGGGAACATGACCCGGAATGGTACAGAGATATGGATAAACACAGAGACGGTCTTATGTATTACACTGATACCGGAATGGATAAAAACATGAAGATGAGAGATTCCAGGGAAGGCAGAAGCGGAATGAGCCGTATGTCGTACATGGAATCAAAGGAAATGCACAAAGCAGACACACCGGCGGATAAACAGTACAAAATGAAAGAGTTAGAAAAGTACATGGGTGAATTATCAAAAGACATTACGGAAATGATTGCGGATAGTTCGCAGGAAGAAAAAAATTTACTCAAAACAAAAATGCAAACATTGTTGCAGAAGTTTTAATAAAAAGAAATTAAAGGGGCGTAATTGCCCCTTTTTGATTGGAGTGGTTAAATTGTATACTATGAATGGTTTTGTTTGGAATATAGTAACAGTATCACCGTATAGCAATATGTTACAAAGAAGTGACGGAAGTTATACTTGCGGAATGTGCGATAGAAACAATCAAACAATTTATATATCAAATATTTTGCGTGGCGGTTTTTTACGAAAAGTTTTGCTACATGAGATATGCCATAGCGCAATGTTTTCCTATGGGATTGATATGACTTTGGAGCAGGAAGAAATGTTTTGCGACTTTTTGGCAACATACGCAGATGAAATAATTAGCATAACAAACAATGTATTCCAAACATTAAGAACTGCATTATAGACAAATATAGTAAAATATGATAATATACAATCAAAAATAAAAGAGGAGGGATTGCTCATGGCTTTGATTAAATGCCCGGAGTGCGGAAAAGAAATAAGTGATAATGCAAACAAATGTCCAAATTGTGGAAATCCCATGTATGTAAAAAAGAAACATTCTCCGCTTGGAATAGTCAGTGCAGTAATTTGCGGAATATCAATATTATTTCCAACACCTGGATATTCTACGATACTTGCCGTTCTTGCTATGTTATTGGCGATAATTGATTTAGTAAGACAGGGGAAGAACAAATACATTATTGATGATTGGGTTGTTATTGTGATTGGTTTGCTAAATATTTTTGTTTTTAGGTTTTTGATAAAATAGAATAGGGGGATTCAGAAATGTCATTGATAAGATGTCCGGAGTGTAAAGGTCAGGTAAGTGATACGGCAGAGAGTTGTCCACATTGTGGTTATATAATCTCTAAATCAAAGGAATTGAAGAATTCGTTCATTGCAAATATGTTAGCAGCAGTAACCAATGTTATTAGTTTAGTTGGAATATTGGTCGAAGAATATTATCTATTGGCACTTATTCCGCTCGCTTGGACGATTGGTTTTAAATGCTATAGCTCATTTAGAGCAAACGAGGGATATGATGTTCAATATTATAAGAATCTTACGAAAGATAACTTAATTGCTTTTCTTATTATCCTTTGTTTTTCTGTGTTTTGGTATATAATGAAGAGCGGTATTTTATTTAGTTAGTATAGAGAAAGGTTGTAATTCATATGTGGAAAAGACTTTTGATAGTTATTTTGATTTGCGTTATATTCTTAGCAGTTTTTTATTTTGGCAGGTCATGCGTGATTGTGTATGATACTGGAGATAATATGCAGAGAGTAAATGAAATGCTTGATAACTAGATTTATTGGATAGAGACAGTAAATTTTATATTGTCTCTATTTTTTTTGCATTTAGGGGTTGACTTATGTGCGTACATAATTTATAATGATTTATGCAAGGACATAAATAGAAAGGAGATGATAATTTGTCACCAAGAACTGGTAGACCACCATTACAAGACGTTTCCAGAACAGAAAAACTCAACATCAGATTAACGAAGCAAGAGAAACAAGATATTGAGTATTGTTCAGAAAAATTAAATCTATCAAGGACTGATACGATAATAAAAGGAATTGGACTTGTAAAAAAGGAAATTGAAAAATAAAAGAGTAATCGTTTACCAACCAAAGCAACACGATTACTCAATCAAGCAACTCCATAAGGAATTGATAAATCTATTCTATCATTTTCTTGTGGAAAATCAAGCATTATTTGAAAGTGAGGAAAAAACATGGAAGAATTATTAAAAATTGCTTATCGGAACTTTATGGACACAAAAGACATGAACAATTCCGAGGAGGTTTGTATTATCAACAAGAACTGGGAAACAGCGGAAGACGCCATTGCCCGTTTGAGAGACATATTAAACCCGAGCCTGTTTCAGAATATAGATGAATCAATTCGCGATGGCATAGCAGATGTACAAGAAGCATCGTTCATTGCAGGATTTTCATACTGTGCTAAATTTCTGACAAACGGAAAGATTGATTTCTTCCCAGAGAAAGGTGGGGCTTGCTAATGAACGAAGTAATTACCATTGATAACACCGAAATGCAAATAAGGGAGTATGACGGTCAGAGAGTTGTGACTTTTAAGGATATTGATGAAGTACATCAAAGACCAAAGGGAACAGCAAAGAGAAACTTCACAAGGAATAAAAAGCATTTTATCGAAAATGAAGATTACTTTGTTGTAACAAGAGAAGATGTCGGAACGAATTTCGTACCGACATATGGATTCAATGAAAAAGCACCGTCTGGAATCCTTGTTACAGAAACCGGCTATCTCATGTTGGTAAAGTCTTTAAGAGACGATTTATCATGGGACGTGCAGCGACAACTCGTTAAAGCGTACTTTAATGTAAGACAAGTACAGCAGGAGATTCCGGAACGCAAAACCTATCCGCTACTCGTAGAGGATAAATGGCTTGCAGAAATGGAACCAAACTTTGAGTATCTTTGTAAGGAATACAAACTGACGAGAAGAGGATTGTACCACAAGATTCTTTTGGATATTGGGAAATCATACAATGTAGATGATTACAAGATACTCTATAAGTACGAAAAAGGTTACGAATCAAGGTTTGTTATGGAAGTTGTATCGTACTTTGCGGAACTAAGAGAAGAAGCAGAGAAAACCATACTGGAACACGTTGCAAGGAAGAAAAACAAAAAGAAATAGGAAGAAAAGCACCGTGCGTGAGGAATATTGGGGTATGTACCCGATACGCACAAATGCTGTTTGCGTATCATAAAACTTTTGATAGGAGGAATACGAAGTATGAATGGTATAATTACCCCTACAAAAGATGAGATTAGTCCAACAATCGGCAGTGCGACGAATGTTGTTGAATTTACTAACGGAGAGTTTGGAAAAATCCGCACAGTTACTATTGACGGAGAACCTTGGTTTGTAGCCAAAGACTTAGCGGAAATTCTTGGATATTCCAATCCGAGAAAAGCCATTATAGACCATGTAGATGACGAGGACAAAAGAGATGGGGTCACGATTCGTGACCCCATCGGCAGAGAACAAAATCCTATATTTATCAATGAAAGTGGTCTTTACAGTTTGGTATTATCAAGCAAACTACCCAATGCAAGGAAATTTAAGCGTTGGGTAATTTCCGATGTACTCCCAACCATACGAAAGACTGGCGGCTATGTGAATAATGACGAATTGTTTGTGAATACATATTTGCCGTTCGCAGAGGAAAGCACAAAGGTATTATTTTTGCAGACTTTACAGACTGTCAGAGAACAGAATGAGATTATCCAACGTCAGCAAACGGAAATCAAGGAACAGAAGCAAGAAATCGTACACAAGGAAGATGTTATTATTGGACTTGTTGGAGATATTGACCTTGCGACCAAACGACAGAGGATTACCCAGATTGTCAGACACTGTAAAAACAAGCAGTACAAAGAAAGATACCGCTTGTTATATGGAGAGTTTGAAAGAAAATATCACTGCAATCTAAAGTTGCGCATGGAGAGTGATATACTAAAGCCGAAAGCCAAAAATACTATGGACTATATAGACCGTGGTATGAACATGATTCCGGAACTCTATGAGATTGCTTGTAAGTTGTTTGAAAATGATGTTGAAGAACTGAAAGCTGAATGGGATTTTGTTGTGGCGTAAACTACGAGGATGAATAATTAAAATTGACAGCAGACAGTATAACAATAGAGATAAATCTTGTGAAATGCGAGTTTATGATAAACCCATCGACTAATACTTAGTTGGTGGGTTTTATTTTAGTCCAAGATTAGTTCAAGATTAGTCCAACTCGTAATATAATAATAAGAAATAGGAGCCTAAATTATGGAAAAGGCTCCTACTTTTTTGTCTAATTGGCAACCGGGGGGGAGAAATAAATGGTTGCCGTATTATATTGGCTTTAGACCTTTACAGTGTACCATACAATCAGATGATACACAAATGATTTTTCAATGCGTTCTCAACACGCTTTTCGCTGATTGCAATATATCTTTGCGTTGTGGAACTGGATGAGTGCTGTAGCAGGTGACGCACCAACTCAATATCATAATCGTTGTTAAGGTACATTTCCGTAGCGTAGAACTTACGAAAACTGTGTGTTGATATTCCGTCAATTCCAAAGAAATCCGCTACAATCTTCAATTGTTTCTGTACGGCTCTTTCGCTGATTGGAAAGATTCTTGCGGTTGGTGCAATGCCGTTATCATCGGTGTACTGCTTTAAGAACTGAAATAATTCAGTTGGAACCGTGAAGTTTCTTCCCTTGCCGGTTTTCTGCTCTACAATATCCAGATGATAGCGACCGCTCTCGTATACTACGTCTGAAAGCGTAAGGTGCAGTATATCAGAGATTCTAACTCCGATGTTTGCTTGCACTACCAGTAATGTCGCAAGCCGTTTGTTTGGCTTGAATACGTGTTCGCCGTAATTGAAGCCCTTGCGAATTGCGGTTATGATTTCTTTGTAAGTTTCCTTGTCTAATGCTTTTGTCTTTTTGTTCATGGTGAACACTCCTTTCTTTTTACACCCGGTAAGCAAAATATTTTGATACCCCCCCCTACCTTCCAAATTTTCAAGGTTGGAGAGAGATTTTTTGCGATTTCGGAATTTTCGCCCGATAATGCAAATTTTTTGATACCCCCCGGGGTTGCTGATTTTTATAGTTGCAGGGTAAATTTTTTCAAATTGATTTATATTAACAGTTTTTGCACTGTTTTTTACTTTGCTGATTTTAGATACGCTAAATAAAGGCTTGCCCTTGTGAGACGTTCCAAGGCTCTTATTTTGCTTTTTTGTCTCATGAGCCTATAAACTTGCCATAAATATATAAAATCAGTATACGGCTAATATAAAGCGTTGTCAAGGTGCTATGTGTTTTTTGCATCCAAACCAAACCGGAACGCATCCGGCAGGATAAAAACAATCTTTTGTTTTTTTGTACCGCAAACACACCGCCGGAGATTTGCGAAAAGCAAAACGGCGGCAGGGCGCGCACACCAAAAGCAGGCAGAGCGCACGACAAAAAGCCGGAACGCATCCGGCTAATTGTTATAATAGATATAAATTGACGAATAAAACCCGCGCGGCTCAACCTTTATCCCGGCATAGTGCCTTGACACGTGCCGCCGGATTTCTGCCAGTGTTGCGAATTGTTCCGCCGTTGGTGTTTGTCCTTGGTATGGCGTTGATACCTCCAACGCTTCGCCACCTCCGAAAAGTTTAATTTTTTCCGGATTATAACCGCATTTCTCTAGCCATTTTTGCAATGATTTAACCATGTCACCGCCTCCAATCTTTTTTATTTGCCAAAATGCAAGAAAAGAAACCGCCGGAAAAAACCGGCGCAGCTTCTTTTTTGTCTAATTCAAGCACTCATCAATTTTTTTCGCAAGATGCGGAAAAGCTTCTTGTATTTCTTGCACTGTATCGGCGTAGTAATCACCAACTAATTTTCCAAAAATTCTAATATTTCCAGTATAAAAAGCACCTAAGTTATTAAAGCAAATATCTAGGCTTGTGCCCTGTTCCGGCTTATCGCCGTACCACATGTCAATTTTTATCATTTTTTGCCTTTCTGGTCTGCCATCATCAGCACCGGGAGACCGTCCCGCGGTGGACGCTCCGAGGTGGAGCGTTTCGGCTTATTTTTCGACATATGCGAAAAACCTCGCTTCTTTGGAGTGTTCAAGTCGCTTTATTTTGTCGGCATCCTCGCAAGCTTCCAAGGCGTCAGCGTCTACCACAAAAAAACGTTCTTTTGTATCTTTTGGTAGACATTTTTTTATAAAGTTTGCTCCAGCTTCCGCCGTGTTGAACTTTGCGACGGTAACAACTTTCGTTGTTCCGTCGTCTTGTGTTCTTTTGTCCATCTTGTAGGCAACCGCCCACGATAATTGATTGATTTTCATTTTTCCACCTCCTACAAATCTTTTTTCCTTTTTACGTCTTCCGCTGAATGAGCGAATGACTGCATATAATGATATGCTTTATCATTGCTCGCCGGAACGTCAAAACCATTTTCACGGAGAAGCTCGGCAGCTGTTGCTAAGTAGTGATTTCCATAGCCATATGTTATATTGCTTTTCAGCTTTTCACCATTAACAATAACCGTTGTTGTGTGGTATGTGTTTCCGTAGGTTCTTTGGAACCATCTTTTCCCGCTAATTTCTAAAGTTTTGATTTTTTTCATTGTTTTTCACCTTTCCCATATGTTATAATATGGGTACCTTTCTTTTTTTGATTGGTGCCGGTGTTCGCTTGGTAGGTGTCACCGGCTTTATTTATTTATTGATATTATAATACAATATATAAGGCACAAAAACAATATACAAAATACACAAATATAAGGCACAAAAATTGTGCAATATGTATAAGGCACAAAAAATAATAAAATATATTGACATATAAGGCACATTGTTATATAATAGAAGCAATTAAAAAAAAGGAGGTTTTACACATGGAAGAAAAAAAGACAACGGAATCCCTAAGAAAAGCAATAAAAAAATATGATAGCAAGTTTGAACGCATAAATTGCCGCTTTACAATAGGAACAAAAGAAAGGATAAAGGCGTTGAATTATAGCAGTTGCAACGATTTCATAAAATTAGCAGTTGCGGAAAAGTTGGAAAGGGAAGAAAAAATTTTGAAATAAGGCACAAAAAACGCTTGACATATTTGACAGGGAGAAAGAAGAAGTCGTTTCAACGCTCCCATGGTACGGAGTTCAGCCAGGGGATGACGACGAGCCGCTTGAAGAGATTGGCGGCGGCTTTTACGGTCAATGGGTGGATTTATAAACAGATTCCAGAAGAAAAGGGCGGCTTTTTAGCCGTCTTTTTTTGTGCGTTTTGTTATCAGTTTGTTATCGACTTGTAAACATGTTGTATACAGTTCTGTTATCAGTCTGTATACAATCTGTTTCCAAAGTGTAGACCAGATAAGATAAGGTTAGATAAGGTTAGAGAAGATAAGTATATATATAGTCGGGCAGATTCCCCGACGCCGTACCCGGATTCATAAAAAACGGCTCAAACTCGACAAATAAATATTATAAATTTATTATTGACAATAATTTGTGTATCGTGTATAGTAAGGGCAGATATTAAAATACTGCTCTGGAAACAGTAGCACACAGACGGCAGCATATATAAACGCTGACGCAAGAGGATAACTTTTTATTTTTCTTGTGTTGGCGTTTTTTATTTTTGAATGTTTGGAGGTGATGTTGTGAAAGATAATGTTGTTAAAAGCGAGATAGGTATTGAGGTATACAAAAACGATATATTTAGGCTAGTTGATGAGTACATAGACACGGAACTAGATGGAGATGCTGAAAGTGTAGCTGATAACTTTGTATCTATGATTTTTTACATTGCTGATAATATTCAAAAACCTAGTAATGATGATATAGACTTACTGGATGATATATTTAATATTTATGTCCGTATATGTGCTAAGTATAAAGTATTACCAACCTTGGAAGTATTTAGTTTTTTAGTTGGTATTGATAGAAATACGTTTACAGATTGGGCTATGGGTAGGTATAGGGTTAGCACTGCACATGGTAGCACAGTCAAAAAATGGTTTAATATTTGCAAATCTTTCACGCTTAACCGCTTGCATAACCAGACCGGAACAAATGCCAATCTGATATTTATTGCAAAGGCGGCTTACGGTATGGCTGAAACTGCTCCGGTGCAGGTCGGCAACCAAAACAGCCAATCATTAGCAGATAGCGAGCTTCCAAAATTGACAAATCCGGCACAGGAAGTCATTGAAATCGAACAAAAAGACGGATAAACAACGGAAAAACGTTAAAGTTCGTAAAATTGTAGTTTTACGAACTGAACAAAAAACAGAGGACTAGCAACGCACACCCTACCCCTCTATTGGGGGATTAAAAAACCGCCTGCTAAGTCCCCCATACTCCCGAAAAAATAAAAAAGGGGTTTTTGAGAATGGAAAATGAATTGCTGAAAACAGAATACTCAAAGGCATTTGACGATAAGCGGAAAGCGTTGATATGTCAGAGCTATTACAAGTACGGCAAGGCAAGCAGAAATTTCGCGACCGGAAATGTGGATGCGATTGGAAGTCTTAAAAAGTGTCTTGCGAAGTTTGAAGAGACTGGAAACACGGAGTATCTTTGCGATGTAGCAAATTACGCAATGTTCCGTTTCATGTTTCCGCAGAACGGAGAGTATTTCAAGAATACGGATTCGGATGGTTCGGCAGGAATTGTTGGAATGAGTGTAAAAGAAATGGAGGACTTCAAGGATGGACGATAACGAAAAACTGTGTTGTGGAAATTGCAAATATGCTGCATATAGCCGTGAGAATGGTTTTGTGTGCGAGAATATGAACAGTGACTATGCATCTGATTATGTCGAACACGACCACAGATGCGAAGAGTGGAGGAACCGTGATGATTAGTTTTTTGATTCGATACATTGCTGTGGTTTATTTTGGATTCATGGTGGTAGTTTCGTTTTTGAACATAGTGTTAGGCGAAAGACCTCGTGATAGAGTAATGTCAATAATCAATTTTTGTGCGTCCATTGTGGCGATATATTTTATAACTCATTAAGAGTTTTACCATATCCCTTGAACTCTTAAACGTGATAAGGAGTGCGAATCACAAAGAGGGGCAATGTATATCCGTTCTAGCCGAGAGCGAATCGGAATACAACACCGGCAATTCGGTGTATATGGTTTGTTCATGTTTTTTGCTTTTGCATGAACCTTCTTTCGCCCACTAGCGGAAAGCTGATTAAAGGACCGTCACAAGGTCCGGTGGGGTTTATGGTTTCGTTGCGATAGTTCCCAGTGTCCAAAGTAGCCGGACGCAAAAGAATCGCAACAGTGCGGATTAAAACACAGATGCATGTATGTCAATCCGTACTTACGGCGATAGCATAATGGATAATGCGTTGTGTAGAATCCCACTATACACAAAGAATCGTGGTTCAAATCCCCGATTGCCGATTTCCCCGATAGAGGGGATGATACAATGCAAAGACACCTAGAATTTTTCTGTTTTTCGATATAATCATTAGTCATTTGAATGGGTGTCTTTGCTGATGTGTGGCGGAAAGGGTAGACGCAGGAAACCACAAGTACGATGCCAAAGTGAGCCGAAAGGATATGGACAAAGGCATCATGTGAGGTTCGATTCCTCACCACATCAATGTTCCGGTTCGCTACCGGATAAGCAAGCGTTTCGGTATTCCTTGCTGAAATAATTAAAATGCTTGTGTTGGTTGTCTGACAGTAGAGTATGGACAGAATAGTAATAAGTGACCGGATAATACTTTCCAACACAAGAAACCGAATATAACTGGAGGTGTAAAATGGCAAGTATTATTAAAACTTACAATTTCAAAAACGGAAGAACGATTGATACAGATGAAATTCATTACGCAAACGGAGAATTTGTTTCTCTTGAAGATTACAAAATTGAAAGAGAAAAAAAATTTTATCTTGAAAGTAAATTAGATAAATACGTTAGATTGCATTCAAGATTTACTGATTCTGCACTAAGAGATTTCGATAGCGGAGATTATGCGTCGTTGTGTGTTTTAACAATAAGTGAATTATCCGGTTATAAAGACAGAATAGAAGAATTAGAAAATGAGATACATACCATGGATTGTTTCTCAAACCCTTTGGATGTTGTTAAAATGCTTACTAGCGCAACGTGCGAAGTGAAAAATCCATTTATTGGAGAACCACAAGAAATAAAAAAATATACCATTGATGAGTTAAAACAGATTGCAGAGTATTTGCTTGTCTACTGCAAGCATAACAAAGAAGATGAATAAATAATATGCCAGAGGTGTGGAAATACGTTTTACCAACGCACCCTATGGGTTAAAATATGGAGAGTGATAGAATGGAAAATTTACTTGCTGTTTATGCTTTATGGTTGTTTTTAGGTAATTTCATATATTTTAACTTGGTAGAAACCAAAGATATATGTGCATTATGCTATTACGGTTTTGTATCAAAGTATCTGTACGAAGAAACAGAAATGAATATGTTCGGATGTGTAATGATTGCACTATTATGTTATGTTTTTTTCCCAATTTTATTCATACCACGAAGCATAGGAATGGTTGTGTTTTGGATATTTCACGTTGGGAGAAAGAAATGATTGGTTGATTGATAAAGGGGATATGGAAATGTGTGAATTTTGCAAAAACATTTATACCAAAGATTACACAAGCACAAAATACAAAGATTACATATACAAAGATGAACACGGTGTTTATATACATTTCGCAACGGGAGATAGTTTTATGGATTTTGATTATGAAATCAATAATTGCCCTAAGTGTGGTAGGAAGTTGGTGGATTGATGGAAAAAACTATTTTGTATGTTTCTAAGTCTGAAAAAGATATACAATTTTTTTTGAAATATCTTCAAGAGAAATTAGAATCAGAAGAAAAGGAGTATTTCATAGACAAAAAAAACAAAGTTTTGAAAACGTCAAAATATAATATTATCGGCAAGAATGTTTATGAAAATATTGCTGGAAAAGGATATGGATATTGTTTATATTATTGCTTTTCAAGTAATTTTAATAAATATAAGTGTAGTCAATCGGAATATGAGAAACTGCACGAAATCCTTATTCACACAAGAGAAGATTCGAGGGAAATATGTGAACTTGAAATTTTGCATATGCTAGGGTTAGTTTAAAAGGCGGTGGAAGAATGAAACATCAAAAAGAATGGTACACTTGCGACAGGTGTGGGAAAGAGATAAAAGTAGGTCTGTTGTGTATGAAATCAATCACACAAAATGACATATTAAATATTACCTACGATTTATGTAATAAGTGTATGGAAGATTTTGAGAGGTTTATGGAAAATGAGTGATGTAAGATTGGTTGGTAAGATTGATTCACGGAAATTGGTTCCTTGTTTCAACGAAAATAATAGAATACCTGCAAATATGATTTCGGAAAGTAATGCGATTTTGAGTTTGGGTGTAAAAGCATTAAGAAAATTGCATGATTGTGATATAGAACATTTTGTTTTGCCTAGTGAAGAAATCACAAAAAGGGTATTGAAGAGGTGATGGATAATTATGCGTTTTATGTTTAGGCAAAGAAAAAAACGAAAATCAAAACAAGTAACATTAAAAGACTTAAAAAAAGATTTTGATAAAAACGGAGAATACAGATATGTTCTTGTTACGATTGAAACAAAAAAGCCATATTCAATTGCAAAAACATACAAAGACGCAATGGAAGCGGTAGAAAGAAGTTACGAATATGATTATCCTTTATACGTTGTTGATTTGCTTTATTGGAAAGGATAGTGAAAATGAAAATGCTATTTAGATTTATAAAAAACATAAAGTCTTTTTGGAAATTCTACAAGGATTATGAGTACAACGGAAAAGATTGCCAATTTATAATTGAGAATTATCAAGAGGTTTTGTGTAGCAGAACAAAGACAATGAGTAAGCCTACATATTATGCATCGGCTGTAATAGCGGAAATAGATGAATGGTATAACGAATCTTGGAAGTCCGTATATGGATGCGAGCCAATTGAAAACATAAAAGAACGTGGGGAAAAGACAGATAAAGTTGAAACTTGTGGATTTCCAGAAAGGGTGTGTCATTATGAAAATAACAGAAATGAATAATTGCATTGAGAAAATGAGAGAGTGTTACAGTTTTGATGATGACAAAACGGAAGTATGGCTTGGAGAAGATGTGCGTAGTTCATGTAATAGATATATTTCTGTTTGTACAAAAGATGAAAATGGAACAAAAATTGAACTGACAAGATATGCGGAAGAATTAGTTGAAAAGTAATTGCCGATTATCGGCTGAAAGGAAATGCTATGAATGGAATAATGATAGATGATTTGTTAGAACCATTAAATGATGTGATTAGCAAAAATGCATTAAGTAAGATTCCAAAACAGAATAAAGGAACAGTCAAACAGTGGACTTCTTTGTGGAGACGTAGCAAAGATGGAAAACTCACTTGTTTGGAGTTTAAAAGAGTAAAATAAACAATTTCCGGCTAACAAACGGAGTTAGTCGCTAACCTAGAAAAATTATAGGCAGGATGCCTATTATAGCATCTCTGCTTGTGTGGAGGTGCTTTTTTAATGCATACAATTGAAGATGAGAAAAATATAAAAGAATACGAAAAATACATATTACGGAATGGAATAGACCGTAGTGTAATAGATGCATATTGCGAAGCAAGTAAAATTATACTTTGCGGAAGAAAAGACCGTGAATATGGATTGAAAGTTTCTACAAGAGCAAAAGAACTGATTTTTGGGTATATAAAATCAATTACAAATGGTGCTGACTTTAATTGGCTTGAAACACAATCTCAAAAAAACAAGCAGTCGTATGATATTTTAGATAAATATTACGATTTACTGCTTTATGAAGCACCTTACATTCTTGATAGTTACATTCTTTACATAGAAAAAAACAGACCTAAGAAAGAAAGATTTTACGAGCCTAGAAGAAAAACCCTTAAACAAGTTGCCGATAAGTTGCAGGAACTTGAAGATGGAAAACTTGACGAATTGTTTATTCACATGCCGCCAAGGACTGGTAAGAGTCAGATAATAACGCTTGCTGTGTCATGGCATTGTGCAAAAGACACAGAAAAAAGCAATTTGTATGTGACATACAAAGAGGGATTAGGCGGAGCGTTTTTAACTGGTGTCATGGAAATCTGGACAGACCCAACATATTGTTTTTCCGATGTATTTCCAAAAGTAAAAGTTGCTGATACGGATTCAAAAAATCATAAAGTAGACCTTGTGAGAAAAAAGAAGTACAAAACACTTTCGGGAAAAGGATTGGAAAGTGGACTTAATGGAGAATATGACGCTTACGGATGGATGGTATTGGATGATATTCTTGAAGGCATTCAAGATGTGCTTAACCCGGACACACTCAAACGAAAGCAGATTATCTTTGACAATAATGTAATGTCACGTAAAAAGGAACAGTGCAAACTAATCCATAATGGTACAATTTGGAGTTTGCACGACCTTTATAGTGATAGATTGGATTTCTTACAGAATAACCCAGAAGCCAAAAATATCAGATATGACATTTTGAAGATACCGGCTTTGAACGAAAACGATGAAAGTAACTTTGATTATGATTACGGTGTTGGATATACTACACAATACTACCGGACGTTAAGAGCAAAGTTTGAAGAAAACGACGATATGGCATCTTGGTACGCACAGTATCAGCAGGAACCAATTGAAAGAGACGGTGCAGTTTTTAATCCGGAACACATGAGATTTTACAATGGTGTATTGCCGGAAGAAGAACCTTACAGAATATGTGCTGCTTGTGACGTTGCTTTAGGCGGTGAAGATTTTCTTGCATTTGCGGTTGCTTATATGTACGAGGATGGTTCAATTTACATTGACGATGTTGTTTTCGACAACAGTGAAAAGAAAATAACAAAACCTAAAGTAGCAAACATGATTATTGATAATGACGTTGGAAGTGCGTTTTTTGAAGCAAACCAAGGTGGAGAAGGATATAAGGATGAAATCGAAGAATTACTAAAGAAAAAAGGACGGAAAATAAATCTACGTTCTGAATATGCACCTACAAATATGAGAAAAGCACAAAGGATATGGGATAAGGCTGGAAGTATTAGAGAGTTTTATTTCCGTGATGTTGGATGTCGAAGTCAGGAATACAGAAAATTTATGACAAATTTATATAGTTTTACGGTTACTGGAAAAAACAAACATGAGGATGCGGCGGATTGCCTTGCGTCTTTAGCATACTTTATTGAGGGAAATTGGAGTATGGCAAAAATAGAAGTGCCAAAAAACCCATTTAGAGGAGGTTATAGAAATTATGGATACTAAAACATATTTACAGCAAATTAGTAGACTTGACCGAATGATAAACAATAAGTTATCTGAAATACAGCAATTTAGAGAACTGGCAAGAAGTGTTTCTGCTGTAAAAAATGAAGAAAGAGTAAAAACAAGTCCTAACTTTGACAAAATGGGTTCGACCTATTGCAAAATTGAAAAGATGGAAGAGGAATTAGATGATTTAATCGACACCTATGTAGATAAAAAGAATTTTATTGTTTCGCAAATTGATGGAATTGACAACGAAATTTATTATCATATTTTGTTTGCTCGGTATGTTGAGAAAAAGACATTTGAAAAAATAGCAGATGAAATGACATATTCATGGAGACAAACAATTAGAATACACGGAAGAGCATTGCAGGAATTTGAAAAGTTATATGGAAAAACATACAAAGATTGATAATATGTCATAGTATGTCATATTGCAATTATTATATAATATAAAATGAAGAAATCAAAATAAAACACTGCCAAAAAAAGGCGGTGTTTTTTTATTGCAAGAAACGAGGTTTTTATGACGGAACCAAAAACGATATATTGTCCAAGATGTGGAAGAAAAGTATCGACATGGGATGGACGTTCCAGTATGAATATTTCTGTGAATTGCAAAAAATGCAGAAAAAGAGTTGTTTACCATGTAGATACCGGAACTACAGAGTTGAAAAAAATAGTACAAAGGACAACATCAAGTGGAATGACGTTTTGTTAGTGAGGTGCTTTAATGTTTAAGTATTATGGAAAAAACATAAGACCGTTTACGGCAGTAAATCAATGCAATTTTGGAAGAAAAGTAATTTCTACAAATAAATCCAAGATTACAAAATTAAATATTGTCGAAGAATTAAACAAGGCACTTTCGATTCACGAGCAGAATGCAAAAGAAATCAATTACCTTGATAGATATTACAGAGGAGACCAGCCTATTTTATACCGTAAAAAGGTAAATAGACCGGAGGTAAACAACAAACTTGTTTTAAATCTTGCTTATGAACTTGTTGAACGTAAGACTGCTGAAATATGTGCAGAGCCTATTCAGTATGTGTTACGTGGAACAGACGATAAGAAATCAGAAGAGATTACGGAACTGAATGTCACGATGGATTCTGAAAGCAAGCAAGAAGTAGATATTGATATTTGCCGTTGGCGAAGTATTTGCGGTACGGCTTATAGATTTGTTGGAAATGACAACGGAAACGGAGATTTGCTTGACGAAAGCGACTTTGCTTTGTTTTCGGAAGACCCACGCTATACGTTTGTTGTTTATTACTCAAATAGAAAACCCGCATTTTCTTGTCAAATTAGAGAAGATGAAAACGATAATTCAATATACTTTTGCTATACGGAAAGAGAGTATTTTGAAATTGTTGACGGAAAAATTAAAAGTAGTGGGTTGAACGGAAATAACGCTATTCCGGTTGTGGAATATCCAAATAATGAAAGAAGGTTATCGGATATTGAGATTACAATTTCTATTACGGATTCAATCAATACATTATCTTCTGACCGGGTAAACGGAATTGAGCAGTTTGTTTCCGCATGGATTAAATTTGTGAATTGTGAGATTGACAAAGAAACATTTTCACAGATGAGATTAGAGGGTGCTTTAGTTGTTAAATCAAACAATGGCGAAAATAAAGCCGACGTTGATGTAATGACAAATGAGTTGAACCAAACAGAAAGTCAAGTTGTTTTTGATGATTTGTTTGAAAGGTTTTTGAGCATTCAAGGATTGGCTAATCGTTCCAACAACAATGCCGGAGGTGATACTGGAAATGCAGTAAACCTACGAAACGGACATTATGATGCAGGACTAAGAACGGCAATCAACGAACCGATACTAAAAAAATCGGAAAGAATGTCTCTTAGAATTATACTAAATCGTTTGCGCATAAAGCGAAATTTTACGCTTATGCCAAGCGACATTGAAATACATATCAACCATAATAAAATAGATAATCTGCTTACAAAATCAGAAGCACTTAAAATGTTACTTGAAGCAGGGGTTGATTACAAAAGAGCAATTAAAACCGTTGATTTGTTTAGTGACAGTGAAGCGGTTGCTCTTGAATCAAAGGAGAGAATGGAATATTTATATCCAACAAGCAAAGATGTAGAACCAAATAACAACCCAGTAAATAAAGAGGTAGTCGAATAGACTATCTCTTTTATTTTATAAAAATTTGCAGTTGTGCGTAAAACAACAGAACAATTCAAGCGGAGCAAACCGTGTTAAAAAACGTGAATTGATGGAGGTAATTATGACTAGAGAACAGGCAAAACAGAAACTTATTTCTTTTGGAGTGGAAGAGCCGACGGATGAGCAGATTTCAGATTTGCTTAATTCTATCAATGCTGAAACAAAAAAAGAAAAAGAAAGAGCAGATGACTATAAGGAAAAAGCTAATATGGCTGATGAATTGCAGACACAGCTTGACGAGCTTAACAGCCAGAACATGACAGAGCTTGAAAAAGCAACAACGGCACTTGAAGCGGCAAACAAACAAATTGCGCAGCTTGAAAAGAAAGACACAGTTCGCACACAGAGAGCAAATGCAATGGAAAAGTTTGGTATTACAGCAGAGCAGGCAAGCAAAGTTGTTACAGATGATGGTGCTACAGATTATGAGGTTCTCGGTCAGATTTTTGCCGACAGTAAAAAAACGGCAATCGCTGAATATGAGAAACAGAAACTTGACGATACGCCTAATCCGGGTGGTTCTACAGGTGGAAGTGGAGAAGAAAAAACAAACGCTGAAAAACTTGTAGAGAAGTATTACAGCGGTCAGAAACAGAATAATGACGTTTTATCACATTATGTAGGAGGTAATTAAAATGATGCAGTTTGAACAGACAGCATACGAGGGTGATGTAAACATCCTCAAAAGAAAACCGTTTGAGGGTATCCCTATGACACTTGATTTTACAAGTGTAACAGACAAATTAGCAAATGGGAAAAAGGTTGTTAAGGCTGGAACACCTATCGGAAAGACAGGAGTTGCAGACAACACAGCAACAGTAGTTGGTATTTTGCTTCATGATGTAACCGAAGATAGACCACAGGGTACATTGCTTAAAAAAGCTTATATTGACGAAACAACAGCCAAAAATCATTCGGGTGTAACCATTGATGCAGCAGTTAAAACAGCACTGCCAATGATTGTATTTGAGTAATTAACAGGAGGTAAAAAGAATGTTAGTAAATGAAGTAGTAGATACAAAAGCCATTGCGCTTGCAGCTACAAACGATGCAAGCAATGATATTCCTTATCTTGGATTACAGTGGTTCCCGGAAAGAAAGAAATCGGGACTTGATTTAAAGTGGATTAAAACACACAAAGGACTTCCGGTATCGTTAAAACCGTCAAACCTTGATGCATTGCCTACCATTCGTGCAAGAGAGGGATTAAAGGGAGAAAAGACACAGATGGCATTTTTCCGTGAACAGATGGTTATTACAGAGGAAGATGCACAGGAAATCGACAGAATTAAGGATGAAAACGACCCGTATTTACAGGGGGCATTACAAAGTATCTATGATGATACCACAACACTTGTAAGAGGTGCAGAGGTTGTTCCGGAAAGAATGAGAATGGCTCTTCTTGCCACAGCAAAAGGACACCCAACAATCGGAATTGAATCTGATGGCGTTAAGTATGAGTATGATTACGACCCTAACGGAGAATATACCGCTAAACATTACTTAAAGTTGCAGGACACAGCAATGTGGAGCGACACAGTAAATTCAAAGCCGCTTACCGACCTTAATAATGCAAGAAAAGCACTTGCAAAACTTGGTAAGGTTGCAACATATGTTCTTATGAACTCTAACACGTTTAATTATCTGTTAGAGAATAAACAGGTTAAAAATGCAATTCTTGCACAGAACCTTACAGCAAATATTGAACTTACAGACGATAATGTAATTTCAATCGTTAAGTCAAGAACAAAACTTACCATTGTTCTTTATGACAAAATGTACATCGGTGATGATGGCAAGGAAGCATATTTTTATCCAGATGATAAGGTTACATTACTTCCGGCAGGTGCTCTTGGCGGCACTTGGTTTGGTACTACACCAGAAGAGAGAACAGCTTCACAGGTGGCTGATGTAGACGTATCTATGTATGGAGTAGGAATTGCAGTAGCAAAGAAAGTTGAGTACGGTCCACCAGCTATTACATCTGTAACCGCTTCTGAGATTGTGATTCCATCTTATGAAAATATGGATTCAACATTTGTAATTGAGGTTCATTCACAAGAGTAGGAGGTATTAAGCATGATATATCCCTATATCGTAAATAAGAATGGTATTTGGTATGCAGCAGGAGAAGATGTTCCAGAAAATAATTCAAAAGAGGTGGAGAAATCCACCTCTAGTTTTTCTGAAAATACAAATCTGTCTGCTGAGAAATCTTATACCAAAACAGAAATCAATCGTATGTCTACCGCTGATTTACAAAAACTTGCTAACGAGCAGGGATTTGATAAAGCGGAAGAGATTAGCGGCGCAGATTTAAAGAAAATGTTGATTGAAAAATTCGGATTATAGGAGTTTGAATTATGGATGAAGCAATGGAAGTAGGACTGCAAGAAGAAATTATTGCAGATTTGACAATTGAATATGGAAATGAGCCTACGTTTAATGCTGACATAATTTCAGTAAAGGTCAAAGATGCTATACGAGAAGTTAAGAACAGAAGAAACTATCAGGCAACATCTTACACAGATGATGAAGTTGAGAAAGACCTTTACGATAACTACTATTCCGTAATTAAGAATTTGGCAGTATATGATTTTGCACAGATGGGCGCACCATTTGAAATTAGCCATAGCGAAAATTCAATTTCAAGGACTTGGGTTAGTCGTGATGATATTTTGAAATGTGTTTATCCATTTGTGCAGGTCTTATAGAAGATTGTGCGTGAGTTGTTTAGAGTATCTAAATTTCTCGCAGGGCGTTTCGTGTAAGAGGTGGAGGGCAACGAAACACTATAATTTGCGGAAAGGCGGTAAGGTATGAATATTGAGATTGCTTTACTTATTAGCGTTATTTCCGTTTGTTTTTCTGTTTACTTTGGACTAAAGAATAATAAGCGGACAGACACAAAAGATATAGAAGAACGCGTAAAAGACAACACAAGAATCAATGTAAAACTTGATGATATAGGTCAAGATACTAAAGAGATTAAATCAGAAATATCATCCATGAGGGAAGATATTAAAATGCACAATGACAGAATTATTAAAGTTGAAGAAAGTTGCAAGCAGGCTCATCACAGGCTTAACGGACTTGAAGAACGTCTCAACGGAAAGGAAGTAAGAAAAGATGGATAGTATTATGAGTTATGTAAAACCGGAACTGATTGTAGTAGCAGTTGTTCTGTATATTATCGGTGTCGGAATTAAAAAAATGGATGTTATCAAAGATAAGTACATTCCTTGTATTTTAGGTGTTCTTGGTATTTTGCTTTGTGCCATTTGGGTAATGGCAAATACATCTATTGGAACAGTACCAGAAATGCTTATGGCAGTTTTTACATCAATTGTTCAGGGTGTCCTTGTTGCCGGATTGAGCGTATACGGAAATCAGCTTATCAAGCAGATTAAATCAAGTGAGTAGGTGGTTGCCTTGATGACGTTGGCATCTAACAAACAAAAAATGTATTATTCGTTGCAAGACGGGCAAATACCAATTTATGAAAGTTATACAGACGAAGAAGGAAATGTAATTTACATTACGGATGATGATGGAAACAAGATTGAAACCGGAGAAACAACAATTGGTTATACAAAACCAGTTGAGTTTAAGGCAAACATCACAAATAAGTTGAATGAAGTTGTATGGCAAGACTATGGTATTGATGATAGTACAAACTATGCACAAATCATTGTTAGTAAAGGTTATTTGCCTTTGAAATCCGGTAGCGTGATTTGGAAGAAGTCAGAAATCGTATACAAGGATGATGATAACACAATTCCAGATGAAAGCAGTGCTGATTACACAGTAAAAGGTGTTGCAGATGAAGGATTAAATGAGGACTTGTTCTTGTTAAAAAGGAATGTGAAATAGTATGGGAAAAAAAACATTTACTGCGGACTTGTCTGTAAGTGGATTAAACGCCCTTAAAAAGCAACTTTTGCAGTATAGGGATGATTTACCTATAAAATGCAAGCAACTTGTTTCTAGTCTATTACAAAGTGGTGTAGAGGTTGCTGAAACAAATATATCAGAGAGTCCATTAGGCAAGTATGTTACGGTTTCGACAAACATATCTGCTGACAAGATGGGGTGTAATGGTATATTGCTTGCTAAAGGGCAAGTAAAAGAACAATATGGTTACGCACCGTTTAGTATATTGCTTGCTATTGAGTTTGGTGCAGGTGTTCATTTTAACCCAACAAAAAATCCATTAGTTGGAAGTAAATTCCCTTATGGCGTTGGTACATTTCCGGGGCAGACACACGCTTATGACGATATGTGGTGGTATTGGAATGAAAAGGAACAAAAATGGATGCCTACGCATGGTGTAAAAGCCACTATGCCTATGTATAAAGCAGGAAAAGATATAAGAAGCAAAATTATAAAGACGGCGAAAGAAATATTTTGAAAGTAGGTGGTACATATGTCGGTGGAATGGGATGAATTAGTGCCATCTACTGTATTCACAAGGATAAAAACAAAATTTTCTGATAGTTTGAAAAAAAAATACAAAATGACAGACAAAAACTTTTCTTCCGTTGGCAGTAGTAATACACCAGCGGTTTTTCCTTTTGTAAAATTGCAATTGTTACCCGGTTCAGAAATCGGAGAAGATTTAGAGGGTGATAAAATCAATGCGGAAAAGTTTTCTTTTCAAATTGATGTAACTGATAATCAATCACAGTACAGAGCAAAAGAAGTAATGCGAGAAGTTAAGAGAATTATGAAAACAATGCGTTTTCGTGGTTCTTCAATGCCTACGCAAGATGATACAAAAGATACTTACCGGCAAACTGCTAGATTTAGCAGAACAATCGGAAAGAATGATATATATTGACGTAAATACAAGCCGAAAGGCTTTATTTTTTTATCAAATTTAAGGAGGTAACAAGATGGCTTCAACAAGTTATTTGGCAAGAATTATCTACAAAGAACACAGCGAAGATGGATTTGCAGGAACATACAAATTGATGTTACGTGCAAAGTCAATCCCATCGCCAACATCTGCACCGAACACTGTAGAAAGTACCACGATGGAGGATGATGCACAGACTTTTGAAATGGGTATTAAACAGTCTGACGCAAAAGAGTTTGTAGGAAACCTTGAAAAAGATGATTTTAGTGCTCTTTTGAATGTTGAGGGTAAAAAATGCGACATTATTCAGTTGTATGGAACGGATGGCGTTGGTGGTGTTGCCAAAGCAGCATATGTAGGGCAGATTACACCTACTGTAAATGATGTAGGCGGCGTAGATGAAATCCTTGAAATGACCGCTACCGTTGTTCAGAATACCGTGCCTAAATGGGTTACTGACCAACTTACAGTCGTTGATAACAAGGATGGTACTTTCACTGTTACAAAAGTGGGGTAACAAGCTATTCAACGAGAAACACTAAAAAGGCTGTGTTGAGTAGCGAGGATGAAGAGACAGCCGAACCGGAACTCGAATAATATATGCAGTAAAAAAGAGAGCCACCTTTCGGGGTGGCTCCTTTCCACTAAAAGTGGGGAAAGGATAAATTATTATGGAATTAAAAGTTAAAGGTAAGGAATACAAGGTTAGATTTGGATATAACAGTTTCTGCGACACAGATTTGATGGACAGAACAAAGGATTTGCTTGGAATTTTTGACAGTGAAGAAGTCGAAAATGACAGTGATGTGGGCGGCATTGGCAAGGTTAAAGAATTGTTTTGTTGTGTTCGTGATTTGCTTTACGTTGGATTTCAGAAAGAAAATCCAGTTGAAAGCGTTCAGGAAGTAGGAGATATTCTTGACGATTACCACGATGAATCGCCAGATAAAGGAATCCTTGATTTGTTTACGCAGTTGACGGAGGAATTGATGAGTAAGGGTTTTTTGGGAGACCTGTTAAACCAGATTGGGGAGACAGAGGAAGCATCGGAGAAAGTAACGAAACTTCCGCAAGACCACAAGAAGCCACAGAAAAAATAAATAAGTCATACTCGGATTTTATATATGAAGATGCAATACCTCATTATCTTTCCTATGGAGTTTCTTACGATAGGATTATGGAAAGTTGTCCAAAAGACTTATATCCATATGACAAAGCGCATGAACTCCAGTTAAAAGAACAAGATGAATTGCAATATAGGTGGTGGGGCAATTATGGCATATCTGCTTTGATTGCAGCCATAGACAGTTGCTTGAATGGTGAATCAGCAAAATCGGAATATATTAAAAGTCCAATTATGTCAAAAATGTTTGAAGAAGAATATATAGCAGAAAAAGAAACAGAAGAACAAGAGATAAAGAAAGCAATTGAAATTGAAAAACAGTGGATGGCAAGGTCTATGAACAAAGGATTGCCAGAAACAATCATATAAGGAGTGTTAAAAAATGAAAAGAGAACATTCAATTAGAATTGACAGAAAAAAGTTACATCCATGGACAAACTACAAACTTGGACTTTTGCTTAAAGAGTGTGAAAAAAATGGAATCTATCTGATTATCACAGAGGGACTTCGTACAAAAGCATATCAGGATTCACTTTATGCACAAGGAAGAACAAAACCCGGTGTAATAGTAACAAATGCTCCGGGAAGTTCTTATTCTTCACAGCATCAGTGGGGTATTGCTTTTGACATTGCAATCAATGATTCTAAACTGCTTTATAACGATAAACTGATTAGAAAAGTTGCTAAGATTGCAAAATCAAAGAAAGTTGGTTTGAAATGGGGTGGTAATTGGAAATCTATTGTTGACAACCTACATTTTTACCTTGGAAAGTGGGGAAGCACAACTAAAAAATTAAAGAAAACGTATGGTTATTTTGATAAATTCAAGAAAACATGGACCGGTAAATTACGTTGCAATACATATTTGAGAAAAGGACGTTTGTTTACGTCTAAAAAACTTATGACAATTCAAAAAGGTGAAACCGTACGGATTCTGTGGAAATCAAAAGTAAGCAGAGTTGCCAAAATTGAGTATGCAGGAAAGTACGGTTTTATTAGATTGAAAAATCTTGCGTAATGCAAATGATAGATAGTGAGGTGTTAGTATGTCAGAACCAGTTGAATCGTTGGAAATTAAAATAAATGCAACGGCAAAAAGTGCCAAAGATGAAATTACAAATCTTGTTGGTAAAATTGATGTATTAACATCTTCACTGTCTAAGATTAACGGTAGCAATTTAAGTGGACTTGCAAATGGAGTATCAAAACTTGGAAATGCTACCAAAACATTAAGCGGAGTAAAGGCAACCGACTACAATAGAATTGCAAAAGGATTTGAGCGTTTTGCAAAAATTGATGTTGGTGGATTATCTCATACTGCCAGTGGTTTGAATACACTGGCAAATGGTCTTAACAATCTTGGAAACATTCAGAACCTTGGTGGCATTACATCTGCCGTAAATGCAGTAAAAAACCTTTCAAAAGTAAATATGGCTGGATTTGATACATCTAAAATGACAGAGATTGCAAATTTTGTTTCAGATTTAGCAACCAAACTTAGCGGTGTATCTGCAATTGAAAGCACTGTGACACGTGTTGTGGGTTCGTTAGCAAGGCTTTCTAATAGCGGTCAGTATATTGGTAATGTAACAACAGAATTTCCGATTTTAGGCGAACAAGTAGTAAAACTGGTAGGCAAATTATCTTCTGCAAATGCAATTGATATTAGCATTACAAAAGTTGTAGAGGGTATTGCTAAACTTGCAAATGCCGGAAAGCGTGTTGGTGAAACAGTTGCGAACCTTGATAAACTTGGTAACGGTGTAATGAATTTGTTGAAAAAACTGCAAAATGCACCTCAAATTAACTCAAACGTAGCCAACACAATTCAAGGTCTTGGAAACCTTGCGTCAAGCGGTAGTAGAATTTCCACTGTTTCTGATAGAGCATCAACAAGCACTAAAAAACTTGGAAATGCACTTAGTTCATTGAAAGACAAATTAAAAAGCGCACATAAATCATCAAAAGGTTTTGTAAGTAGCATCGGTATGTTTTATGCTAAGTTCTTTTTGGTAATTCGTGCTGTAAAGAAATTCGGTCAAGCAATTGGTTCGGCGCAGGACTACATTGAGGAATTTAACTATTTTTCGGTTGCGCTTGATAAGGTTGGAAAAGACAGTGCTAACCAGTTTAAGAAAGCCGGTTATAATAGTGCGGAAGAATACGCAGGAAGTTTCCGTAAAAGATTTGGAAAACTTCAAAAGCAGTTGACTGGATATGATGTTGATACTAAAACTGGAGATGCAACAAATACTTTTTCACACAACCTTGGTTTGGATTTAACAGAGGTTATGAATTACAACGCCGCTATTGCACAGATTACAAACTCTGCCGGTATGCTTGGTGAAACATCAATTGCCACTTCAAAAGCACTTACTATGTTATCAGCAGACTGGGCGTCTTTATCAAACTTAGACACCGCTGACGTTATGCAAAACTTTCAATCTGGTTTGGTAGGACAGTCTAGGGCGTTATATAAGTATGGAATCGACATCACCTCCGCAGGCTTAGCACAAACTGCTATGAATCACGGTATTACAGAAAGTATTAAGAACCTTTCGCAACAGTCCAAAATGCAGTTGCGTGTTTTGACTATGTTGGAACAGTCAAAGGTTGCATATGCTGATTTGGCGCGGACAATTAACCAACCTGCAAACCAGTTGAGGATGTTGCAGGCTGGATTTAAGAAATTATCTTTGACAATTGGCTCCTTGTTTATGCCGATTGTTCAGAAATTGTACCCATATATGAATGCTATGGTTATGGTTTTGCAGGATTTCGCACAGTGGGTAGCAAAACTGGCAGGAATCAAACTTGGTGATACGGATGGTTCACGGAAAACACCAGAGGTACCGGACTACTCCGGTGCGGCAGACGATACGGATAAAGTTGCTAAGAACATGGATAAGACGGCTAAAAAGACAAAAAAAGCCGCCGACAATTTGCAGGGATTTGATATTGTAAATAAATTGCAGGACAACAGTGATAGTGATAGCGATGACGATGATGACGATAAGAATGCTAATATTGACCTTTCTAAGGATATTAGCGACGCATTAAAGAACTATGAAAAGATATGGGATAATGCTTTTAAGAGCAACCAGAACAAAGCAGTTGAGTTGTATAAGAAGATGAAGAAAGCAATCCTTGACGCATGGAAAGGTGGAGATTTCACTTCTCTTGGTTCGGCACTGGCTAACTGGATTAACAAGGGAATAAAAAACATTCCATGGACAAAGATTAAAAAGACTACGAAGAAGATTGCTAAATCTCTTGCTACGTTCTTGAATGGATTTGTTAAAGACCTTGATTGGACAAAACTTGGAGAAAACTTCTCCGAGGGATTGAATACATGGTTTGAAACATCATACACCTTTTTCAAGACGTTTGATTGGCTCAAATTCGGTCAAAGTATTAAAGAGGGTATAACGGCTGCCATAAATAATTTTGACGGTGATTTAGCAGGAAAATCACTTGGAGCGAAGTTGCGTGGTATGATTCAGTTTGCGTTTGGCGTTATGGTGGATTTTCCATACAAAAACCTTGGAAAGAAAATCGGAGATTACATCAATGGATTTCTCGAAGAGATGGGAGAAGTACGCAAAAATACTGGATTAACTGGATGGCAGGAGTTAGGAAAGACAATCAGTGATGGAATTACTGGAATACTTGATACGATTGACACCGCACTTTCTACCGTAAATTGGTCGGAAGTTGGAAAAGCAATTGGGGATTTTCTTTCTGAAATAGAATGGGGAAAAACACTTTTGAAAGTAGGGAAAATAATAGTCAAGGGATTATTCAATGCTTTGAAAGTGGCTATTTCGGCATTTATTAGAGACCCATTAGGTATTGCATTTAAGTTATCAACGGTTCTTATTGGAGTGTTTGCCTATAAAAAATTAAAAACTCTTTGGAAATCACTAAAAATAGTCTTTAGTGATGGAATAAGCAATTCTTTAATTTCGGCAAAAATAAACTCAAAAGGTTTGACGGATAAGTTTAGTGGCTTAGGTAGTAAAATGGGAAGAGCAATGGGAGTTGCTCTTGTTGCCGCCTATGGATGGTGGGAAAACAGCATTACTGCCGGTGGAGACGCAAAAGGCAATGTGAAACGGTATGCGAGCGGTACCGATGATAAGTCTATGTTGCTTAAAGAAGTTGTTCAGATGATGGATAAATTCGGTTATGGTTCTAATACCAATACAGTGGATAGACTTGTTGGCCGTCTTAATAAAAAATTAGAAAGTGGAGAAATATCGGAGAAAACGATAAGAAAAGCACTTGATAAAGATTATAAGACAATGACTAATAAACAATCCGTACAGTCGGCAGCAGACTTTTTGGATTTGCTTGGTGAAAGCAAAGGTAATGTTGCTACCAAGATAGATAGAGGGAAAAAAGAACTCAATGATTATAAACCAATAATTACACAAACGACGAAATATTCAAAGGCTGTAGATACACTTAATAAGAAAATGAAAAAACTTGGAATTTCATCTTCTGAAAGTAAATCTATACAGGACAAACTGAAAAAATCACTCGAGAATGGTGAAATCACATGGGAAGATTACAAAAAGATAACAGATAAGAACTACAAGTCAACAGACGCATTGAAAAAGAAAATTGATTCCTTGAAACCAAAATCAGTAAAGGTTAAGGCTGAAACCTCTGGTGGTGATGATGTTGATAGTTTGCAGGGGAAAGTAGATAGCGTAAATAGCAAAACAGTAACAATTACGGCTGGAATTAAAGGGGTTGATATAAAGACGTTTGACGATTTAAGTATTGCGATGAAAAACATGAAAAATCGTGATATAAATGTGAATATTTCCGCTAATTTAAGGAAAGCGTGGTATAAATCTGTTCAGAAAGAATTGTATTCACGGACGTTTTCTATCAACGCAAATACAAAAGTGATAAAGGCTAGTGGTAAGGAAGTTGAAAAAGCAACTAAAAGCCAAACTGGAAAGAAATACAACGGAGAAAAGTTTAAGAAACTGATGAACGCTGTTGGAACCACACAAGACCAGTGGGGAAGAGTTGTTATACCTGGAGCAATAGATTACAATGGTAGTAGCAAAAAGGCTAAAGCGGCACAGCAGAGTAAAAAGTGGAAAGAACTCATTAAATATTTGAAGAAGTACGGAATAGCAACAAATAATCCAATATTGTTTGCTAACGGTGGATTTCCGGAAGATGGATGGTTCCGTGCAAGTCACGGCGAAATGATGGGTAAATTCGACAATGGTAAGTCCGTTGTTGCAAATAACAAACAGATTACGACCGGTATTTCCGAAGCGGTTGCACCGGCTGTTTATGCGGCTACAAAGGCGGCAATCAAAGAGGAATTATCGAATGCAAATGTCGGTGGCGGTGATGTTTACCTTGACGGAACAAAAGTAACAACGGCAATTATGAACAACGCAAAAAAAATCTCCAAGAACAAAGGAATTTCTTGGAACATGGCTTAAAGAAAGAGGCTCATGCGAATGGGTCTCTTTTTTATGTGAAAAAGTTAGGAGGTGTCATATGGCATTTACGTTGAAGTTTGGTTGGACTAAGGACAGTTTAGAAGATATGCCAACACCAAAATATGAGGGATGGAAAATCTCACGAGAAAAAGTGTGGAACGCAAAAGCGGGTAGAAGTTCAAAAGCACTTTACAACGGAAAGATAGTTGCAAAGAAAGTAACGCTTGACATGGCATTTCCGGCAAATTTGACACCAAGCGAAATCAAGAAGTTGATGAAGTACGCAGACCCGGATGATTTATCAAACCGGTACGGCTACATACAGTTTACCAATGAAAAAGGAGAAAAAGAAACAAAACAGTTTTATTTTGGAAACCCTAGTTTTGACGCAATGACTTTTTTTAATGGAAAGTTTATTTGGTCTAGCATACAGATACAGGCGGTGGAGCGATGAGTTATACAGCAAAAGTTTTTTATGTTTTGGAAAGCGACCCTACATATACATTGAAATATGATTCACTTGTAAAAGATGTAAATATCGGAGATTCGTTTAGTTTGTCTTTTTTGGATTTTGACTATAACAAAACGCATTACTACGTAAAATACGCTATCAATAACGGAAGTGTGTATAAACGTGGCGTAAATACGATTGATTGTAAAAGTATGATGATTTCGGATGATTATAGGTATATGTCTTGGTACGTGTTCTGCACAGAAGATGAAACAGATATTACTGGAGACTGTGCAGTTTCCTATACTGACATAGCAACAGAATTATATTTGAGTATAAATACAGGAAATTCGGATAGTGTAAGCACAAGAGGAAAAGAAACGCTAATATCTGTAAGTATATCGCAAGGTTGTGTTAGTGATTCATTTGCCAGTTATGGCTCTACTTATAGTCCTACTATGAGTTGTGAAATGTATGCAGAAAATAACGATTTTACGGATTCCCTTATTGCAAAGACATATTACGATAATACAGTAAAAGGAACTATTGTAAATGCATGGATTATTATAGGGAATGAATTTGCATATCCGGTACCTATCGGAAGATTTGTTGTAAAAGAAAATCCAACATACAACGGTGATACTGTTTCATTTACTGGAAACGGTTTAATGAGCGAATACATGGACAGAGCAGAAATTGTCATTAGTTCGCTAAACGAATATCACAAAACGGAATTGGAAGAAAAATACGTACCTAGCAAATTGCAGTTTATCTACACACGTGACGACGTTTATTATTGGGAGTATTTGCCGCAAGACTTTTTGCGTGTCACAGGATGTCCGCTATACATTGATAATTGGAAAGATGTTTTATCGTCAATTAAACAATATAAGTTGTATCATTTGATGATTCCTATGTTATCAAATTTTGCGGACAATGATGAAGATGGTTACGATTGGGATTGGGAAAGCAGAATCACATGGAGAGATTTGTTGTCTGGTATAGCAGTTTTATTACGTGCAAATGTGATTGAAAAGAACGGTGCTTTTTATATTAAGCAGTTGCCAGAGTTGCAAGCAGATAACAATTACAGACCTATATTTAATGGAGATACCTATGATTCTAATGCGATTTTTGGAAACAACCTTATGTGTCCAAACAACGTATCTGTAAAGGCTAATAATTGGTACTTTTACGAGACAAACAGTGATTATGTTGGATTTGGATATTATGACGGTGAATCCACGGTCGTATTGAATGACAAGGCAAGCGGTGTATCGAATGTAGAGAATTATCCAGTGACGATTGAAACACCTTGGATATTATACGAAACGCTTGACAGGAATACGGTTCATACGTATTTAGGACAAGTTACGCCAATGCAGTGGAAAACAGGGTTATCCTTTTTGAACAAGGCGTTTGTTTACCATAAAGCGAGTATCGAAACAATGTACTGGCATCCTCTTATGTCGGTTGGTGAAATGCTTACGTTCGAGGACTATGACGGAGTTAAGAAGTATGTGCTTGTCGGAGAAATGACGTTGCACTACGATGGTGGATTTTATGCGGAGATTACATCACCGTGTGAGGTGCAGGAATCAAACACATCGTCAGTTGGTAGCAGTGGTTCAAATAGTTACAACAATGGAACAATGGCGCAGGCAAGCGGAACGGTTACTAGTACAATCTTTGGTGCTATTTTCAAGGATGGAGTTATTACAAATAGTAAAATTGCGGATTCCACGATTGAGAATAGTAAGATTAAGGATTCTACAATCACCAACGCAAAGATTGCGGATGCTACGATTGAATGGGAAAAGGTGTCGAAATCTTTTATTACGGATTTGACGGCAGATAATGCGTATATTGAACATCTGAAAGCAACTATCGGTGAGTTTGGATATATTACTGCCGAAAATGCTGATTTGACATACGCAACCATTACATCACTGCAAGCAGTAGATGGAAAGATAGATACATTGTCCTCAAAGGCTATCACTACAGAAAACCTTAGTGCAAAGGTAGCAGACCTAGGATATTTGTCAGCGGAGAGTGCAGATTTAAAATATGCAAACATTAAATTATCCAATATTGAAGTTGCAGATATTGCTACATTATTTGCAGAAGTTGGTCTTATTGATAGAGCAACAATCGTAGAAGGACATATCACTGGTTATTTAGACAGTGTTGAAGTCAACGCCGCAAACATTACGGCCGGCACTTTAGTGGCAGACAGAATATTGCTAAAAGGCGAAAATGGTTTGCTTTATTCGCTGAATAATTTAGGAGAACTTCAAAGTAAAACAGTTGATACTTTGGATGGATATATACTTACTGACCGGACCGTAAATGCAGATAAAATCGTAGCAAAAAGCATAACAGCAAAGGAACTTGATGTTGAAAAGGTTTTTGCGGATTCTGCTGTTATTAAAAAAATATTTTCGCAAGACGTGACGGCAACAGGAACAATCACTGGTGCAACATTAAAAGGTGCAAACGCAGAGATAGATAACGGTTTGATTGGTGGATTTAATATAAAGGAAGATGGAATATCAAAAGCATACACGAAAAATAGCAGTGAAGTTTCCGAAAAGCAAGATTCATATGAATTAGACATATCAAGCAATGGTATTCCTTCATTTAAAGGAACTAGCCAAATATGGAAAGATAACAGTACAAAAGTTATTTATGAATCAATTTTTGATAACGTATTAACAATAGACCAGTATATGTTTTTTAATAATTCAAATATAAAACAATCATGGTTTAGAACGAGTTTTGCTGATTCATATGCCGGAAATATAACCATATCCGAATTAACATCAGACGGAGTAGTGCGACAAAAAACTAGTTATGGATTAGGGTATGTGGCTAATAATTTATATGAAAATGGAGAACTCTCGGAAGAACTCCCATTTATGGTCGATTCCCGCCTTAAAATAAACTCCAATCATAATGCATCACTGACAGATTACGGCTTACAGATTTCGTCTAATACTGGAAATCACATGAATCTTGGACAACGCACAATTCAAGCAGTTGACAAGAACAATGCTGCGACAACTTTATATTTAAACAGTTACGGAGGAAGTGTTTCAATTGGTAGAGTTAATGGGGCAGGGACCACTACACTAAATGCTAATGTTGCTTTTGAAAAGCATTGTTCGAGTTTGACAACAACGACACCTAATTCAACCATTTTATATGGTATTTTAATGAATGGTGGATTATTCAAAGCCGTAGTATTTCGCAACTATCCAATTGCTTCAGCATCCCCTTGGTCAAGCATTGTTCAAACAAAGTTAATGTCGGGTGATTCCGGTGCGGCAGATGTTGTCCAGTATCACAACATGGTAACTAGTAGAGGTGAATGTGTTAGAGTGGCTTTTAATGCTAATACTGGAAACCTAGACGTTAATGCACAGTATAACGACATAACCAATGATACCCTGAACGGAATAGCAATATTCCCAGTGTTACAATAAATAATTCAAATTTAGGAGGTAAAAAGAAATGGATGAAAACAAAATCACAATCATTGACTACGTGGAGAAGAAATTGTCTGCTGAAATTGCAGAACTTAAGGTTCTGCTTGCAAAGACGGAGTTTAAGGCTTTTGCTTTGCAGGAAGAGAATGAGCGGTTAAAAGCGCAGTTGGCAGAAAAAGAGGAAAAATCCGAAAAGGATGAATAATATTTTTGAACCCTACATATAATATATTACATGGCAATCCCATGTAATCAAGTTTCGGTTTGGGAGAGGGGTTGCAAATTCCCCTTTCCCTACAATTATATGCTAGGAGGAAATTTATGATAGGCGAAAGTAGGAAATATAGAAGAAAGTTAAAGAAACTTATTTCCAAGATGAAAAACGTAGATTCGTTGAAATATTACTACGGGTACATTGTAGAAAAAGAAAGATTGAAAGGCAATACTTATAAGGTATAATGAAATGGAGTAGGATAAAAACCCTACTCCGTTTTTTTTATGAAAGTTTATCGTATCTTGATTTGATAGATGGTATTGTCATTTTTTTGTTTTTCTTTCCATTTCTCTTTACGACATAATAAGCGGTTCTTCTTACAGTTCCCCAGACAGAAAGCGTTTTCCCTCTTCTGTAGCCAGAATATTCTTGGTAGCCTTGGCTCATGTATACTTCATAGTATTTTCCACCAGACTTTACGATTACGGTTAAGTCACTATCCAATGTATCTTCCTTTACATTTTCTATTTTGCCCTTGATTTTTATTTTCTTTCCCTTGTACTTACCTTTTTTTAATTTGGAATAATTGTATGATTTACACATTTTCTTATATTTTTTCTTTGATGGCTCTTTCTTGCCAGACCATCCCTCTTTGAATCCGTCGGCAAATTCTGAAAATATTCCCATTGTCCTTGCCGGTATAGCGGCTTTTGAAATTGTTGGAACACATACTGAAATAGTAAGCATTAGCGTTGTTGCTACTGTTAATAGTTTCTTCATAAAACACATCTCCAATCTTTTTTTATTTACACAATAATGAATGGTATCATTATTTAGTATCAGTTTTGTTTGCTCTCCAAAGCAGGTCAATTCCCTCTAAGATATATTTTCTTGCTTTCTCATCGAGGGTATAATATTTCTTAATGGCTTCTTTTAGTTCTACATCTTCTGAAATATGAGCGTCCAAAAGGGCATCTTCTTCTGAATATGTTTTATTTTTTCCATTAACCAAATAATCAATAGAGCAATTTAAGCATTCTGCAATTTTTCTAATTTTTGAAATTTTAGGCTCACTTTTACCCTTTTTCCAATCGGAAAATGTACTTTTGGGAAAATCACAATATTTTGCTACTTTTGCATCATTTAAACCTTTTAAATCTCTTAATTTACAGTATCTTTCGTACATAGAAAATCTCCTTATCAAAAAAAGTTGCAATTTCTCAACTTTTAGGGTTGACAAACAAGACTTCCTAATGTATTATAAAAACAAGTTAGGAAATCTCAACCAATTCAAAATTGAGAAATTTATATTATGTTTTTTGCACAATTCATAGTATACACGATTTTCTAACTTTTATCAAGACATAGTTGTGAAAATCGAACAACTAAAAAGGATTTTCGGTAAAAAGACTGTTAGTGTGCCGTCACTAACAGTCCTTTACCCCAATTTTTATACCGTATGCACTTTGCAGTCTTTCGACGCATTGTACGACACCAATGCTTCTTAAAGCACTCTGCCACTTATGCAGTTTGGGTTCAGCATATAATTTATTGCCATTAGTTGGCAGATTGCAAGGAACAAGCGGTGTAGTGTGACAAATATCGGAATGTCAACCTCGAGTTTTTAACGAACTTCTCTGTTCGGCTACGCTACACTTGATGTTACATTTCACTCCATTTTAACGTGCTGTGGCTTCACGATTGCGACCTTGCAAATGCGGAACAGGCAAATTCAAAATTGCTTTCAAGGTATACACCTCCTAAGATGAATTTGCCTAAAATGGCTTATTTATTATAACGAAAATCCTAACGCAAGTCAAGAAAGGAGATGAAATTTTGGACAAAGCAAATAGAAAGAAAAGTTTTAAAAAGTTAGAATTGCTTGTTAATTCGAGAAACATTACCTTTTATAAATTGGCTGATGAACTCGGATTGGCAAGAAGTACTTTTTCGGATTGGAAATCTGGGAAATCAATGCCAAAGACGGATAAACTGATTAAGATTTCGAATTACTTTGGTGTAGAAATTTCCTATTTTATTGAGTAGAGAAAGGAGTAGACATGAACGATTTACAGATTTTTGAAAATTCAGAGTTTGGAGAAATCCGTACGGTGACAGAAGAAAATGAACCGTGGTTTTGCCTTAGAGATTTGTGTGTTTCGTTAGAACTTACGGCTAAAGAAGTTAAGCGCAGATTATCGGATGAGGTGGTTTCAAAACACCCCATCGAAGATACAGTTGGAAGAATCCAAAATGCATTGTTTGTCAATGAAGATGGATTGTATGACGTTATCTTGGAAAGCAGAAAGCCAAATGCGAGGGCGTTTCGCAAATGGGTAACTGGCGAGGTGCTTCCATCTATCCGCAAGAATGGCGGTTACATTGCCAATCAGGAGAATCTTACTCCAGAACAGATTGTAGCCAACGCATTAGTTGTGGCACAGAACATCATAACTCAAAAGGACAAGCAGATTGAGGAAATGACACCAAAGGCGAATTACTTTGACGCTTTGGTAGATAAGAAATTAAATACCAACATCCGTGACACCGCAAAGGAACTGGGTATCGGAGAAAAAGCATTTGTTTCTTTCCTTATTGAAAAAGGATATGTGTTCCGACAGGGCAAACATAGAAACTTGCGTCCATATGCAAAATACGCAGAGAGCGGAAACGGCTTGTTTGTCTTAAAGGACAAGCACAACGAGCAGAACGGTTGGACAGGACAGCAGATGTATGTCACTCCAAAGGGAAAAGAAACATTCCGTCTGCTTTTGGGAGAAAGGGAGTGAGCCTATTATTCAGAAGATGATATTGGCGGTTCTGACATTTCTTCTTATTATAACGGTGGCAACAAGCGTGTTTAAGTATGTATACGCTTACGAGCCGGAATATGCACAAGAAGATACGTTATTTATAAAAACAGAAGAACCGCAGGTAAATGTGATTCCAAATGCAAATACGAACAGTTCTTTGGAATCCGCAAAACACATAAAGCAAAAGAAAAAGTCAAAGAAGAAACACAAGAAAAGGAAAGGCGTTCAATTCTTGATAACTGCATATTGTCCTTGTTGCGATTGTTCAGAGGGGTACGGAAAGATAACTTCTACTGGCAAGATACCAAAGCAGGGAAGAACAATAGCGGTTGACCCTAAAGTCATACCGTATGGAACAAAGGTAGAAATAAAAGGCCTTGGAACATTTATAGCCGAGGACTGCGGCGGTGCGATAAAGGGAAATCGAATTGACATATACTTTGAATCTCATGCAGACACAGAGAGATTCGGAGTGCAAAGAAGAACAGTATTTATATTAGGAAAGGATGATTGAATGATTAAGACAGATGCTAAACCGGCAACACCAGAATTGATTGCAAATTTAATTGAACTTGGTGCAATTTATGTGAAAGACGGAGAGTTTTATGCGAATGAACCGGGAACATACAAAAAAGAAAAGGAATAGCAGTTTGATTTGCGGTCAAGGGTGCTATTCCAGTAGCAAATAACTATGTGTTATTTGCGCTCATTTTATCAAATAAGGAGTGAAAAGTCAAGATGAATAAAATTTTATTGAGAGGTACCGTGGCGAGTAAGATTAAATTTTCTCATTCGTCGCATAGTGAGAACTTTTATGAATTTCGCTTAAAAAGCGAAAGAAAAAGCAAGAAAGAAGATGTGATAATCTGCTTGGTTCCGGAAATCGTTCTGGAAAAGTGTTCAATCAAAGAAAACGAGAAGATTGAAGTACAAGGAGAAATTCGGACTATCAATAGGAAAAATCATAAGCACATTTATGTATTTGTGCAGGATGCCATGTGCGGTAACGAGTTAAGTATATTGACGGACGTAAACGAAGTAAAAATGGATGCGCATATTTGCATACAACCTAATTTACGGCGCACATCCGCTTCCAATAGAAGAGTATGTGATGTCATTGTCGCAAGCAACCGCCAATACGGCTCCGACTATATTCCATGTATAGCATGGGGGAGATATGCTACATACGTATCAAAATGCGATGTAGGTACTCATCTGGAAATTATCGGAAGATTACAGAGCCGTGAATATCACAAGCAGATGGACGATGGCACAGTAGCAGTAAAAACCGCTTTTGAAGTATCAGTTTCAAAAGTCAAAGAAATCGGAAAGGAGAATGAAGAATGATTTTGAAATCATTGCACTTGGAAAATTTCAAAGGGATTAAAAGCCTTGATGTAAATTTTTCCAAGAAAACAAAAATCAAAGGTCAAAATGCAAGTGGTAAAACAACAGTGTTTGACGCTTTTACATGGCTTTTGTTCAACAAGAACAGTGCCGGAGAGGAGAAATTCAATGTTCGTCCATTAGATAAGGATGGAAAACGCATTGATGATGTGGAAATTAAGGTTGTTGCTACCTTAGATGTGGATGGCAAGGAAGTTGAACTTTCAAAGGTTCAGAAGCAGAACTGGGTTAAGAAAAGAGGCACAGATACAGTTTCTTTGCAGGGAAATGTCAATTCATTTGAGATTGACGGCTACCCAAAGAGTGAATCGGATTTCAAGGAATATGTTGCCGGACTTGCAAAGAGCGAGGATATGTTTAAAATGCTTACAAATCCGCAGTATTTCAACTCTATGAAATGGAAAGACCAGAGAAAAATCTTAATGAAACTTGTTGATGATTTTTCGGACGTAGAACTGGCAAAGACAGACGAAAGGTTTTTACCGTTGATTAGTGAATTAGAAAAAGCACCGTCAGTTGAAGATATTCGCTCAAAATTCCAAAAGATGCTTTCGGAGTGGAAGAAAAAGCAGGCTGAAATTCCGGTCCGGATTGACGAAGCTGAAAAATCCAAAGTTGATGTAGATGCCGCAGAGCAGGAACTTAAAAAATCAGACTTGGAAAGGCGCATTTCTGAAATTGACGAAAAAATTTCAGATACTAATGGTGTATTAAAGAAATTGCGAGACGAGGACATGAGATTGCAAATGGATATGTCAGGTATTTTGCAGAGCATGAACGATTCCTTGTCTGAAAAGAAAAGAAAAATCGAATCGTCCAATGCGGAAGTTACTTGTGAACTGGAGAATACAAGAAATAAGATTCAGATTGCGGAAAATGCAATTAAATTAAATGACAGAAGCATTTCTGATGCTGACGCCGAACGAAAGAAATTAGGCGAACAGTACAACGCTGAAAAAGCAAAGGTATTTGATGAAACACCGTTTTTGTTTGACGAATCGAAATGGGTGTTTGATGAAAGCAGTACCGTATGTTCTTTATGCGGACAGCCATTGCCGGAGGACAAGGTTGAGCAGTTAAAGGCTGACTTTGAATCAAGAAAAGTGAAAGCCAAAGAGAGTGCTGCTAAGAGATTGTCGGATGCCAAAGAAGCGTTTATGTCAGAGAAAAAAGATAACTTGGAACGCATTAAATCGTTTGGTTTCGACAAGAAGCATACCATTGACGGCTTAACAGAAAAGAACAAGGAATTAAATGTAGAGATTGAATCCTTGAAAAAACGTGAGCAGGAATTACTTGCAAAGAACGAACATTTTTCCAAACAGTTAGATGAAATCCCTAAGGAAGCGGACTATACGCAGAATGAGGAATACATGAAACTGCATGAAAAAAGGGAAAAGGTTCTTGCTGAAATTGAAAAAGAAAAATCTTCCAAATACGACGAGCGAATCGCAGAGTTGCAGGACGAGAAGAAAGAAATGCAATCTGAACTGGATTCTGTAAAAGGAATCCTTGCTAAAGCATCTATGAATGTGGGGATTGACGAGCGAATCGCAGAGTTGCAGGACGAGAAGAAAGAAATTGGACAGAAAGTTGCCAACCAAGAGCAGATTCTTTATCTTTTGGAAGAATTTGTTCGGTTCAAACTTAACAAGATTTCTGAATCCATCAATAGCCATTTTGACACTGTAAATTTCAAACTTTTTGAAATGCAGTTAAACGGTGGTATGAGAGATTGCTGTGAATGTACGGTGAATGGTGTGCCGTATTCAACTTTGAATAGCGGTCATAGAATTATAGCCGGACTTGATATTATTCAGTCTCTTAGCGAGTTATACGGTGTAAGCGTACCGATTTTCGTTGATAACGCGGAATCACTGAATGAGTTCAATGTGCCGGATATGGATGCACAGTTAATTCTTTTGAGCGTTTCAGAGGACAAACAGTTGAAAGTGGAGGGCGTATAGAATGAAAGAAGTAGCCGGAAAACAGTTTGATGTAAGCAAAAGTATTGAAGCTCAAAGAAAGCTTTGTGAAGAAAAGGGATATCCGCACTTTGCTCCGCGTAGCGGTAGATGCTTTCGGTGTAATAAACAAATCTACGAACCTATTGAGCATGAACGCAAAAATTTGTTTACCGGAGAAGTGACAGGGCATTATATCACCGGAATTGATGTGGAAAAAGCAGGAAAAGAGTTAGTTACAGGTTGTCCGCATTGCAGCCGGAGTTATTGCGATTGAGGAGGTAGACATGCAGTACATAAAAGCAAAATTTCCAAACAGCACAAGAAGTTATACATACCGCACAAAGGATTCTGTAAAAGCCGATGACACGGTTGTAAATGCAAAAGGAACGAAACTGACGGTCACTGATGAATCAGTTGATATGAAGTGGGTTGAATCCTATGGTGCTGAAAAAGTAACAGTTGTAAAGAAGTATGAAGAGCCGGCAGATGCCGTAGAAAGCGAGGATAAATAATTATGGCAGAGAAAAAAACAGAAGTAGCAAATACTAAAGAAAAAGAACAGGCAAGACTTGTTGTGAACAATGCATTTGTTGATGGATTGGTATTGCAGTTAAAGCAGAAAGAGGAGTATGGTCTTACTTTCCCACCTGATTATAACTATCAGAATGAACTTATGGGAGCATATCTCATTTTGAAAGAAACAAAAGACAATTTAAAGAATCCAGTATTGCAATCTTGCTCACAGACATCTATTGCAAATACTTTGATGGACATGGTTACCCTTGGAGTTTCCATGCAGAAAAAACAGTGCTATCCGGTAGCATACGGCGGTAAATTGCAGTGTCAGATTTCGGTGTACGGAAATACTTGCATCGCACGTAGATACGGATTAAAAAGCATTGACGCCATGTGCATCTATGATGGTGACGAATTTAAGTACCATATTGAAAATGCAAGAATCGTAATTGATTCCCATTCGCAGGATTTTCTTAACATCGACAAAGATAAGATTGTTGGTGCTTATGCAATTGTTACTATGGATGATGGTAGCCAGTATGTAGAACTTATGAGTATGGCAATGATTAAGCAATCTTGGAAACAGGGATTTGGTTATAAAGAGACTGGTTCCGGAACTCATCAGAAGTTTACAGACCAGATGGCTATGAAAACGGTCAAAAACCGTGCCTTAAAGTACATCATTCGTACATACGGTACACAATCCGTAAACGATGCATATGACAACGCAGAATCAACAGAAACAGACGATAGAACCGCTATTGATGTTGAAAATGATATTGAGGAAAATGCCAACTCAAAGCCATTTATTGTCGATGTTGACGCAACAACAGTTATTGAAGATTGTGCCGCAACAGAACAGGATAAACAAGTAGTTGATGAGGAAGATTCCAAAGATGATAGCAATGAAATTGACTTTTTGAATTAAAAGAAAGCAAGGAATGTTTATGATTATTAGTAGTGATAAAAATGTGGAAATCAAAGGAAATGAAGATGAAGTAGCAGATGATTTTGTTTTAATTGTATTTGAACTTCAAAAAATCTTTGGAAGAGAAGACCTTATAAATTTTTTTGCTGGAGCGATTGCCGCATCGGATTTCGCTAAGCGGGAGGAAAAATAATGAGAATTATAAGCCAAAACGGAACAATTGATATGCCATACGATATGTGTTGTGTTTGGAGACAGGAAGAGGTTATTTACTGCCGTGCTATTGGAAGTGATGATAATGTCATGATGGCTACTTATTCGAGTGAAGACAAGGCAGAAAAAGTCATTGGATGGCTTATGGAAAAACACTTGGAGTATGAAGAAACGTGTGTAGGTCTTTCTTATACTCCGTTTGTTAAACCTAAAATGTTTCGATTTCCATTGGATGAAAATTTGGAGTAGATGCCTATGGAAATTATTTCATTGATTGAATCTATTAAAAGGGAAATGGACGATAATATCTTCAATTTTTGCAAGGACGGCAAATGTAGTCAATGTGGAAATTGCTGTTCAAATTTATTGCCTATGAGTAAAAAGGAAGTAGACGCAATTCATCGGTATATAAAGAAGAAACACATTGAAGAATGTAAACATCTTCTTCCTATTGCAAATCGTCCATATGATATGACTTGTCCGTTTCTTGATACTGGAAAGAGTTGTGAGAAGTGCCGTATTTATCCAGTACGACCGGAAATCTGCAAACAGTTCATTTGTGACAATGAGCAGAGGGCAAAGCACAACCGGAAGTTGTTAGGGCAGACACGAGACATTGTTGATGTAAGAGAAGAATTTTTTGGAAAGTGAGGTGGTTTAAATGCTTATGCGATGTTGCGGTTCATCATCGGCAGGCAACAGTTACGCTTTAATCAGCAGCAGTGGTGAGATTCTTGCCATTGAAGCAGGTGTGAAATTTATGGACTTTAAGAAAATGATTGATTGGCGTATTTCTGATGTGGCTGGATGTATCGTCTCACATGAGCATGGTTAGGAGACCATGCACGATACATAAAAGATTTCATGAAATCCGGTATTCCGGTTTATACGGCAGTTGAAACTCAAAAGGCAATTGAAGATTCTACTGGAGAACGTACAGTAGCCATACAACCGCTTAGAGAGTACCAAATTGGTAGTTTTACAGTTACACCGTTCAATGTGCCGCATGAATCGGAAATCGAGTGTTACGGCTATTTAATCAAGCATGAGGAAATGGGGAAGTTACTGTTTTTAACAGACTTGGAATATTGCAAGTATAACTTCTCTGGATTGCAAGTAGAACACGTCATGTGTGAATGTAACTACTCGATGGAATTTGTTGACCGTAACGAACCGAACTATGAACATCGTCTACGAGGGCATATGAGCCTTGATACGGCGCTTAAATTCATATCTACTAACGATAATCCGGCATTGCGAAATGTCGTGCTAATACACTTATCAGATAAAAGCGGAAATCCAACACTTTTCAAACAAAAGGTGGTAGAAACGCTTAAATATGACACAGAAGTTTATATTGCAGAGAAAGGTTTAGAGGTTGATTTTAATCTTTATCCTTTTTGAAAGGAGAAAATATGAAAGTATATGAGTTGATTCAGGAATTGTCACAGTTTGAGGCTGATACAGAAGTGGAGTTCCATGTAAAAGCGACATTCGATACCGATGTTGAAGCGGAATTTAACCGAGACAATGAGGATGACACGCAGGAAGTAACTGTAACCGCAGAATTTGATGATGATGTCGATTTGGAAGAAATTGAGGATAACGAGAACCGCATATATTATCCGAATGTCACTATCAATCTTGAATATTAGAAAGGTGGAATGACTTATTAACAAAGTAATTTTAATTGGCAGATTAACAAGAGACCCAGAAATCAGATATACGCAGGGAGAAAATTCAATGGTAGTAGCAAGATTTACTCTTGCCGTAGACCGCAGATTTAAAAGAGACAATCAACCTACGGCTGATTTTATAAGTTGTATTTGCTTTAGAAAAACGGCTGAATTTGTTGAAAAATATTGTAAAAAAGGAACAAAGTTGGCGGTTGATGGCAGTTGGCAGACTGGAAGTTACACCAATAAGGATGGAAACAAGGTATATACAAACGATTGCCTTGTTGATAATTGCGAATTTGCTGAAAGCAAGGCAACGGCAGAACAGAATCAAAAAAAGGATGATAACACTGGAAATGATGATTTTATGAACATTCCGGATGGTATTGAGGATGGATTACCTTTTAATTAGAGCCTATGGCGGTTGCCAAGCGTGACAGCCAAATAATAAGCAGAAAGGAAGTGATTTAGATGGTTATTTTTGAAGATGAGGGGCAGCAGAGCGGAAAGCATTTGAAAAAACATCATTACTGGAGCAATTCCAACATTGAGGTTAAAAGAGTGCCGCTTCCGGTTGGTGATTACATAATTGCTAACGAGAAATCTATTGATGTTATTTCACGTAAGGAAGATAGAGGAATGAAAGTTAAAAAGATGGATTTCCTTGGAACTTATGATGTATCTGTAGATACTAAGAAAGATATGCAGGAGATTGTAGGAAACATCTGCGGACGTCAGCATGGAAGATTTCGTGATGAGTGTATTCTTGCTCAAAACAACGGAATCAAACTTTATGTATTGGTAGAAAACGAAGATGGAATCAAATCCATTGAAGATGTTTTTAAGTGGAACAATCCACGACTTCACCGATATAACAAAATTGCTTATATGCACCGGATTGGCAAATGGCAAACAACAAAATTGCCAAAATCAAGACCTACCGCCGGTTCAACGTTGGCAAAGGCAATGATTACTATGGAGAAGAAATACGGCGTTAAGTTTGTTTTTTGTTCGCCAAGAAATGCAGGAGAAAAAGTTGTTGAATTATTAAGCAAAGGAGTTGAAACGAATGGCTGACAAACGGATGTTTTCAAGAAAATTGATTAGTTCGGATGTGTTTTTGGACATGCCATTAACTGCACAAGGATTGTTTTTTCATCTGTGCATGAGAGCTGATGATGATGGATTCGTAGATGCTCCAAACCGAATTGTACGAGAATGTCAGGCGACTCCAAAAGATCTTGAAATCCTTGAAAGGAAGAGATACATACTCACGTTTGAAAACTCTAACGTGGTACTTATCAAACATTGGTTTCTGCACAACTCGATTGCAAAGGACCGGTACACGCCAACACTGTATACAGATGAAAGGTCGAGAGTCACCTTAAAATGTGGCAAGATGTACCCGAATTGTAGTAAGAGTGACAACAAAAATTATACGGAAGTAAAATGTACAGATAACGACTTGGAAACGAATTGTAACCAAACTGATAACAAAGTGGAGCGTAGAGAAGATAAGGTAAGAGAAGAAAAGAAAAGTGATATTGTCGAGCATAGCACGACGGACACTTCTTTGGTGAAAGAAATTATTGATTACTTGAACGAAAAAACTGGTGCAAGTTACAGATACAATACCAAAAAGACGCAAAGCCTTATCAATGCAAGGCTTAAAGAAAAATTCACTTTGGAAGATTTCAAACGTGTAATAGACAGTAAATGTAATGATTGGAAATCAGACGAGAAGATGAAAGAGTATTTGCGGCCCGAAACTTTGTTTGGAACTAAGTTTGAGAGTTATCTTCAAAATGCTCCAAAGATTTTGAAACCTAGAGCAGAGCCGGAAGAAGTTGTTCCGGAAGTTGAGGAAGAGGAAGTAGGTGCTGACTGGTAATGCGATATAAAGTTTACGAGTTTAACCCGGATGATGCTTACAATTTTGCTCGCCATGTTGGAATTGAGGTTAAGGAACACGGTGGCGAATTGTTTTTTAAGACTTGCCCTTATTGCAAACCAAGAGCAACAAGGGGAAATGTTCGCACTTTTTCGATAAACCTTAAAACTGGACAGTTTAAGTGCTTAAGAGCAAGTTGTGGAATCTCAGGCAACATGGTAACGCTTTCAAAGGATTTTGATTTTTCTCTTGGCAACGAGGTTGACGAGTATTACCGTCCAAAGAAAAGATACAAGCGGTTGAAGCAACCAAAAGAAGCAATTAAACCAAAGCCGGAAGCGATTCAGTATTTGGAAAGCCGTGGTATATCCGAAGAAGTTGCCAAAAAGTACGAAATTACTGTACAAACTAGCCATCCAAACATTCTTGTATTTCCGTTCTATGACGAAAAAGGTGTACTGCAATTTGTCAAGTACAGAAAAACGGATTTTGACAAGGAAAAGGATGCCAACAAGGAGTGGTGCGAAGCAAGCACAAAACCGATATTGTTTGGAATGAAACAATGCGATGATAGTTTTGATACGCTTGTAGTCACAGAGGGGCAGTGCTTTGATGGAAAAGCTGAAATACTAACTCCAGATGGATGGGTTTCTTTTGAAAATTATTCCGGTCAAAACGTATTGCAAGTAGATGAAAAAATGAACGGTACGTTTATAAGACCACAAAGACTGATAATCAAAAGACACATCGGAAAGATGGTTAGGTGTGAAATTGGTGGAAATTATGAAACGTACACCACGGACGACCATAATCTTGTATTTCTGAACAAAAAAGGGAAAGTAGTAAAGAAAAAAGCAGGAGAAAAGATAAGTGCAGGATATAAGATTCCAACTACTGTGAGTATTGATTCGGAAGAATACAAAGATTGGACAGATGAAATGTTTGCCTTGTATATAGCCATAAGTGCCGATGGAACAATCGACTACAGAAAAAACACTGGAAAGATAAAAGCAAAAACAGATAGGTATGTAAGAATCTCAATAGCATTAGAGCGAAAATCAAAGAGATTAAAAGAAATCTTGGAGAGATTAAATATTACATACTCGTGTAACAAGGATTCACGTAACTATGATTCGATATGCTTTCATTGTCCGGATTGGCTTACATCCAAATACTTACCGTATGGATTTGCTACTGGAACAAGCGTTAAACAGAAGAAATTCATAATTGAGGAAATGGTAAAGTGGGATGGAAATAAGGTAAAAGGAAGAAATCAATACGAGTATTCAACGATATTAAAACACAATGCTGATGTAATGCAACTTATAGCATCGTCTTGTGGCTATATGTCAACGATAATGACAAAGCAAAATGGCGGAAACGGTAATTTTATAAAAAGCTATTGCTACAAAGTATCGGTCCTTTTGGGAAAAAGTTATGTGAGTACACAGAGCTTTGAAACTCATAAAAGGTTTGAGGAAGTAGACCAAAGAGTTTATTGTGTTTCGGTTGATACAGGCATGATACTTGTTAGACAAAACGGCAGGATAAGCGTAAGCGGTAATTGTGATTCATTAGCAGTTGCTACGGCAGGCGTACCAAACGCAGTATCAGTTCCAACCGGTGCCAAAGGCTTTACATGGATTCCCTATTGTTGGGATTGGCTTTGCAAATGGAAAAAAATAATCGTTTTTGGAGATTTTGAGAAAGGCTCAATATCTTTGTTGGATGAACTTGCAAAACGTCTAAAAGACCGTGTAGAACACGTCAGAGAGGACAATTACAAAGACTGCAAGGACGCAAACGAGATACTTCTCAAATACGGAGCAGAGCAGGTTAGAAAATGCGTTGAAGAATCGGTTAAGTTGCCAATCGACAATGTGATTGATTTGGCAGATGTAAAGGAACTTGACCCATACAGTATTGAGAAGATACCAACCGGTATTGCGGATGTAGACAACTTGCTTTGCGGAGGAATCCCATTCGGTGTTGTTACCATCGTTACTGGAAAATCAGGCAAAGGAAAATCAACTTTTGTAGGGCAGATTATAACAAGAGCATTAAACAAAGGTGACAATGTTTTTGTATATTCAGGGGAAATGCCAAATTATCTTTTTAAGAATGCGATTGATTTTCAAATTGCTGGTCCGGCAAACGTAGTGGAAGAAGATAGGAGAGATTACATAAAGCGTTACGTTCGGAAATCTGCAAAAGATAAGATTGTAGAGTGGTATCGTGGAAAATGTATGCTTTACGACCGCACTATGGTTAAAGATGAAGATACTGACTTGCTAAATACGATTGAACGTATGATAGTAAGCCAAAATGCAAGAGTTATTGTGATTGACAATTTAATGACAATGATAAACAAAACAAGAGTTAAGGGAAGCAAGTTAGAAGCACAGAGCGAAGTTTCAAACACACTAGAGGATATGGCTAGATTTTACAATATTTGTATTATCTTAGTTGCGCACAAAAGGAAAGATAGCGGGATTGATGATGAAGATATGGACGATTCGATTCGTGGCGATTCCGATATTGTCAATTCGGCAGGAGTGATTATTCACTACAACGTAAATAAAGATGAAAATACGATGGAAAATTATCCGAGAATAATTTCGGTTACTAAAAATCGTGTATTTGGAAGAACTTCATACAGAGGTTGGAAAGTACACTACGATGAAAAATCCAAACGAATCTACGGCGACCACGATGATTTGAATATTTGTCTTGGTTGGGATAACGAAAGCGGTGGGTTTGTCGAGGACTACGATAATTCAATATTTAGTTAGGTGGTGTTTGCATGGGAAGCGTAAATGCATCGCAGATTCCAAAAGAGCAGCATATGTGGACTGATATTTGGAATTGGCGTAAGAAATATTACTACCAGGAAGATGATGATTCTTGGTGGAAAGAGTTTGTAGAAACTGGCATTGCAATCGGAGAAAAATACGCAACTAAATTATCGCATGAGATTATTTTTGCAATTTTTAATGATGTGCAAAGTCGTAGTAAAAAATCGAAATCAACGGAGGTATTGAAATGAAAGAAGCAATTAAATTAGTTGAAAAGGCTCTTGAAATTTTGAAGAGCAGAGAGAAAAAAGAAAAGGAAAAGGTTATTTTGGGTTCATTGAAACCGGGCGAAACATTTATGATCGGAGAACATGAATTTATTGTTTTGGAGCAGAATTACGAAACGACAAACGTAATCTCCAAAAATATTATGGCGGAAAATGTTCAGTTCGACAAAAATACAAAAGATTATAACAAATCTTCTTTGAAACGGTATATTGAAGAGAAAATCAGACCTATTATTTTAGAAAATATAGGTGCCGGAAACTTTGTTGAACATTCTGTAGCATTGACAAGTGTTGACAATCAGAGCGAGTTTAATGATTGTATTTGCGACATTCGCCCTATTACTTTTGACGAAGCAAGAGAATATAATGATTTACTTGTAAATGAAGATTTGCCAGAGTATTATTGGACAATTACACCGTGGTCTACTTCTGAAAGAGGATGGAATTCCATTTCGGTTGTTTCGCCGTCCGGCTACATCAACAACAACTATTGCTACCTCCGCAGCGGCGTGCGCCCATTCTGTATCTTAAAATCTAATATCTTTGTATCGAAAGGGGAGAAATAATATGGACTTAGAAAAAAGAATTGAAATCCTTGAAAATAGGATTGACAAATTGGAAAGTAGAAATATGAAAGATAGGCTTAATGGATTAAAAGTTGGCGATTATTTTGAGGTTGCAGGAACAAAATGGAGAATCCTCGACATCAAACCTTGCGGATATGTTTGTCTTTCAGATGTATTAGAGGAAAGCAGAGCTTTTGATTCGGAAACAAATAATTGGAAATCAAGTAGTTTGCGTAAATATCTCAATAACGATTTCTATAAGAAAATTGTCGATGAGATTGGAGAAAAAAATATTCTTCCGTTTGGAAACGATTTATTATCTCTTGATGGACAGACGGAATATGGAAATTGCACGGATTATGTATCTCTTCTTTCCGTTGACGATTACAGACTATACAGAAAGCTGATTCCTAACATTGAGAGGTGGTGGTGGTTGCTTACTCCTTGGAGTACACCTTGCAACGGATATGAAATTCAAGTTTCGGTTGTTTCGCCGTCCGGCCTCATCCGCAACTTTTGCTGCAACATCAGCGGCGTGCGCCCGCTTTGTATCTTTTCACCTAACCTCTTTGAATCGGAGTGATGATTATGGCAAGTAAAGAACTTACTGTAATTCTAAAAGCAAAAGACTTAGCAAAGCACACTTTGCAAAAGACAGCGGATTGTAACCACTATCCAAAGAAATTTAGATTTTCTCTTGTGGACAAGATGCAGAACAAGTCGCTTGAAATCTACGAATGTTTGCTTGAAGCAAATAGGACGGATATAAAAGCATACAAGAGAGAACGATTAGAGTTGCAGACAAGAGCAATAACACATTGTGATGAACTCTTGTATTACATAGAGTTATCAAACAGTTTAGGACTAATCAACATAAAATGTGTCGGTCATTGGTCGAAAATGGTTTGCGATGTAAAACATATGGCAATCGCATGGAGAACAAAAGACAAAGAAAGATAAAATCATAGGTTATGTGCTGCTTAATCGGTTGTTTCGCCGTCCGGCAACATCAACAACAACAATTGCAACAACAACAACGGCGTGCGCCCATTCTGTGACAAACAGACAGTTAGAGTAGGCATTAAGCCGAAATCAGAGAAAGATACAGAAAAGCACATGACCTTTCCTAAAAGGATAAATACAAAGGAGTTTTTATTATGGATGATAAAAGTATTATATGCAATTTTGAGAACCTTTATAACGCTTATAAACGTGCTAAGGCAGGTAAAAGGCGCAATGAAAGTTGTGCTAGATTCCAAACAATGAGCCTAGATGGCGTTCATATCTTGCTAGAGCAGTTGAAAAACAAAACCTACAAGATGAATCCGTATAACGAATTTAAGGTCTACGAGCCTAAAGAACGATTGATACGTTCTTGTTCGTTTAAGGATAAGGTTGTTCAGCATTGCTTATCTGATACGATTTTACATCCAAGACTGGAAAGCCAGTTTATCAAGACAAACTATGCCGGGCAGAAAAACAAAGGAACATTGTTCGGCATGGATTGTCTAAAAAAACAGATGTTAGAGTTTTACCAAAAACACAAGTTAGATGGATGGATTTTGAGATGTGATGTAACTAAATTCTTTTATAGTATCGACCACGAGATATTAAAAGATATAGTTGACTATTACTTTCCAGACAGTTATACAATGTGGCTTAACCATTTGCTTATTGATAGCACAGATGGTATTGGTTTGCCATTAGGAAATCAAGTGGCTCAAATATATGCTCTGCTTATGCTTGACGGATTAGACCATATGATTACTGGCGAGTTTGGAATCAATCTTTATGGAAGATATATGGATGATTTCTATTTGATACACCACGACAAGGAATATTTGAAATGGTGTCTTGATTGCATAAAACAGTTCGTAGAAAGCCTTGGTTTGACGCTAAACGGTAAAACGCAAATTGTTCCGTTTAAGTGCGGGATACCTTTTCTGGGGTTTCACCACTACATAACTAAGGATGGAAAGTATATACGCAGGTTAAAAGGAGAAAACAAGCGAAAAATCCGTAAAAAGATAAGAAAGTGGGTAAAACTCGTTAAGTCCAAAAGAATGACTGAAACAAAATTTTATGAGAAATACAATGCATGGAAAAATCATGCGTTACATGGAAATTGCGTTAAGTTGTGCCATTCAATGGACTTATATGTGGAAAAGTTGTTTAAATCAAACATAGATAGCAGGTGATGATATTGGAACAGATTAACGGTCAAATTGAATTGACGCAGTACCTAGAATCAAAAATAAAAACTGGAAAGGTCATGGATTTAACTTCTTATATTAACAGCAAAGGCAAAGCACAATACGCACAAATTCAAGAAGTTGTTTTCAAGTCATACGAAGATTACAAGGAAGATGATGATTTCTTGCAAAGAATGACAAATGCAATTTCTATCTATGTGTTAAGCGTATCAAAGGGATATATGGATTATTTGAGAAAGGAAGTGATTGAATGAAGATTTTAAGCAAGAAGAAGTATAGCAAGTTGCTTGACGATTTTAAAGAATTAAAGAATAAGTGCAAAGACCTAGAAAGAGTAAACAGAAATTTGGAAGAGAAATTAGGAGATAAGAAAACGAGTTATAAGGTAAACAGCGGTAAAGAGTTTTGTTTCAAGTGTAAAAATTCCTACAGGTACAAAACATATTGGGGAGGAATGGAAGTTGAAAAATGCGGTTGTTTATTAAATGTTTCTTGTGAACAGTTTAAAAGGATTGACGGAGAAAGGAGCAAATGAAATGTTAAAAAGACAATATCCAATAATGATGGGTTTGGGAACAAAGATTTTAACCGCATATCATCATCCAAATTTTAAGAATGGTTTGATGTTTGCAATCTTGGACAGTAAGAAAAAATTTCCAAGAGGTCACAATGTAAGCAACGATGAATTAAAGCAGTCAATGTCCACGGTCAGAGCAGAAATATATTTTAGTGATATTGATACACTTGACGGATTTATCAAGCATCTAAAATATGAGCGAGATTTGTGGGCGAAAAAGATTGATAAGAAAATGAAATATAGCGATGTGTTGAAAGAAGCACAATCTCTTGTTTCAGAAACCATAGTTGATTATAGACCGGCTTGTGGATTATATGTTGATGGAATGGATGATTGTGAGCAAATTCCTAACGCAATAGTATGTTGGACAAAAAACGGTTCAGAATTTATATACATCAAGAAAGGAGACTATGATGAAAAGATTAACTAATAGCGGGAAAGAAATACCTACGTTGATTGATAATGCTGAATATTGGCGGAAAGCGTACTTTAAATTAAAAGAGTATGAGGATTTAGAGGAAAAGAGCAGACTTCTTAAATTGCCACTTGCTGATGATAAAGTAGAACACAGAGAATGTGTTCATACTAAAGCAACTTGTCACCACGAAGAGTGTAAGTGTTCTGAATGTCCATTGACGGAGTTATTTTTGGTGTTACGAAGAGGCTTATGCAAGTAGATGTTTTGCTGGCATTGAATTAGGAGAATCCGAAGCCGAAGCAAAACTGAAAGAATTGAGGTGTAACAATGATTGATTGTAATATTTGCAAGCATAAAGAAGATTATTGCATAGGATGCAAACATGGAGAGTTGTTCGAGAGGAAAAATGTGTCAGAACCTAAAAAAATATCAGTTAGTAATGGAAATGAATATTGCGGACATTGTGGTTATTTGTGTGACTACGCAAGAGGATATAAAAAGTTTTATTGTATTAGGTGCGGCGGACTTAATTTAAGAAGTTGGAAGAATTGAGAGGTAATCAGAATGGAAAAGTATAAATGTATTAAAGAATTTTATGTTCCAAAATATGACGAGAACGATAGTCCTACTGACGAATATATAACAATTCACAAAGGGAGTATATACGAGTACACAGAGGGCTATATAGGTGAATCAGATATACGGTTGTATTTAGAAGATGGGGATGATGACTGTGGTTATCTTGATATTACATATAAAAGACTGAATGAGTATTTTGAAAGAATTGCATAAACTGAAAGAGTTGAGAGGTGCTGAATGAATCGTAAGAAACGCTATGGTGTCTGGAACACCAAAAAGAAAGAATTTCAATTTGGTATTTGCGAACCAAGCAAAACAAAAGCAAGAAAGAAACTATTTGAAAAGATTGGGAAGGATGCCTACAAATACAGATTTCAAATCAAAGAATTGAAACTAGGCAATCCAAAGGCTGAAAAGTTGCTGATTATAGAAATTGGAGGTGATAACAATGACTAACGCAGACAGAATTAGGGCAATGTCGGATGAAGAGTTGGCAGAGTTTATACAGAAAATAAAAACCACTTGCTTTGTAGATTTTATAGGATATGCAAATAAAGACTGTGAGCAAGATAAAATTTCTTGTAAAGATTGTCAAGCGAAAGCACCAACAATACTTGAATGGCTTCAATCAGAAGCAGATAGGAGGAAATATGAGCAACAATTTAGAATTTATGAAAGAGCATAATTGTAAACATCTAAAAAACTGTAAGTTTGCTAGTGTTGTGAAATATCAGTATTCGGATGATAAAAAAGGATGGTATATACAATTTGGAAATGTGCTTCATGGTATAAAATATTGTCCTTATTGTGGTATGAGATTGGAGGATGAAAATGGACGGTAGATATTTATTTAAGGCAAAGAGAATTGATAATGGGGAGTGGGTGCAAGGGTATTTATATGGTATTTGGGAGAAAAGATACATTCTATGGGGGATGACAAATGATGTTCCCGATATGATTGAAGTAGACCCATCCACTATTTGCCAATGTATAGGGAAAAGGGATAAGTACAATCACCTTATTTTTGAAAATGACCTTATGGATGGTTTTATTTATCCGTACATTTCTGGTTTAGATTCAGAACATGATTACTTTGCAGAGGTTTGTTGGTGTGATGATATTACAGGATTTGGAATATGCACACACAAATACAAAAATTCGGATGTTCGTGGTTCGGCAGATGGAGATGTTGATTTAATTGAAAATTTTGATTCCAGTAAATGGGAAGTTATCGGCAACATTTTTGACAATCCGGAATTGTTAGAAGGAGGCGAATAAGATGGAACAAGAATTAGATGAAGCAATTGAAAAACTAAAAGCATACCTTAAATGCCAAAAGAAACAAGTTGAAGGCATTTATGAAGATTGCAATAACGAAAAATGTGATAACTGTAATTTATGTTATGAGAAAGGAAACATAAGCGAACATATTAAGAGTTTAGAAACGGTAATATCAGAAATTGAAAAACAATCAAATAATCAATGGATTTCTGTTAATGAAAGAAAGCCAGAGGAATTTGAAGATGTTCTTGTTGCTTTATCTGGCAAAATTAGAGGTGGAACGTGTGACGGAGAATATCGTGATGATATTTGTGTTGGATATTATGGCTATAATCGATGGCATAATCATACAAATTTGTATGATTGTAAGGTTAATTATTGGATGCCATTACCAAAGCCTTATAAGGAGAGTGAAGAGTAATGAGACTGATTGACGCAGAAAGACTACTTGCTGATTTGAAAGAAGAAAATGTCGTACCAATTTGTATTCAAAATTTAACAAAGAAAAACAAACAAATTATAAGGTTTGAAAATATGATATATGAGCAACCAACCGCTTATGATGTGGATAAGGTTGTGGAACATCTGGAAACGGCTAGGGATGGCTATTCAACCGCAATGTGTATGACAGCTACTAATGCTGAACTTGTTAAGCGGTTCATAGCAAAAGATAAAGCAATGAATTTAGCAATCGAGATTGTAAAAGCAGGTGGCATGAATAATAATTCAAAAACAAGTGACTAAGTAAAAATACTAGAAAGGACGGATAACATGGCAGTAAACAAAAGAGCAGCAATGCGGAGAGAAAAACGTGTGCAGGAGAAATTGACCGGCGGTAAGCCAACACAAACAAAACTTATGGCAAGGGCATACATAACTGGTAAGAATGAGGGATTTGAACTTGCTACCGGAATTATGTTTCTTGCACTTTGCGAAGAATTTGGATTTGGAAACAAAAGAATCAATCGGCTTATTGAACGTATATCCGATGAATCATTAAAGATGGATGAAGACCCAACAAAGTTTAATGTTGATTGGTATATAGATAAAGTTAGAGAGAAATGCGGTGTCCGAATCCTTAAATCAGATGAGGATGAGTGAGGTGTTTGTTTGAGCAATATCTATCAAAAACGATTGTACGATAGAAGAAAGCAGAACGGACTTTGCATTGATTGTGGAAAGCCACTAGATAGAGACGGCTTACGATGTATAAGTTGTTGCAGTAAAAAGTCGGAGAACGAAAGAAGAAATAAACAATGCTATAAAGAAGTTGGCATATGCCCGATTTGTAGAAAGGTTCCAATCGGCAGTAGTGAATCATCATGCCCGGAATGCCGTGCAAACGAATCAATACAATGCAATAATCGAAGAAATAAAAGTGAAGAAGCACGAAAGAAATATAACCAAGAACACAAGGAATGGGCGAAACTTACATATAAGCAGGACGTAGAAAAAGGTATTTGTCCACGGTGCCGTAAGCGAAAAGCCGATTACGGGTACTTGACTTGTGGAATATGCAGGGAGAAAAGCAGAAATAGTCAGAGAGCAAAGGCTAGCACGAAAAAGAAAACATGGATTGAAAACGGCTTGTGTTGCTTTTGCGGTGGAAAAGTAAAAGATGGATACAAGGTATGCGAAAAGCACTATCAGATGAATGTGGAAAAATCACGCTCACAAAAAGCGAAAGAAGCAAGAAGAGAGTTACAAGAGAGCGGAATATTATATTAAAAAGGAGTAATAGACCATGGAAAGATTATCAGAAGAACAGTACAGAGAAGTAATTGCGGAAATCAAACATAGTGAACTTCCGAGAAAAACGCAGGAGTTTTTGATTGCGTTGGTTAATGAAGCCAATAAACCAAACAAAAAAATTATAGAATGAAAGGAAAAGGCTTATGAGATTAGGAAAGTATTTATCCTCATTGACTAAGCCGGAACTTGATGAAATTGAAAAAATTTGCAATTTCACCGAAGATGAAGAACAAATATTCAAATGCATATCAAAAGGCTATACATTAAGACAAATAGAGATGAAATGCAATATGTCGGAATCAACCGTCATAAGAAGAGTATCAAGGATTGATTGGAAAATAAATAAGGCAAAGGAGATGATAGAAGTGAAAAAAGAAATTCCAGTATGTGAAAAGTATAACCTTACTATTGAAGAAGCATCGGCTTATTTTAATATTGGAAAGGATAGAATGAGGGAAATTGTGAACGAAAACAGAAATGAACTTGTTCTTGTTATAGGAAGAAAAAACCTTATAAAAAGGAAAAAGATGGAAGAGTATCTTGACAGGACAATGGTTTTATAACTTTCTATAAGTACCTATTATTTGCTATAGAGCGTTGTTAGTGATATAATTATCTTTTAACAATGCTCTTTTCTTTAGAAAGGAGAATGTGTATGCCAAGCAGAAAAGATAACAAAGGAAGAGTATTAGAGAAAGGAGAAAGCCAAAGAACTGACGGTACTTATATGTACCGATGGACTGATTTATCAAAGAAACGTCAAACAATATATGCCAGAACATTAAACGAACTACGACAAAAAGAGTTACAAGTAACAAAAACAGAAATAATATCTGGTGTTTCTTGGGAAAGCAATAAAATAACAGTCCGGGAACTGATAGACAGGTATTTATCGTTAAAAAAGGTTCGCATAACAACAGAACAGAAGTATAGATACCTAATAAATATGCTTGACAAGATACAGATATTGGATATTCCAATCAAAGACATAAAAACATCGTTGGCAAAGCGATATATGATTACCTTAAGCAATATAGGGTATTCGTATGGAACGGTTCAAAATGCAAAAACACTTTTGAAACCGGCTTTTCAGATGGCAGTTGAGGATGATTATATAGTCAAAAATCCATTTCTATTCACTTTATCGAAAATAATCGAAAACGATTCAAAGCAAAGATTTTCGATGAGTGAAGAAGAGGAAAATCATTATATTGAATTTATTTCCAATCATGGATGGTTTCGACATATCTATGATGATGTGGTGATTCTTTTGAATACTGGAATGAGGGTAAGTGAATTATATGGACTTACATTTAAGGATGTAGACCTCAAAAAAAGAAGAATAAACGTAAATAAGCAATTACACAGAATTGGTGGCAAATACGTTATTCTTCCACCAAAATCAAAAGCAGGTAACCGTATACTTGCCATGAATGACGCAACAAGAAAAGCATTTATGCACAAAAGAACAGAAGTTAGACCTAAAGTCGAATATGCGATTGACGGGTATACTGGATTTGTTTTTATAAACCACTTGGGTTTTCCAAAAACAAGAAGAAATTTAGAGGGTTCAATGAGAGAAGTCCGAAAAAAGCATATTGAACTTGGTCTTGGGGAGTTGCCGCAAATAACACCTCATGTGTTAAGGCATACATTTTGTAGCCGCATGGTTGAAAAAGGTATGAATGTAAAAACATTGCAATTAGTAATGGGACATTCGGATATATCTACGACATTAGATGTGTATACTCACAAGAAACCAGATGATGTTGCGAAAGAAATGGAACAATATATTGCTATGTAAAACGGTGTATTTGGTGTAAATTTGGTGTAAGTTAAAAAACAAAACGCTTAAAAGTACCGAAAAATGGTTGGTTATAAAAACTCGTACCATTTCGCCGCCGATTGATCCAGCTTCACGGGAAGTAAGGTCACCGTTGTAACCATCTTTCAAGTTTACACCAATCTCGTTTGCAACTTCCATTTTGAAACGATTCATAGCCTCTTTAGCCTGTGGTACTTCCATCTTGGATGAATTTTTGTTTGTCATGATTTTTCACCTCCGTTTTATTTATTGTGAAGATAAAGGAATGCCGAGAAACGGCATCCCTTTTGTTGAAATGCTGTTTTTTTTCTCCTGCATCCGATTTATCTTGGTAATATTGTTGCCACAAAAAAGAAAAATATAATGGAAATTTGTGGCATAAAAGTAATGAAAAAAAATACTGACAAAAAAATACGAAAATGCTATAATGAAGTTCAATAAGAGGATTGTATAGTTTTGAGAGAAAGCTGTGCTTTTGAAAGGAGAAGTAGGATGCGCTTTCGTGATGTTGGGGTACAATTAGAGTACGACGGTGATTTTAAAATTTATAGAGAAGATGGAATTTCCCGGTATGGAAAACCGGATTATTTATTTTTGTATTTTCATACGGAGTGTTGCGTTGTGCTTGATAAGCAGCCGGTTTATGTTAAGCCGCCATCCGTGATTTTATATGATATTGGTGCTAAGCAGCACTATTATGCCGTAAATGATTCCTATAAAGATGATTTTGTGCATTTTTGGCTGGATGACAGCCGTTCTTTTGTGGATGAAATCAATCTGCCGATGAATACAGTAATTCACCTGCCGGAAAATACGTTGATTCCTTCGATGATGAAACAACTCTATCAGGAATATATTTCGATGAATGAGTACAAAGAGACGACGATGGAATGTTTATTTAAAATGATTTTGATTAAAGTTTCCGAGATGTCAGAAAGACGCAAGGTTGCCAAAATACCGGACCGATATGATGAATTGTTTCAGAATCTGCGTTCTCAGGTATATTTGGAGCCGTCGAAAGACTGGCATGTATCGGAGTGTGCCGGTGACAATGGGCTAAGTACACCGTATTTTCAGAAATTGTATAAATCATATTTTGGAAATACGTTTGTGCAGGATGTTGTACAGAGCCGGATGGAGCACGCCAAACATTTTTTGCTGGTTTCCAATTATTCGATTAAGGAAATTGCGGATTTGTGTGGCTATCACAATGAAACATTTTTTATGAAGCAGTTTAAGAAAAATATTCACGTGACACCGAGCCAATACCGGGCGCAGGCACGAAAAAAATTACAGGAATAGCAAAATCGTCATTTTTTTGCCACATTTTCCTGTTACATTTAATACAGTAGTTACTTTGTTGACTACTCCCACCCTATTATACGAAGAGGAACACCTAGTCTTTTGACTGGGTGTTCTTCTTTATGTAAAGAAAATCTTGCCAGTTTCCGCCAGATTTAGTATCATAAAGGTAATGGCTTGAGAGGGGCGTTGATATGAAAAAAGAGTATTTTACAATTCCAAATCTAATGGGATATTTTCGGATTTTGTTAATTCCTGTATTTTGTATTTTATATTATCATTCGGAGAATGCAGGCTGCTTTTATGGGGCGGTTATTGTTCTTTGTCTTTCGTTTTTGTCGGATTTTTTTGATGGGAAAATTGCAAGACATTTTCATCAGGTGACCGAATGGGGAAAAATGTTAGACCCTATTGCGGACAAACTGACCCAAGCGGCACTTGCGATTATGTGTACCGTGCATTTCCCTGCGACCATCTGGTTGTTTTTATTATTTGCAGCAAAAGAAATTTATATGGGGCTGATGGGATTATTTGTGATTCGAAAGAAAAATCAGGTTTTTGGTGCCAAGCGGTTTGGAAAAATTGGTACGGCAGGCTTGGATTTTGGAATTTTAGCACTTATTTTATTCCCCGGCATGCCTCTTTTAGTATCGAATTTATTGATTCTGGTATTGATGATTTTAATGGTTGTTACCTGGATTTTGTATCTTCGGTTCCATATCGAATTACTCACAGATAAAACGTTTGGAAAAATAAAAAAACGTTATAAAGCAGTGGGTGTGGCAGGTGTTTTTCTCTATCTGATTTTGGGAGCGGCACTTCCATATCTGAACCAGCCAAAAGTGAGTGAAGAATATAAAAAAGAATTTGCAAATAAAGTTTTTGCATCGGAAAACTCGGCAGGAGACCGCGTGATGCTCATTGAAGATAATGGGGAGGCATTGGCGGAAAGAATTCGAATGCTTGAGCATGCAAAACAATCCATTGTTTTATCCACGTTTGATTTTCATTCGGATATCAGCGGGAAAAAGATGTTGGCTGCCTTGTGGGCAGCGGCAGAACGCGGCGTCAAGGTGAAAATTTTGGCGGATGGCTGCAATTCATGGATCCGTATGACGGGAAATGCCTATTTTTATGCACTTGCTTCCCATGAAAATGTGACGATAAAAACGTATAATCCGGTCAATCCCCTGTTGCCGTTTCGCGCGATGAGCCGGATGCATGATAAGTATGTGATTGTTGATGATTCTTTGTATCTGCTAGGAGGAAGAAATGTCTATGATTCTTTCCTTGGAGTGCAGGAAGGACCTAAAAATTATGACAGGGATGTTTTAGTTTACCACGAAGGAGAAAAAGAAGGCTCCATTTATCAGGTAAAAGCCTATTTTGAAGCAATCTGGAATGATTCGCTGTGTAAGACATGGAATGATAATCATTTGCTTTGGTTAATTCCCGGTGTAAAAAGGGCAGCGCAGGAACTGGAAAAACAGTACATTTCTATGAAAAAACAGGAACCTGGATGGTTTCAAAACATATCATATCAAGAAAAAACAGTGGTGGCAAATCGGATTACACTGCTCTCGAACCCGACTTGCCTTTACAGCAAAGAACCGCAGGTGTTTTACGGTTTGTGCGAACTGATGAAGCAGGCCAAAAAAGAAGTTATCTGGCACACACCGTATATTATCAATAATGATTATATGTATGGTGAAATTGCAAAGATAGCCAAAGAGGTCCCTGAATTTACCGTTATGACGAATTCAGTGAAAAATAACGGGAATCCGTTTGGCTCCGTGGATTATGCACTTCACAAGGACGAGGTGTTAAAGATGGGGGCGAAAGTGCTTGAGTACCACGGTGGTGTTTCTTACCACGGAAAGAGTGCGGTGATTGATGACAGACTTGCAATTGTCGGTTCTTTTAATATGGATATGAAGAGTGCTTATCAGGATACGGAGTTAATGCTGGTGATTGACAGCAGGCCTTTGTGTGAGATATTGAAAAAAAGTTTTACTTCCTATCAAGAAGAAGCGGATGCAGCAGACGGTACAGTGGACAGTAAAGAGGAACTTTTTGATGATACAACAGGTGCGTTAAAAAAAGTTTCCAACTATGTAATCTCAAAGCTGAATCCGTATTTGCGATATTTGTTCTGAGTTAGTGTATAATTTTCATTGGCAAAAATAAGTAATTAAAAAGGGAAGAAGGAAA
>ERZ773108.226-NODE-226-length-62636-cov-111.929164_pt1 | contig 62636 bp, 66 predicted proteins | sample MGYA00580570_ERZ773108 | MGnify/ENA primary metagenome ERZ773108 (study PRJEB29015, sample SAMEA2737840) | human gut metagenome | biome: human gut; feature: human-associated habitat; material: faeces | place: China | collected 2012 ...
AACAAGATTTAAAAAATCATTCTAATGAAGTTAAAGAATTAAAGAAAAAAATCACTACTCGTGAAGATAGAATTAGTGATTTAGAAAATAGATTAGATTTTGCAAATGATACTATTGATATGTTAGAAGATAAAGTATCATCACTAGAAGAAATGTTAAATTATTTCAAAGAATTATGGGATAAACTTATTAAGTTCTTACAAGATAAATTTTTCTCTACCAATAAATATGATGATATAATTGATGAATTATATGAAGAAGAGATTTTAGATAATGATGATATAGATACAATTAAAAATGAATATAGCAAAGATGATGAATTAGAACGATAAAAAATAATTATGATTTCATAGATTATATATAGAATAAAAGGAAATAAGAGCAAAATAAAGGAGTATGTCTTGACTTTTATTGAGAAAACACTATAATAATAGTTAACTTTTTGAGAGGGGAAAAATATAATGAAAGATTATTCATTAAATTATGATGATTCTAAAAAATTTATATTATCTTATAAAATAGAAAATGGAAAAATTGTTGCAAAATTAGCAAGTGGAGAATCATACACAGTTCCATATTCAGAGGAAAATGAAAATAAAATAATATCTAGAATGGAAGAACAAGCTAGATTTGCACAACCAAAACCACTTCAAATGCTAGATAAAATATTAACAATAAGCCAACCATTGATGTTACCAATAGCTATTATGAATTTTGTAAATAATGGTGGATGGTTTTATGGTATGCTTCTTGCTATTATTGCTGAAGGTGCAATTTATTATCCTGCTAAAACAATAATAAATGCAATAAAGAAAAGAGATATAAAAAAATTAAATTATTTTTTAGATCATAAAGAAGAATTAAATGAAAATATTGAAAAAAGTGAAAATATAAAATTGGGTGTTAGTAAAAAAGCCATTAAACAAATTGAGTTACAGAAGAGTAAAAACAAGCAACCATTTAATATTAATAATATTGATAACTATTCGTTAAGTGATTTAAAGGTATTAAGAGAGAATATCGAAAGAATCTCAACATTTGGATTTAATGAAGAAGAAACTATTTTAGAAGATACAATAGAAGAAAAAGGCCCAGTATTAAAAATGACATTAGACAACAAAAGAAAATAGTTTATAAAGTAGCACAAATTATTGCTACTTTTTCTATTATTTAGTAAAATGTTATTAGAAATTGATATAAAACTATGAAATTTCTAATTTGTGAGTAAAAGTTTGAAATAACTTAACCACTCGCACCAGATTGATTTTTACTCGAACCCTTCGAGATAATATAAAAACTACTTTCAAATAAACCAGAAAGTTGTTTCATTTTTAAAAATTAATAACACACTTGCAAGATGACATATCAATTAGCTAGTTAAATTTATTAGGAAGGAGTAATATGAATAAAATTACCAAAGATAATTTAGATGAGTTTATAAACTATTATCATGAGTTTCATGATAGTTATATTACAAATGTTAATTATGATATTTCTAAATCGCAAATAGAGCTTTTAATTAATGTTCGTTGGGCTGGAAAACCTATACTAAGAGAGGATAAAACTTATCAAACTAATAAGATAAAAATGAGAATGATTTTAAATAACATTGAGCAATGTAATAATAAAGAAATGTTTTCGTGGGATTATATAAACGAAATATTTATAAAGTATATTAAATTAAACAATAATGAGTTTATATGCTTTGCAAGTGATGAACAAGAACCTTTGATATATATTGTTTGTGAAAGTGTGGAATATGAAGAAATAAAAGAGAATTGATAGTTGTTCTATTTCTTTCCTTATGGCATTAGATTGATACTAAACTCGAACTTTTCGAGGTAATATGAAAACTACTTTAAAATTAGATTAAAAGTAGTTTTTTTAGTTATATATTATAAATAATTGTTGTGTGTTATACTATATTATATGATAATAATAAAATATTAAGAAGGTGGGAATTTATGATTAGTACAAGTAGTTATAATAATTGGCAATCAAATCAGTATATTACATACTCTATTTCTGGCGACCGTGAAAAATCTGTGAATTATAAAGGTAGATGTTATTCTAAGTTAGCGCCAAAACTTTCTTTTTGGAAAATCTGGCATGATAACATTGGAAAAGTTTCTGCAGAAGAAAATAATAGATATTACGTTCAAGAATATTGGAATCAAGTATTATCAAAATTAGATCCACAACAAGTTTATGATGAATTAGATTATTCAATATTATTATGTTATGAGTCAAATACTGAATTTTGTCATAGACATATAGTAGCAGCGTGGTTTGAAATATTATTGGGTATAAATGTTTTTGAAAAAAAAGCTACTGGTTATTCAATAGAAGAAATAGAAAAACCTGCATATATTAAACAATATTTAGAAGAGGTGATGAGACAAAATATAAATATGAGAGGATTTAATTCCTTAAGAGCATTGTATTTGTTTGAAAAAGGTGAAAAATTAGAAGCTTTAGCAAATGAATTAGAAGAGAAAACTGGAAAGTGTTACGATAATTATAAAAAGTCAGCTTGTTACCTTAAATGTGAGGCAGATGAAGTAGAAGCAAAATATAATAAACTTCATAGTAGAAAGACATTAGTAAAAACTAAGAAATTATAAAATAGTTAGTTAATTTATTACTAACTATTTTTTTAGAATTGTTTTGTAATACTGTATTTAAGATTTATTTTAATTACATAATTATATTTTAATTTTATAATAAGAGACAATAAAAATTATCAAAAACTAAACCTTTAACAAATTTTTTAAAAAATCATAAATATACTATAGAGAAAGGGTTAAAAAATATGTGATTTAATGTTTTAAAAAATAGTCAAATACTTATCATTAACAAAAATTTAATTAAAACTTTAATTTATAAGGCAAAAAATATTTCTATGATTTGTCTTTTTAATAAAATAAAATTTTAAATTAGAACATCAAATATTGTTATTATTAAATCATTACTTAAAAATCACATATAATTAAATGGTGATACTATGATTGAATTTATAAAAATGCAAGGTTGTGGTAATAATTATATATATATAGATTGCATAAAAAATAATTATGATAATTATGATTTTAAAAAAATATCGAAAGAAATAAGTGATATAAATTATGGAATTGGTTCAGACGGACTTATTTTAATATGTAAATCAGAGTTAGCTGATGCAAAAATGATTATGTACAATAAGGATGGTAGTGAAGGAAATATGTGTGGAAATGGTATTCGTTGCGCTGCAAAATACATATATGATAAATATAAAAAAAATAAAAAAATATATATAGAAACAAGATCAGGTATAAAAGAAACAATAATTAATTCAAATGAAATAATAGTTAATATGGGTTATCCTTTATTGAAACCAGAAAATATTCCTGTTAATTTAGAAGGTGATATGATTATTAATAAAAAAATTTCTTTAGGTGGTAAAGAAATTCATATTAATTGTGTATCAATGGGAAATCCACATGTAGTACTTTTTTTAGATGAAGTAGATAATATAAATATGGAAAAAATTGCTACAGATTTTAAATTTAGTGATTTATTTCCAGAAGGATGTAATATTGAATTTGTGAAAATTATAGATTCAAAGTCAATAAAAATGAGAGTGTATGAAAGAGGTTGTGGTGAAACATTTTCTTGTGGTACAGGTGCATGTGCAAGTGTTGTTGCTGGTATATTAAATAATTTACTTGATAGTGATACAGAAACTAAAGTTATGCTAAAAGGTGGAACACTTTATGTTAAATATGATGATGTAGTATATTTAAAAGGTTCAACTGATTTTATTTGTAAAGGAAAATACTTAGTGAAAAAACACTAAGTTTTTTAAAAAATATATTGACTTTAATAAAAAATATATGTTATAATCAATACGTTCTGGGGAATTAGCTCAGTTGGCTAGAGCACCTGCCTTGCACGCAGGGGGTCAAGGGTTCGAGTCCCTTATTCTCCACCATTAAGAAGAATAACTGTTGATTTCAACAGTTTTTTATTTTATAAATCCATTTTGGACAAGTTTTGTTTCGCTAACAACAATAAATGCATTTTCATCTATGTTTTTTATAAAATCTTTTATTTCAGAAAGATTTTTTTTATTTATTTCCATATATAACATATATTTTTCTTTATTATCTTTTCCTTTTGCATTTATAACAGAAACAGCATAACCAATATTTCTTAATTCATTGACTAATTTATCATTTTTTGAGCTTGTAATTACCTGTATACTTAAAGTACCTTTTATAAATTTTTCAGCTATCGTACTTCCAATAAATGTACCTGTTGCATAACCAAGTGCATATGAAAAAGCTATCCACAAGCTAGAAACATTAGTATTAAGAGCTTCCCTTACAATTATAAACCAAATAAAAACCTCAAAAAATCCAATTGTAGTAGCATATATTTTTTTCCCTTTAACCGTCATAATAGTTCTTATTGTACCAAGAGATACATCAAAAATTCTTCCGAAAAAAACTTTTATACATAAAATAAATAACTCCATACCTTACCTCCATATATTTTAATTATATATAAAAGTATAAAAAATTTCAATAAAAGTGAATAATATATATTTTATTGCTAAATAATATTCATGGAGGGATATTATGAAAAAAATATTTGTTTGTTTAATAACTATATTATTTATAACATTTACAGGTTGTAGTACAAATATAAATAATACGCCAACAAAAAAAGTTGAAGAATTTTTAAATAGGTATCAAACCTTAGATTCAAAAGTTATTTCAGACCTTGATAGAGTAGTTGAAGAAGAAGAAAAATTCAATACTTCAAATAGAGAAGACTATAAAGAACTAATTAAAAATCAATATAAAGACATGACTTATATGATAAAAAACGAAACTATTAATGGTGATAAATCTATAGTTGAAGTTGAAATAACTGTAAAAGATTACAAAAAAGTAATGGATGAGGCAGAAGTTTATAGAAACAATAATATGCAATTATTTTCAGATGAACTTGGAAATTACAAAGAAACGATGTATATAGATTATGTGATAAAACAATTAAAAGAAGCAAAAGATACTGTTAAATATACATTAGAATTAGGAGTAACTAAAAAAGATAAAAAATGGCAAGTAGATCAAATAAGTGATGAAACAGAAGACAAAATTTTAGGAATTTATAACTATTAGGAACACATATAAATGTTCCTTTTTTCATAATATTTTATAGGTGATAAAATGAAAAAAATGGTTGTGTTACTAATATTATTTTTAATACCTATGAAAACAATGGCTTTAGAAACAAGTGCAACTGCATCAATACTTATGGATACTGATAATAATAGAATTTTATATGCAAACAATATACATAAAGTTAGAAGTATTGCATCAATTTCAAAAATAATGACGGCTATTGTTGCTATAGAATCAGGAAAATTAGATGAAACAGTTACAGTAGGAGATGAAATAAAAAAAGCATATGGTTCTGGAATATATATACAAATTGGTGAAAATATTAAATTATTAGATTTATTATATGGATTAATGCTTAGAAGTGGTAATGATGCAGCTTTGACAATTGCTTCATATGTTGGTGGAAATGTAGACGAATTTGTAAAAAAAATGAATGAAAAAGCTCAAGAAATAGGAATGAAAAATACTGTATTTAATAACCCAAGTGGTTTAGACCAAGAAAAAGGAAATTATTCTACAGCATATGACATGGCTATACTTACAAGTTACGCTATGAAAAATGAAACATATAGAAAAATAGTTTCAACAAAAAGTTATAAAGTAAAAACAAATATGAATTTTTATTCTTGGATAAATAAAAACAAATTATTACATACATATAAATATTCAACCGGTGGGAAAACTGGATTTACAGAAATAGCAAGACGAACTTTAGTTACTACTGCGTCTAAAGATGGTGTAAATTTAGTAGCTGTAACCTTAAACGATGGCAACGATTTTAATGATCATAAAAATATGTTTGAATATGGATTTAACAATTATACTAATTACACTATTTTAAAAAAAGGTGATATAGATATAATTGGTGAAAGTTATTATTTTGATAATTCTTTTTATATAAAAAATAGTTTTAACTATATATTAACTTCTGATGAAAAAGAAAATATAAAACTAAAATTCATACTTGAAAAGAGTACTAATAAAAAAAATGACGAAAAAATAGGAAAAGTTATTGTATATGTTATGGATAAACAAGTACATGAAGAAGATATTTATTTACAAGAAAAAAAACATAATAAAAAAAATATACTTCAAAAAATAATAGATTGGTTTAAGAATGATAAATAAAATTTGGTCTGTTTTTATCATTATTGGAATAATATTTTCACTATTAACAGGAAAAGCAGAAATAATTACATCAGAAATATTAAAAAGTTGTGAAACATCATTTAATATGATTGTTAAAATATTTCCGGTTATGGCCCTTTGGTTAGGTATTATGAATATAGCTTTGAAATCAGGTTTATTAAATAAAATGGCAAGTCTTGTTTCACCAATTTTAAGAAAAATATTTCCAGAAATACCAAAGAATCATGAATCATTAGGATATATAACAACAAATATGATAATGAATGTATTTGGATTAGGAAATGCAGCAACTCCATTTGGATTAAAAGCAATGAAATCTTTACAAAGCTTAAATAAATCAAAAGATACTGCATCAAGAAGCATGATAACATTTTTAGTCATAAATACAAGTGGAGTAACATTAGTTCCAACAACTGTAATATCACTTAGGATGCTTTATGGAAGTACATCTCCAGCATCAATAATGTTAGGTTGTATTTTAGTTACATTAATATCTCTTAGTTGTGGACTTATATTTGATAGAATATTAGGGAGAATTAGTAAATGAATAATATATCCAATTATATAATACCTATAATAGTTTTAATAATAGTTTTATATGCTTTAAAAAAAAGAGTTGATATTTATGATACATTTATAGATGGTACAAAAGAAAGTTTTGATATGACATTAAAAGTATTCCCTAATTTACTTGCTATGGTATTTGGAGTTAATATTTTTTTAAAAAGTGGTGTTTTAGATTTTATTTTTAACAATTTAAAACCGATTTTTTCATATATAAATGTACAAATAGAAATACTTCCAATGGCAATAATGAGACCAATTTCTGGTAGTGCCTCATTAGCTATTTTAAATGATATGTTTTTAAATTACGGACCAGATTCATTTATAGGTACAGTCGCTTCTATAATACAAGGATCTACTGATACAACTTTTTACGTTTTAACACTTTACTTTGGAAGTATTGGTATTAAAAAAATAAGATATGCAATGTGGGCAGGATTATTTTCTGATTTAGTTGGAATTGTTACAGCAATTATACTTGGTAATGTATTATTTTAGTTGTTAAAAATTAATATATAGTGTATAATTCATATCAGGTGATTTAAGTGGAAAGACTTCAAAAAGTAATTGCAAATAGTGGATATTGTTCTAGAAGAAAAGCGGAAGAATTAATTCAAAAAGGAAAAGTAATTGTAAATGATATTAAAGTAACAGAACTTGGATTTAAAGTAAGTGGTAGTGATAAAATATCTATAGATGGAAAAATGCTTTCAAGAGATGAAAAAGAATACTATCTTTTATATAAACCAAGAGGAATAATTACAAGTACAAAAGATGAAAAAAACAGAAAAACTGTTGTAGATTTGATAGAAACAGATAAAAGAATATATCCTGTTGGTAGACTTGATTATGATACATCAGGAATTATTCTTCTTACAAATGATGGAGAACTTACAAATTTATTAATTCATCCTAGAAACAAAATTGATAAAATTTATGTAGCGAAAATTAAAGGAATTCTTACAAAAGAAGAAACATTAAAATTAACTCATGGTGTTGTTATAGATAATAAAAAAACATCTCCTTCAAAAGTTAAAATAAAAAAAATAGATAAAAAAAATTCAACTTGTATTGTTGAAATTACTATACATGAAGGAAGAAATCATCAGGTAAAAAAAATGTTTGAAGCTGTTGGTCATGATGTTTTAAAATTAAAAAGAGAAAAATTTGATTTTCTAAATTTAGAAGGTTTAAAATCAGGTGAATACAGAAAATTAAATATTAAAGAAGTAAAAAAATTATATAATGATGCAAATAAAAATTCAGAATAGTAAAATTATTCTGAATTTATTTTATTCTTCACTTATTGCTTGAGTTGGACAATTGTCAATAGCATCAGCAGTATCTTCTTTTAAATTATCATTAACTTCAGATACTTTTACTTCTGCAAGACCATCATCGCCAATTTCAAAAACATCTGGAACTAATGCTTGACAAGCCCCACAACCTATACATAAATCTTTATCAACTTTAACTTTCATATATTTCCTCCAAATAAATTATAATTAAATTGGTATATTTTTGCAAGTATCTGTTTGAAAAAAAAAATAAATGTGTTAAAATATAAACTAGGTGATACTATGAAAAGTAGGATGGATAGATATTATCATTCTCAGTCTGGAGAAACAACTAGTAGAATCTCTAAAAATAAAAGTCTTTATGATAGAAATTATAATGGAGATTATGACTTTAAATCTTATAGTAATGTTGAGGGTGTAGCTGATATAAATAGAGATAATCAAATAGACTTAAAAAAACTACAAAATTTGCTAAAAAAAAGAGAAGAAGAAAGACAAAGTGAAATTCCTCATTTGGTAAAAAGAAATGTAGTTGAAAGAAATGTTGAATTTGAAGAAGAGAAGAATCATGATATAAATGAAGTTTTATCTCAAGCTAAAACTGAAAAAAAAGATGATTATAAAACAAGAAATTTAAGTGATACTAGTTACAATGTGTTAAGAAATATAAATATAAATAAAGTAAATGAAGAAGATAAAGAGTTACAAGATTTGATAAATACTATTACATCCACAAAATTTTTAAATAAATTAGATGATAAAGATTTAAGTTTAGATATGTTAAATTTGAAATCAGATAATAATACAAATATAGTAAATTCTGAAGATGTAAAGGAAGCAATAAAAAATCAAAGCTCATCATATGAAAATAAAACAGATGAAAACCTAAGTGAAATAGACAAATCTTTTTATACGTCTAGTTTAGGATTTACAAGTGATGATTTTGAGCAATTAAGAGATATAAAAGATTCAATTAAAACAAATAATAAATTGATAAAATTTCTTGTTTTTGTTTTAATAATTGCAATTATAGCAGGAATAGTTTTTTTAATATATAATTTAAGAGGATAATTTATCCTTTTTTTGTTATAATTAGTATGGTGATGTTTATGAAACTTAAAATTATTGATATGGATCACAATGGCAGAGGAATAGCAAAAATAGATGGAAAAGTATGTTTTATTGAAAATGCGCTTATAGGAGAAGAAGTAGACGCTAATATATATTTAGATAAAAAAAAATACATGGAAGCAAAGGTTAATTCAATATTAGTTAGTAGTGATAAAAGAGTAAAAGAAAAATGCAAGTATGCTAGTATTTGTGGTGGATGTAATATCATGAATATGGATTATCAAAATCAAATTTTGTATAAAAAAAATAAGGTAATTGAAATATTTAAAAAATTTTGTAAAAGTGAAATAAAAATAGATGAATTTATTAGTGGTAATGAATTATATTATAGAAATAAATTAACACTTCATATTGATAAAAAAATAGGTTTGTATGCTAATAAAACTAAAGACATAATAGAAATAAATGAGTGCTTAATAGTAAACAAAAAAATCAATGAAATTTATTCTATTATTAAAACATGTGATTTAAGTAATATATCCACTATTCTTATTAGAGTAGGGGTTAATACTAATGAATCAATGGTAGTAGTTGAAACAAATTTTGATATATTTGATTTAAAAAATAAATTAAATAATATTATTGATACACTAGTTGTAAAAAGAAATGATGAATTTATTACACTATTTGGCAATGGTTATATTTATGAAAAATTAAATGGATTAAATTTTTTGATATCTCCAGATTCTTTTTTTCAAGTAAATACATTACAAGCTGAAAAATTATATAGTAAGGTAAAAGAATATTTAGGTAAATCTAATAATGTTCTTGATTTATATTGTGGAACGGGTACGATAGGTATTTATGTATCTGATATAGCGCAATCTGTTTTAGGAATTGAAATAAATAAATATGCAGTTAAAGATGCAAATGAAAATAAAAAAATAAATAATATTAATAATATAGAATTTATATGTGGTGATTCTGAAAAAGTATTATATAAAATAAATAGAAAATTTGATTCGGTTATAGTTGATCCTCCAAGAAGTGGTTTAGGAGAAAAAGTTGTCCAACAATTGTTAAAGATAAATCCTAAAAAAATTGTTTATGTTTCTTGTGATCCAATTACTTTAGCTAGGGATATTAATTATTTATCTTCAAATTATGAATTGGTTAATATTTCACTTGTTGATATGTTTCCCAATACACATCATGTTGAATGTGTAGCGGTGCTTAAACTTAAATAAAGCCTTATATTAAGACGGAAATTAACTGTTCAGTGCCTATTAAAAAAAGCATATTTTTGATAAAAAAACAGAAAAAATTTAAGAAGGTTGTTTGAGGAGAATATGTTTCCTCATACCATATTAGGTGGTATGGATTGTATAATTGAAAAAGAAAGGATATGAATTATGTTAGCAAATAGATTAAATTACGGAGATACAATCGGTGTTGTAGGGGTATCTAATAGCTTAGCATTAAATAATAGATTTGATGATTTTAAAAAAGCAGAAAAATTTTTAATTACTAAAGGTTTTAAGATAAAATTTGGAAAATATATAAAAGAAGATTATTATGGCTCATGTGGTACAAGAGAACAAAAAGCAGAAGATTTTATGAATATGTTTAAAGATGATGATGTTAAAGCAATAATATGTTTAGAAGGTGGTGAAACTTGCAATACATTTATTGATTTATTAGATTATGAAGAAATAAAAAAGCATCCTAAGATACTGCTAGGTTATAGTGATATAACAGTATTACTTCAAGCTATTTATAAAAAGACAGGATTAATAACTTTTAGTGGGCCGGATTTTCTTTCATTTGGTTTAGACTATGCAGAAGAACAATATAAAGTATTTATAGATGCTTTTATTAACCAAAAATTAGATAGGTTTAATAATGGTACAAAACAATTAATTAAAAATGGTACTGTTGAAGGTAAAATAATTGGTACAAATTTGGCTTGTATGATGTATTTGCTTGGCACAGAATTTTTACCAAATATGGAAAGTAATATATTATTTATAGAAAGTTATAGAACATCTATAAATGAATGCCAAAGAAGATTTGCCCATTTAAAACAATATGGTATATTTGATAAAATAAAAGGAATAGTGATTGGTTATAATTATGATTTACAGAAAGATGAAAGTAAATATCCTCAAATGGAAGATATAATACTTGAATATACTAAAGAATATAATTTTCCAATAATAAAATGTAATGATTTTGGACATAAGATAGTAAATAGTGTTATTCCTATTGGTGCTGATATTAAAATAGATAATGATAAAGTTGAAATAATAGGAAAAATTTTAAATTGAGAAAATTGATATATACATAATAAACATTCAACAATTAAAAGTGTTTATTATGTAGTAGTCAGTTATACCCAAACAGATAAAAAGCAACTATTTATTATTAATGAACATATCACGTTGAGTGCGTATGCGTTCTAAAACTTAAATAAAGCCTTATATTCAGGTGAAAATCAACTGTTCAGAGCCTATTAAAAAAAGCATATTTTTGATAAAAAAACACTAATTTTTATCAAAAAAATAGAAAAAATTGAAGGATGTTGTTTGAGGAGAATATGTTTCCTCATACCATATTAGGTGGTATGGATTGTATAATTGAATTTAGTAGTGAGGTAGGAAATTATAATGATAGATAAAGATATAATAGATAAAGCCTTAAATTTTTATAATATAGATTTGCAATATAGGGATAAATGTTATAATTGCATAGAAGAAATAAATAAAAAAGAAAAGTTAAGTTTAGAATTTTCAAATCTATTTAAGAAATTATATATTGAAGAATTTACAAAAATAAAAGATTTATGGCAATGCAAGGGTATTGATGAATTGTTTGGCGATAATGTTAATCCTTTTATAACTAATATAATGGTTCTATTAGGTTATAATTATCATATAGAAAATATGCAACAATATAATTTTGATGCTATTCAAATTAAAATTCATAAAAAAAGAGTTAAGGAATGTTTTGAAAGTGACTTAAAATTAAGAAAAAAAGATGGAATTAGGATATCACAAATGTTATGGGCTATTTATTTTATTAGGGCAAGAATAGTCGAGATAGGTAGTTTACAATTTGAATACGAGTCTGATTCAGTAGTAAAAATTCATATTCCTAAAAATACGGATTTAAATGTATTAAGTGTTAAAGAATCTATAAAAAAAGCAAATATCAAAATGAAACAAATTTATTCAATTAATAATTTTAAATATATATGTAATTCATGGTTACTAAGTAAACAAATATATGAAATTATAGATAAAAACTCTAATATAGCAAAATTTTATAATTTGTTTGATGTTTATGAAGGAGAAGAATGTACTAAAGATATACTAAATTTTGTGTATGGAATAGACGAATGCGAAGATTATTCTTTACTGCCTACCAATACCACTTTACAAAGTAACATTAAAAAGCAATTATTGAATGGTAAAAAATTTTATTTAGGACTAGGTGTATTAAAACTTAAATAAAAAAACAAGAAAAATCTAAAAACTTATTGAAAAAATAAAGTGTGAGGTAATAATTATGACTATAAAAGATATGAAACAAGCAGTAAAATTATTAAGTAAGGAATGGAATTTAGTAAAAAAGAGGCAGGAGCAGATGATGATATTTGTGCTTGGATATATTTATTAGATATTTTACAAGAAAATGAAAAGATAATAACATATAAATCAGGAAATAAACTTGTAGGATTTTGTGGATATTCAAAAGAAAATTCAAATAAACATATGGTATCTAAAAAATTCTATGGTTTTATAAAAAATAAATTATATAAAAGCAATAGTATAAAAAACTTAAAGGCATTTAAAGAATATGAATCTAATTATAATTATATTCCTGCAGAATTAAAGAATCATTTTGATGGAGAGATTTCTATATTAATAGTTGATGAGGATTATAGAGGAAAGAAAATAGGTAAAAAATTGTTGTTAGATGTATTTGAGCTTGCTAAAAAAGATAATATGAAGAATCTTCAAATAGTAACAGATGAATCATGCAATTATAAATTTTATGAAAAATTAGGATGCCAAAAAGTGTATGAAACAATAATAAAAAACAGAGAAATAGGACAACTTGGAAATGGATGTACTGAAAAAGCATTTATATATGAGAAAAAGCTGTAGTATGATAGGAGTAATAATGATTGATATAAATAAAATAGATAAAACGCATAGAGAATTATAATAGTAAGAGTAAAAAATTGATATATACATAATAAACAATTAACCATTAAGAATGTTTATTATGTAGTAGTCAGTTATACCAAAACATATAAAAAGCAACTATTCATAATTAATGAACATGACATATTGAATGTGTTTCAGTATTACATCGAAAAAATTTTGATAAGTAAGTTTTTTACTAAAACTAAAAAAGTGATATTCTGGTGAAAAATTGTATAAAAAATTCAAAAATATGTTTTCACATACCATCTAATATGATGTGTGCACGACGCTGATATAAGTGGTATATGGAAACATATACTACTTAAGATATTTTAAAGGAGATGATAAAATATGAATGAAAGCAATATATTGTTATATGAAACTGATGAAGGTAAAACTAATGTAGATGTAATATTAAAAGATGAAACAATATGGTTAACTCAAAAGAGTATGAGTGAACTTTTTGATGTTAATGTTTCCGCAATTAATAAGCATTTAAATAATATATATGAAGAGAAAGAACTTGATAAAAATTCAACTATTTCCAAAATGGAAATAGTCGAAAAGAAGGAAATAGGAATGTTAATAGAGAATTAGAATTTTATAATTTGGATGCTGTTATTGCAGTTGGATATAAAGTTAATTCTAAGAAAATAAAAAATTGTAATTTGCGGAGGAAAGTCAGTGCGAAAAAAATTAATTAAAAATAATGTAGTATTTAGTAATAAAAAACATTTTGAAAAGTTATTGAAAGCAACAAATAGTAAGTTGTAAGGAGATTAGAAAAATGAAAATAAGTTTTTTTGCGATATTTACATTGGTAAGCTTAATATTGCTAATTTTATCATTAATATTTAAAAACAAGGATAAAAAGATGGTTGAACAATGTACTTCAACAACAAAAGGGAAAGTTATAAGGTACACATTATGGAATAATAATGGAGTACAATTTCCTATAATAGAGTATATTGTTAACGATACTAAATATAATCAAAGACTTAAGTATGGTTGGATTGTAAATAAGTCATCATCTTTTAATAGAATAAAATCTCAAGTAGAAAATGATGTTAAAGAAGGAAATTTAGTAATTAATAGTAATACCCATATTTCTACCAATGCATTAAAAGAATATTTCCCTGTTGGAACAGAATTAGATGTTTTCTATAACCCACAGAATCCAAACAAGAGTTATGTAATGAGATTTGTAAAAAATCCAGCAGTAAAAGTTTTATTTTTAATAGGATTATTATTTATTGTTTTAGCACTTATAGGACTTGTCTTTTTACCAAAATAAAAAGCTATTTCGTTTGATGAAATAACTTTTTTAATTATATTTTATCCTATTTTTCTTTTATATTTAGATATTATATTATTTAGTATAATAAATAACATCGAAAAAATTAAAATAACTATACTATTTATAAATATTGGTTTTAAATTAGTTAAATTAATTACTTCCATAGATTTTAATAAATCATTTGAATTAATATACCAGTAACTAGGTAATATATGTGCAATTCTTAGAACAAAATCTGGTAACCATTCTGTAGGAACAAATGCTCCACATAAGAATGCAGAACCAAGTGCGACAACATTAACTATACCATTAACAGCATTTTTATTGGTTATTAAGGTACTTATTAAGAGCGCTAATGTTAATGAACAAAATGTAAATATAAATAAATTTAATATATATATTAAACCTCTTGTAGTAAACATTATATTTCCAGTTAGAATTATTCCAAGAATTACAAATAAAATCCATACTATAATAGAGTATATAAAACTTGATAATAATAGATATCTATTATGTTTCTTATAATTTGTACTACTTATAATAGTCCTTTTATTAACATTTTTTTCTTTAAAACTTGATAATACTAAACAAATAATAAATATTACAACTGCCATAATGCTGTAACTTGCAAAATTAAAATAATATGTTGCTTTAGATGTTTTTGATGTATCAAGTTTGGAAGTTAGTTTAATATTTGATTCAGAGTTTAAATTATTATTTATATAATTTATAAGCTCATCTTCATTATTTATTTTTGTTTTATATAAATTTTGAATTTTTATATATCGAGTTAATATAATTTCGGCTAAACTTGATTGATAGTCACCAGTGAATTTTATATTTATATCAGGTTGTAATCCATTCATTACATCTTTTCCATAATTTTTGGGTATATATATTACATAATTAGTGTCTCTATAAAATAAGGCATCATTTATTGATTCTTCATTTGTTTTAATATTGATAATTTTACTGTTTTCTTTGATATAGTTTATTAAATTAGAAGTGATTTTATTATAATCATCATTATTTACTATTACAACATTTGGTTTACTATTAACAAAATCTATTTGATTTTCATTTGTCGACATATTTAATCCACCAAAAACAATTAATAATGTTGTATATAAAGATATAACCCCTATATATTTTCTTACTACACTCCAAAATGTTTTAAATGTTGTCATACTTTTGCCTCCTTAAACCATTATAAGAAATTATAAACATTATAATTGAGAACAAAAGTAAACTAATTATATTAAAGAAAAACCTATCTAAAGTATCATAATAATATAATGAATAAAAACCATCTGTTATCATACTAGCAGGATTAATTTTATTTATAATTGGTATATTTTTATCTACTATATATTTCATAGTTATTCCCATCATACCTGATAGAAAACATCCAAGCATTGTAATAGCAATTAGTATTCCTGTTTTTGTATTTTCATTAGATTTTATTGTAGTTGCAACCATTACTCCAAGAGATAAACCTGCAAGTGAGCCACATATTGCAAGTAGGACTATTAATAATAAGTTGTTTCCATAATCTACTTTTAGTACAAATATAGTAAATATAAATAATAATGTAATACCTAACAATTGTATTATGTAACTAGCAAGTAAACTTCCGAGTAGCATTTTACCTTTATGAATGGGTGAAATAGAAGTCCTTTTTCCAATACTATTCATATTAGCTAGTTTATAATTTGTAATAAACATTGATATAATTCCACCGTATAAACATGTCATTGCAATTAATGTGTAATATTCTATCATTGTATAACTTAAATTTTTATTTGAAATGTTATTTAATTTAACTGTGTTCGAACTAAACAAATTATTAATATTTTTATATATTTTTTGATAATCAATATTATAGTTTCCTTCTTTAATTTGATTATCTATTTCTATTTTTGATAGGTCTTTACTAATTTCTTTATTACTGTTTATTTCATCAACAACATATTTTAAAATAGTTTCATTAACACCATTTGAGGAAACAGTTATATTTACATTATCGTTAGGTATTATATATCCAGTTATTTTTTTATTTTCAAGTAATTTTTTTGCGTCTTCTAAATTTGTATAATTTATATTAAACATTTGAGTTTCATCATTAAATTTTTTAAAAGTTTCTTTAAATACATTATTGCTAGATTCACTATCTATAATAGCAATATTTATTATATCTAATTTTTCATTTTTTTCTATATCAGAAAAGGCCATATTGAAGAAAATTCCTAATAGTATTGGAAAGGCAAATGTCCAAAATATAAGCATTTTATTTTTTAATAATACTTTTAATGAATATATAAAATTATGTGTAAACATTAATCTCTTAATTCCTTACCTGTTAAATTTAAAAACACATCATTAAGTGTTGGTCTTTCTGAAAAAATTTTGTTATATGTAATTTTATGAGATTTTAAACAATCGATTAATTTTTCTAAGTTGTTTTTGCCTTTTTTATATTTAATTATTAGGATATTTGAATTTATTTCAATATCATCAACATATTTAAATTTTTTAATATCTTCTATAAATTCATTGTTTATTTCATTTAATTCAACAGTAATTTTTTCATCTATATCAGCAAGTTCTTTTAGTTCATCAGAAGTTCCAGTTGCAAGTATTTTACCTTTATCTAATATAATAATTCTATCACAAAGTATTTCAACTTCTTCCATATAATGTGTTGTATAAACTATAGTCGCACCTTTTTTTCTTAGTTTTTCAATTCCTTCTAAAATATTATTTCTACTTTGTGGATCAACTGCTACGGTTGGCTCATCTAAAAATATAATTTTGGGTTTGTGAGCAATTCCACAAGCAATATTAAGTCTTCTAAGTAGTCCCCCTGATAATTGTTTTGGATAATATTTTTTATAATTTTCTAATCCTACTAATTTAATTGCATCTTCTATATATTTTTTTCTTATTTTTTTATTTTCTATATATAAACCGCAAAAATAATCTATGTTATCATAAACATTTAATTCTTCAAAAACAGCTACTTCTTGAAATACGACACCTATTTGCTTTTTTAATTCATATTCATCTGGTTTCATTTCCTTACCAAGAATTTTTATACTTCCATTTTGATAATTTAATAATGATAATATGCAATTTATAGTTGTGGTTTTGCCACTTCCATTTGGACCTAACAATCCAAGTATTTCACCTTTTTTTACTTCAAAGGATAAATTATCTACAGCTTTTATATTTTTGTATTCTTTTGTTAAGTCTTTAACTTCTATTATATTTTCCACCTTATTCCTCCTTGTACTAAAATAATTATACTATATTGTAGTTTGAAATAGAAATGTATTAATAAATTTCTATTTACATTTTTTTGTATAAAGTTGTTTGTTTTTTTAATAATATATTGTTAGATTAAAAAAAAACATTTATAATTATAATTAGGAGGGATAAAATGAATAATGTTAAAGTAGTTCAGTATGGATGCGGTAAAATGTCAGTTTATACTATGAGATATGTTATAGAAAATGGTGGTTCTATAGTTGGTGCAGTTGATATTAATCCATCTATTATTGGAAAAGATATTTCTGATATTATTGGTGGAAAAGAAATAGGAGTAAATATTACATCTGTTGATGATGCAGAAGAAATGTTAAAAAGAGAAAAGCCAGATGTATGTATTATTACAACAATGAGTTTAATGAAGGATGTAGCAGACGCACTTTTATTGTGTGCAAAACTTGGAATAAATGCTATTACAACTTGTGAAGAAGCATTTTATCCATTTAATTCTTCACCAGTTTTAACAGATAAAATTGATAAACTTGCTAAAGAAAATAATTGTACTATTACAGGTAGTGGTTATCAAGATGCATTCTGGGGAAATTTAATATCAACATTGGCTGGCTCAACTCATAAAATTACTAAAATTAAAGGTAGTTCTTCATATAATGTTGAAGATTATGGTATTGCTTTAGCTAAAGCCCATGGAGCAGGTTTAACTTTAGATGAATTCGATAAACAAGTTGCTTCTGTTGATAATATTAGTGATGAAGAAAGAAAAAAATTAATCAATGCTGGTGAGTTTTTACCTTCGTATATGTGGAATGTAAATGGATGGCTATGTGACAAACTTGGTTTAACTGTTAAAAATCAAACTCAGAAATGTGTTCCTATAACTTGTGGTAAGGATATAGAATCTTCTACATTGAATATGGTTGTTGCCTCAGGTATGGCAACTGGAATGAGTGCTGTTGTAACAACAGAAACTGAAGAAGGAATAGTTTTGGAAACAGAATGTATTGGTAAGGTTTACTCTGATGAAGATTGTGATAAAAATGATTGGACAATTTTTGGAGAGCCAAACACTAATTTAGTTATTACTAGACCTTCTACTGTTGAACTTACATGTGCTGCAATTGTAAATAGAATACCAGATGTTATAAATTCCAAACCAGGATTTATTCCAACTTCTCAAATGGGAGAACTTAAATATTTAAAATAGGTGATTAATATGAAGAATGTTTATGTTATAACCATTTTTAATAATAATTTTGTTATTCAACATGATGGTAATAATATATTACTTTTTGGGACTTCTCATGGAAAAACACTAGATCAAATTGAATCTAGTGTTTGCGATTATATTGAACATGAATTAAGATATTATAATGGAAATGTTAATGAATTAAGGATATTTTTAATTAAATTACAATCTATTATTAATTTATCTGATAAAAATAATATAATGGATAATGTTAGAGAATTCTTTTTGAAAAATACTAATATATTCTTTAGCGATGAAAATGAAGCAACAATACAATCAGATATGAATTCAAACAAGATTTCTGAGTTAGAAAAGTTTAAAGAACAAATTTTAAACAATTATAATATAGATAATTCTAGTGAGCCTGAAACAATTAAAAAAGGTGGTAGACAAAAAGTATTAGGCAACGGAAAAAGTTTAATTGATAATAAAGATGCTTTTGTAAATGCACTTTTACTAGCGTTTATTGTTGAACTTTTTGGTTTAACCATTTTTAACCTTTTCCTATTTAGAATAATATAGTTGTAAATTGATGTTTTTATTGATATAATATATGTGTTTAGGAGGTTTTTATGTTAGATAATGTAGCTAATAAGTTTTTTAAGGGAAATAAAAATGTAGCTTTTATCGTAATTGCTGCAGGTGGAATGGTTTTATTTATATTATTGATTGTATTGATTGCTAGTTTAACAAGTGGTGGAATTAAAAGTTATTCACAATTAGAAGATAAATTAGTTAATGCTGCTGAAAAGTATTATAAAGATAATTCTGATAAATTACCTTTAACAGATGGAACTGTAAGCGTTACAGATTCTACTTTAGTTGAAGGAAATTATATAAAAGAATTAAGTAAATTATATTCTAAGGATAAATGTACAGCAACTGTTGAAGTTGTAAAAAATGGTGATGATTATTTATATAATCCAATTTTGAAATGTGATAATTATAATACAAAAACACTTTATAGTGAATTAACACAAAATGTAGTTACATCTGATTCTGGTTTATACTCTGTTGGTAATGAATATATTTTTAAAGGTGAGTATATAAACAATTATGTTAAATTTGATGGCAAAACTTGGAGAATTGTAAAAATAGATGATAATGGTATTAAAATGTATTTAATTAATGAAAAATTAGAAAAATCTGTATGGGATGATAGATATAACCTAGAAAAAGAATTTCAATATGGAAAGAACGTATATGACACTAGTAGAATAAGTGTATATTTAAAAGAAAAGTATGACAAAAATAATGTTGTATCTGCGAAATTAAAAAAATATTTAGTTGATGCAACTTGGTGTGTTGATTCAATAAGAGAAGGTACTTTAATTTCAAACATTAATTTATGTGGAAAAACTATGAAAAGTCATATTGGACTTTTGAATGTTGATGATTATGCAAAGGCTAGTTTAGAGTCAACATGCAAACATTTTGACGACCCACAATGTGTTAATTATAATTATATGAACGAGTTAGGTGGAACTAACTGGACACTAAATGCTTATTCCGAAAATACATATGATGTATATGCAATAGATGAAAAAGGTATTTATTATTATAAGGCTTCAAAAGAAAATGAAATTAGACCAGTCATCTATTTAAATTCACATTTAACTGTTTCGTCTGGTGATGGTAGTGAAAATGAGCCATACGTTATAAAATAATGTAAATATTATGTATTCAATGTATTAAATATTGACAAAAAAAGGCAAATAAAGTATTATATTTTTAGTAAGGGAGGAAATGAAAATGAATTTAGTTCAAATTTTAGGTATGGAGTGGTGTCAAACTGATGAAATAGCTTCTATTCAAGGTATCATATCTACTATTATTTTAGCTATCCAAATAGCAATTCCAGTTTTATTGATCATTTTCGGTATGCTTGATTTAGGAAAAGCAGTCGTAGCTAGTAAAGAAGATGAAATTAAAAAAGGTCAACAAATATTTATTAAGAGATTAATTTCTGCAGCTTTAGTATTCTTTGTAATATTCATAGTTAAAGTATTAATAAATTTAGTTGCATCAGGAAGTAGTAATGAAATTTGGTCTTGTGCTAATAGATTTATATCTGGTGCAGTAAATAGCGGAACAAAGCAATAAAATTAAACATTAAAACTTCATTTCTGAAGTTTTTTTGTTTTTAGAAAAAATATTGTTTAAAAAAAGATATACTTATGTTATAATGATGTAAGATAGATTAATTTTCAAAAAATATGAAATAGAGGGATGCAAATGGATTGGTTTTTAGGAGTAATTAGAGGACTTTTCGCTGCAATAGATAAAGTAGTGGTTTGGTTAATTGAAAATTTATATAACTTAATATTTCAGATATCAAGTGTACAAATTTTTGATAATGCTTCATTAGCTGCATTTGCAAATAGAATTACTGTAATTTTAAGTATTTTTATGATATTTAAATTATCACTTTCTTTTTTGAATTATATAGTTAATCCTGATGCAATGACTGATAAAAGCAAGGGATTTTCAAAGTTAATTCAAAATATTGCAGTTGCTTTAGTTTTACTTGTTTCATACCAATTTTTATTTGATAAGGCAATGGAATTACAACAAAAGATTGTAGATAATAATACTGTCCCAAAATTGATACTTGGTTCATCCGGAAAAAATGTGAAAAATTCTGGTGTAGTATCTTTTCCACTTTTTTCTGCTTTTATAGTTCCAAACTCAGATCTTTTAGCGCAACAACAAGGTTGTAGGACATATTTTATTAATGATGGTACTGTTCCTCATGAAAGATGTAATATTCGTGATTATTCTTCAGATGCTGCTACTATGCCAAATATTGGAAATGAACCCAACAATCAACTAGACTATACCGTAGAAAATCAAAATACTTATTATCTTTTTGATTATTTATTAAGGTTAAAAAATAATGGACAATTTGCTTTTGACTATAAGTTTATAATATCTACTATATGTGGTGCATTTGCCGCACTTGTATTACTTAGTTTTTGTATGGATGTTGCAGTAAGAATTATAAAATTATATTTCCTAAGATTAATCGCACCAATTCCTATTATTTCATACATTGATCCTATTAAGGGAGAAGGAATATTTAAAAAATGGTTGTCTAATGTTAGTAAGACATATGCTGATTTGTTTGTAAGATTAATTGCAATTTTCTTTGCGATATTTATAATACAACAAGTTTCAGCAAATATGGGTAATTTGAAAGACTTTAATGGTAATCCAATTGACAATCCTTTTGTAATAATATTTATAATAATAGGTGCGTTAATGTTTGCAAAACAATTTCCAAAACTTATTCAAGATATAACTGGAATAAGCTTAGATGGAAAAATGCAACTTAATCCATTTAAGAAAGTTAGTGAACAAGCTTTAGGTGGAAAGGCAATAATGGCAGGAACTGCTGGTGCTGTTGGAGCCCTTGGAGTAGCAGGTGGTAATTTGGTACATAGAGCTGTTAACGCAAAGAAAAATTTTAATGCTAATGGTGGTGGCTTAAAAGGAGGACTTAAAACTGCGGGTGGTTTTCTTACATCAACTTTAGCAGGTGCAACAAGCGGTTTTGTACATTCAAGCCGTCAAGCATATAGTTCTGGAAAAATGACACAAGGTGTAAAAAAAGGGATTGAACAAGCCAATACTCATAGAACAGAAAGAGAAATAGGAAAAGAAAATGGTGCAACAGCTTTTGGTATTTTAAAGGCGAAAGCACAAGATGCTGTTGGATTACCTACTGATTATCAAAAATCTAGAATGCAAATTGAAAATTTACAAAATGTTAAAAAAACAGTAGATTCAATTGATGAAGCTGCTAAAAAAGAAATGTTAATCAAACCAAATTCGTATTTGAGTAGAGAATGGAATGATGATAACAAGAAGAAAGAATTTAAAGAAGCTTCAGATGCATACATTAAGGCACATAACCAATATGAAGCATTAAAAAATGTAGATATAAATAATATAAAACAAGATGCTGTTGATAGATATAGGGGTAGTAAAAGAAAGTTGGATGAATTCAATAAAAATAATGGATTATCGATAACAACAGAAACTACTGATGCTGAAATAAAAAATCAATTTAAATCAGATGATGATATAAGACGTGAGTGTATGACTACCTCATCTATTCTTGGACCTGACGGAAAACCAATAACTAAGGTAGATTCTGAGGCGATGGAAAAAGCAAAGAAAGAAAGAGACCAACAAATTGAAGAAGCTAAAAAAGTAAGGGATGATTATATAGCAGTAAGCAAGGGAAAGGACAAAGATGGTAACATAGTTGATTATGATGAAAACCAATATGCGTCAATTGCTGAAGATGACCATTATAAAAAATTAAATGAAGCTAAAGATGCAGAATTTAATACTGGTCAACACGCAGCAGACGTATATGTAAAAATGCTTGAAGATGAAAATGAAACTAAAATTACTAATGGTGCTATATCAAGTCAATTAAGAGTTGTTGAGCAAACTACTGATAAGAGCAGTGCGTTTGAAGAAAAAGCAGTTTATAGAGGTAGTGATTTTGCTGCTATTAGAAAACAAGCTAAAAAAGATGCTGAAAAAGCATACGAGATTGAAAGTAGTGATGATTATGATAAAGCCGAAGCTTCACATACTGCTGCAAACCTTGGGGAAAAATCATACAACAACATGTATAACATAAATGCTACAAAACAAAAGAAGAATTAAAAGGGGAAAAGATAAATGAATAATAATTTTTTAATACCAGCTAATTCAAAAAAATCAATGTTAATATTTGGTTTATTTAATAAATTTGATTTAATATTATTTTCTTGTGGAATATCAGCTACGCTACTACTGTTATTAATATTACCTGTTGAAAATATGGTAGCAGCAATAATAACACTAATTCCTGGATTAGTGTGTAGCTTTCTGGTATTCCCAATACCAAATTATCACAATGTTCTTACAATGATTAAATCATTAATAGAATTTTATACAACAAGACAAAAATTCGTTTGGAAAGGTTGGTGTGTAAACGATGGCGAAAACAATAAAAAGTAAATATACTGCAGATGATATTCCTGTTAGAGATATTGTAAATGGTGAAATTATTCTTAATAATAAAGAAAGAGTTACAGGTGTAAAAATAGAACCAAGAAATATCTTTATAATGGAACAAGAAATGCAAGATATGGTAATTAATAATTTAAAAGATGTTTATAATATGATAGATTATGAATTCTGGATTGTAGTTGCAGATAGACCAGTTGATATAAACTTGTATTTATCTCAATTACAACTTCTATATAATTCAACTTCAGATGTTAAAAAAAGACAATTAATTATTAGTGATATAAATAAAGCTAATATGTTTGTTACTAACAACGTTGTTGATACAGAATATTATTTATTATTTAAACATAAAGATACTGAAATAATACAAAAAAGAATTAAAAATTTGATTTCTTATTTTGCTAATGCAGGATTAATGTCTAAACAAACAAGTAATGATGATTTAAGAATTATACTTGATAATTTCTTAAATGGAGGACAAACAACTACACTAGGGACGGTGATGAGTTAATGGATATACGTCAACAAATAGCGCCAAAAGGCTTAGAATATAGAGCGTCCGATTTTATAATTAGTGATAAATATTCTACTATACTTACAGTAATATCATATCCAAAATTTATAGATCCTGGATTTTTATCTCAATTAACGAGTTTATCTGGAATAAAAATTGTTATAAAACATATTCCACTTCCATTTAGTGTAATAAGTAAAATGATAAATAAGGAAATCGCAGATTTAAAAGTAAGATATCAACAAGAAAATGATAAAACGTTACAAGAAAGAATAAGACTTGATTATGAATCTTTGGAACAATTTATTACAATGCTTGCTTCTACACAATCAAAAATATATGATTTTCAAATGCACATAATGGTTACTGCTGATTCACAAGATGATTTAGTGGCTAAAAAATTACAAGTAAAAAATTATTTAGAAGCTATGGAAATGAGAGCTATTCCTTTAAGATTTGAACAAGAAAAGGTATTAAAATCTATAATCCCTATTTATCCAAAGCAAGAAATTGAAGATAGAATAGGAACTCCTATTCCTTCTCCAACAATTGCTGCAATGTATCCATTTATATTTGATAGTATAAAAGACCCAGGATTATCTACTTTACTTGGTGTGGATTTTTCTGGAGGAGTAATATTATTTAATCAATTCTTATATAAGATAAAAAAAGAAAATAATAGAAACAATGCAAATTTAATTATACTTGGTACATCTGGTAGTGGTAAAAGTACAGCTGCTAAATTAATGATAAGATCTCACTTACGTAATGGTTCTAAGTTAGTAATGATAGATCCAGAAGGCGAACTTGAAGAAATGACTAAAAAATATGATGGTGATTTCATTGATTTAGGAAAAGGTGGAGAATATGGAATGATCAATCCACTTGAAGTTGTAGTTGATGCAGATGAAGAAGAAATGGCTCAAGGACTAGGATATACTGTTTTAACTAGAACTATACAAACAGTAAAGGCATTTTTAAAATATTATGATCCTAGTATTACTGAAGATGTTGTAAATATGTTTAGTGAAATATTACAAGAAACATATAAAAGATTTGGTATCGATTTTAATTCTGATTTTACTAGATTTAAAAGCAATGATTTCCCGACTTTCTCAGATGTTTATACAACTATTAAAGGTAAACTTATGTCTATGACAGAAAAGACACAAGAAAGAAATGTAATGGAAATATTGGAGTTAAAAGTAAGACCTATTATTAATGAACTTAGATATTATTTTGATGGGCATACAACAATATCTCCAACTACTAATTTTATTGTATTTAATATAAGAGAATTAATGAATGCAGATACTAATATTAGAAATGCTTTATTCTTTAATATTTTAAAATATGCTTGGAGTTTAACTCTTGATAAGAGTGTTGATACAATTCTTACAGTAGATGAAGCACATGTATTGTTAGGTTCAAATAACTCATTAGGAGCCGAATTCTTAGCTCAAATACAAAGAAGAGCTAGAAAGTATAATACTGGAACAATAATAATTACACAACAACCAAGTGATTTTACTGATCCAGCAGTTATAACACAAGGTAAAGCTATATTTGATAATGCTTCTTATTATTTAGTAATGGGACTTAAAAAACAAGCAGTTGAAGATTTATCAAAATTAATAGATTTAAATGAAAATGAAAAAGATAGTATAAAAAGATATTCTCAAGGTGAAGCTTTATTCGTATGTGGTAATAGAAGAATGCGAATTAACATAATTGTAACCGATGAAGAATTAGATTCGTTTGGTGAAGGCGGAGGATTATAATATAAGTAAAGTAGGTGATTCTAATGGATCAAAAAAACATTGAGGATAATGATTCTATAGTAGAATTACCTCAAGAAGTAAATGAAATAGATAGTACACAAAGTGTACCAGAAGAAATAGAACAAATTGATGATTTTCCAGAATTAGAAACAGCAAATGAACCTTCATCTGTTTCTAATTTTGCAAATCGTGGTATAAACAAACTAGATGAAAAATTATCAAATAGTAAAAATAATAAAAATCCAGTTAATAAAATAAATAATGCTAATAACAAAAATTCTAATAATAAAATGCCTGGGTTAAATAAAAATAATTTAAAAAATAATTTTGGAAAAAACAAATTTGGAAATAATAAATTAGCAAGCGCTTTAAATAAGCGAAGAGGCTTAAATAAAATACCCAAATTAAATTCTAATAGAAGTCAGTCTTTAGACTCTAATTCAGTACCAGGTAAGAGTAATCGTTTCAAAAATTTATTTGGTGGCAGGAAAAATAAAAATGTAAACAAACCATCTTTTCAAAAACTTATAATCAAGTTTATAAAGAAAAATCCTGGTTTATTTTTATCAATTGCTGTAGGATTTTTTTCATTCTTGATGCACTTTTTATTAATTCTTGTCTTAATTTTTGCAGTAATGTATGTTATAGAATTACTTTCAAATGTTACTGAAGTAATTAATAATGTTGGTCAAATCATTTGGAATGGGATAATTTATCAAAAATGGGAAACAGATCAATCTATGTATTTACACAATATTGAGGTATACGTAGATCTTTATTTAAAAGATGAAAATAAATATGATAAAAGTACAGTAGATGCTGAAAAAATAAGATATTATGTAAATACAACAACGTTTTATTCTAATGTAGTTGATCCAGATTTGATTGGCATAGAATCGTCTGGTGAGAATAGTACTGAAAGTGATAATGATGATATTGGAACATTTATTGGAGATTCTGCTACTTTAGATAATAAATATAGCTCTGTTAAATTAGATCCTAAAGAATTGATACCCAAAATGTTTGATTGTGCAAAATATGAAAATGGAATACGAAAGGAATCTGTTGTTTGCCCAGTTGTTTTTACTACTCATAATATTCCTACGTTTTCGGGTAATTTGTTGAGTGGTAGTAAATTTTACTTTTCAGAAGAGAAATATGAAAAATATTTAAGAGAAGAATATGTTCCTAAAAAATTTATTAATTGTGATAAATGTAGTTATAAAGATGCATCAAATGATGAAAAGACAAGTATAGCAGATAGGATTACAAATGAAATTATGAGTCAAGCAAAATCCAATTATGTATCACATAATGCTGATGATAAAAGTAATTATACTGCATATAGTATTCAATCATCAGGTATTACTGTAAAAGACAAAGAAGGAAATATAATTGGTAAATATTCTTTGAGTGAATACGTTGAAACAATTGTAGAAAGAGATGCTGCTAAATATAATGATGAAATAAAAAAAGCTTATGCTTTGACGGTTATTTCAAAATTATTAGTTAATGTTTCTAATAATGAAATTGTAGAGGATAATTTTGATTCTAGTATTGTTACAGATAGTACTAAAAAAGCAGTTGCTTCTGTTATTGATTTGAAAATAATGAAAGATGGTAAGGTGTATTATTCTACATTTGATTTTGAGAAAGCTCAAAAAGTTAATCCACAAGAATATGTTGCAATTTTAAAAGCTTTGTTTGGTGATGATATTTCAATTGAGAAATCTATTTCTGATGGTTTGCAATTGGATTCAACTACTGGTTTTTATATGAGGGTTTCTAGTCCATCTCCAGATTCAAATACGAAAAGTTATCAAGATTATTACGGTTCAAATAATACATCATTAATTGGTGAATGTGCTTGGTATGCAACTAATAGAGCACGAGAAATTACAAATGCATTAGGTGTTAGAACTTGGACTACTAATAGAAATGGTGGAACTTTTTGTGAAGATAACGGAGATGCAATATATTATGAAAGATGTTGGCCGAGCAGAGGAGAAAAATGTGCTCCTAAACAAGGTGCAATTGTTTCTTGGAGTCATGGTACGTATGGACATGTTGGAATAATTGAAAAAGTAAATGCCGACAATACTGTATTACTAAGTCATTCGTGGGTTAGAAATGGAAAATATGGTTATAAATATGGTACTACCGAAGCTATGGAAGATGATATTGATGCTGGTAAAATTGATAGACTTGATAATTGTATCGGAAAAGGTGCTGATGGATGTTCAGTTTTTGAAACAATTTCTATTACTCGTTTGGAACACATCTGGGATGGCTATGATATAGTTTGCTATATATATTTAACTGATCCAAAATAAAAGAGGTGTTTAAATGTACATAAAAAAATTGTTTTTAATATTAATAACTTTTCTTTTTACTGGTTGCAATGTAATATATGATGTTCAAATTAAAGATAAAAAAACAGAGGAAAGTTTAACAATTGATTCAATAAATGTTAGCATTTATAATGAAGAGTTGAATAGAAAAAGGTATTCATTATATTCCCAAAGTAATAGTTCAAATCCATATGAACAAACTGATGATAGTTATGCAACTTACGATATTTTTAAAATTAATGATAATAGTTTAAAGTATCTTTATAAATATAATAGTAATTACAGTGATTCAAATATTGCTAATTCTTGTTATGAATATTTTTCGGTTGATACAGATGAAAATAAAGTTTCCATTTTAACTGGAAATTCATTTAAATGTTTTGAACTTATTAATGAACTAGATTCAGTAACTATAAATATAAATAGTAATTATAAAGTAATTCAATCCAATGCTGATAAAATTGTTGGTAAAAAACATACTTGGTATATTACAAGAGAAAATGCTTCTAATAAACCTATAATTTTTGTTTATGATAAAAGTAAAAAAAATATGACAATCATGCAATATCTAATAGATAATGTTCCATTAGTGGTAGTTGTTGGTACAACACTTATGTTTGGTGGTATTACATTTTTGATAATTAATACAAAAAAGAAAAAAGCTAATAAAATTTAATTGAAAGAAAAAATAAAAAATGTTAATATATATATAGCATTTTTTATGTCTGTATGGAGGCTTGTTATGAAATTAAAACTTAGAGTAGAATCAAAAGATTTAAAAATATTTTTCATATTTAGTATAATACTTTTGTATTTTGCAGCAATATTAGTATTAAATTTATCATCATTTGCAAACGATGGTACATTTCATGGATTTAATCCGTTACCTGCTTTTCAACCTAAATATTTATTAGCTACAATATGTGTTTATATAGGTGTTTTAGCTGTCATTTTAACAGGAGTTTCTTCAAAAATTTTTGAAAGAGAAAAAGGTGTGGGTTTAGAATTAGGTAAAAAAGATGAAAAAGGTTATTCACGTTGGTGTAAAGATAAAGAAATGAAAAATTCTAGTAATATTGTTGTTGTTAAACCAATAGATGATAATATTTCAAAAGGTGGTATACCAATTTACAATAATGGTAAAGAAATATGGCTTGATACTGGTGGATATCATAATATGATAATAGGATCAACTGGTAGTGGTAAATCACAAGCAATTTCATTCCCTTTTATTAGAGTTATGGCAAAAGCAGGAGAATCAATGATTGTAACAGACCCTAAAGGTGAGTTATATGAGGGAACTGCAAAAGAACTAGAAAAAAGAGGGTATAACATAATTCTTTTAAATTTTCGTGACCCAGAAAAAGGAAATTGTTGGAATCCATTTTCAATTCCATACAAATTATATCAACAAGGAAATACAGATAAAGCTATAGAATTATTGGAAGACTTAGCAAAAAATATACTTTATGATGAAAATAATAAAGGCCAAGATCCATTCTGGGAAAACACATCTGCAGATTATTTTTCAGGATTAGCATTTGCTTTATTTCAAGATGCAGCAGAAGATGAAGTAAATATTAATAGTATTAATTATATGGCAACAGTTGGAGAAAATAAAATAGGTGGAACAACATATATAAAAGAATATTTTAATAGTAAACCTACCACTTCAACAGAAAGCATAAAAGTTAATGCCACTATAAGTGCCCCAAGTGAAACAAAAGGAAGTATTTTATCTGTATTTAATCAAAAAATTCAATTATTTTCTTCACGTGAAACATTATCAGAAATGCTTGCGCATAATGATTTTGATATGGAGGATATTGGTAGAAAGAAAACAGCAGTCTTTATTGTAATTCAAGATGAAAAGAAAACCTATCATTCACTTGTTACAATTTTCTTAAAACAATGTTATGAAACATTAGTTAGAGTTGCACAAGAAAATCCAGGTGGAAAATTAAAACATAGAACTAATTTTTTACTTGATGAGTTTGCTAACATGCCACCTCTTTCTGATGTTGATGCTATGGTATCTGCAGCACGTTCTAGAAATATTAAACTTTCATTTATAATTCAGAACTTTTCACAATTAAATGATGTTTATGGAAAAGAAAAAGCAGAAACTATTAGAGGAAACTGTGGCAATACAATTTACTTGTTAAGTACAGAACTTGCGGCTTTAGAAGAAATTAGTAAAATGTGTGGAGATGTTAAGTCAAAGAAAGATGATAAAACTGACTCAAGACCACTTGTAACAGTAACAGATTTACAAAACTTTAAAGAAGAAGATGCTTTAATTTTAAGATCAAGAATGCGTCCTTTTAAAACAAAGTTAAAATTTGATCATAAAATTGAATGGGGAATGACAAAAGAACCAGCATTATATCCAACAAGAACTAAACTTCCTGTTAAAATATTTGATTTGAAGGCTTTTGTTCAAGCAAAAAAAGATGAAAAAATAAATGAAATGATGAAAGGTATGGGCGAAAATTCTGACTTCCCACCATTGTTTGGTATGCCTGATATGTCAAAGAAAAGTCCAAAACCATCTTTAAATGTTGACGATTTAGTTAAAAAAATAGATGCTAAAATAGCGGAGCTTGAAGAAGAGGAAAGACTTGAAAAAGAAAAATCTAAAGAAAATAAAATAATAGAAGAAGAAAAAACAGTTGAAAAAAATAAAGATACAATTGTTGAACAAAAAAGTAATTCTAATACTAATATAAAAGAAAACATAACTGATGATCAATTTTTTGATGACTTCTTCAATGATGAATAATAAAATCGCAAATTTTTAGACTAAATGCAGGTTTACAAAAAAATGCTTAGTTTATTAGACTTATTTCCGTTTTTAAAAAAAAGAGGAATTCCAAATGAAAATTCACGGATGAATAATAAAATTAATAGTATATATTTACTGTTAATCTTTTTTTATGGTATAATTAATTGTAGTTAGAGGTGGTTTTATGAAAAAAATTAAGTATTTTATTTTTTCGCTTTTGATAATGTTTATTGGAATTTTTGATGTATATGGTTTTTCTGGTTTTTCTGATACGCAAAAAAATGCATTAAAAAAATTTTTAAAATCCTTTGAATATCCTTCAAGACTTTTAGGAAGTTGTAGATATTCTCACGAGTTTGAAAATGGCGATTTAAACTTTTTGGATTTTTATAGAAGTGGCATTGAACGTTATAATGAACTTTATGATATGTGTTCTAACAAAGAAAAATGTGAAATAATTAAAGAAGAAAAAATATCTATAGATGAAAATAACTTTTTACCTTTGCGCCTTTATTTTGGTTCTTCAAAAAAGTATTATAATAATTTGAATGATTATTTAAACAACTATGCCAAAGGAAATAATTATACAGCAGGTACTGTTACTTCAAATATTTCTCAAAATTATATAGTAGAAAATGAAGTTTGTACTCGAAATGATATATATCTTATAGGAAAAATTGAAAATGGAAAAATTGATATGATTTTTTCGGATAAAAATTTATGTACTAGTGATTCTGGTAGTAAGTGTATTAATGTTAAGTATTCATATTCATCTACAACTTCAATGGCTGAAAGACCAAATTCGGATACATCCATAGATTTATCAGGATGTATAATTGATGAAGGAACACAATCGATTATTGATTGGGTAATGAATTTAGTAAGAATTGGTGGAGTAGTATTATTAGTAGTACTTGGAATGCTTGACTTCGTAAAAGCAGCAGCATCAGGAGAACAAGAAGAAATGAAAAAAAGCAAATCCAAATTTGTTAAAAGATTAATTGCATGTGTTATATTATTCTTTATACCAATAATAGTAGATATATTAGTTGGATTAGTTAATCTTGGAAGTGGAGAAAATTGTAATTCATCTAAATCTTCTGATACAAGTATAAATGATAATTAATTTGTTATAGTTCAGACTAGAAAGTAGGTAAAATGATTCTTTGTCAAATAGTGTTGGTGGAACCAAAAACTAATGATAAATGAATTTAATATAAGAGGTCAAAACGCAAGTTTTGATCTTTTATTAATCTTTAGAACCCTTCCAGCGCGAAGTGCAGGAAGTAAAAACCACACATTGTATGTGTGGGAGTTTATATCGTATAGAAAAAGAGCGACACGTCTGATATAATTTAGGTGTTCAGGCCTCAATTATATCAGAAGGGAGTGACGCTCTATAAGTAATAGTTTAACACATACTAAATGGATGTGCAAATACCATATAGTATTCATACCAAAGTATAGAAGAAAAATGATCTACCATAAGTTGCGAAACGATTTAAGTGAGATTATAGGTAGACTTTGTCAGTATAAAGGTGTAAAAATAATTGAAGAACATCTTATGGCAGATCATGTTCATCTGTTGCTTGCAATACCACCTAAAATGAGTGTTTCTAGTTTTATGGGATATTTGAAAGGTAAAAGTATAATGATGCTATTTGAAAAACATGCAAATTTGAAATATAAATTAGGAAATAGGAATTTTTGGGCAACTGGTTACTATGTTAGTACAGTAGGATTAAATGAAGCAACGATAAAAAAATATATCCAAGATCAAGAAAAAGAAGATCAACTGGAAGATAAAATGACAAAAAAAGAATATAAAAACCCTTTTCTTAAAGGGTAGCTAAGAGCAAGAGCATTGGGGCTTGAATAAAATGAAAGCCAGCCTTTTTAAATGGGCTAGCTCAATAACACGCCCTTATAGGGCTAATGCAAACCACGTATTTTATGCGTGGTTATGATTTATTGGTTAATTCTTTTTTTTATGATATAATCAAAATAGTAAGGGTGAGCATATGAAAAAGATTGTTTATTGCTTAACATTTTTGTTTCTTTTTTTACTTATTGATTGTAAGATTGTTGAGGCTAAAATAGAAATAAAATTACCAGGTGATTATAAGATAACGGTAAATAAAAACGAAAAAAAATATGAAAATTTAAATGATAAATATTTTAGTTGTAAATATTCAGGTACTAGGCAAGGAAAAAAAGGTTATGTAGTATATGTAGTTTTTGAAGATGATTATGTATATATTTCAACCAATTTAAAAAGTAGTGAAAGTACTTCAATATTGAGTTTAGATGATAAACTTATGGAATTTAAAAAAAATGGAAACGGTTATAGCTTAGGAAATGGTAGTTATAGGGTTGATACTGTTTTTGATGACATTATGTGGAATAATAAATATTTATCTGATAGTGAAAATTTTTCTGGTAATGTTGAAATATTGAATGCTAATTTAAAAACTGATTCATTTAAACAAAAAGAAGGTTCAATATGTCCTTATTATTTTAATATTTCACAAAAAAATGGAGTTTATGATTTTAAACTTTCCAATACCCCTGCTACTTCTGGTGTATATTTAGCTTCTGCAGGAGTAACGGATATTGAACAGGAATTAAATGAATGTGTAAAAAATAAAGATTGCCAAATTCCATCATCTAATAATGATGATAAAAAAGACGATAATAATACCAATTCTACAATTGCATGCGCTTATCAATACGAGATGAATGGTGCTAAACAATGTGTGGTATTCACTTTTGAAAAAGGTAAAAATGATTCCAAATATTCATTAACAACAAACGATACTTCTTATGGAATTAAAAAATATAGAAATGATGAAGCTGTTTATAATTCATCGATTCCAGATGATTATTTAGATGGTACGAAATGTTTTAATGAACTTTATTTAATAAATCATAATGAACAGTATTTATGGGTAAATCCAGGAAATTCAGCATTTGATTATTATGAAACCCCTATTACTATGAAAAAAAAGGATGTTGCTACATGTAATGATTCAAACAAAAATGACGATTCAAATAATACCAATAATAAAAATAATGATATGGATTTATCAGGATGCATAATTGATAAAGGAACTCAATCAATTATTGATTGGATAATGAATTTAATAAGAATTGGTGGGGTAATACTACTAGTAGTACTTGGAATGCTTGACTTTGTGAAAGCAGCAGCATCAGGAGAACAAGAAGAAATGAAAAAAAGCAAATCCAAATTTGTTAAAAGATTAATTGCATGTGTTATATTATTCTTTATACCAATAATAGTAGATATATTAGTTGGATTAGTTAATCTTGGAAGTGGAGAAAATTGTAATTCAAATGATTCTAATGATAAAACCGATGATTCTAATAATCGTGTTAGTTATCAATGTTCATGTAAATATTATAGAAGCAATGTAGATGAACCAAATATAAGTGATGTTTCATTAAGTTTTGATGTAACTAATAAGGATAATTTTGATAGTCACACAATTAATTATAATGGGAAAAATGTTACTGTTAAAATAAATTCTCCACAAAAGAATGCTACATCATCTACAGATATGTTGTGTCCAAAAAAATGCTCTTTTGATGAAAGTAAGAAAGTACTAACTTGTTCATCAACAGATAATGATGAAACTTTTCAAAATAATAATCCACATTTTTATCAAGCTGCTGATGAAAATGGTAAATTATTAGAAAATTGTAAAATACTTTCTAATTAAGCTTATAAAAAGTTTTGATTGTAAAATAGTGAAAAAATAATAATTATTCTCATAAAATAAAATCACTCATAATATATATTAGGGTGATTTTTATATGCTTTCAATTATTTCATTAAAAGAATTTGAATTAAAAAAAAATAGTTTTATTATAATTGATATAAGAAGTTCAGAAAAATATAATAATAACCATATACAAAACTCAATAAATATTCCTGTTGGAAAACTTATTGTTACTCCACAAAATTATTTAGATAAAAATAAAACATATTGTTTGTATTGTACAAAAGGTATTAGTAGTTTAAATATTGGAAAAATACTTTCAACACAAGGTTATAAAATACTAAGCTTAGATGGTGGATATGAAAATTGGATATTAAATCATTAAAAAACATTGACGAACAAATGTATGAATGCTAAAATTATTATAGGATGGTGAGGCTAATGTTGTATGTCATAATAGGATTAAATGTATTAATAATAATTTTAGTTGTTATCTCTATAACAAAAAATATTAATGAGTCAAATATAACAGAAAGATTAGGAAAACTTGAAACAAATATGGTTAAAGAAGTAGGGAGTTTTCAAAATGAAATTAATTTAACACTCAATAAACATTTTAATGAGCAAAATGACAAAATAGAACAAAAACTTCGTATGATAAATGATAAAGTAAATGAAAGAATAGATCAAAATTTTGAAAAAACGAATAAAACATTTACAAATGTTTTAGAACGTCTATCAAAAATAGATGAAGCTCAAAAGAAAATTGATACACTAGGTGAAGATATAGTATCACTACAAGAAGTACTAACTGATAAGAAAACACGCGGTATATATGGAGAAGTAAACTTAAAACATATACTTACGAATGTGTTTGGTGAAAATAATGATAAAATATATAAATTACAATATACATTTGAAAATGGTAGTATAGCTGATAGTGTATTATTCGCACCAGAACCTCTTGGTGTTATTGCAATAGACTCAAAATTCCCTTTAGAAAATTATCAAAATATGGTTAACAAAGAAAATTCTAAAGAAAGCAGAAATATGTATGAAAAACTATTTAAGCAAGATATGAAAAAACATATAGATGCTATTAGTAGTAAATACATAATACCAGGGGTTACTTCGGATCAAGCAATCTTATTTTTACCTGCAGAAGCCATATTTGCTGAGGTTAATGCATATCATCAAGATATAATAGACTATGCTTATAAAAAAAGAGTATGGATTACATCTCCAACTACACTTATAAGTACACTTACAACGATACAAATAATAATAAAAAATATAGAAAGAGATAAATATACAAAAGTTATTCACAGCGAATTGAAATTATTGAATGAAGAATTCATAAGATATAAGGATAGATGGGATAAACTATATAGAAGTATTGAAACAGTTTCAAAAGATGTAAAGGATATACATGTTACAACTGATAAAATTACAAAAAGATTTAACTCAATTAATCAAGTAGAAATGGATAAGATAGAATATGAAGATAATAAATAATTTATTAGTTTTATTAATATGGATATTGAATATATTTTCAATTGTATTTAATATAAGTTTTAATTATGAAGTAAACATATTAATTTGTATTTCACTTTCAATAATAGTTGTTTTACCACGATTATTAAAAAAATACATTAAACTATCAGAAATTTCGGAGTTTATATTTTTAATATTTATAATACTTGCTGGTGAGTTTGGAAGTGTATTAAAACTATATGAAATAGTATATTGGTATGATTCATTTACACACTTTTTATCAGGAACATTAACTGCTTACTTAGGATTCTTAATATTAAAAAAAGAAAAATTATTAACTAAAAAAAATTCATTTAACATATTATTTATAATTTCATTTGTACTTGCTATTGCAGCTTTCTGGGAAATATTTGAATTTACTGCTGATAATATATTTGGTAATGATGCTCAAAGAGTTTTAGAAACAGGTGTTACAGATACAATGAAAGATATAATATGTGCATTGTTTGGTGGTATATTATTTATTGTTGCATATTTGTATAAAAGACCAATAATAAGTAAAAAATAAATGTATATTAATGTAAATATAGTATTAAAATACTATATTTTTTAATTTAATTAAATTATAATTATAATAGAGGTGGCTTTATATGGAAGAACAAATACTTGAAATATTAAAAAATGAAAATAAGGCTTTATCAGTACATGAACTTGAAGATAAACTAGGTTTTACAACAGTTGATGAATTAAAAGAATTACTTAAAACATTAAATAATCTAGAAGACAACTTAAAAATATATAGGACAAAAAAAGATAACTATATGTTGTTTACTAATAGTCATTTAAAAATAGGTAGAATGATTATTAACAAAAAAGGTTTTGGATTTGTTGATATAGAAGGTGATGAGGATGTATTTATCGCACCATCAAATCTAAATGGTGCAATACATAATGATAAAGTAATTGTTGAAATAACTAGTAAAAATGGTATGCAACTAGAAGGTAGAATTCTTAAAATCGTTGATAGAAAATTTAAAGAAATGGTTGGCGAATTTTATTATTCAAAAGGAAAAGGCTATGTAGATTTAGATGATGAAAAAGTAAAATTAAAAATCGAAATAGATAAAAATAAAACATTAGGCGCTATGAACGGTCATAAAGTATTAGTTAAAATAACAAATAGAGTAAGGGATTATGAATATAAGGGTGAAGTTATAAAAATACTAGGACATAAAAATGATCCAGGTGTTGATATTTTATCAATAGTAGCTAAGTATGGAATAAATGATACATTTCCAGATAAAGTAATGGAACAAACAAGTAAAATTCCTTTAACAATTGAGGGTGAAGATTTTGGAAATAGAAGGGATTTAAGAGACCAAGTAATTTTTACAATAGATGGTGATGATACAAAAGATATAGATGATGCTATAAGTTTAAAAGTTTTAGATAATGGTAATTATGAGTTGGGTGTTCATATAGCTGATGTAAGTTATTATGTTAAAGAAGATACACCACTTGATTTAGAAGCATATGATAGAGGAACAAGTGTTTATTTAGCAGATAGAGTAATTCCAATGCTTCCTCATAAACTTTCTAACGGAATTTGTTCATTAAATGAAAATGAAGATAGATTTGCTATGTCATGTGTAATGGAAATAGACAATAAAGGTAAAGTTGTTTCATATGATATATTTGAAAGTATTATTCGATCTAGAAAAAAAATGACATATAAAAATGTAAATAAAATCTTGGAGGAGAATATAATACCAGAGGGATATGAACCATTTGCCGATACATTAATAAAAATGTTAGATTTAGCTCATATATTAAGAAAAATGAAAGAAAATCGTGGTTATATTGATTTTGGTATAGATGAAGCTAAAATAATTGTTGATGAAAAAGGAAAAGCAATTGATATAGTAAAAAGATATAGAGGAGAAGGCGAAAACTTAATAGAGGATTTCATGATTGCTGCAAATGAAACAGTAGCTACCCATATATATTATATGAATTTACCATTTGTATATCGTATACATGGTAAACCAAATGAAGAAAAAATAGATAGATTTATTAAATTTATAAGTGTGTTAGGATATAAGATAAATGGGAAAATAAAAGATGTTCAGCCTACTACTATCAAGTATATCCTTGAACAATTAAAAGATAAAGAAGAATACCATATTTTGTCATCAATGATGCTTAGAAGTATGCAAAAAGCTGTATATGATAAAAATAATATAGGACACTTTGGTTTAGGAAGTAAATGTTATACACATTTTACCTCTCCAATAAGAAGATATCCAGATTTGACTGTTCATAGATTGTTAAGAAAATATTTGTTTAAAAATCAAATAAATAATGAAGTTATAGAATATTGGGACAATAAACTTACATATTTAACTGAACATTCATCAGAAAAAGAAAGGGATTCAGTGGATTGTGAACGTGAAGTTGATGATATGAAAAAAGCTGAATATATGATGAATCATATAGGTGAAGAATATGAAGGAATAATAAGTAGTGTAACAAGTTTTGGAATGTTTGTTGAATTACCAAATTTAATAGAAGGTTTGGTAAAAATAGATAGTTTAAATGATGATAAATATATTTATGATGAAACAACATTTTCAATTAGAGGAGATAAGAATAAAAGGGGTTATCGCCTAGGGGATAAAGTAAGAATAAAAGTAGTAGGTGCAAATAAAGAGGCTAAAACAATCGATTTTGAACTAGTAAAACAAGGTGAAGTTGATGGAGATAAATAACAGAAAAGCTAAGTATGATTATGAAATTCTTAGTACAATAGAATGTGGTATTGTTTTAACAGGTACTGAAATTAAATCAATTAGAAACGGGAATGCTAATTTAAAGGATAGTTATGCAGTTATAAAAGGAAATGAAGTTTTTATTTTAGGAATGCATATTAGTGAGTATAAAGAAGGTAATATATTTAATCATGATGAAAAAAGAACTAGAAAATTATTATTACATAAAAAAGAAATATTGAAATTGTTTAATAAAGTTGAGTTAGATGGAAATACTTTAGTACCAATTAAATTATATTTTAAAGGAAATAAAGCAAAAATTCTTTTAGGTCTTGCTAAAGGTAAAAAAACATATGATAAAAGGGAAACTATTAAACAAAGAGATATTAATAGAGAAGTACAAAAACAATTAAAAAATTACTAATTGACTTATATAAATTAAAGTGTTAAAATCATATAAATGTTATTTAACATTTTAATTTTGTATGGGGCTGCTTGGTTTCGACAGATATACTTTGATATAAGTAGCAAGTCGCTTTGTACACGTTACGTACAAAACAGAAAATAACTGGAAAAAATTTAAAAGACCGTATTGCTTCAATGTTTACTAAAAACGTTGTTGCCTTTGCCTAATTTAGAATAAGGAATACGACTTTCTTTAATTTCTCTCCCATGGAAATTATTGAAGGTTCGATTTAATGGGATATATTGTTATGATGCTTATAAGTAACAATGAATATTTTAAGCTTACTAATAATAGTGTTGTTAGTTGCTTATATTATTAGGAAATTTATTAACTAAATAAGCTTGTAGAAACTTATATTTGGGAATATTTGGACAGGAGTTCGATTCTCCTCAGCTCCACCAGATTGATTGATACTCGAACTTTTATATTTGAGAGTAATAAATTACTAACAGAAATGTTAGTTTTTTTGTTATTTCAAAATAGAAAGTGAGAGTGATTATATATGACAATAGAAACTAAAGAACTTATAATAAGTGAAGAATTAAAAAGAAAGGTTGAAATGATTTGTAGGTTTGCTTATGTTGACTACACTATCACAAGCGGAAATGTTAAAAGCATAAAAAATACAAATATTGCTATGGTTAAACCTCATATAGTAAAAATTAAAGGTATTGATTATTTAATATTTGATGATAGTGATGATATTTTTATAAATGGTTATAAAGAAAAAATTAAGTTTAAAGATTTTGAAGAATATATCAAAACCAACTAAAAAAATCTTGACAAATCAAGAATAAATATTTATATTATAGAACTAATAAAAGCAAGCAGTATCGCTTTTTAAGTGGAAAGAGAGGTACTTCTATGATTAAAAGCACATATAACATATTTAAAATTTATACTCAAATTTAAAGAGGAGTCAAAGGTATTAGCTATCTAGTATTTTTGACCCTCTTTTTTTAGAATTAGACTACACTTTTTGCTTTCAAAGTGCCAAACAAGTGAGAAGATAAATAATTCGGAGTTGCAAAAATTAATTTAAAATGCCAAACATATGAAAGGAAGTATTAAAAAATATGAATGAAGAAAAGAAAATTGCAGGTATTTATAAAAGAGTTTCTACACTCGACCAAAAAAGAGAGGGCTTTAGTTTACCAGAACAAGAGGAAAAATTAAGAGAATTTTGTAAGTTTAAAGGTTATGAAATTTACAAAGTCTATGAAGATGCAGGAATAAGTGCTAAAAATGATAAAAGACCAGCATATCAAGAAATGATACAAGATATTAAAAATAAGAAAATAAATGTTATAGTTGCTTTTAAATTAGATAGATTAACTCGTTCAGTTGCTGACTGGGAAAAGATTCTTACCTTTTTAGAAGAAAATGATGCTTATTTAGATTGTGCTAATGATGATACAAATACTACTAATGCTAATGGAAAAATGATTTCAAGAATACTTACTTAAGTTTCACAACAAGAAATAGAAAGAACAAAGATAGGACTTGCTGGAGCAATTAAAGTTGGTCATATTCCTCATCAAACACCTTTAGGATATAAACATGAAGATAAGAAATTAGTGATTGATTATGCAACAAAGGATGTAGTAATAAGAATATTTAATATGTATCGCGATGGATTATCATATAAGAAGATAAGTAATATTTTAAATGAAGAACAAATACTTGGTAAAACTAATTGGAGAAATTCAACTATATTTAATATTTTAACAAATGAAATATATAAAGGAGATTTTGTTCATGGTAAAAAGACAAAGAAACCTACTTATTATTTTGATGTAGTTGAACCACTTATTACAAAAGAATTTTGGGAAGAATGCCAAGTTCAAAAGAAAAAGAATCAAAGAAGTTATCAAAGAAAATTAACTTATCTATTTATGCAAAAATTAAAGTGTCCTAAATGTAAAAGAATATTAGGTGGTAAAGCAACTACTAAAAAGAATAATAACTCTTATTATTACTATTATTGTAATGATTGTAAGATAACTTATAAAGAAAATGAAATAGAAAAAATAATAGATCAATATATGGATTCTATTGTTGAATATGATTCTGTGGTAAATCAATATTTCTTACCTATGATAAAACAAAAAATTGAAAATCCGATTGAAGAATTACAAAAGGAATTAAAGAATCAAAAATCTAAATTTGAAAGAATTAAAGAAGCATATATAAACGAAGTATTTACTTTAAAAGAATATAATGAAGAACGAAAAAAAGTTGAAAAAGTAATTGAAGACATAGAAGATAAATTAAATACTAGTGAGGTATGTGAAAAGTTAAAATTTACTCCTAATGATATTTTAGTTAAAAGAGATATAGACTTTATCAATTCTATCAAATATCCAGAAAAATACAAAAGCAAAACTAAATTTTGGAATGAATATACTCGAGAAGAAAAAGCAGAATTATTAACTAAATATGTAGAAGAAATAGAACTGACTGATAAGTATGGTTTTCTAAATATAGATTATATAAAATTTAGAGAAAGTGTTGCTAATGTATCAAATGAATTATACTTTAACGGATATTATGATAGATATGTTCCATCTATATTTGGGAATATTTATGGTCAAATTAGATTTAGTGAATATCTACCTGAAAAAGAAGTTGGAGAACAAATAATGAGATTAAGACAATTCTATGATGTTGGTTATTATGAAGCAACTTATAATGTTAAAAATCAAGTATTCTATTTTAACTTTATTGAAGACAATAAAGCACTTGTAAGAGTATTCCCACTAGAAGATTATAGAAAGATAGATCCGGATATGAAAATGGATACATATAATCTAGGTATTATATATGTAAAAGAAGATAATGGAACATTACTTGAAAATGAGGCTGATGTATTTAAATACATACCAGCCGAATGTGATTGTAATGTTGTATATAGTAAGGAACCTATAGTGGTTGAGGCAAAACCTGTTCCTTACTATGAAGATGAAATTTCTTCTTCATAAAACAAACGAACACGTTTTGTCAGCTATGCTGATGAAAGTGGGAAAAGTTTATTTAATAATTATCGTGGTACGTTTTGCTGGTTTACCAATGAAAGTAGCGATAGATAATTATAAAGGATTCTAAGGAATATTCCTTAGCCCACTGGAATTTTGACTTTGCCGAAATACCTAGGGGGTTAAACATTTTGGATGAATCCCAAATAGTTTAAAAAGTGAGGTGTTTTTTATGAATAATGGTATGGCATATTCACTACATCTTGGTAGTGATAAAAATAAAAAGAACTCTGTAAGAGTAAGTGCTAAAAATAATGTAAGTGGAACTACTTCTAAAAGTAACAATGCTATTCAAAATGCTAAACAATTATCAAGAGTCGATAAACATAATTATAGAAAATATGATTATAATCAAGAAGATATTTATATAGTAAAAGGATCTAATTCTCTTTATGAAGATGTTAAAAAGTTATATTTAGATTTATTTGAAGAAGCAAGAATCAAGTATAATGAAAAGCAAAGGGAAACAAGAAAGATTAATGATTATTTTTCTCATATATCAGATAATTCTAAAAATGATTTAGCTTGTGAATTTATTATAGAACTTGGAAATAAAAAATATTGGGATACAAAAGATATAAACTTTAAAAAGAAAATGACTAACGTTTACAAACAACAAGTAGATAATTTAGAAATGTTAGTTCCTAATTTTAAAATAGCAAGTGCAATTATTCACTTTGATGAATCTTCTCCTCATATGCATATTGTAGGTGTTCCAATTAAAGAAAAAAATAAATATGGTATGGAATTACAAGTTGGTAAATCAGATGTATTTACAAAAGATTCTTTAAAAGTATTACAAGATAAAATGAGAATACTTTGTATTGAAGAATTTAATAAAGAATATGGATTAGATAATATTCTTAAAAGGAAACGAAAAGGAAGAAATTATGATTATCTTGTTAGTGATATGGATAACTATGTTGAAATGCAAGAAGCAATAGAAAGACATCAAATGAATATTGATAAAGCAAATGAAAGTTCAAAAGAACTAGAAAAAAATACAAATAATATAAAAGATATAGTTAATGATTTAAAGAATGTTTCATTATCAAAAAGTAATTATATATTAAAACAAGAAGATAAAGATAAATTAATTAATTATTTAAATAAAGTTGATAAAACAAACAATGATTATAAAACAATTCAAGATTTATCAGTATCATTAAAAGATATATCAACTGAACTATCTGAAAGTAAAGAAACAATAAAAGTATTAAAAGAATCAAATGATGCTTTAGAATTAAGAAATACTAATTTAAAAAATGAAAATTCTAAATTAAAAGAAAAGAATAAATCGTTACAAAAAGAACTAGAAAATATTAAAGAAGTATTTGACAAAATCAAAAATAAACTTAATGATTTATATCATTTCTTTGTTGATAAAATGTGGGGTAATAAAGAAAAGCGTGATAAGTATTATCCAGTTGCTTATGAATTATATGGTAAGAATATTTTAGATGAAGAACAAATGAAAGATATATTAGAAACAAAAAAAAGATCTACCGAAATAGATAGAGGTTCTAAATCAAAAAATGATGATTTTGAATTATAATGTAAAATAATTGTATAAAATCACATGATATTTTTAATGAATTAAAAGTATCATGTCGCATTTATGATATAATTTTTATATAAGTAGGTGTATTATGCAAAAGGTAAATTATAAAAAATTAAACAGAAGTATAAAAATGTATCCAATATTTTATGGCTTAACTGCTGATCTTATTTTTTGGATTGCAATTAATACATTATTTTTAACAACAGTAAAGCATTTATCCGCATCTGATATTAATTCATTAGGTGCAATTGGAACTGCTATAGGAATAATATTTCAAATATTTTTAATTAAAATTGTAAGAAAAATAGGAAACTTAAATTCAGTTAGACTGGGAACAATATTATTGTTTTTATCAGTTTTATTAAATACTCTATCAACAAAATATATTGGATTTCTAATTGCTGAATTGTGTTATGTTATAGGTTATGTATTTAAATATATGGATAATGTTATCATGATTAAAAATTTAAGACATTTAAACAAATCAGAAGAATATTTAAAATATCAAACACGAGGCAGTACTATATATTCATCTATTACATTAATTATATCAGTAATATCTGGTTTTATATTTAATATTAATCCTTATATTCCAATGATAATATGTTTATTAATTTGTTTTAATAATATAATTCTAACATTTTTTATTTATGAAGTTCCTTTAAAAATAAAAGATGAAAAAGCAGAAGAAAAAAATATAAAATCAAAACCTGATAAAAACATTATTTTAATGATTGTATTATATGGTTTATTCTATGCAATGATATCTTGTGGGCAAAGTAATAGTAAATTATTTATTCAATTTAATATGCAGAAAATGTTGACTTTAAAAAATGTTGCTATATATATGAGTATCTTTATATTTATTTCACGAATAGCAAGATTAACTTCCAATTTAATATTTATGAAAATATATAATAAATTTAAAAATAATATGTTGGTTATTTTAGAAACCTTTTTAATACTTTCATTTTGCTTTTTATTAATTGGAAATTTTATAAATAATATGATAGGTGTTTGGATAATGGCAATTGGATTCTTTATATATTTACTTATAAGAGATCCATTTGATAATTATATGAAGAAAACACTTTTTGAACATAGTAGTGAATTAGTACATGATAAAATAATAAATTATTTAAATTTAGCAAGAAAAGTATTTAGTTTAATATATAGTTCTATGGTTGCTTTAATACTATTAAAACTAAACTATGTTTATGTTATGTCATTATTATTAATAATATCAATTATGTTTATGTTATTAATAATTAAAATTAATAATTTAGTAATAAGAGGTGAAACGAATGAATTACACAATTGAAATAGCCGATATTTGTGATATTAATTCTATTTTAGAATTATATGCTGAAAGAATGAAATGGTTCAAAGATAATAATATAAAACAATGGAATAAATATCTTAACAATCATCCAAAATCAGAATTTGAAGAGATAATTAATAGCAAAAATTATTATATTATAAGAAATTGTGAAGAAATAATTGGAGGATTTGAATTATCTACAAATAGTAAAGATTGGAAAGATGATATTACATCTGCTTATTATATTTATAAAGTTGTGACAAAAGTAGGATATAAAAATGTTGGAGATTTTATTTTTGAAAAGTGCAAAGAAATAGCAAGATTAAATGAAAAAAAATACTTGAGAATAGATTGTTTGAAATCAAATAAAAAATTAAATAACATATATGAAAATCATAATTTTAAATTGATACGATATGGTAATAATGATCGTTATAGTTTTTCGTTAAGGGAGTGTAATGTAGATGAATAAAGTTATAATTGGAGTTGTTGGTAAACATTATGAATCTAATAAAAAAAGAACTGATACATATATTAGAGATGAAGTAAAACAAGCAATTTTTGATAATGGAGGAATTGCAATTGGAATATTATCTCCAAATGAAGAATTAATGTATTGCAGAAATAATTGGAAGTTATTTGAAGATAAATTAATAAAAGCAGATATTATAAGTCAAATAAATCTATGTGATGGTATTATTATTCAAGGTGGAACAACAAATGAGGTTTATGAATCTTTTATTGCAAAATATTGTTATGATAATGATATTCCTTGTTTAGGCATTTGTGCTGGTCAAAATTGTATTGTAGATGCATTAGGTGGAACTATAAAATATATATCTAATCCTGAAGAGCATAATAAACCTGATGAAGAATATGTTCATTATATTACTATCAATAAAGACACTAAATTTTATAATATAATAAAAAAAGAAAAAATAAATGTAAATTCAAGGCATAAAAATACTCTTGATGATGTAAAAAAATTAGATAAAGTTGCCTTTTGCATTGATAATTATATTGATGTTGTTGAAGATAAAAATAAAAAGTTCTATATAGGATTAAGATTTCATCCGGAAAGTTTATATAAAAAAGATGAAAATATGAATAATATATTTAAATCATTTATAGATAATTGTCAAAATAAAATTATCCAAAAAAATTTAATATTCACAGATTAATTGAAAAAAATATATACTTTTGTTATAATTTATATAGATTGATTCATATGAATCGTTATTGCCGAGAAAAAGTTGTAGACCTCTACGTCGTCGGCACCATAGGGAAATCCGCTCGAACTTTTTATAAGTTTCGAGAATAAATAGACAATCAATTCTAAATTAGGATTGATTTTTTTCTTGTTTAGAAAAAAGTCGTTTCAAGAAAGGATTGATTAAAATGGTTAATGTTATCAAGCAAGAAGTTAGAATGGAAGAATCATTAAGAAAGAGATTAGAGTTTATATGTGAATTTTGTAAGGTTAAATCAACAATTATTAATGGTAATTTAAGAATGATAGATAAAACTAATCTTACATATCTAGAACCACACAGAATTATAATTAATGGTATAACTTTCCTAGCTTTTAATTATTCTAATGAGATATTTATAGAAAACTTAAATAATAAAATTAAATTATCTGAATTAGAAAATTATTTAAAGAATATTTAACAAAAATTGACACTTAATACATTTTATGTTAGAATATGAAATCAATTAAGGGGGATTTCATATGTCAGAAAAAAAATATTTATTACTATTAAAGAAACAATTACAAAATAAAAGAGTAATTTGTGGATATAATCAAAATGATTTTGGACAAACTGTCATTACGACAGGTTCACCTAGAAAATATAATGATGATAAAATAACTTATGTAAATCAAAAATCAATGAGTGAATACGATTATATTTCAAAACAAATGCAATCTGCAAAGAGAAGATAAAATTATAAGGTGTCAGTAGTATTAAACGATTAATACTTTTGACACCTTTTTATATTAAGGAGTTGAAATTTAATGAATGAAGAAAAGAAAATAGCAGGACTTTATATTAGAGTTAGTACTGAAGATCAAGCAAGAGAAGGATTTAGTTTACCAGAGCAAGAAAAACGATTAAGAGCAATGTGTGAATATAAAGGTTATGTAATATATAAAGTCTATAAAGATGCTGGTATAAGTGCTAAAACTGGTAATAAAAGACCTGCTTTTGAAGAACTATTACAAGATATTAAAGATAAGAAATGTAATACTATTGTAGTATTAAAACTGGATAGACTTACAAGAAGTGTATATGACTGGGAAAATATTATTAAATTTTTAGAAGAAAATAATGCTTATTTAGATTGTGCTAATGATGATATTAATACTACTAATGCTAATGGTAAAATGATTTCAAGAATACTAATGAGTGTATCTCAACAAGAAATAGAAAGAACAAGTGAAAGGACGAAAGTTGGATTATCTGGAGCAATTAAAGCAGGACATATTCCAGCAAGAGCACCACTAGGTTATAAACATGTGGATAGATTATTAGTACCAGATCCACTTACTAAAGATATTATTATTAGAATATTTAATTTATATTTTGAAGGTTGTACTTATGTTAAAATAGCAAAAATTTATAACGAGGAAAAAATATTAGGTAAAACTAATTGGAGAGATACAACTATTTTAAAAATCATATCTAACGAGATTTATAAAGGAGATTATGTATCTGGTAAAAGAAGCGGTAATTCAGTTTATTATGAAAATGTAGTAGAACCATTAGTAAGTAAAGAACTATGGGAAAATTGCCAAATACAAAAGAAAAAGAATTCTAGAAATTATATGAGAACACAAACTTATCTTTTCTTACAAAAATTAAAGTGTCCTAAATGTGGAAGAATTCTTGCAGGTGGAGCAACTCATAAAGTTAAAAATGATAAATGGTATTTCTTTTATAGGTGTGAAGATTGTAAAAACAATATTAAAGAAAATAAAATTGAAGAAGCCATAATGCATATTCTAAATGATGTATTTGAATATGATTCAGTCGTTAATGAATTCTTTTTACCAGTACTTAAAAATAAATTAGAAAATCCTAAGGATGAATTAGAAGAAGAAATTAAGAAACTAAATAATAAAAAGAAAAGATTAAAAGAAGGATTTGTTAATGAATTATTTACAACAGAAGAATTTAAAGATGAAGCTGAAAAATTAGATAACTTAATCAAAGATTTAGAAGAAAAGATTATATCTAATCAACAAGCAGAACAATTAAATTTTACTGTTGATGATATATTACTTAAAAGAGATATGGACTATATTAACAAAATCAAATTACCACTTACTTATCATGCATTTGAAGAATGTTGGCCTGATTTAGATAGAGATGATAAAGCTGATATAGTAATGAGATATATTGATGATATAGAACTTGAAGAAATAAATAATATGTATGTTGTTAAGAAAGTTAATTTTAGAAGTACTTTCTATGAAGATTTTAAAATGCTATTTAATCAAGGTTATATTGATTGTAAAAGAGAAATGATTATTGACTTTAATGGAATACAAACTTCAGTTCCAGTTAGATATAGTGAATTTACTAGTATTAAAGATATAATGCAAAACTTTTATAGATTAAATGAATGTTATGAGGTTAATTTATATAAAGGTACATTTTATAAAGATACTGAAAAATTAGATATTGGACCAATATTAAAAGATGAAATACCAGTAAGAATATTCCCATTACAAAAAAATAATAATGGAGATAATAATTGGTTATCAATGGGAATGCTTGCTACAAAGAATAACCCAAATGATATAAAGGTAAATATTAGAGATGTATTTGAAACAATACCAGATAATGTTACCGAAGAAGATTTTTAAAATGCGTGGCACGTTTTGTTACGAAGTAATGAAAGTGGCGATAGCAATTTAAAAATTAATATTTCATGTAGTTTTAACCATTACGAAATTTTGGTTATTACGAAATAAAGTAAACGGATTCTAAGGTGTTAAACCTTAGCCCACTGGATATTTTGTATGGAACGTACAAAATTCCTAGGGGGTTAGAAATTTTGGATGACCAAAATGACCACTCAAGAGGACACTTCTAGAAAGGAGGAAAACTATGTCAGAACTTGCTTATTCATTACATTTAGGTAGTGATAAGAATAAGAAAAATATATCAAGAAAAAATGGTAAAAATAATTTAAGTGGAACAACATCTTTACCAAATAATGCTATTCAAAATATAAGACAATTATCAAAAGTGGATAAACATAATTATAGAAAATATGATGATAATCAAGAACTAATAGAAATTGTTAGAGGTACTTCTTCTCCACTTGATGATGTAAAAGAATTATATTTAAGTGAGTTTGAAGAAGCGAGATTAGAATACAATTCCAAACAACCTAGACCTAGTCGTATAATAGATAATTATTTTGATAATGTATCTAATAATGAGAAAAAGGATCTTGCTTGTGAAATTATTCTTGAACTTGGAGATAAAGAATACTGGGATACTAAAAATGAAGATTTTAAAAAGAAAATGTCAGAAGTTTATAAAAAACAAGTTGATGATTTAGAAATGCTTGTTCCCAATTTTAAAGTAGCAAGTGCTATTATTCATTATGATGAAACAAGTCCACATTTACATATCGTTGGAGTTCCAATTAAATATAAAAATAAAAATGGCATGGAAAAACAAGTTGGTAAATCTGATGTATTTACTAAAGAATCTTTAATAAGATTACAAGATAAAATGAGAACTTTATGTATTGAAGAATTTAATCAAGTTTATAGTTTAGATTCAACTTTAAAACAAAAGCAAAAAGGTAGAAATAGAGATATTCATGTATCTGATATGGACAACTATATTGAAATGAAAAAACAAATTGAAAAGAATACCGAAAATTTAAAACAAGCAAACAAAAAATCTTCAAAATTAAAACAAAACTCTAAAGATATAAAAGATAAAATTGATAAACTTAAAATATCTAAATTAAATAAAGATAATTATATTTTATCAAAGGAAGATAAAGATTCTTTTATCGACTTTATCGATCAAGTTGATAATACTAGTAAAGAATACGATAAAATACAAAATTTATCTAATACATTAGTTAATGCTAATGAACAATTAAAAGATAAGAATAATAAAATTAAAACTCTTACTGAAAATAATAATGCACTTAATTTAAGAGTTAAAACTTTAAACGATACAATTAAAGAAAAAGACAATGAAATTTCATTTTTAAAATCTAAAATAAGTGATTTAAAAAATACTCTTGAATATTGGAAAGATAAGTTTGAAAAATTAATATCTTTCTTACATGATAAACTTCATAGTTGGTATGATAAAGATGACAAATACATTGATGTTGTTAATGATATGTATGAAGATAATGTATTAGATGCTGATGATATTGAAGATTTAGATTTAAGCAAAAAAGAAGATGATTATGAAAGATAATTTAAAAAAAATATGTTTTTTTTTTAGATAATTTAGAACAAGTATAGTTTTTTGTTTCAATAGTATAAAAGTATGTTATAATAAATAACTAGACAAAGGAGGTTTTTACGTGAAAATAATTACTAATGATTCGGCATATGTTCAAAAAAATGATATTGCATATTTAAATTCATCTGATTTACCAATACCTGCCTCTATATTTATGAAAGTTTTTGGTAATGGTGTTACTATAATTAATGATAGTAATAGATATGATTTTGTTAAGTTCGATGAAGAATCAGAAATAGAATACTTTAAAGACTTAGATTGGATGATTGATTATAATGAAGTTAAAGATTTAAGTGAAGATGAAATAATTAAATTAGCAGAAAGTATCGGAAAAGAACGAGATAAAATTGCTACTACATTTAATTCAATGGCAGAAGAAGAAAGAAAAAATCATGCTGACATGGTTACAAAATGTGATTTATTAGAATTTAAGTTTTATTCTTTAAGAGATGTTCTTTGGTTTAAACAAGGACATATTTCAATGGAATTACCAGAAGGTGTTGATTATCCAGAAGGATATGCTCAAGAAAAAAGTATAAAAAAATTACTTAAGAGAAAAAATAGAAAAAATAAATAATTATATAAGGGCTAGTAGAGACTTATTAATGTGATAAGGAATACTATGCTCTTTTTTTATAGTTAGGAGGTTATTATGGATTATGAAAAATTTAAGAAATTAATTAAACAAGAAATGATAAATAGAAATTTATGGAATGATGCATATACTTTCAAAATAAATAACAATATAAGAGGCCAATCAAAAAGTATATTTATACTTAACAGTAACAAGAAAATATATATTGCAAAGTATTTTAATTATACAGAAGATATAGATATTAAGATTACAGATAGTGAATGGAAAAACATAAATTCAATAAATGATTACTTGAATTATCTTGAAGAAAATTTTGATGTTCAAATTGAAGAAATATCAGAAGGATTAGCTTTAAAGAAAAGATGCTTTACTCGTTATGTTATTGCATCACATGACACAAATGATGTATTCCCTAATGTCTATTTTAGTATTGAAGAAACAAATTTTAATTGTTCTATTGGTGGTATTTTATTAGAAGAAGCAATAAATGGAGTAACATTAGAAGATTATTTACGAAATTTAAAATGTGATAAATACAATAAGGTTATAGAATGTGAAAGATTTTTAAAAATTATAAGTAAAAAGATGTGTGAGTATTTTTCAAAAGATTTTATTCATAGAGATTTATCACCAGATAATATAATGATAATCGAAAACAATAATACTAAAGATTACAAAATTATTGATCCTGGAGTTGTTAAAATTGTAAGTAGAAACTCTACTAAAGGAAGAGTTAAGTTTTGTAAAGATTCATATTCATCACCAGAACAATATCTTGGATATGGATCTAATGTTAATTTTACAAGTGATATATATATTCTTGGCATTGTAGCATATGAATTTGTTACAGGTATTAACTTAATTAATAAATTCTATAGGTCTGATATTTTACCACATAATGAGATTAATACAATGTTGGATAGGACCATAGAAGATTGGTTTTATGAAAATATAGACGATAATCCATCAATTGATAGATTATATACTATTATAAAAAAAATGTTACAATGTAAAAAAGAAGATAGGTTTAAAACAATTGAGAGTTTTGCTTCAGTAATTGAAACATTAAATATAGAAGGAGACGATGTAAATGACTAAATATTTAATTCAACATGGCCCAGCAAAAGGTTCCAAAATTGAAAAAGCAATTGTTGATAATTATTGTGATGGTGTTATTTTTTCACCAAGAGAGGAAACTATTGAATCGATTAAAAGTTATTGTAGTAACCATTTTCTAAACAAAAATAATACTTTCTATGATCCACAGTTTTACTATGCAAGATATGATTCAAGTTTATATAAAAATTTAGATAAAAATGTTACATATCCATCAGAAATAAAAAGAAGAGATTGGAGAACTAGGGATGAAAATCTTTTGAAATATTTTGACAATCACGCTGAGGAAACTTTCTCTATATCAAATCAATTAATTACACCAGGATTATGTATTGATAGTTTAGATTGGAAATTTGATCATACTTTAGATATATATAATTATTGTATAGAAAAATATAAACAATTTGATTCATATTATTTATCATTAGCTATTGCCGAGAATATGTTTCATAGTAAAAATGATATTGATGAACTGCTGGAGGATATTAATGATGAAATAGAAACTAAGGATGGTATTTATTTCTTTATAGTTCATGAAAATACTGAAAATAATAATAATATTAAAAATTACGAATATATGGATGAAGAAACACTTTCAAATATATTATATTTTCTGTATAAACTTAAAAATATGAATTTTAAAATTTTATGTACCTATAATTTCATCAATGCTATTTTGTTTAGTATGATTGATGTGGATTTTGTTTCAGGTGGTTGGTTTAACACTTTAAGAAAATTTTCAAAGGATAGATTTGAATCTGTTGATACATTTGGAATAAGAAAAAAAAGATATACAAGTATTCCTTTACTAAGTTATTTCACTGGTGAACTTGCAGATTTAATTTCACAAAAGATAGACATTTCTTTTATGGTTTCTGGAACACCTTACGATACAAATTTTATTAATGATTATGATAGTTTATCATTTGTTGATTATGAACAAGAATTTTGGATTTCAATACATAATGCTATTCAAGAGATTAATTCACGACAAAGTATTGAAGCTAAGATAGAGTATGTGGCAGAATTAATAAACCAAGCAATATCATATTATGATTATATGATAAATGAATTTGTAGAAGAAAAAGAAATTAGTAACAAATTAAGAAATAGTTCTGCACACTTAAATAAGTGGTTGTTGGCAATTGATTTATTTAAAAAGAAAGCACTAATAATTTAAATAGTGCTTTCTTTAATTTTCCGCATATTGCATTAAAGTTATAAATTTAATGTATGATTTTATTTTTTGATTTTTTGTTGCTTTTATTAAAATCTTTGACTTCTTTCTATCTACTCCGATTAATCCAATATTATTTTCTTCTAAAATATCAGAGTGTATTTCTTTTATTTTGATGGCAACATCCATTGGAAAAACTATATAACTATAATCAACATAATTTTTGTTAATACATGCTTGATAAAAGGCTTTATTATAATCGGTAAGCTTAGCTTCATAACCAAAAATTTTAACTTTTGGAAATTCATAATCTATATTTCTAATATAATTATCTTTTTCGTCCTTAACTATTAAATTAAGTGAAATTAGGGTATGAATACAATTAAAAAATGTATTTTTACTTATACCTAAATCATTGAATAAAGTTTTTTCAGATATAGGTCTATTCTTTTTTATTTTCATAAAAATTTTTGCGTTTGATGGTCTTAATAATGCTTCAATTTGCTTTGAATTAAATGGGACTTTTTTATTTCCTAAAATAAAAGCAATATCTATATTTCCCCATCTTATTGGTAATTCTTTTAATGATATTTTGTTTTTTTTATCAAAATAATTAGTAATGAAAGTATCAACTAAATCTTTTTCGTACCTAAAAAGTTTCTCCATCTTTCATCACCTCTCTATTGTATATTATACCACATATTTAAAAAAATTATTTTAAATTTTGATTTTGTTCCAAAATATTGAATTTTATCAATAAGTAGTGTATATTATTATCGAAATGTACCTATGAAACTTTAGAAGCCTTAGGTCTTTTTCATTTTTATAAAAATTATTTATAAAATTGGTAAAAGTCATGGTATAATATTTATAGAATTAAATTGTTTATTTATTTGTTGTGATGGTTTCGGACTATCTTAACTATCGCACCAGATTGATAGGAAACTCGGACACTTTTGTTTGAGAGTAATAGATTACTAACTAGAAATAGTTAGTTTTTTTCTGTTTAAAACGAAATGATGAGTGATGATTATGTTTGAGATAGAAACTAAAGATTTGAAAATAAGTGATGAACTTAATAGAAAGATAGATATGATATGTCGGTTTGCTTGTGTTAAATATGAATTTATACCAGGTAATATTAAATCAATTAAAAACACTAATATTGCCTATGCAAAACCCCACATTTTAAAAGTTAAAGGAAATGATTACTTAATACTAGAAGAAAGTGAAGAAGTCTCTATAAATGGCTATAATGAGAAAATAAAACTAAAAGATTCTTATAACAAGCAACTATCAAAAAATAATTTGATAATATCCTCTGATAAAAAAGATTTAGATGATAATTATAAGACTATTAGAAATTTAGTCAACGATAATGAAAATTAAAAAATAAAATTAGAAGGAAAAGAAAGTTTGTTAATAGTAGCAAAAAATACAATAAAAGATTTAAATAAAAAAGTAATTGTGCTTGAAGCAAAAGTAGAATCATGGAAACGAAGAGTTAATGAAATTGTAGACTTTATATCTGAAAGAGTTAAAGGGTTCTTTGGTAATATATTAAAAAGTAAATATAAAGATGTTGCAAATGATTTAAGAGAAAATAATATAATAACTGAAAAAGAATATAAGAAAATATATGATTTGCCTATTATAAAAGATTATAAAGAAGATAAAAAGCAAAATAATGACTTAGAATTATAAAAAATAAGATAATTTGTGATAAAATAGTTATAAGTATGTTATAATATTAAACAAAAATTTAATGGAGGTTTAGTCGTGAAAAAAACAAATGAAATAATACAAAGAATAAAAAGTTGTTATGTAGCAGATGATTGCATTCAAATTATGACACCATATAGAGATGGGATTACAATATTGAGTCAAGATGACATTTTATTTCATTACAAAAAAAATTCTAATTATTATATTAATAAATATTTACAAGATGAAAGAAGAAAGCAATTTCCTTATTCAAATATACCAACACATTATTCAAGAGTAGGATTATTTGACAGAAGAATTTATGCAAATCAATTATTTGAATATGATAAACCATATATTAGAATCGTCGATGGTAGTATTATTGAAAGTTATGCTGTAAAAGATAATGATGAAGCATTATTAATTAATAAAGTTATGCCAATTTTTAAAAGAACAGGTTATAGAACAAGAGATGAATTAGAAAAATTATTAGATAAAACTTCATACTCAAATAATAATGTATATTTTATTAATTTGAATGGTGGGATATATCAAGAAAATGAATATAAAATAGCAAGTGAAGAAAAGATAGTCCAATCTATTAAGGAATATATGCAAAAAAATGTTGATAGTTTAAAAGAAAATATTAAAACTCAGTGTAATTCATCAAATGTAGTTGGTGACTATTTGAATTTAGATTCATGTTTTTTAGATTTCATTCAGAAAAAAATATATGATTTTGATATTAGTGACATTGCTTTTGAAATACCGCTTTATGATAATCCTCTATTAATTATAAAAACAAACAAAGAGGAAATTTCTATTCAATGTGTTGAAATGTTTTTTGTTAACCATAATAATTATAAAGTTAATTTTTATGATATTCCCGTAACAAAATATACTCTCGAACAATTAAAAAAATCAGCAAAAATAATTTTAACTAAAACACCTAAAATATCATTAAGATTAAATCCAAATGTAACTAAACAAGATTTAAAAGAAGCAAAGAAGCAAATTGAATTAATAAGAACTGATAATAGTATTTTAGGAAGTTCAAAATTGCCTAAAAGTTGTAATTATGAAATTGAAAAATATTCAGTATTAGCATATGATAAATTTGAAAAAGAACAAGGACCAATGTTAAAGAAAACAAGAAAGTAGGATAAAATACTTTCCTTTTCTTTTGTTGATGTGTATAATGTAGTTAGTAAGTAAGTAAGTTTATTACTTACTATCATCTTTTTGCCTAGGAGTTGTTAGACCTGCTCCTTACTGGCACCAGTGACGAATCTGTTCGAACTATTCGAACTTTATATATAAATATCAACTCAATTTGGGTTGATTTTTTGTTTTATAAAAAAATCATCCTACTTGGAAAGGATGGTGCTTATGATAAATATTATTAAGCAAGAAATAACAATTGAAGAATCTTTAAAGCAAAGATTAGAGTTTATATGTGAGTTTTCACATACTACTCCTACTTTTATCAATGGTTTTATTCATAAAGTAGATAAAACTAATCTTTCTTATGTAGAGCCTCATAAGATAATCATTAAAGGTACAACATTTTTTGCTTTTAATTATTCTAATGAGATTTATATTAAGAATTTATCTAAAAAGATTAAACTATCAGAATTAGAAGATTATTTAAAAGGCATTTAATTTGACAAGAATTGACATTTCTTTAAAAGTGATAGAATATTCATCAAGAGAATTTATGTCTATTTAAGGGGGTTAAATAGATGTTTAAGAAGATATTTTATAATAATTTAAACTTTAAGAGGTGTCAGTAGTATTAAGCACTTTAATACTTTTGACACCTTTTTCTTTGGATTAGGGAGAGTGATTTAATGGAAGAAAAGAAATTATGTGGTCTTTATATGAGAGTTTCAACCGAAGATCAAGCTCGTGAAGGTTTTAGTTTACCAGAGCAAAAAGAAAGATTAGAAGCATTTTGTAAGTTTAAAGGTTATACAATTGTAGATTATTATACAGATGCTGGGATAAGTGCTAAAACGGGTAACTATAGACCTAAATTTGAAGAACTATTACAAGATATAAGAGATAAAAAAGTAAATACTATTGTAGTATTAAAATTAGATAGATTAACTCGCTCAGTTGCTGACTGGGAAAATATATTAAAGTTTTTAGAAGAAAATGATGCTTATTTAGATTGTGCTAATGATGATATAAATACCACTAATGCAAATGGAAAAATGATTTCAAGAATACTTACTTCAGTTTCACAACAAGAAATTGAAAGAACAAGTGAAAGAACAATTAGAAAAGAATCAACAAAAACTAGAACAAGCAAATAAAAAATCATTAGACCTAAAAGAAAGCACAAAAGATGTTAAGAATTTAGTAAAAGATTTAAAGACTACACTAACATCTAAAGATAAATATATTTTAAAACAAGAAGATAAAGATAAAATAATTAACTTTATTGATAAAGTTGATAAAACAAATAATGAATATCAAAATATACAAGAATTATCTATAACATTAACTAATGTTGATGAAGAACTTAAATATAATCGTGAACAAATAGAAATACTAACTGAAAATAATAATGCATTACAATTAAGAGTAGAAACATTAGATAATAAAATAAAAACAAAAAATGAAAAGATTGATGAATTAAAAGATGAAAACAATTTATTAAAAACCTCATTAGAAAGTTTACAAAGATTATTTGATAAACTTATTAAATTCTTAAAAGATAGAATGTTTAATAAAAAAGAAAAAGATAAATATTATGATATGTCGAATGAACTATATAAAAGAGATATTATTGGTAAAGATGATATGTTAGAAATTAAAGATAATTATGATAAAAAAGAAAAAAATAAAGATGATTTTGAATTATAGAAAAATGTGTTATAATATTCAGTCAAAGAGGTGGTTTCTATGAGAAAGGATCCTACTGATAATTATATCAATTTTGCACTATTAGGAAATAATATATATGATATGAATTTTATGAATTATTTATTAGAATCACAAAATGTTAATTCTTATTATTGCAACAAATATAAAATATGTGATGATAAACAAGAAAATTTATTAAAGAGTATTGCATATTATTTCGGTACAAGAGGTCCTTTACTAATTGATGATAAAGGTTTAAGAAAAATATTTGATGATAGTAAAATACCTAAAACATCAAATTTGCCTAATTTATCTTCAGAAGATATAATCAAGCAGATCGATACTTGTTTAAAATGTGATGCAGTTTATGTTTGTAATTCAAATGGTAAATTAGATAAATACACGATGTTTATATTAGGATATTTAATGGCAATAGAACAAGAAATTTTCTTTTGGAATGATATAGATGAATCAGAGTGGCTAATGTCGTGTATTTCTAAAAAGAATAACAATGGTTATAAAGAAGTTGTACAATTTCCTTTAGAAATAATAAGAACTTTTGCTTATCCATATTTATTTAAGAAACAAAAATTAGAATTACAACCAGGAACATATGGTGAAGTAATAGTTGATGATAAAGGAAATATAGGTGTAGATAGAAACATAGAATTTAATTTGCAAGTAGAAAATCAAGAAAAAGAAAAAAATACAATTTCATTGTTAGGTAGTTTAAGGAAACAATTAATATCTATTAAAGAAAAAGCTTTACAATTAGAAGAAAAGGGATATAAAGTTTTAGCACCTAAATTATCAAATATTAAAACTAATGAAAATGGATTCGTAATTTTTGAAGATGATGTTAGTGATAATCCTATTATAATAGAGTCAGATTTTATTGAAAAATGTTTAAAGTCTGAAAATATTATTGTTTGTGATAAAGATGGTTATGTTGGAAATACTGTTATGTTTGAAATTGGATATTTACTAGCAAAAAAGAAAAATATAGAGTTTGTTGAAGAACCTAACGAACTTTGGTTAAGAGAGGTTGTAGATTATTTTTTAAAGTTAAATAATAAATATAAAGAAAAACAAAAGTTAAATATTAAAGTAGTATAAAATATGTTATTATAAACATATATTTTATTTTAATTGTTACTTACAAATTAATTTGTATAAATGCATATATAGGAGGTAAGTTAATGCTAAAATATATTCAAATAACTAATAAAAATTTAGAATTTGCTACTAATATTCAAATGAAGATTTTAATGAAAATAAATAGTATATGGTTGGGATGGTTTGGTGTATTGAATGAATTTAGGAGAAAAGGATATGGTCAACAAATATTAATAGATACAATTAATATGGCTAAAGATTTAGCAAAAAAATATCCAATTAAATATTTTAGATTGTATACTTCAGAAAAAGATGATTCTATAGCACAACCTTTGTATTATAAAATAATGGATATAAAAGAATATTATAACAATGTAAATGATGTTAATTATGATAATACATGTGTAATATTTTCTAAATCTTTATTTGAAACACCTATTACATATTGGAATGATAGATTTTTAAATTTAAAAGAAATAATTGCTGCTCAGGAATTAGAAAATAATTAAATGTTAAATAAATAGGAATTATATCGGTAAAAATTATTGCTACTTTTTTTCTTTGTTTGGTAAAATGTATATAGTGATTGATTCATTATCAGTCGCCTTTGTGAAGAGTTGTAGATATCTACGGCATTCGCACCAGATTGATAGAAAACTCGAACTTTTTCGAGACAATATAAAAACTATTTTCAATTTAATTTGAAAGTAGTTTTATTTTTAAATTTAGAAACACAATTGCATATTAATATATTCGTATAAAAGAGTTTTTAATAATTAGTTATTGAAGATTTAAAGAGGTATGCATTTAAAATAAAAAAGATATCAAATAGTAAAATTCGGTATCTTTTTATCATTTTAAAAAAATCTGTATATAATTATTATTGCAAATGTAAAAAATTTTTAATATTTATTTCTGTTAAATATTTTTTTAATTAGTTTTCTTGCACCTATTTCTTGTTTAGACCCATCAGGATATTCAACACCTTCAGGTAAATTCATTTTTATTTTACCTTGTTTGAACCATAAGATATCTCTTAAAGAATATATTTTAAAGTCAAGTAATTCACATTGAAATAGTAAATTTATATTTTTCTTTTTTTGTTTTGGTATCATAAAATTAAATTTTTGCTCTGTTTCATTTCTTTCTTTTAAAGTATTTTCAATAAGTCTGATAATTTCATCTTCTGACAAATCTTTGACTTCGTTATAATCTATTAACCAGTCAATGTTTTTAAAAAAATCAATTTCTTCTTTTTCTTTAAATTCAATAAAATCATATTTATTAACGTTACAAGTAGTACTAACACCATTACCAAATATAGATGTAGGTACTTCTAAATTACTTTGATTCAAATATGTAATATCGTTTCTTTGAACAAAAATAGAATTTTCTGTAATTATTTTCATCTGTTAAAACCTCCGACAGCTGAATTACATAGTATCATAATATCGTTTAAATTTCAATATTTATTATTAATTTCGTAAAATATTAAACAATCAAAAAAATTTAATATAAATTGCAATATATTATAATTGTTTAGTAGATGTTATTAACTATTATTTATTATAAAAAATGTAGAAAAATGTATGTTTAAATAATTTGACAATTTCTATAACTTATGCTATTATAATGGTCGTTATTTTCGAAGAGGGGGAGTCTTTTATGGAAGAAACTAGAAAATCAACTGTAATTAGGGATTTAATAATAAAAATATTTCTAATACTTTTATTCGTATTTTTAATAACAATATTATTTCCTATGCCTAACTTAACTGCATTTTATGATTCTGTATTTAATAATAACGTACAAAGTATGAAAGATGCTGCAGATAGCTATTTTACTAAAGATAGAATGCCTGAAAAAGTAGGAGATTCAGTAAAATTAACACTTCAAGATATGCTTGATAAAAAATTAATTTTACCATTCTTAGATAAAGATGGTAACGAATGTGATACTAAAAAATCATATGTTAAAGTAACAAAAGAAGAAAAAGAATACAAGCTAGAGGTTCATTTATCATGTCCTAATAAGGAAGATTATATTATTGAACCAATTGGATGTTATAATTTTTGTCCAGAACAAACAGTAAATTGTAATTGTTCATGTAGTGGTGCACAAGAAGAACAACCAACAACATCAGATGATGGTAAGGTTACTGTAAATAAAACAAATCCAACACCAAGTAATAATAATGATGGTGGTAAATACAAATTACAATATTTATATACAAGAACATTAACTGATATAAATTGGAATACTGGTAATTATCAATCAAATAAAGAAGACGAAAATGATAATGTAAGATTAGTAGATACTAAAACACAATATACAGGTCAAAAGAAAGTATCTGCTGGATCAACACAATATAAACATATAAAATATGCTTATAAAGATAATTGGTCAGT
>ERZ773108.235-NODE-235-length-61839-cov-40.431746_pt1 | contig 61839 bp, 67 predicted proteins | sample MGYA00580570_ERZ773108 | MGnify/ENA primary metagenome ERZ773108 (study PRJEB29015, sample SAMEA2737840) | human gut metagenome | biome: human gut; feature: human-associated habitat; material: faeces | place: China | collected 2012 ...
CACTTCGTGTGAATAAGTCATAATTAGCTCTTTTTTTAAGTGATATAATTAAAAAAAACGTAGTCCACTTTTATTAGTCGGGTGCAAAGTTAGTTGTTTTCCCCGTTTCTGCCAACTGTTCAATTTGACTTTTTTTAAAAAAAGAAGTAATAAGAAGCTGAATTTCTGCGGAATGTAAAGTGGAGTTTGCAGTTGACTGTTTTTTCTCGTCTCTGATAGGGTTTGTGAATCAATAAGGTATGTGCTTGTTAATCAGGAAGTAATTTTGCCAACCCCTTGCTTGCGTCTTGGCAAACTTTTGCCATGCCTATGGCAAAGTTTTGCCAACGCGGTGGCAAAGTCTTGCCAATGGTAAGGCAAAATCCTGCCAACTGGTTGGCAAGGCGAAGAAAATAAAGGGGAGTCCGTGTTTGACTATGGCTGCAAAGTCTTACCTTTGTGGCACATTAAATAAAATACAAACTATGATAGAAGTTACAGATGTGACATTGCGCCAGGCTGCCGGTGAAGGGATGGATGCATTCATCGGCGTATTCACCGGTGCTTATAAGAAAGAAATAGGCGGAGAAATGACTGCCGGGACGATGTCTTTGCTTACCGGTGAACAGCATTCATTGTTGGCCTATCAGATATTCCGTGATGAAGTGATGGAAGGGGGCTTCTGCCAACTGATTCAAAATGGTTATGGCGGTTATATTTTCGACAATCCGTTTGCCAAAGTGATGCGTTTGTGGGGAGTGGGCGATTTGAGCAAGTTGGTTTATGCTGCCAAGAAAATATACGATAGCCATCGTGACGATTTGGAGCGTGAACGCACAGACGAGGAGTTCATGGCAATGTACGAGCAATATGAGGCTTTCGATGAATTGGAAGACGAGTTTTTGGAAAAGGAGGAAGGATATACTGCTTTGGTCGCCGGCTATGTGGATGAGCATTTGGAACTGTTTGCCGAAATTGTGTAATAGAGGGTAACGCGGAGATGTCATATTAGCCGATGTCCAATCTTGCCCCTCGGTATCGGAGAGATATTCTATCTGAAAGCTAAAATATGCAAGCTATGAATGACGGAATGAGAAATAGAATTAATTTATTGATGATTCTTGTATTGCTTATCTCATGTGTGCAAGAAAAAGAGGGCAATAATGTCTTAAGGCGCGTGGAAGCCTGTATGGAATTATTTCCAGATAGTGCTTTGTTGCTTCTGAGGCAAATTGAATGCCCAAAATGTTTGAGAGGGCAACAGAGGGCAGATTATGCTTTGCTTTTAACGCAGGCTTTGGATAAAAACTATTTGGATAGTTTGCAGTCTGATTCATTAATAACGATAGCGGTAGAATATTATAAACGGGAAGGTGATAAATTGAAGGCAGGGAAGGCCTACTTTTATTATGGAAAAGTGATGTTGTTAAAGGATCGCCTTTCTGATGCCATGCAGGCTTATCTGAAAGCATCGAGTCTCTTGGAAGAAACTAGGGATTATAAAGTACAAGGAATGATTTGGGAATATATAGGATATTTGAACTCGGCTCAGGGATTGTATGAAAATTCTATAGACAATTTTAAACATTCTGTCAGGTGCTATGAACAGGCGAGTGACAGACGTCGTGTCTTATATGGTTATAGGAATATGGCAAGATGTTATTTTTCGTTACATCATAATGATAGTGCAGGTTGGTATGCTGAAAAAGGGCTTGTGTTGAGTGATACTATTAGTGGTATGAAGGCATCGTTTCTACATTTATTAGGACTCATTGCCAATAATGAGAAACGATATCCACAAGCAATAGAGTATTTTTCGAAAGCAATGGAACTTTGTGATGATTTTAATGATAAATATCGTTATAGTTTGTCTTTGGGACGTGTTTATTCTGAAGTGGGCCAAAAGAAAAAAGCTGAAGATTGTTTTGTTTCTTGTATCAATGCAACTAATATTTTTGTGTCTTCGGGTGCATATTGCTATTTAGCTGATATGAATAAGAAAGATGGAAACTATTTGAAAGCGTTTTTGTATAAAGAGAAGTCTGATTCATTATTAGAGGTGGTTCGTAATGCTGAACTACAAAAACAGTTGTTGGATTTGCAGAAAAAATACGAAAATGATAAGCTTGTTTTGGAAAATAAACAGATAAGGCTGGAAAATGAGAAACAGACTTATTTTTATTTGTTTTTATTTGTATTCATATTAGGGTTGGGCATCATCGCTTTCTTTCTGGTTAGGAAAAGGTATCGAACAAAATTGTTGCGTAATGTCGAAATTATTGGAAATAATAATGCAATTATTAATAGATATGCTTGTAGAATTGCAGAATTGGAGAATGCGAGCTTACAGGAACGTCAGGCTAAAAAAGAGGAAATAGGAATCTTGAATAGAAAAATCCTTTGTTTAATAGCAGAAAATAAGCGAGTATGTGAGAATTCGAGTGTTGACGCCTTGTTTGTATTAGAGGAATTGAAGCAAGGAAATTTGATTATTAGTAATATGACTATTGCTGAACGGCAACATATATTTGACTTTTTGGATTTGGTTCATGCGAATTTTATTACTCGACTTAAACAAGAGTTTGATTTAACAAAAAATGAATTATTGTTGGCTGCGTTGCTGAAAGTGGGATTCTCTAACAAGCAATTAATGATTGTTTTTGATTGTGAAATGAAATCCATATATAAAAACAGACAAAGACTAAAAGCAGATTTAGGACTTACTAAGAATGATTCTTTAGAGCAAATGGTAATGATGTATTGAGAAAAAACGTTTTTTTGTCCTATATGTTTCTTTGTAGTGTGTTGATATATAATTTATTACCTACCCTATTTTTGTCTGCATAGTTATTGCTGAATTATTGTTGAATAGTCCCTAATTTTGTATAAATAAAAAATGAAAGACTATGAAACTGAAAATTATCTTATCTGTATTGTTGTTATTTTCTTTATTAAAGGTCGATGCTAATCCTTTGGTCGACATAAGTATTGCTTCTGGAAAAGAAGAAGTCTTTTTGCATTCAAATGATATTCCTTTTGAAATTCTGACTACGGGAAAAGAAGATGGAAGCCGTTCCGTTATACCATTAGTGCCATTTGTTGTATTCGTTGAAGATTCTAATTATTCCGTGGAATTGGATTTTATGGAAGGAATCGGGGTAGTGGAAATTGCCATTTCCCAAAATGGTTCTGTGATTTATTCTTCTTCCGAGAATATTCCATCTCCCCTTCGGAAATATTTGCAACTTCCTTTCGGAGTATCAGGGGAGTATTGTATAGAAATTAAAGGAGATAATGGGGCATATGCATATGGCTGTTTTGAATTATGATATATTGTTAACTAAAAAATGTAATGCTTATGAAAAAGATTAGTTTATTGTTGGTAGGAGTGTTGGCTCTATTCTCTTGTGAACAAGAGGGATTGGACAACATTATGGAAATTAGTGATGTGGAGCAGGTGAAGACAAGGACGGCAGGTTCTATTGCAGATCTTGATCCAATAATAGAATTGGATGGTATACCTGTAAATATCTTGAATGTGGGAAATACAAAACGTAAATATTTGTCTTCTGAAAAGTCCGGTACTAAACTTGTGCTGAATTCTCAAGATGACGGAAGTGGAAGACAAAGATGGAAGATTGCTAGGCAGCAAATTAATGCTGGTACTGCTATTTTGCTGGAAAAAGGTAATAGTGGAATTGTTTCTAATAAAGTGGCTGCCATTTTCCCTGACCCATATAATTATGGTTCACTTGGTGATAATATAGAAAAACCTACAAATATAAAATTATTATGTATGGTCTCAGGTAGTATTCTACCTGTATTTAACTTTACACCTATAGCAGATAATAAGTGGCTTATTTCTAGAGGATACGGTAGTCCTTTTAGCCTTTCTACTACTTATTTGCGTTCTAAATCATCCACTTCTTCTGATATGACTTTTAATGATGATAGTTCTACTGATTTGTCTAAATGGCAAATAGTTCCTGTTGGTGAATATGAACTTGTGGATTTAGAGTACGTACGGACTACGGTTGACAGCTTTGAACCTACAGAAGTGATTTGTGACCATGATGAATATACAAATGAACATTTAAGCGTTGATACATGGAACTATTCTTTATCTACAAGCTATACAGAAGAATCCAATTTTTCAAAAACAGAAGGGGTAAGTGTCACTATTTCAGGAGGATTAAGCGTGGGTATACCTAATGTATTAGGAGATGATTCTTCGCTTGGAGTTAATGTTTCTGTACAGCAGCAGACAAATAAATCGTGGACTTATGGTACAAGTGATAGTAAAACGGTAACAAAAACGAGAACTGGACAAATCCCGATTCAACCAGGTGAAACTGTAAAACTTGATGCGGTGTTAATCATGTACAAAGGTAGTTTGACTTACGTTGCTACATTAAGGAAAATAGGGGATACTAAAACGTTTAGAGTTAAAGGAAAATGGAGTGGAGACTGCTTTTCTTCTTTTGAAGCTAGAACATATAATCCAACAACAGGGAAATTGGTAGGAGAATATGTTTTAGAATAATGTGATTATCTAAATTATGGTTGTTTATAAATGTTAAATAGATATTGGGGCTTGCAGTATTTAGATTAATCTTTCATTTAATCTTAAAAACAATGAAAAAACGAGGAGAGTACTATATTACTCAATTCTTTTATCTAAATTTGCAAACTCTAATATTTATAGGAAAGATGAAACAATTAAAATTCTTGATGGTTGCCTTGACATTGTTGATGGGCATTTCGTTTACTTCGTGTCTGAATTCAGATAATGATTATGCTCCTACCGTAGGAGGCTTTGTAAAGGTCGGCGGTGGTATGTTTGGTACTACATTTACAATGCTTGATGGTGCAACAACAATTAGTCCGACGGCAGCATCTTTGACACAGGCAGAGAGTAATATGGGATTTAAATATTCAAACACTAATATTGCTTATGTAATAGGAACTTATGATGAAACTTTGAATCCGGACCCGATAAACAATAAAGAATATAAGTCGGTTTCTTTGACATATGCCGTTAGTTTGGATGATAAGGTTTTAATTACTGAACGTGGAGCATCTAATGATTCTGTCAATAAGGCTCCGATTATAGATATTGATAATTCTGAGAAAGTTAGTTATAATAAAGAATTATTCAAACCTTGGTTCTTTTATGATAAAACAACTTTGGTATTGCCAATAAATTATTATCTCTATAAAGCAGGCGTACATAAATTTACCTTAGTTTATTACCCGTCAGAAAACAATAGTACGAATAAGACTTTGAAGTTGTATCTTCGTCATTATAACGCAGATGATAAAGCCACTTCATCTACTTCTTTGCAAAATTCGGACATTCCTTCCATTTTTTATTATGCATATGATTTGCGTGATGTCTTCACCCGATATGCAATGGCTGTGGGAAGTTCTGAATATCCATCTTCAATAGTGGTGGAGTATGTTGTAAATCCTAATGGCTTGGATTTGGAAAAAGCAGAAACCAAGACAGTTGTAGTAGAGCGTAAGTCTATTGTAGAAACAACGACTGACTAAGATTTGAATTACAAAGATTTATTTCATATAGCAATACTACTGATTTCCTCTCCGGCTCGTGCCTGGGAGGAAATTAGTTTAGAGGATAGACGAAAAGTATTTACTACTTTTGTCTATCCTATGATTGGTTTATGCGGGTTGTCCGTTTTCATCGGCTCTTTGATGAAGATGGGATGGGACGGGCCGCAAAGCTTTCAATATGCCATGACACAATGCTGTGCGGTGGCTGTATCCTTGTTTGGAGGATATTTTTTGGCAGCCTATCTCATCAATGGGTTGCGTGTCCGCATGTTTATGCTGGACAGTGATATTCCTTTGGCGCAACAGTTTGCAGGTTATGCACTGGTAGTGGTGTTCATGCTGAGGATTGTTATCGGCATATTGCCTGATTTCGGCATTATGGCTCTGTTGCTCCAATTCTATATCGTGTATGTTGTGTGGGAAGGAAGCAAAAAGGTGATGCAGATAGCGGAAAAAGACCGTTTGCGTTTCACCATTCTTTCTTCTATTTTGTTAATAGCTTGTCCGGTGGCCATTGAATGGATATTCAATAAGCTGACGGTAGTGCTAAACTGATAAATGTTATGAAACAAGCTCCTGTAAATATAAAGAATAAGCGTGCTACGTTCGATTACGAACTGACGGACACCTATACGGCTGGCATTGTGCTTACGGGCACAGAAATCAAGTCCATCCGGTTGGGGAAAGCAAGCTTAGTCGATACGTTCTGTTACTTTGCCAACGGCGAATTGTGGGTGAAGAACATGCATGTGGCCGAATACTTCTATGGTTCGTACAACAATCACAATGCACGCAGGGAGCGCAAGCTTTTGTTGAATAAGAAGGAACTTGAAAAACTGATGCGCGGCACGAAAGATCCGGGTTTCACCATTGTTCCCGTGCGCTTGTTTATCAATGAAAAAGGGCTGGCCAAACTTGTGGTGGCACTTGCCAAAGGTAAGAAGCAATATGATAAGCGCGAATCACTGAAGGAAAAAGATGACAAACGCGATATGGCGCGTATGTTTAAAAGATAATATGAGTAAACTTGGTAGTTTGGTGCGTGAGCGCATCCTTATTTTGGATGGTGCAATGGGCACCATGATACAGCAATACAACTTGACAGAGGGAGATTTTCGGGGTGAACGCTTCTCGCAGATTCCCGGACAGATGAAAGGTAACAATGACCTGCTTTGTCTGACACGCCCCGATGTGATACAAGACATTCACCGCAAGTATCTGGCGGCAGGTGCAGATATTATCGAAACAAATACATTCAGTTCCACCCGCGTCAGTATGGCCGATTATCATGTGCAGGACTATGTGCGTGAGATGAATCTTGCCGCAGTGCGCCTGGCACGCAAAGTGGCAGATGAGTTTACTTCTCTTACTCCCGACAAACCCCGTTTTGTGGCAGGCTCCGTAGGACCGACGAACAAGACCTGCTCTATGAGTCCCGATGTGAACAATCCGGCCTTTCGTGCCTTGAGCTACGATGAACTGGCCGATGCCTACCGTGAGCAGATGGAAGCATTGCTCGAAGGTGGTGTGGATGCTTTGCTGATAGAAACCATTTTTGATACGCTGAATGCCAAGGCTGCTATTTTTGCCGCCGGGCAGGCGATGGAAACTGTAGGAGTTCATGTACCCTTGATGCTCTCTGTGACTGTTTCTGATATTGGAGGGCGTACTCTGTCGGGACAAACTTTGGATGCTTTTCTCGCCTCCGTGCAACATGCCGATATTTTTTCCGTTGGGCTGAACTGCTCCTTTGGTGCCCACCAGCTGAAACCTTTCCTGGAGCAGCTTGCTGCCCGTGCACCTTATTATATCAGCGCTTATCCCAACGCCGGACTGCCCAACAGCTTGGGCACATACGACCAGACTCCTGCCGATATGGCACATGAAGTAAAAGAGTATATCCATGAGGGATTGGTGAATATTATCGGTGGTTGTTGCGGAACGACAGATGCCTACATTGCCGAGTACTCCTCGCTGATTGCCGGTGCAACGCTCCATCAGCCGGTTCCCAGACCGGAAAATCTTTGGCTCTCCGGGCTTGAACTTCTGGAAGTGAAGCCGGAAAATAACTTCGTGAATGTGGGTGAACGCTGTAATGTTGCGGGTTCGCGCAAATTCTTGCGTCTGATTAATGAAAAGAAATATGACGAGGCGCTCAGCATTGCCCGCCAGCAGGTGGAAGACGGTGCGCAGGTCATCGATATAAATATGGACGACGGACTGCTGGATGCTCAAGTGGAGATGACGACTTTCCTCCATCTGATAGCTTCGGAACCGGAGATTGCCCGCGTCCCCGTCATGATAGACTCCTCTAAGTGGGAAGTGATTGTGGCCGGATTGAAATGCTTGCAAGGCAAGTCCATCGTCAACTCCATCTCCTTGAAGGAGGGGGAAGATAAATTCCTGGAGCATGCGCGTACCATCAAGCAATATGGTGCGGCAGCCGTGGTGATGGCTTTTGATGAAAAAGGGCAGGCAGACACGTACGAACGTAAGATTGAGGTCTGCGAACGGGCATACCGTCTTTTGGTGGACAAGATAGGTTTCAATCCCCATGATATAATTTTCGACCCGAATGTACTTGCCGTGGCAACCGGTATGGACGAGCACAACAATTATGCTGTAGACTTTATCCGTGCCGCCGGATGGATACGCAAGAATCTGTCCGGTGCGCATGTCAGTGGAGGAGTGAGTAACCTTTCCTTCTCTTTCCGCGGCAATAATTACATTCGCGAGGCGATGCATGCCGTATTCCTTTACTATGCCATCCGCGAGGGCATGGATATGGGTATCGTCAATCCGGCTGCCTCCGTTCTTTACACCGATATTCCCGCTGATATATTGGAGCGCATAGAGGATGTGGTCTTGAACCGTCGTCCCGATGCTGCCGAGCGTCTGATAGAAACTGCCGAACGCTTGAAAGCGGAAGCGGAGGCGGCGAAAACTTCCGGAGGAGAGCGGCAGGCTGCCGCCCATTCCCAGCTTGCCTGGAGAGAGGGGACTCCTGTGGAAGAACGGTTGAAGTACGCCTTGACAAAGGGTATCGGCGATTATCTGGAAGAAGACCTTGCCGAAGCGTTGAAGCTGTATCCCAAGGCTGTTTCCATCATTGAAGGTCCGTTGATGGCAGGCATGAATCATGTCGGCGACTTGTTTGGGGCAGGCAAGATGTTCCTGCCGCAAGTAGTGAAGACGGCGCGCACCATGAAGAGAGCGGTTGCCATTCTCCAGCCCGTAATCGAGTCGGAGAAAGAAGAAGGTGCGACTGCTGCCGGGAAGGTGCTGCTGGCTACGGTGAAAGGTGATGTGCACGACATTGGCAAAAATATAGTCTCGGTAGTAATGGCCTGCAACGGCTACGAAATAATAGACCTTGGCGTCATGGTGCCTGCCGAAACCATTGTACAGCATGCCATAGAGGAAAAGGTAGACATGATAGGATTGAGTGGCTTGATAACCCCTTCGCTGGATGAAATGGTGCATGTAGCCATTGAGCTGGAAAAGGCAGGTCTGGACGTTCCTCTGCTGATAGGTGGTGCCACGACTTCACCGCTTCACACAGCTCTGAAAATTGCTCCGGTCTATCATGCTCCCGTAATCCATCTGAAGGACGCTTCACAGAATGCTACAGTAGCAGCCAAGCTGATGAATCCTAAGACAAAGGAGGAGCTGGAAGAAGAACTGCATGAGAAGTATCGGCAGTTGTGCGAAAAGAACCGGGAGAAACAAGTGACAACCGTTTCCCTGGAAGAAGCGAGAAAGAACAAACTGAATCTGTTTTAAATAGGAAGGAAAATAAGGATTAGGGATTAATCCTTAATCCCTATTTTTTTATCTTCTTCTTGTATTGCTCGAAGCGTGACGTAATATCCCTTACGAAGTTATAAGTTTCAATGCCACGGAAATAGCCGTTTTTGCAGACGGGGTCGGTGAAGTATTCCTCATTGCTTTTTAGCAGAATGAAGTTTTCTACATTATCACGCCAGACATATTTGTTTTTGCCGTATTTTTCGGCCAGTGCCATGGCATCCAGCACATGGCCGATACCGGAATTATAAGATGCCAGCACAAAGTTGATGCGTTCTTCCTGGGGTATCTTGGAAAAACTTTTGGCTGTGGCGCCTATGTATTTCACGGCAGCCTTTATACTCTCTTCAGGGTTCTGTTCCTTTCCTTCGGGTAGCCCCATAGCCCTGGCTGTGACAGGCATCAGTTGCATCAGCCCCCTGGCACCGGCCCAGGATACGGCGGTGGAGTCGAAGTTGGACTCAGTATATGCCAGAGACGCCAGCAGGCGCCAGTCCCAGTCTATCTTGGGAGCATATTTCTTGAACAAATCATCGTAATGGGAAATTTTTCCTTCGCGCAGGGAGAGGATAGGAGAGTGGGGAATGGCCTTGCCGATTTCAAAATATCGTTTCATACTTGCCGTATAGGCAGGTGAAGTCATATTCTCCTCGTGCCATTTGTTGGCGGCGGCTGCCAGTTGCGGACAGTCTTTCCGGACTGCCCACGATGCACGCTGGTCAAAGCTGATGGAGAGTCCGATATTCAGGTTGGGGTAATAGGTCGTATTAAGCTGTGCCACATCATTGTCTGCTACGGTATAGGGGATTTTCCCTTGTGCCACTTGGGTGATGAGGTCTTCTGCACTGATACTGTCGTTGGTCACTTTATGGATGTGGATACCTCCTCCGAGCTCTTCGTCCAGATTGACCAGCCGTTCATAATATTTTCCGGGCTTCACATATACATCTTTCCCGATGAGTTCCGTTACGTCTTTCAGTGGTTTGGTGCGTCCGCCGTTACGTTGCACGATGACTTGGTGCGTGATGACCTCTTCGCCGCAATAAAGCAGGCTGTCTTTCCATTCCTTGGTGATGGGAAGGTTGTAGGCTATGAGGTCTCCCTTGCCTGCCAGCAACTTCTCTATGAGTTCGTGCACATTCCGGGCTACCTCTATTCTCAGCTTCACTCCCAGGCTCTTGGCAAACTGTTCGCTCAGCTCATACTGGAATCCCATGTCCTGGCCACGGTAGATGAAGTAGGAAGTGGAACTGTACAGTGTCAATACGACCAGTTCTCCGCTGTCCTTTATCTGTTGCAGGTCATCCGCTTCTTCTTTTTCGGCAGGATGTCCTCCACGGCATCCTGCGATGCAGCACAACAACAACAGCAAGATAATTGGGACGGGAGAATTGATAATGGATGATTTATGTCTGGCGAAAGAAAACAGGCTGTTCATATCTCATAGGGTTTAGTGCGTTCTTAATCCTCCATTATCAATTCTCCATTACAAATTAACTCCCCAAGTGCTTCTTGATGTACATGGTCAATATATCAATGGCCACCTGGTTGTTTCCGCCTTCCGGCACAATGAGGTCGGCGTATCGTTTGCAGGGCTCTATGAATTGCTGGTGCATGGGTTTTAGTATGCGTGTATAGCGCTCCATGACGGCTTCGGCCGTGCGTCCGCGTTCCACCACGTCACGCTGGATTACACGAATTAGGCGTTCGTCGGGGTCAGCGTCTACAAATATCTTGAGGTCCATCATGCTTCGCAGCTTCTTGTCGCACAAGGCAAGGATACCTTCTATGATGATGACTTCCCGGGGCTCGATATGGATGGTTTCGGGCTGCCGGGTACACGTCAGGTATGAGTAGGTGGGCTGTTCTATGCTTCTTCCTTCGCGCAGCATGGCGACATGCCTGGAAAGAAGGCTCCACTCGAAAGCGTCGGGATGGTCGAAGTTGATGTTCTGCCGTTCTTCCACGGGCACATGGCTGCTGTCCTTGTAGTAAGAGTCTTGTGGCAACAATACCACTTCACCAGCCGGTAGGCTTTCGATAATTTTACGTACGACGGTGGTCTTTCCCGAGCCGGTTCCGCCTGCAATTCCTATTATTAACATCCGTTTAAGTGTATATTTGAAACAAAACCAGTATTTTTGCAGTTGTTAAAACAGCCGCTTAGGCTGACAAATATAGTGATAAATCATTTAAATGGCAAAGTTATGGTAAAGCACATTGTATTATTTAAGTTAAAAGATGAGGCACCGGCTGACGAAAAGTTGGCTGCGATGAACAGTTTCAAGGCAGCTATCGAAGCGCTTCCGGCTAAAATATCCGTTATCCGCAAGATTGAAGTCGGATTGAACATCAATCCTGCCGAGGCTTGGAGCATCGCTCTTTACAGTGAGTTCGATACGTTGGATGACGTGAAATACTATGCTACCCATCCCGACCATGTAGCTGCCGGCAAGCTTATCGCTGCTGTGAAAGAGAGCCGTGCCTGCGTGGACTACGAGATAATTGAAAATTAAAAATTAAATCAGAGAACATGAAGAAATTACTGTTCCCTTTCGTTCTGTTGCTCTTCGCTGTGGCGGTGCAGGCACAGATACAAGACCCCGTCAAGTTCAATTCCGAACTGAAGATTTTGGCTGCCGATGAAGCGGAGGTCGTTTTTACGGCTGCTATTGACAAGGGCTGGCATGTCTATTCCACCGACTTGGGCGATGGAGGGCCTATCTCGGCGACTTTCAATGTGGAGAAAATATTCGGAGCGGAAGTGGTTGGCAAACTGAAGCCCGTAGGCAAGGAAATCTCTACTTTCGATAAGTTGTTCGAAATGAAGGTGCGCTATTTTGAAAATACGGCCCAATTTGTGCAGAAGCTAAAATTGACGGGTGGTGCCTATCAGCTGGAAGGATATCTGGAGTATGGCGCTTGCAACGATGAAAATTGTCTGCCGCCCACACAAGTGCCTTTCCAATTCTCCGGTAAGGTAGAAGGGGCTGCCAAAGAAGCTGCTGCCGCTACGGCTGAAATGAAAGCCGAAACACAGTCCGCAGAGCAGGAGACTGCCGCCGATACGGTTTCTGTGGCTGCTATTGGCGGTGCGGACGGGCCGACGGAAATCAATGTGACGGACAAGGTGGACCTCTGGAAGCCGGTCATCAATGAATTGCAATCTTTGGGCGAAACTACTTCGCAGGAGGATATGTCCTGGATTTATATCTTTATTACCGGATTTGCCGGCGGACTGTTAGCGCTCTTCACCCCTTGTGTATGGCCCATCATCCCGATGACTGTCAGCTTCTTCTTGAAGCGTAGCAAGGATAAGAAGAAAGGCATCCGTGATGCATGGACGTATGGTGCTTCCATCGTAGTGATTTATGTGACGCTCGGACTGGCCATTACGCTGATTTTCGGAGCCAGCGCACTGAACGCACTCTCTACGAATGCAGTATTCAATATCCTTTTCTGCCTGATGCTGGTGGTGTTTGCGGCTTCCTTCTTCGGAGCGTTCGAGATAACGTTGCCCTCCAAGTGGAGTACGGCTGTAGACAGCAAGGCCGAGGCGACAAGCGGTTTGCTCAGCATCTTCCTGATGGCATTTACCTTGTCGCTGGTATCTTTCTCCTGCACGGGACCCATTATCGGATTCCTGCTGGTGCAGGTTTCCACGACGGGCAGCGTGGTGGCTCCCGCCATCGGCATGCTGGGCTTTGCCATAGCTTTGGCATTGCCTTTCACGCTGTTTGCCCTGTTCCCGTCCTGGCTGAAGTCCATGCCCAAGTCCGGTGGATGGATGAACATCATCAAGGTGACGCTCGGCTTCCTGGAGCTGGCCTTTGCCCTGAAATTCCTTTCGGTGGCCGATTTGGCTTACGGCTGGCGCATCCTCGACCGTGAAACGTTCCTTGCTTTGTGGATTGTACTTTTTGCACTGCTTGGTTTCTACTTGTTGGGCAAAATCAAGTTCCCGCACGATGATGACGATACGAAGGTCAGCGTGCCCCGTTTCTTCATGGCGTTGGCCTCGCTGGCGTTTGCGGTGTATATGGTTCCCGGTTTGTGGGGAGCGCCGTTGAAGGCGGTCAGTGCCTTTGCGCCGCCCATGCAGACGCAGGATTTCAACCTTTACAATAATGAGGTGCATGCCAGGTTCGACGATTACGACCTCGGTATGGAGTATGCCCGCCAGCATGGCAAGCCCGTGATGCTCGACTTCACCGGCTACGGCTGCGTGAACTGTCGTAAGATGGAGCTTGCCGTATGGACCAACCCGAAGGTGAGCGACATCATCAACAACGACTATGTGCTTATCACGCTCTACGTGGACAACAAGACCCCGCTTCCTTCTCCCGTGAAGATTGTGGAGAACGGCACGGAACGCACGCTGCGCACCGTAGGCGACAAATGGAGCTATCTGCAGCGTGTCAAGTTCGGCGCCAATGCGCAGCCCTTCTACGTGCTGATTGACAACGAAGGCAAGCCGCTCAACAAGTCCTACTCCTACGACGAGGATATACCTAAGTATATCGAGTTCCTGCAGACCGGACTGGAGAATTATAAGAAAGAGAAATAAATAGAACTGGAAAAAGGATGCTTGTAAAAAGGCATCCTTTTTTCACTAAATCCCCTTTTTGTATGAAACACATTATAGACATTGATGCTTGGGAACGCCGGGATAACTACGGCTTTTTCCGCAATTTTGTAAATTCCTGGTATTCCGTCACCACAGAGATTGACTGCACGGAAGCCAGTGCTGCAGCCCGGGCTGCAAAGCGCTCCTTTTTCCTTTATTATCTGTATGCTGTGGTGCGTTCGGCCAATGAAGTCGATGAACTCCGTTACCGTACCGACAAGGAAGGCCGGGTTGTTTTTCACGACCGGGTGGACATCATTTCTCCGATAGCCGTTCCTGGGAAAACATTCTATACCGTGCGCATTCCCTATTACGAAGACTTTGAACGTTTCTATGCCGAAGCCTACGCCTTGATAACAAACATGCCCGAGGACGGTGACCCTTATGGAGCCGAAAAGATTCTTGCCGAGCAAGGCGATTACGATGTGGTCCATCTGAGTGCGGTTCCCAAAATGTATTTCACCTCGATAACCTATACACTTGCCGAAGCAGGCAACGGTTGCAGTTATCCGTTGATGACTGCCGGCAAGGCTGTATCCCGCGAAGGTCGTCTGGTATTTCCTCTTTCCATCTATGTGAACCATGCTTTTGTCGACGGTTCTCATTTGACCTCCTTCTTCGGAAAGGTGGAGGAGTATTTGAAAGAGATTTCACATAAATGAATCACCCCAAATAAATAATCTATGAAACGCTTATAAGGGTGTTTTTTCATGCTACAAATATATATGATGCCATACATATATGGCAACTTTGAGTTGTTTTTTGTATCTCGGTTTCTGTTTTTTAAGTATCATTGAAAAATCGGAAATGTGCAGACAAGATTTGTAGTATTACAGAATTGTTACAGAATTTATCCTTACCTTTGACACTTTAACAGAATAAGCGTATGGTAAGTAATATATCTTCATGCACGAAAGTACTTGTTTTGCCGATAGTTCTATGGGTTGTTTCGTCTTTTTCCCTGCGGGCGCAGGAGAAGGATTTTGCCACTTGGGCGAATGCCGGTTTCGAATATAAGTTGAAGCCAGCATTTACTGTTTCCGGTGGGCTGGAGTGGCGTACAAAGGATGATTTGGGAAAGACAGACCGGTGGGGGCTGAAGGTGGGGGGAAGCTATAAGCTGTTGCCTTTCCTGAAGCTTGGAGCTGGGTATGAGACGCATTACCGCAATCGGGGGGCAGATGGCTGGAAGTTCCGGCACCGCTACCGTTTGGAAGGCACTCTGTCTGCCCGTGTGCAAAGGGTGAAACTGTCCTTGCGTGAGCGCTTTCAGCATACGTTCGATGGGCATAGAGATGAGTTCCGCTTGCGCTCGCGTGCGAAGTTTGCCTATGACATTCCGAAGTGCAAGCTGGAACCGTATGCTTCGGCCGAGATGTATAATGGTTTGAATAAGACAGAGCACTTCGGAGTAAAGCGGATGCGCTATCGTGGGGGTATTACGTTGCCCTTGTCCGAGCGCTGGGAGGCGGACATCTTCTATTGCAGGCAATGGGAGAAGGATAAGCGGAAGGATATAGTAGGGGTGGAGTGTGTTTATAGCTTTTGAGGGGAGATGAGGGCTGAAAGCCTTTTTTTACTTTTTGTTCTTCCGGTACTCCTTTTTCAGATAAAAGTTGAATCCGGCATATATTTGGAGGGTGCCGAACCCGTTGTTCAGGGAGAAACTGTTTTTGTAGTAGTCGTATGTCCGTCCTACGAATGAGGTACCCACGAAGTATTTGCTGTTGTTGTATACCACACCTGCACGCAGAATGAAGTCGATATTGAAATTCTTGTACCAGTCGTCCGCTTCCCGCTCTTCTGTCTTCTCTATGCGTGATGTCTTGTAGGCGACAGCCGGATTGAACGACAGGCATGCGAGGCAGTTGCGGGCAAACACCCAATTGTAGGCATAGCCGGCGTTGAGGCTGATGTTCGTGTATTTGATATGTTTCACCTTCATACCCGGGTTCATGGTTTCCTGAATGATTTCGGGCAGCTTGGTATAGTCGAAGTTCAGATTGTGGGTGGATACGGAGAATCCGGCAATGAAAGAACCTGCATTGCAGCGCTGGTTGGTGGACTGGCTGAAGGCGGCTGGATAGGAGAAACGTCGATTGTTGAAAATGTAATACAGATTTAATCCCTTCATCTTTACTTTCAATCCGTTGAAGTCTTCGGAATAATTGGAGGGAATCTCGTCGGAAAAGCCGGATACCTTGTGTATCTTATAGTCGTTTCCGGTGCTGCGATAGAAAATGTCGACTCCCAGTTTGGAACTGTAAAGACTGAGATCAAACTCCGTACCGCGCTTTTTCTTGCTTTTCTTTCCGTAGAGCCAGTCCGTATCGACAGCCCATCCCAGGAATATCCAACGCCATCCGAAGTAAGCGCCTATCTTGTTGTGAGGGTTGGGCGAGAAACGGAGCCGCTGGTCGTCATTGCCCACGGAGTAATACTCGTAATTGGTGAAATGGTCGAGCATCAGGGCGTAATTGTATCGGTTGGGACTGATATAGGTAGTGTCGAAGTCGCTGAAGTTGAGGAATTTCTTCAATGCTTTTCCGAAGGTGTTTTTATATACGATGCTGTCGCATGCGACAGAACCGTTCTCCTTGTTTTGCGCAAACAATGAGAATGTAAATAATATCCATAAGCAGAAAAAGGCCCCTCTTTGCATCTTGTTGTTCTCTCTCATTTATACAAAGCTAAATAAAATAACCGGTTTTTGAACAGTATCCCGCTAATTTTTCTCTGAAAAAGGCATCAATAATTTGTAGTTCTCAATCGGAATGACTAATATTGAACGTCTTATTGAGAGACTTTATGAATCAAAACCAGATAAAGAAGAATACGATATGAAGAAGATTATCAATCCGTGGAAAGATATGGAGGGCTACAACTGTTTCGGTTGCTCTCCTGACAATGAAGCCGGTGTGAGAATGGAGTTTTATGAGGACGGTGACGAGGTGGTGAGCATCTGGAAGCCGCGTCCGGAGTATCAAGGGTGGCTGAATACGTTGCATGGAGGCATCCAGTCCGTATTGCTGGATGAAATCTGCGGCTGGGTCGTGTTCCGCAAGCTGCAGACCGGCGGGGTGACATCGAAAATGGAAACCCGCTTCCGCAAATCCATATCGACCAACGACACGCATGTGGTGCTGCGGGCTTCGCTTCGCGAGCAGAAGCGGAATATTGCTATCATAGAAGCACGCCTGTATAATAGCATGGGCGAACTTTGCACAGAAGCCACTTGCACCTACTTTACCTTTCCGAAGGAGAAGGCGGAAGCGGAAATGCATTTCCATAGCTGCGAAGTAGAGCAGGAGGAAATATTGCCGTTGATTTAATTGTTTCACCACAGATTACACAGATTTGCATAGATTGGAATAAAAATAATCTGTGCAAATCTGTGTAATTTGTGGTGAACTAAGATGAATTTGAAAGAAAAAATAAACTTTTTGTGATAAATCTTTTGGAGTTTCAAACTTTTAGTTTACTTTTGTCGCATTAAAATCCAAAAAATATGAAGAATATCGTTGCACATCATCACCATCATCATCCTAACGAATAACTCGGTGGGCGTATGAGTGTATATGTACAACAGATGACATAACAGACGAGGCTTGCCGAATATTGGTAAGCCTCGTTTTGTTTTCTGTCATCTCATTCAAAATAGTAAATAGTAAATCGTAAATCGTAAAATAGTAAATAACCTTATGTTAAGAATTGCAGTACAAGCTAAGGGTCGTCTGTATGACGAGACCATGTCGTTTTTGGGAGAATCGGATATAAAGTTGAGTGCCATGAAGCGCTCGTTGTTGGTGCAGTCGTCAAACTTTCCTCTTGAAGTGTTGTTTCTGAGGGATGACGACATTCCGCAGTCTGTGGCTACCGGAGTGGCTGATATAGGAATTGTGGGTGAGAATGAATTTGTTGAGAAGAATGAGGATGCAGAGATAATCAAGCGTCTGGGATTCAGCAAATGCCGTCTGTCTCTTGCCATGCCGAAGGATATTGAGTATCCGGGGGTGAAGTGGTTTCACGGAAAGAAGATTGCGACATCTTATCCGGGTATCCTTTCCGGCTTTTTGAAAGAGAATGGGGTGAATGCGGAGATACACGTCATTACGGGGTCGGTAGAAGTGGCGCCGGGCATCGGTCTGGCAGATGCCATTTTCGATATTGTAAGTTCCGGTTCTACGCTGGTGAGCAACCGTTTGAAGGAAGTGGAGGTTGTGATGAAGTCCGAAGCCCTGCTGATTGGTAACAGGAACCTGAGCGAGGAAAAGCAAGAGATATTGAGGGAGCTGTTGTTCCGTATGGATGCCGTGAAGACAGCCGAAGATAAGAAGTATGTGCTGATGAATGCCCCGAAAGAGAAACTGGATGAGATTGTCTCTGTACTTCCGGGCATGAAGAGCCCCACGGTGATGCCTTTGGCACAAGAAGGCTGGTGCTCAGTACATACCGTACTCGACGAGAAGTGTTTCTGGGAGATTATCGGAAAGCTGAAAGCGCTGGGGGCGGAAGGCATTCTGGTGCTGCCGATTGAGAAAATGATAATTTAAAGCCTCGAGGATGTGTCAAAAGTATATAAACGCTTTCTTTATGTTACGACATTAGGTACGAATTACGCGAAATAGCGCGGATTCGGTAAAATGAATCCGTGAAATCCGCGTAATCAGCGCCTAATAGAAAGTCTTCAGAGAGTTTTGACACACCTCCAATAATATCATGGTTTATGCATAAATCTTTAAAAACATGTCATTATGATATTGATTAGTAATCCCGATAAATCCCAGTGGCAAGAGATTCTGAAACGTCCGGTGATGAATACGGAGAATCTGTTTGATACGGTGCGGAGTGTTATTGACCGTGTGAAGGAGGAGGGAGACCGTGCTGTGCTGGATTATGAAGAAAAATTTGATAAAGTGGTGTTGGCCTCGCTGGCAGTGTCGGAAGAGGAACAGCAGGAAGCGGAAAACCTGGTGAGTGAAGACTTGAAAGCAGCTATTCGCCTGGCAAAGCAGAACATCGAGACTTTCCACGCCGCACAACGCTTTGAGGGCAAGAAAGTGCAGACTCAGCCGGGGGTGACCTGCTGGCAGAAAGCGGTTGCCATAGAAAAGGTGGGATTGTATATCCCCGGAGGAACGGCTCCGCTGTTTTCTACGGTACTGATGCTGGCCGTTCCCGCCAGGATTGCCGGATGCAAGGAGATTGTTCTCTGCACCCCTCCGGGACGTGACGGAAAGGTACATCCCGCTGTGTTGTTTGCCGCAAAAGTGGCAGGTGTCAACCGGATTTTCAAAGCTGGCGGCATACAAGCCATTGCCGCTATGGCATACGGAACGGAAAGTGTGCCTAAGGTTTACAAGATATTCGGTCCGGGAAATCAGTATGTCACGGCTGCCAAACAGCTTGTGAGCTTGCGTGATGTGGCGATAGATATGCCGGCAGGACCTTCGGAAGTAGAAGTTTTGGCTGACGAAACAGCTAATCCGATTTTTGTCGCCGCCGACTTGTTGAGCCAGGCAGAACACGGAGTGGACAGTCAGGCTATATTAATTACGACCTCTGTCGAATTGCAACAAGCTGTAAAGGTGGAAGTGGAACGCCAACTGGCCTTACTGCCACGTAAAGAGATTGCCGAAGAGTCTCTTGCCAATAGCAAACTGATTGTAGTGGACAGCATGACAGAAGCCATTGAATTGACCAACGCGTATGCTCCCGAACATCTTATCATAGAAACCGAGGATTATCTTTCCGTGGCAGAACGTATCGTGAATGCCGGTTCCGTATTCCTGGGTTCTCTTACTCCGGAGAGTGCGGGAGATTATGCTTCGGGCACAAACCATACCCTGCCGACAAACGGCTATGCCAAAGCATACAGCGGTGTCAGCCTCGACAGCTTTATCCGCAAGATAACTTTTCAGGAGATAAAGCCGGAAGGATTAAATATCATCGGCCCTGCCATCGAGCTGATGGCTGCCAATGAACAGCTGGATGCGCATAAGAATGCTGTGAGTGTGAGACTGGGGCAGTTGGAAAATGGAAATGGAAATTGAAAGTTGAAAATTGAGAGCTGATGGCTTAAAGTAATTTTAATCGTAAATTGTCAAATCATAAATAACATGGTGAAAACATTACAAGAACTTACCCGTCCGAATATCTGGCGTCTGAAGCCTTATTCTTCAGCACGTGATGAATATAATGGTGCTGCGGCATCCGTTTTTCTCGATGCAAACGAGAATCCTTATAACATGCCGCACAACCGTTATCCCGACCCCATGCAGCGGGAGTTAAAGACAGAATTGTCTAAAATTAAAAAGGTGAGTCCCGATTCCATCTTCTTAGGGAATGGCAGTGACGAAGCTATCGATTTGGTGTTCCGTGCTTTTTGTGAACCCCGTGTGGACAATGTAGTGGCTATCGACCCTACCTACGGCATGTATCAAGTCTGTGCCGACGTTAATGATGTGGAGTACCGCAAGGTGCTGCTCGATGAGGATTTCCAGTTCTCTGCCGACAAGCTTTTGGCTGCTGCGGATGAGCATACCAAACTGATTTTTATCTGCTCTCCCAACAATCCTACCGGCAATGACCTGCTCCGTAGCGAAATTGAAACGCTGATTCGCCGGTTTGATGGGTTAGTGATACTGGACGAGGCATACAATGACTTCTCCGAGGCACCTTCCTTCCTTGAAAATTTGAATCAATATCCGAATCTCATTGTACTGCAAACCTTTTCCAAAGCATGGGGATGTGCTGCCATCCGTCTGGGTATGGCATTTGCCTCACCGGATATTATCGGCATCCTCAGTAAGATAAAATATCCCTATAACGTGAACCAGTTGACACAGAAGCAGGCAGTGGAAATGCTTCACCGCTATTATGAAATAGAACGTTGGGTGAAGACACTGAAAGAAGAACGGGAGAATCTGGAAGCCGAGTTCGCCGCACTGCCATGTACGGTGAAGATGTTCCCTTCCCATGCCAATTTCTTCCTGGCCCGTGTGACGGATGCCGTGAAGATTTACAATTATCTGGTAGGCAAGGGTATCATTGTCCGCAACCGTAACTCCGTTTCACTCTGCGGAAATTGCCTGCGGGTGACGGTGGGAACGAGAGGAGAGAATGAAAAATTGATTGAAGCGCTGAAGGAATATATGTAGAAGGAGTTAAAGGGAGTAAAAGGGGGGGGTAAAGGGATTAAAAGGGAGTTAAAGGCCGATACTGCTGTTCTATACAAGTAATGCTTATGCAAGCAGAACTACCGGCTCTAACTCCTCTAACTCCTCTAACTCCTTCTACCTCCTTCTAACTCCCGATAACTCCCTTTATTCCCTCAAAAAAATATCCTTTAAAATGAAGAAACTACTTTTTATAGACCGTGACGGGACTTTAGTCATTGAGCCGCCCATTGATTATCAGCTGGACTCCCTGGAGAAGCTGGAGTTCTATCCGAAAGTGATGCGCAATCTTGGCTTCATCCGCAGCAAGCTGGATTTTGATTTTGTAATGGTGACCAATCAGGATGGGCTCGGCACAACTTCCTTTCCGGAAGAGACCTTTTGGCCGGCACACAACCTGATGATGAAGACATTGGAAGGCGAAGGCATCACCTTCGACGACATCTGCATAGACCGCAGCATGCCCGACGACAATGCACCGACTCGCAAGCCGCGTACCGGAATGCTTACCAAATACCTCGATAACCCGGACTACGATTTGTCCCACAGTTTCGTCATTGGCGACCGGCCTACGGATGTGGAACTGGCAAAGAATCTGGGCTGCCGCGCCATTCTTCTGCAAGATGACACGGCGTCATTGAAACCCGTTTCCGAAGGTGGCGGTGCCGCTTGTGACGGACTTGAAGATTACTGCGCCCTCGCCACCAGGGATTGGGATAAGGTTGCCGAATTCCTCTTTGCCGGTGAGCGTACGGCGGAAGTACGTCGCACTACCAAGGAGACAGATATATACGTATCCTTGAATCTGGATGGTGACGGGCATTGTGACATCGCGACCGGACTGGGCTTCTTCGACCACATGTTGGAACAGATAGGCAAGCACGGCGGCATGGACCTCACCATCCGTGTGAAAGGTGACCTTGAAGTGGACGAGCATCACACCATCGAAGATACCGCCCTTGCTCTGGGCGACTGCCTTTATCAGGCCTTAGGAAGCAAGCGGGGCATTGAACGCTATGGCTATGCCCTTCCTATGGACGATTGTCTCTGCCAGGTGTGCCTCGACTTTGGCGGACGCCCGTGGCTGGTATGGGATGCCGAGTTCAAGCGCGAGAAGGTAGGAGATATGCCGACGGAAATGTTCCTGCATTTCTTCAAGTCCTTGAGCGATGCTGCCCGGATGAATCTTAATGTAAAAGCCGAAGGACAGAACGAACATCATAAGATAGAGGGCATCTTCAAGGCGTTGGCACGTGCGCTGAAGATGGCGGTGAAGAGGGATATTTATCACTTTGAACTGCCAAGCTCGAAAGGAGTGTTGTAGAATCGTGCAGACAACTGCTGCAAAGTTACTGCATACCTTTTGCAGTGCTGCTGCAAAGCAGTTGCAGTGACGCTGCAAGGCTTTTGCAGAGCCACTGCAGATGTATTGCATAGTTTTGCAGTTATATATCTCTGATTAATAGATAAGTAGTGTTATGTCACATTTAGCCCCTTTGATAGCTGATTTAGCTCTGATATTGATTTGTGCGGGGATTATGACCCTGCTTTTTAAGAAATTGAAGCAACCGCTGGTGTTAGGATATGTAGTCGCAGGATTCCTTGCCAGCCCTCACATGGCCTATACACCGTCGGTGATGGACACGGCTAATATACAGACCTGGGCGGATATAGGCGTTATCTTCCTGCTGTTTGCACTGGGATTGGAATTCAGCTTCAAGAAGATTGTGAAGGTGGGAGGCGCGGCGATTATTGCTGCGTGTACCATCATCTTTTGTATGATATTGTTGGGAGTGGCGGTAGGTACCGGGTTCGGCTGGCAACGGATGGACTGTATCTTCCTGGGCGGTATGATTGCCATGTCGTCCACTACCATTATCTATAAGGCGTTTGATGATTTGGGGATGCGCAAGAAACAGTTCACGGGGCTGGTGCTCAGTGTGCTTATCCTGGAGGATATTCTTGCCATCGTATTGATGGTGATGCTCTCCACGATGGCAGTCAGCCATAACTTTGAGGGTACGGAGATGCTGGGGAGCATTGCCAAACTGCTGTTCTTCCTGATACTTTGGTTCGTGGTGGGTATTTACCTCATCCCCGGATTGCTGAAGCGGTGCCGGAAGCTGATGAGCGAGGAAACCTTGCTGATAGTCTCTCTCGGACTCTGTTTCGGCATGGTGGTGATGGCTGCACATACGGGGTTCTCGGCTGCTTTCGGTGCCTTCATCATGGGTTCCATTCTTGCCGAAACGGTAGAGGCGGAGAGCATAGAACGGCTGGTGAAGCCGGTCAAGGACTTGTTTGGCGCCATCTTCTTCGTATCGGTCGGCATGATGGTAGACCCAGCCATGATTGTGGAGTATGCGGGACCTATTGTCGTGATTACTTTAGCGGTTATCCTCGGACAATCCCTTTTCGGGACGCTGGGTGTGCTGCTGGCGGGGCAACCGCTAAAGACAGCCATGCAGTGCGGTTTCAGCTTGACGCAAATCGGTGAGTTTGCCTTTATCATAGCTTCGCTGGGCGTGTCGCTGCATGTCACCAGCCATTTCTTGTATCCTATTGTGGTGGCGGTGTCTGTCATCACCACTTTCCTCACTCCTTATATGATTCGTTTGGCAGACCCCGCTTCCAATCTTGTGGATACGCATTTGCCGGAAAAATGGAGAAAGTTCTTGACCCGTTATGCTTTAGGTTCGCAGACGATGAACCATGAAAGTCTGTGGAAGAAACTGATATTTGCACTAGTCAGGATTACGGTTGTATATTCTATCATTTGCGTGGCGGTGATAGCTTTGGCGTTCCGTTTTCTGGTGCCTTTCGTGCACGACAGTCTGCCCGGGGTATGGGGCTCTTTGTTGGCTGCCTTTATCATCATTCTGTGTATAGCTCCGTTTCTGCGTGCTATCATGATTAAAAAGAATCATTCGGAGGAGTTCGTGACTTTATGGAAAGATAACCGTGGAAACCGGGCGCCGTTGGTGGCTACCATTGTACTGCGTCTGCTGCTGGGTGTTTCGTTTGTCATGTTCGTTATAGCCGGTTTATTCAAGATGTCTGTGGGACTGGTATTTGGAGTGGCGGTGTTGCTGGTGACTTTAATGATACTCTCCCGCCAGTTGAAGAAGCAGTCCATCATGATAGAGAGGACATTCTTCCAGAATCTGCGGTACCGCGACATGCGTGCCGAGTATATGGGAGAGAAGAAACCGGAGTATGCGGGACGTCTGCTGTCGCGCGACCTGCACCTGACGGATTTTGAAATCCCCGGCGAGTCGGCATGGGTGGGCAGGACATTGGCGGAGCTGAATTTCGGAAAGAAATACGGCATCCATGTGGTCTCCATCCTTCGGGGCAAGAAACGGATTAATATTCCCGGAGCGTCTGTCCGCCTTTTCCCGCAGGACAAGATACAAGTGATTGCTACGGACGAGGAACTGAACGTCTTCGGCAAGGAGATGGATAAGGTGTCTGCCATGAATACGGATGTGATAGAGAAGAGTGAGATGATTCTGCGCCAGTTCTGTGTGGACGGGCAGTCTCCTTTCCTGAACAAGACCTTGAAGGAAGCAGGGATACGCGAGAAGTATCACTGCCTGATTGCCGGTGTGGAGCGGGGAGGGGAGACCCTGCATGCTCCCGACCCGCATGAACCTTTTGTAGAAGGCGATGTGGTATGGGTTGTAGGCGAGAGTGCCGATGTGTACAAGCTGGTCGGCCGGAAATGTGAAGGTTTCGACATGGGGTAAGGTCTACCCCATGAACGCTAATCAGAGTTTGTTCAGTATTTTGTCCATTACCCAGTTAGTCAGAGTGGCGCTTTCACCGTCACAGCCGCAGACTGACTTGCCCAGCAGGTGGTCTACTACTGCCTGTATAAGCGGTTGCTGGACGTAGGTGGGATTTTCGACAATGATTTCCTCACGCCCTCTTTCTGTGTGCAGCGCAATGGGGTCATAGGTGAATACGGAGAAACAAATCATGCCTTTGTCTCCAATGATTTCTATACGGTCTTCGCGGGCGGATTCGTGGGCGACAAAGCACCAGGAGCCGCTGCCTACTAGTCCGCTGTCAAACTGGAAACATGCGCTTAGGGTGTCTTCGGCAGGATATAGTCTGCCACGGTTGCTCTTGTAGCCGCTAGCTTCGAGGATACATCCGAAGATTTCCTGCAGCAAGTCTATCTGGTGGGGCGCAAGGTCATAGAAGTATCCTCCGCCGGCAATGTCCGGCTGCACGCGCCACGGCAGGTTTTCCTTGTTATGGTCGAGGTCGCGGGGAGGCTGGGCGAAGCGGATTTGAATGTTGATGATGTTGCCAATACGTCCCTCCTCTACCAGTGACTTTACCTTCAGGAAGTAGGGCAGATAGCGGCGGTAGTACGCAACAAAACATGGAACACCCGTTTCTTTGGAAATGCGGTTGATGCGGCAGCACTCTTCGTAGGTAACAGCCATCGGCTTCTCTATGTAGACCGGTTTGCCTGCCTTCATGGACATGATGGCGTATGTGGCATGTGAAGAAGGAGGAGTGGCAATGTACACGGCGTTCACCTCTTCGTCGTCAATCAGCTCCTGGGCATCGTCGTACCATTTAGGAATCCCTCTTTCCTTGGCGTAGGTCTTGGCCTTGTCACCATTTCGGCTCATGACGGCCACTACTTCGGAGTTCTCTATTTTCTGGAATGCCGGTCCGCTTTTGTATTTGGTCACTTCTCCGCAACCGATGAATCCCCATTTAATTATTCTCTCGCTCATAATCTTTCCCTTATTTTTACTCTTCCTCAAAATCGAATTCAAAGTCGAAATCATCCAGAAATTCCGGTTCTGTAAATTCTTCCAGACTCCGGCGGTCTTTTTTCGTTGGCCGTCCGGTACCTTTGGCACGGTTGACGAAACCGCTGACACGGCTCATCTCCAGCAGTTCATACTGTTCCGGAGTCGTTACATTCTCCATCATTTCGGCCACTAACTTTGCGCCGACACGCTTTTCGATGGGCTGCAGAACTTTGAAGGAATAGGTGACGGGGGGCTTGCGCACCTGGATGACGTCTCCCGGTTTCACCGTACGGGCAGCCTTTGCCAGTGCGCCATTGATGCTGATGCGTCCTTTTTTGCAGGCTTCGGCGGCTATGGTACGCGTCTTGAAGATGCGCACGGCCCACATCCATTTGTCAATTCTGGCTTCGTTCATTTCTTGTTATATTGATTCATGGTGATATCTATTCCCGCCAGGCAGAAACTTTTGATGATTTCTCCGGCTGTCTCCAATCTCTCGCCCATTGTTTTCCAATCTTCATCGGTAAAATGTCCCAGCACATAGTCAATCTGTCCACCACGGGGAAAATCATTGCCGATGCCGAAACGCAGGCGTGCATAATTCTGAGTGCCCAGTGTTGCTGCAATATGCTTAAGGCCGTTATGTCCCGCATCGCTTCCTTTACCTTTCAGGCGCAGTGTGCCGAAAGGCAGTGCCAGGTCATCTACCACTACCAACACATTCTCCAATGGAATGTTTTCTTTTTGCATCCAGTAGCGCACGGCGTTGCCGCTGAGGTTCATAAAGGTGGAAGGCTTCAGCAGTAACAGTTGGCGTCCCTTGACTGACAGCGTTGTGGTGAAGCCATAACGTCCGTCGGTAAAAGTGGCACCCGCTGCTTTTGCCAGAGCATCTACTGCCATGAATCCGATGTTATGGCGGGTTTCGTGATATTCGGGGCCGATATTGCCCAATCCTACAATTAAATATTTCATAGTCTGTGCTTCCTGTTTATGAGGGTGTTAAAACTAGTATTCACCACAGATTACACAGATTTGCACAGATAGACATCTTTGATTATCGGTACATTAAATTCATTCTGTGTTAATCTGTGTAATCTGTGGTGAATTATACACTCTCGTGAGCCGTAAAAAGAACGCGGATTATCGCAACTTTCCGCGGAAATCAGTATGAAATCTGCGTTGGCTGCGTTAATCCGCGTTCCCGAATATTTAGTCTTTCTTGGAAAGAATCGATTAGTTGCCTGCAGCAGCAGCGGCACCTCTTGCAGCACGAGTCAGCTTAACGGCGCATACAACAGCTTCTTTGGCATTCAGCAATTCCAATCCTTCGTATTGCAATTCGCCAACTTTAACAGTCTTACCAAGTCCCAAGTGGGCAACGTTGATAATCAGTCTTTCAGGAATTACGTTATACAAAGCTCTTACTTTCAGCTTACGCATCTGGAGTACCAGCTTACCACCGGCCTTAACACCTTCTGCCAAACCTTCCATCTGTACCGGAACTTCCATAACGATAGGCTTAGCCTCGTCAATTTGATAGAAGTCAACGTGCAGGATAGTATCCTTTACGGGGTGGAATTGGATATCTTTCATGATAGCGTTTACTTTCTTGCCATCAATCACCAAGTCAACTACGTAGATGTGCGGAGTGTAAACCAAGTTACGCAGACCCTCTGCAGGTACAGTGAAGTGAACATTTTCACCTGCACCATAAAGTACGCAAGGTACACCGTTGTTTTTACGAATAGCTTTCAAAGCTCTTGCTTGTTCCGAAGAACGTTCTGCAATAGTTCTTGCAGTTCCTTTTACTTCAATTGATTTCATTTTAAAAATTTTTGTGTTACTCTAAATTAAGTAAATTTTTTGCTTAATTCACCATCACACGATGTGGCTTGCCACACGATGTTGCAAAAAAGCGGTGCAAAAGTACAGCTTCTTTTTGAATTATCAAAAGGTTATAACTTAAAATTCAATGTCTATCTTGATTTCTCCTTCCAATGAAGACGCTTTTTCCTCTTTCGGCAGTTCTTCTTTTCCCGTTTCGGGACTTTCAGCCTCTTCGTCAGTGGTATGTCTTGTATAGCAGCCTTGCTGTTCCTGGATGAAGCCGATGGCTTGCTGAAGTCCGTTCATGAACTTTTCAAAATCCTCTTTGTATAGAAAGATTTTGTGCTTTTCGAAACTTACCTGCGAGTCGTCTCCTTCGCCCATCACAATCTTCTTGCTTTCCGTGATGGCGAGAAACATTTCGTCTTTTCTGTTTTTCTTGACGTCTAAATAGTAGATGCGCTTACCTGCTTTGATGGATTGGGAGAATACAATCTCCTTGTCGTTCATGTCCGCTGCGTTTTTCTTCTTAAAGTCTTCCATATTATAATAGGTCTCAATTTTGATATTATCACCTTAAAACTTGTATCTCGTAGCTTTTAGCTCTTTATCGGGCTCAAAATTGACGATTTTTTTTAAACTGTCAAAAGAAAAAGACCGGATAATCAATATCTGCATTAAAAAATGTGATTTATTTATGTAAACTCATTAAAAATGCCTACTTTTGCGCCTTGTTAAAACACTAGTATTTACTTTAGAATTATGATCAACAGAGTTCTTATTCGTCTTAAGATTATACAGATTGTATATGCTTATTATCAGAATGGCAGTAAAAATTTAGACTCAGCGGAGAAAGAATTGTTCTTTAGCCTTTCAAAGGCATACGACCTCTACAACTACCTGCTGATGCTGATGATAGCTTTGACGAACTACGCACAAAAACGTATTGATGCGGCAAAAGCTAAGCTGGCTCCCACTGCCGAGGAGCTGTATCCCAACATGAAATTTGTGGAAAACAAGTTCATAGCCCAGTTGGAAGTGAACAAACAATTGACGGAATTCATTGCCAACCAAAAGCGCACGTGGGCCAATGATGAAGACTTTGTCAAGGGATTGTATGAGAAAATTGTGGAATCAGATATATATAAGGAATATATGGCTTCTTCGGACAATTCTTACGAATACGACCGTGAATTGTGGAGAAAGCTGTATAAGACTTTTGTCTTCAACAACGAAGCCTTGGACAATGTGCTCGAAGACCAGAGCCTCTACTGGAATGACGACAAGGAGATTGTGGATACTTTCGTACTGAAAACCATCAAGCGCTTTGAAGAGAAGAATGGTGCCAATCAGGAACTTCTACCAGAGTTCAAGGATGAGGAAGACCAGGAATTTGCACGCCGTTTGTTCCGCCGTGCCATCTTGAACTGTGACTATTACCGTCACCTCATCAGCGAGAATACGCGTAATTGGGACTTGGACCGTGTAGCCTTTATGGATGTTGTAATCATGCAGTGTGCCTTGGCCGAAATATTAAGTTTCCCGAACATTCCGGTGAGTGTTTCGTTGAACGAATATGTCGATATTGCCAAAGTTTACAGCACGGCCAAAAGTGGCAGCTTCGTGAACGGTACATTGGATGGAATAGTTAATCAATTAAAAAAAGAAGGTAAGTTAACGAAAAACTAATACCTTTGTTTAATAATAGAAACCAAAACTGAGTATTTATGAACTTAATGACTGTATTCTTCCTGCAGGCTCCCGCTGCAGGCCCTGCCGGTGGTGGTAGCATGATGTGGATTATGCTGATAGCCATGTTCGTTATTATGTATTTCTTTATGATTCGTCCTCAAAACAAGAAGCAAAAGGAAATAGCAAACTTCCGTAAATCGCTTCAAGTGAATCAGAAAGTAATCACAGCTGGTGGTATCCATGGTGTTATCAAGGAAATCAACGACAATGATGTGGTGCTTGAAATCGCTTCTAACGTTAAGATTCGTATAGACAAGAATTCTATTTTTGCTGCAGCTGCTGATGCGAACAGCAGTCAGGCATCTAAATAATAGAAATGTGAGCCTATGTTTGAACGTAGGAACATACAACGTACATATCTGAAGATATCAAGAGAAGTGAAGGACTTTCTGCTTAGCGATAAAAGCAGGGAGTTCTTCATTTTTTTGTTTTTTTTCTTTGTAGCCGGTGGCTTCTGGCTCTTGCAGACCTTGAACAACGACTATGAGGCGGACTTTTCTATACCGGTGCGGCTGAAGGGAGTGCCCAATAATGTGGTGATTACCTCTGAACCTGCTTCAGAACTCCGTATCAAGGTAAAGGATAAGGGAACGGTACTGCTCAACTATATGTTGGGAAAGAGCTTTTATCCCGTTATTCTCGATTATGCCGATTATAAGGGCGTGGATAATCAAGTAAGGATATATCCCTCGCAGTTTGAAAAGAAAGTGCTGAACCAGCTGAATGCCTCTACCCGCCTGCTTTCCATGAAGCCGGATACATTGGAGTACATCTATTCGACGGGAGCCTCCAAACTGGTGCCGGTGAAGCTGCGCGGCACGCTGAGTGCCGGACGTGAGTATTATCTTTCGGATACGATATTCAGTCCCGATTCCGTATTGGTGTATGCGCCGCAAGGCGTGCTGGATACGATTGCTGTTGCCTATACGCAACCGGTGAAGCTGGAAGATATATCGGATACCTTGAGGCAGCAAGTCCCCCTGCGTATCCAGAAAGGTGTGAAGTTTGTGCCTTCTTCCATTGAGATGATGCTTCCGGTGGATATTTATACGGAAAAGACAGTGGAGGTGCCGTTGCGTGGCGTTAACTTTCCTGCCGACAAGGTGCTGCGCGCTTTCCCTTCCAAGGTGCAGGTCACGTTTCAGGTTGGTCTGAGTCATTTCAGGCAGATTAACGCTGATGATTTTCATATTTACGTGTCCTATGAGGAACTGCTCCGTCTGGGTTCCGACAAGTATACGGTAAAGATTAAGAATCTGCCGAAAGGGGTGAGCCAGGTACGCTTCAATCCGGCACAAGTGGATTTTCTGATAGAGCAAGTTTCTCCTGATTATGGCGATTAAGATAGGTATAACCGGTGGTATCGGTAGCGGAAAGAGTATGGTATCCCGGCTGTTGGAAGTGCTGGGTGTTCCCGTCTATATCTCGGACTTGGAAACGAAAAGGCTGATGGTATCCGATTCATTGATCCGCGAGGAATTGTCAGCTTTGCTTGGTGCGGAAGTGTATGCCGGTGGCACGCTGAACAAGCCTTTGTTGGCGTCTTATCTTTTCGGCAGTCCGGAGCATGCCAAAGAAATCAACTGTATTGTGCATCCTCGTGTAAAGGAGGATTTCAGGCGGTGGACACAATGCCGCACCGCTTTTCCCATTGTCGGTATAGAATCGGCCATTCTGGTCGAAGCGGGGTTTGCGGGTGAAGTGGATGCTATTGTTATGGTCTATGCGCCCGAAGAGGTGCGCATTTTACGTGCCGTCCGGCGGGATGCTTCCTCGCGCGAATTGATAGAAAAGCGTATTCGTAGCCAGATGAATGACGAAGAAAAGCGTAAATATGCAGATTTTGTCATTGTAAATGACGACGAAACTCCATTAATACCCCAGGTTTTAGAACTAATCGGTTCGCTATCTGAAAAAATGTACTATCTTTAAAAAATAGGCATCTCCTTAACAATAAAAATAAGCAAGCTTATTTTGTATTGTCTTCGGCTTACATTATCTTTGCCCCCCGAAAAAATAACTACTAATCATCAAAACAGAATATATTATGTTGAAGACTATTTTGTCCATTTCCGGTAAACCGGGATTATATAAGCTTGTTTCCCAGGGAAAAAATATGTTGATTGTAGAGTCGCTTGCAGACAAGAAGCGTTTCCCTGCCTATGGTAATGAGAAGATTATTTCTTTGGGCGATATCGCCATGTATACAGATACGGAAGATGTTCCTTTGAAGGAAGTGTTTCTTTCCATGAAGAAAAAGGAAAATGGTGCTGCCGTAGTGATGGATTTGAAGAAAGCTACTGCCGACGATTTGCGTGCTTACCTGGCAGAGGTATTGCCTACTTTCGATCGCGACCGCGTATATCCGTCCGACATCAAGAAATTGATTGTTTGGTATAATTTGCTGGTGGCAAGCGGTATGACGGATTTTGAAGAAACTCCTGCGGGAGAAACGAAGGAGGAAAGCAAGGCCGAGTAACCGGAGAAGGATTGAAATACAAAATAAAAGAGGCGATTCCCGACTATTGGGAATCGCCTCTTTTATTGGGGGGATACGGATTGCTTTTAATTTCTGAAAACCAGTCCGTCGTCAGTGGTATTGGCATCCACTGTAATAGGCTTGCTGCGGTCTACTTCCTGAGCCAGCAGCTTCTTCGACAAATCGTTCAGCAAATAGTGCTGTATGGCACGTTTCACCGGACGGGCACCGAATTCAGGGTCATACCCTGCATTGGCAAGGAAGTCTATGGCGGCATTTGTCAGAACCAGTTCCACACCGTTACCGGAAAGCATCTTCTGCACACTCTTGATTTGGAGCACCACAATTTGCTTGATTTCGGGCTCTGTCAGTGGCAGGAACATGATGGTTTCGTCGATACGGTTCAGGAATTCCGGGCGGATGGTCTTTTTCAGCATATTCATCACTTCCTTTTTGGTTTCCTCTACGATTTGCTCCTTATTGCTACTGTTGAGCTTCTCCATCTGGCTTTGGATATAGCCGCTGCCCATGTTGGAGGTCATGATGATAATCGTATTTTTGAAGTTGACCGTACGCCCTTTGTTGTCCGTCAGACGTCCGTCATCCAGCACTTGCAGCAAGATGTTGAATACGTCCGGATGCGCTTTCTCGATTTCGTCGAATAGGACGACAGAATACGGTTTCCGCCTTACGGCTTCTGTCAGTTGTCCACCTTCATCGTAGCCCACATATCCCGGAGGCGCTCCAACCAGACGGGAAACGCTGTGTTTCTCCTGATACTCGCTCATGTCGATACGGGTCATCATCGTCTCGTCGTCAAAGAGGAACTCTGCCAGTGCCTTTGCCAATTCCGTCTTACCTACACCGGTGGTTCCCAGGAAAAGGAATGAGCCGATAGGACGTTTCGGGTCTTGCAGTCCGGCACGGCTACGGCGTACGGCATCGGATACGGCTTCGATGGCTTCGTCCTGCCCGATAACCCGTTGGTGTAATTCTGCCTCCAGATGCAACAGTTTGTCCTTTTCGCTTTGCAGCATCTTGCTTACCGGTATGCCGGTCCAGCGGGATACTACGTCGGCGATGTCTTCAGCGTCCACTTCCTCTTTAATCATGGCCTTGTCACCCTGCATTTCGTGCAGTTTTTGCTGCGTTTCTTCAATCTCCTGGTTCAGCGCTTGCAGTTTGCCGTAACGGATTTCGGCCACCCGGCCATAGTCGCCTTCCCGTTCTGCTTTGTCGGCCTCGAACTTCAGGTTCTCTATTTCCACCTTATTCTGCTGGATTTTGTTGACAAGGGTCTTTTCACTTTGCCATTTCGCTTTGTACGAGTTTTCCTGCTCCTTCAGCTCGGCAAGTTCTTTGCCGATTTGTTCCAGTTTGGGCTTGTCGTTTTCGCGCTTGATGGCTTCACGTTCAATCTCCAGCTGCTTTATCTTACGCGAAATCTCGTCCAGCTCTTCCGGTACGGAATCGACCTCCATACGCAGCTTGGCGGCGGCTTCGTCCATCAGGTCGATAGCCTTGTCCGGCAAGAAACGGTCGGTGATGTAGCGGTTGCTCAACTCTACGGCGGCGATGATGGCATCGTCCTTAATCCGTACGTGGTGATGGTTCTCATAACGTTCCTTCAGACCACGCAGAATGGAGATGGTGCTCAGCGTGTCCGGTTCGTTCACCATGACAATCTGGAAGCGGCGCTCCAACGCTTTGTCCTTTTCGAAATACTTCTGATATTCATCGAGGGTAGTGGCCCCGATGCTCCTCAGTTCACCGCGTGCCAGGGCGGGTTTCAGGATGTTGGCGGCATCCATGGCGCCTTCGCCCTTGCCTGCACCCACCAGGGTGTGGATTTCATCAATGAAGAGGATGATGTCTCCTTCGGACTTCTTCACTTCGTTGATAACGGCCTTCAGACGTTCTTCAAATTCGCCTTTGTATTTGGCGCCCGCCACCAGTGCACCCATATCCAGGGAGTAGACTTGTTTGTTCTTCAAGTTCTCGGGGACGTCTCCACGCAAGATACGGTGGGCAAGTCCCTCTACGATAGCCGTTTTACCGGTACCCGGTTCACCGATAAGAATCGGGTTGTTCTTGGTACGCCGACTCAGAATCTGCAGGACACGCCGTATCTCTTCGTCACGGCCGATGACGGGATCCAGTTTGCCGCTGCGGGCTGCTTCGTTCAGATTGATGGCATACTTTTCCAATGACTGGTAAGTGTCTTCGCTGGATTGTGAAGTTACTTTTTCTCCTTTTCGCAGTTCGTTGATGGCTTCCCGCAGTTCGCGTTCCGTCATCCCGGCATCTTTCAGAATGGTGGATGCAGTGCTTTTCACATTCAGCAAAGCCAGCAGTACCGGTTCCAGGGAGACGAATTCATCACCCATTTCCTTGGAATATTGGGTGGCCTTCTGGAACACTTCGTTCGTTTCACGGCTCAGGTATGGCTCTCCGCCGGATACCTTGGGCAGAGAATCAATTTGCTTGTCCAGTACAAGTGCTATCTGCTGACCGTTCATGCCCAGCTTCTGGAAGATGAAGTTGGTGACATTTTCACCCACTTTCATCACGCTTTGAAGCACATGCACGGGCTCGATGGCTTGCTGTCCACGGCTTTGTACCAGGTTCACAGCCTCCTGCACCGCTTCTTGCGCTTTAATGGTAAAGTTGTTAAAGTTCATATTTTGTTCTCCTTTCTATTTTATCAGTTTCATAACACTTGGGAAGGCGCAAAAGATTTGCCATTGGCACATTTCGGACAAATTGTCTGCATATAAATCTTGTAAAATGACAAATTGTCTGTAAATCAGTCGTTTTGTTTCTTTCTACTTCTTTAGATAAGAAGTTGGAGCAAAGTTTCTTTTCGTATTAAACTCTATTGGATAAAGAGAATGACAAATAAGGGTGTCATGCATGAGATGTGCATCTCATGCATGACGAGATGTATATGTTAGGTAGTGCGAGATGTGCATCTCATGTAGTGAGGGGCTATATGTTTTAGTAGCTAAGTCTTCGTGTTCCAGCTCCAAGGTTTCCGTGTTGTGGGGGAAGGATATTCTCTTTCCGCTTCGGAGATATAGATTAATTGCTTGGGATGATACAAGTTATTGATAAATTTGTCGTACTTTTACTGCTTCAAAGTTTTGTGCTTTCTGTGTGGTAGGTTTTCGGAGCTCCGCTTGCAGAGGAGCATTATGTATAATTATGTATTAAGATAGAAGATAATGGAGGATAAGATAAAGTTTCCGGCAAATGTGATATTGATAGATGTTGCATTTCTGAATGAAGTGGTATATGGTGCAAAGAACTTTTTGGAAGGTAAGTTGGGACGGAAGCTACCCGATGTTGACCTGCCGGCATGGTTGAGCTATCTGGCATTGGACGCCGGCTTGAGAGAACAAGAAAATGAGGTGGAAGTGTTGCTGGTGCATACTCCGGCAGCGGACGTGCTGAAGTGTTGTGAACCATCCGATGTGAATAAACTGAATCACCAGGCATGCCGTACGCCGCTGGGCGAATTTGCATTTTCTTCCGTCACCTCTTCCGGTTTAGTCTCTACCGAAGAGTTGTTTCTTGACCTGATGAACCTGGCACTTGATTCTGCAGATGTGAAGTGTTTGATGCTGTTGCCTTTCCATCAGGTATATGGTAATGGAGTGGAGGAGAAGCTGGCGGGTTTCTTCAAAGACAAGAATGAGGAAGAACGGGGCAAAGCTGTGTACTTCATTACGGAGGAACCTCTGAGCCCGGTGTATTGCCGCCTGGAGCCGGTGTTTTATTCTTTGGCGCATGCTTTCGGCATCAAGTCTGACGAGTTATAAGATATAAGAAGTATATGAGTGATTTCCGTTTAAAAGTGTTCCAGTCTGTTGCCAAGAACTTGAGTTTTACAAAGGCTTCGCAAGAGTTGTTTGTAAGTCAGCCGGCTATAACCAAGCATATCCAGGAGCTGGAGGCCACTTATCAGACGAGGCTTTTCGACCGGCAGGGAAGTAAAATCAGTTTGACCGAGTCAGGCCGGCTGCTTTTGGAGCATTGCGAACGGATATTGGAGGACTATAAACGGCTGGAATATGAAATGCACTTGTTACATAACGAATATATTGGCGAACTCAAGTTGGGAGCCAGCACTACCATTGCGCAGTATGTGCTTCCTCCGTTGCTGGGCAGTTTTATCGGCAAGTTTCCGCAGGTCAGCTTGTCCTTGCTCAATGGAAACTCCCGGGAAATAGAAGCCGCTTTGCAGGAACACCGCATTGACTTGGGATTGGTGGAAGGGGTTTTCCGCCTTCCCAATCTGAAGTACACTACTTTTCTTGAGGATGAACTGGTAGCGGTAGTCCATTCCAAAAGCCGTTTACAATTGCCCGAAGAGATTACTCCCCAGGATTTGCCCGCTATTCCTTTAGTGCTTCGTGAGCGTGGTTCTGGTACGTTGGATGTGATAGAACGCTCGCTCCAGAAGCACGGCGTCAAGCTTTCCTCACTCCATGTACTGATGTATCTGGGTAGTACCGAAAGCATCAAGCTCTTTCTTGAAAACTCCGATTGCATGGGAATCGTGTCTATCCGTTCCATCTGCAAGGAACTGGCGGCAGGCACTTTCCGCGTGGTCGAGATAAAGGATATGCCCATGCTTCGCGACTTCTGCTTTGTCCAGTTGCAAGGGCAGGAAGGAGGATTGTCACAAGCCTTTATGAACTATATGTTTATGTCCCGATAACAATAAGTTATAGTCTATAAGTAGAAACGATTGGCGGGTGTACTAAAATAGAACTACCTTTGCACCCGGAAAATTAAGGAATAAACATTAGTAATAATAGTAAAATAAACAGTATGGCTTCAAATCGAGTTTTGGCTAAAAGCATTAATATGCCTTTTCTTCAAAGTAATAATAAATTTATTTATGTATCTCTTCTGGTTGTTCTCTCCTTCTTTCTGCTGCTGGATTATGTGCCCGGTATGCATGCCTATTCGGCGTGGGTCACTCCGCCGTTGGCGTTGTTCTTGGGGTTGGCCTTTGCGTTGCTGTGTGGGCAGGCACATCCGAAGTTCAATAAGAAGACTTCAAAGTATCTATTGCAATACTCTGTTGTAGGGTTAGGATTTGGAATGAATCTGCAGGCTTCCCTGGCTTCGGGCAAGGAGGGAATGGAGTTCACGATTATTTCTGTAGTGGGGACATTGCTCATAGGCTGGCTCATAGGACGTAAGTTCCTGAAAGTGGACCGTGACACTTCTTATCTTATCAGCTCCGGTACGGCTATCTGCGGAGGCAGTGCCATTGCGGCTGTGGGTCCGGTATTGAAGGCAAAGGACAGTGAGATGTCTGTGGCATTGGGCACCATCTTTATATTGAATGCCATTGCATTGTTTGTTTTTCCGATGATAGGCCACGCTTTGAACATGAGCCAGCATGAGTTCGGCACATGGGCGGCCATTGCCATACATGATACGAGTTCGGTAGTGGGAGCAGGTGCCGCATATGGCGAGGAGGCCCTGAAGGTGGCAACGACTATAAAGCTGACACGTGCCTTATGGATTATTCCTTTGGCTCTGGTAACTTCGTTCATCTTTAAGAGTAAGGGACAGAAAATCAGTATTCCCTGGTTCATCTTCTTCTTTGTGCTGGCTATGATTTTCAATACTTATGTGCTGGGCACTACCGAAACGGGTGCCATGATTGGGGAGGGAATCAATTCTTTGGCCCGCAAGACGCTGACTATCACTCTGTTCTTTATCGGTGCCTCTCTGTCACGTGATGTACTGAAGGCAGTAGGCATCAAGCCCTTGATACAAGGCACCTTGTTGTGGATAGTGATTAGTGTGAGCACGTTGGCATATATCTACTTGTTCTGATTACATCGGTCCGGCAGTTTTTGAAGTATAACTTCCGGTTGAAGAAGACGGTAGGATTTTTGTAATGTATTTCTTTCCTCATTGGATATATAGACGAATACACATCTCGGGATGACCGGGGTGTGTATTTCTTTTGACAGTTAGTTTACTTTTTTGATGATAAAGTCGAAAGAGGTGAAGAATTGAGGGTGCTTACCGATATATGGGGCACAGAACGAAACGTATATTGAGGGTTGGGAGAAAAAGACATCAAACCTATTGATATACAAAAGGTTGTGCAATGTATGAGTGGATGGCTCTGCAAAACGAAACGTTTACGTGGGTTTAATTTGCAGCTACATTTAGGTGCTTTTTAGGCATACAGATTTGCAGATAGGTTTAATTGGGTTTACATAGAGCTTACATGGTTGATTCGGGTGGGGGAGTGCATGGCAGCTGCGGCTGCTTTTTTTGTACCTGATTATTTGATATAATATTGCTTGATTTATTCCATATAATAGATATTTGGTATATTTGCAACAAAATATTATAAACTATGGCAAAGGTAATACATGTGCATTTGACGCACGGAATAGAAGGAACAAAGCGGAAAGATTGGTATTTCAGCAGCATTTCGGCGGTTTATACCGTTTTTACAGCTGAGCAGGTGGGTGCAACGAAGAATTATTTGCTGCATGCAGGATTGTCCGGAAACGGTACTATATGCACCAAAAAGGCTATAATAAAGCAATCTACGCTCATTTCTTGCGGGCGTAGTGGAAATGTATCAGATGAATAATAAGCGGCTAAAAACGAGACAAAAGCGGCTTTAGAATAATCCGGTATGGGGAGGTGGTTATACCTCCCTTTTTTGTGCTTGAAATCTGTCTTTTTTGACGCTGGATATTCAGCTGGATATTCAAAGTGGATATTCACTTTTATATAACTGGATATTCAAAATAGGGTTTTGGCGGTGTGCGATACAGGCATACTAAAATACTATAATTTTAAAAATACCCCTCGTTTTTTATTTGATAGCCCCCCCCCTAAAAACCTATCATTTTTCACGCTTTAGTTTTTAAATGCCCTAATATCAGTGTTTTTATACCCATATATGAAGGTAGGGGAGGGGGATTGCTTGGGAGGGGGACATCATGGGGGATGATAGGGGGTACGCTTCGTTTCCCATCACCGGTGTATGGTAACAGTAAATCCGCCTACCCGACATTTGCAGTACCGGAAATGTGTGCATCCGACACATGTTTTCCCTTTTCGATTGTCATTTGGCGAATCTGTTCTTTAAGCCTTCCTATTTCTTCTGCCTGCTCTCTTATTATAGACAAGAAAGATTCAGTGGTACTATTATTTGTTTCCTCATGAAGTATATTGTTTTGATTCTTTGCGGCTTTAACTGCTTTCAACTTAGCTTGTGCTTGCTCTTCTGTCATTTCCCCCTTAATAATTGGCAAATCTGATTCATAGTAAGTTTCTTCAATTATAGGATTCCCTTCCCCAGTAAATAACCATCGAAGGTTGATGAATACAGAATATCCTGACATTATAAACCTTTTAAAAAAGTCATAGCTTGGAGCAGACTTTCCGCTTACTATATCATAGATAGTTTGGGCTCTACTGTACCCTAATGCATTGGCGAACTTATTTGGATTAGTGTGCAAGATAAATATAACCTCTTCTATTCTTGCAGATATTTCTGTATTTTTTTCTTTCATATCTTTTGTTATCACAGGATTTTCTGTATATTTGCAGCGTGTTCAAAAAAGAACACCGCGCCAAAGATACAAAAAAGGCGTGTGATTAGCGATTTTTAAGTATAAGATTATGAAAGAGACATTATTGATGAAAGTAAATCCCAAGACGCTGGATAACCTGATGAACGAATTAACCAGTGCTATTATTCAGATGAAAGATGTAGAACCAGTGCAGAATTCAAGATTTAAAGATGAGGTCTATACAATGTGTGTATGTTTTCAAGCAGAGCTGCTGCAGACCATTCGGAACGTGGAATTAAAGAATCAATCAAGTAAAGATACTCAGGATAACCCAGCGTGACGACCCGGAAGGCGTTAAGAGACGGGTGACGGTGTGGAGAGACACACGGAAGGTTAGTTCAGTTGGTAGAACACGCCAAACTCCTACGGAGAGGCTATGGTCTGCGGTTCGAGTCCGCAACCTTCCCCCAATATTAATCATTAAATAAGTGAGATATGAACAAGAGGTACATTCACATTACGAAAGCTGACCGCGACTTTATTGCAAAGGCGCTCAACGTGACAGAGAAGACTGTTTATAACGCTATCCGGTTTGATGACCGTCGTGGCAACTCCGAACTTTCTGCAAAGATCCGTAAGTTGGCCATGGACCGTGGTGGTATTGTAATGGTTGTTATTCCGGAGGTAGAGGTATTCCACGACTATGACAAAGTGTCTCGTCTGTACTGTCCCAATGGTGCTCTGATAGAGCTTGACCGTAAGGATGGTAGCGGCCAGGTAATATTCAAAGGTGAGACTGTGAAAACCTTTGAGCATGTAATGGTTTCGGAGATTGACCACATTAAAGCGTTTGCATCGGCATTGAGATAGGAGGCGGCTATGTTGGTGTATTACGGTAACATACAGTGTATTTCTGCACGTGAGCTCATAGATGGCGGCTATATCACCGAATCCTGTTATAGGAACTGGGTGAACCGTGGTCGTATCAAGGTGGTGCGCCGTGGTGGAGGTGCTGCTGGAAATTGCGCGTTGGTCGCCCTCAATAGTCTGCCTACCGAGTGCCTGGAACGGGTGAAGGAAGACAACCCCGGTGGAACAGAGCAGGCACTTCGCCACTGGATACTATCAAACTATGTGCTGGATCAGGCTGCAGTAGCCTTTTTTTTGGATTGGGCCTCTCATTCTTCCAGCAACAGAGCTACAGACGAACTTGCCCGGAAATATGCGGTGAATGCTTCAGTTCTGAATACTTGTATCAAGCTTTATAACAGAAGCAACGATTACCGCAAACTGATGGGTGAAAAATATAACTGGGACATGATGGCCACTACCATCGAGACCTTACGCGAAGACTTTGGTCATGATCTTCCTGCCAGTACCCTGCGTTTCCGCAAGAAAGTGAACGAATACAAGCAGTACGGTTACGAATGTCTGATAACCGGAAAATTCGGCAACCAGAACAAGCGGAAGGTAACTCACATGGACGAACGCCTGGTGATGAGTTTGAAAGTACTTCCCAACCAACCATACGGCAGTGATGTGCATGAAATGTATCTGTCGTTTGTATGCGGAGAACTGGAAGTATGGGATCTGGAAACAGGAGAGATATTCAATCCGGAAAATTTTACGAACAAGAACGGGGAGCCGAAAGAACTGAGCGAAAGCACTATCCGGAACATTCTGAACAACCCGGCAAGCCAGCTGCTGATAGAAAAAGCCCTGCGTGGACGTATGGAGTTCTATCATGAGCAAATGCCGCACATGCACCGTCATGGCGGTGAGTTCTCACTGTCACAAATTACGATGGATGACGTGGATTTGCCGCGCAGAATGAAAGGCGGCGAGTATGTGCATGCCTATTATGCCTATGATGTGGTGAGCCAGTGCCGTATCGGGCTGGCCTACGGGCGGGATAAGGATGATGCCTTGGTAGTGGACTGTTTCCGTGATATGTTCCGGCTCATCGAACGCAACGGATGGGGGATTCCAGCCGGTATTGAGGTGGAACAGCACTTGATGAGCAAGTATAAAGAAGGATTCCTGAAGACAGGTGAGGTATTTAAGTTTGTGCATTTCTGTGCTCCACAGAACTCACAGGAGAAATATGCTGAACCCCTGAACGGTGCGTTCAAGACAACCATAGCACATAAGAACCATGAAGGCATTGGCCGCTGGTATGGTAAGGGTGCACGGCGGGTGGATCAGAAGAAAGTGAGCGACAGCAGCAACCACACCTGGGAAGACCGAAAGTATTATACGTTTGAAGAGCTTGTGGCGGATGACCGTCGCGATTGTGAAGAATGGAATAATACGCTTCACCCCAATCAAAAGAAATATCCCGGAATGACCCGTTGGGATGTGCTTGTAGCCAAAATCAATCCGACCCTTCGACCGCTTGATAAATTGACTTTGAGCAGATATATCGGGGAAAAGGTCGATACCAGTATTCGTAGAAATTCCACAGTACGTGTGGCAAATGCAGACTGGTGGCTGAGCGGTCCGGAAGTGCTGGAGCAGCTGGAACCAAACAACCGCAAGGTGACGGCTTACTATCTGCCGGATGAAGAGGGCAAGCCTACGGATGTCTTCCTGTTCCAGAACGACCGCTACCTTGACAAGGTTCGTCCGGTAGTGACTTACAACCGGGTGATGGCAGAACAGACCGAAGAAGACCGGGTAGCCTATACAGAGCAGGCTAAGATTATAAGTCATTTCGGCAAATACCTCAATGACCACGCCATCGGCAAGGTGGGCACCGGTACACCCGATCAGCCAACGGATGATCCGGAAGAGGAACTGGAACTTCCCCCGGTGGAACTATCCGATGATTTGCCAGCCGATTTGTCGGCAGATCCGGAATCTGATAATGAATGGCACTCCGGAATAAGCGAGGCAATGAGAGCCATCAGTGATATGTAAGAACAGAATTAGAACAACATTAAAACAGCGTTAGAATTATGATTACAGAAGCGCAAAAACAGAAGATTTTAGCAGCGATAGCCGGCAACCGTGTGAACTATCCCAGTGATGCCAAGCATGCTGCCTCTTTGGGCATCAGTACGTCTGTGTACAGTGCAATCAAGAACGGACAGACAGACAAAGCCCTGAGCGATGCCAACTGGATAAGCATTGCCCGCAAATTAGGGGTGAACCTCCGTGGTGAAATGGAATGGAAAGCAGCCAAGACCCCGACATTTGAATATATCACAGCCCAGCTGGAGTTTTCACAGCAGTCCAGCCTGTCGGGTATCTTGTGCGACATGCCCAATATCGGCAAGACTTTCACGGCACGTTATTATGTGCAGAGCCACAAGAATGCCGTTTATATCGACTGCTCGCAGGTAAAGACCAAATTGAAGCTGGTACGCAAGATTGCTGCAGAGTTTGGGGTGGACAGTAAGGGAAAGTATTCTGACGTGTATGAAGACCTGATATATTACCTCCGTTCTATGGAAACCCCGCTTATCATCCTCGATGAAGCAGGCGACCTGCAGTATGAAGCTTTCCTTGAACTGAAGGCCTTGTGGAATGCCACTGAACGCTGCTGCGCCTGGTACATGATGGGGGCAGACGGATTGAAAGAGAAAATCAACCGCTCCATAGAATGCAAGAAGGTGGGTTATACCGAAATGTTGAGCCGTTATGGTGACCGGTACAGCAAGGTGACTCCGGATGATGGCAAGGAGCGCGAACAGTTCTTGAACAACCAGGCACGTATTGTGGCCAAGGTAAATGCCCCTGCAGGTACTGATATAGCCCAGATTGTACGGAAGACACGCGGTGGTTTGAGAAGAGTCTATACTGAGATTGAAAAACTTAAAATGACAGCGGAATAATGAAGCGTGCGTACAGTCCGAAGGAAATAGCCGCCAAGAAATGGGTTACTCTGCCGTGGAATGAGAAATGGAGCAAACCTTTCGGATTTCCGGCAGAGAACGCTTCGTGGTTCATCAGTGGTGCCAGTGCCAGCGGGAAGAGCAGCTTTGTAATGCAGCTTGGAAAGGAACTGTGTAACTATGGGCCGGTGCTGTACATGAGTTACGAAGAGAAAATCAACCAAAGTTTCCAACGGCGTATGGGTTATTTGAAGATGAATGAGGTGCAGGGTAAGTTTCGCGTGGTGACAGAAGGCAGTCTGGAGGAAGTGATTGCCCGGCTGAAAAAGCCGAAAAGCCCGAAGTTCATCATCATTGATTCCTTTCAGGTGGCCGGGTGGGACTATCCGCAGGCTGTGGAACTGATGGAAACCTTTCCGAAGAAATGTTTCATCTGGATCAGCCAGGAAAAGAAGAGCCAGCCAATGGGTGGCGGTGCTGTAAGATTGAAATATATCTGTGATATGAAGATTCGAGTGGTCGGTTATAAAGCTTATTGTCAAGGCCGCGCCATTGGAGACCCGGGAAGCTATTATGTGGTATGGGAGGACGGAATCATTCAAACAAGTAATAATTTACCAAAGTGATTATGGATAATAACGAAAAGGCTTTTGAAAGCTACACCGGAACGGAAGTGTTCCAGATTCTGCTGGACGGAAGTTCCAGCAGGGCAGTGTTGGATGACTGGCTGGAGCGAAACATCCAAAGTGACCTGAAAGTGAGAAGAGCGAAAACGCCCGGTCATGTCGTAATAGAAACGGGTGATGTCTTGTTTGCACGTAATGTGCTGATATGGAATCCAAGTTGTAAAGTCAACATCAAAAAGAAGTGATATGGAAAAAGACAAAGTTTACATCAGTGGGGCAATAGCCCACTACAATATCGATGAGCGCAAAGGTGCGTTCCTCGATGCTGAAAACAGATTGCGTGCTATGGGGTTCAATCCGGTGAATCCATTTAAAAACGGACTTCCGGATGAAGCACACTGGAGAGAGCACATGCGGGCGGATATACGCCTGTTGCTGGATTGTGAGTATATCTATATGCTGAAGGATTGGGAACTGAGCAAAGGTGCTAAACTGGAGCTTGATGTGGCCAGTTCGTGTGGCATTAAAGTATTGTTTGAGTAAAAATGGTCGATATGGGAAAAATAAAAATGGAAACCGGTGTTGTGGTGATGACGTTGACTGCTACGGTATATAGAGGAAATATTCGTGAAATCCAATCTTCACGCATAGGATTTTGCGGGGAGTACAACAAGGAAATACTTTCTAAAATGGGTGCTGAATTCAAAAAGATATTTGCTGGGCAAATTGAGGCTGAATACAAAGCTAAATCAGTGAAGACGGATAAGATAATTTATCGTGTCAGTACCAAATCAACTGAATGTGAAATGATTCTTAATGGCAAATGATATGGCACAGGAAGTAACCAATTTCGCCCGGTTCTATGCATTGTTCAACAAGCTGCCCTGTACAGGAGACCGGGAAGAATTCAAGAAAAGCATTGTGCTGCAGTACACGTGGAACCGGACGGACAGTCTGAAGAAAATGACAGCCAAGGAGTATGAAGCCTGCTGTACGGCTCTGGAGAAGCTGAGCGGACAAGACGAATGGCGACAGAAGCTGCGTGAGGAGCTGCGGCGGAAACGGAGTCTCTGTCTGAACCTGATGCAGAAGCTGGGCATAGATACATCCGACTGGGCACGAATCAATGACTTCTGCAGTAATCCCCGAATAGTCGGCAAAGCGTTCAGACAGATTACGGTGGACGAACTGGATGAACTGGCGGTAAAGCTTCGGTCCATACAACGGAAAGGCGGCTTGAAGCCCAGGAAAGAAAAGCAAACGATTAACCCCGTGAGCATGGTATCACTCATTCAGATTGACCCTGATGCTCCGGCAAACTGATAGGATATGGAAAATAGAAACACAAAGATTTTAGAGAATCTGAAAAAGGAAATCAACCTGCTTGCCTCTGATATGGAGAAGCAGGATGCAGCCGAGTTTTATAGCGAACTGGCTGACTGGGCATACGCCAACGGAGAGGCTATGCTGATGGAAGACGAACCTGAAATGCAGGATTATGAAAACCAATAACCCCAAAAAAACAAGAATCATGGAAGAAATGAAACAAACGACCGTGGTAATGACGGCAGAGGAAAAGGCGGAATTTGAAGCCTTCCAGAGAGAAAAAGCAAAGAAAGCGGCAGAGGAAAAAGCCAAGAATGACCGCGAAATGTACAAACAGATGGTGGATGAGGAGATAGCCAACTCCATTCCGGTACTGCTGGGCATCAGTGAGCAGATCAAGGCAAGCAAGCAGACTGTGATGGACAACTTCAAAACCATTCTGGAAATGAAGGCAGACCTTTTCAAGACCAAGGTGAAGGATGACCAGCGCAGCCATACCTTTACTAACAGTGAAGGCGACAAACGAATCACGCTGGGTGTGTATGTGACCGACGGTTACCGTGACACGGTGGAAGACGGTATAGCCATTGTGAAGGAATATATCGAAGGCTTGGCCAAAGATGAAAAGACCAAGGCACTGGTGAGCATGGTGCTTCGTTTGTTGGCCCGTGATGCCAAGGGTACGCTGAAGGCTTCACGCATTGTGCAGCTTCGCAAAGTGGCCATGGAAACCGGAGATGAACGTTTCATTGAAGGTGTACGCATCATTGAGGAAGCCTACCAGCCGGAAGTAAGCAAACAGTTCATCCGTGCTGAAATCAAGAACGAAAACGGAATGTGGAAACCTATTCCACTGGGAATGACAGAATCATAAATTATAGAACTATGATACAAGAAGTGGAGAAATCTCCGAAAGTAGCCCTGTGCCGTGCTTGCCACGGTACAGGTAAAGTGAAGAAAGTTGTAGAATATCCCTCTCGGATCTTTGGAAAGAAGCGAAGCGAAACCGTTGAGGAAGTCTGCAGACAGTGCGAAGGAAGTGGCCGGGTAATGGTAAGCGCAAAAATGACGCTTGACATCCGTCCCTATAAACCTAAAGTAAAACCATCTATGAACGATTAAACCTATATGGGAAAGCGGCACGGAGTTAGTTATCAGAAGCGTGTAGCAGAAGTAAACAGGATATATGACCATTATGCCAGTCACGGTGTACCGAACCGTGAAATATGGCGGCGGTACATATATCCTGTGTATGCTATTAGTGAGCGTACATTCTACAATATGCTTAAAGCGTCCGCAGACCCTAAAAACGATTTGCCGGACGATACGGTACAATTGAAATTTAACTTTGACTGGGAATGAACGAAGACGTTAAAAAAGTAGTGGCCCGGATACTGAAAGACATTCAGGTGGAAATGAGCGATGAGTTTGACAAGAACTTTGAGCGGCAGGCTTTTTTCAGTGAAAAATGGCAGCGGCGGAAAAGCCCCATCCGGGATGAAGGCAGAGCCATACTGACAGATACCGGGGCGCTTCGGAAAAGTATTGGGAGCCGGACGACGGAAAACAGCATTACCTTCTTTACTTCTCTGCCCTATGCGGCCATTCATAATGATGGTGGTGAAATAGTGGTGACAGGGCGAATGAAGCGTTTCTTCTGGCATAAGTATTATGAGGCCACCGGGTCGTTCGGGAGAAGGAAGGACGGAAAACTGCGGAAAGACAAACGAAATGCCCGGCTTGATACAGAAGCCGATTTTTGGATGTTCATGGCTTTAAAGAAAGAAGGAAGCACCATCAAGATACCCCGCCGCCGTTTCCTCGGCACATCGCCTGAAGTGGAAAAAGCCGTCCGTGAGATTGTAGAAGAGAACCTAACAGAGTATTTCACCATTGAATATAATATCATAAGAAAATGAGAAAAGAACTTTATCGGCTGCTTTGCAGCGAACTGAAGGCCATTGACCTTATCAAGCACATAGACTTGTGGAACCACAATGTGGAGTTCATCGAGCAGGAAGAGAACTGGGAGCGTCCGGCTGTCTTTGTGGAATTCTGCCCTATACAGTGGAATGCGATTGTTCCCGGTGTGGAATACCGGGCAGAACCTTTGATCAAGCTGCACATCGTGACAGACTGGGAAGGTTCGAGTGCTGATGGAAGCGAGCTGCAGGAAGATGCGCTGAAGGTATTTGACCTGCCCGGACTGATTCATGCACGGCTTGCCGGCTTGAGTGGGGAAACCTTTCTGGAGCTGGATTTGGTGGAGAGTGATACCAATCACAACCATGAGGAGATTGTGGAAAGTATTGAGGTGTACCAGTGTGTGGCCATCAAGCGGCTAAATAATTGATATTTTGTACTTTGAAAGTTGTGTATATGCTAATTTTCCAGTATATTTATAGGTATGGAATTTAATGGAATGCGCTGAAAAGTGCAGAAAATCCATGCACGCTTGCATGGATTTTAAAAAGTTGTTGTATATTTGCGGTGCTCTAAAATTCTAAATAGTTGGGACGGCATGGTCTGTCCAATGCACTGCACTGGGCATTTTTTATGCTCTGCAATGACTGTATATAGACGGTATCTAACCCCGTGCATAAGCTGTAATGGTTTGTGCAAGTCCCAACTGTTAGGATTTAGAGCGACGGGTAGTGGATGCCGTCTTTTTTCATTCCACAATGCTCTAAAAAATAACAGTATGTGTAACAAGAAAAATGAAGCCCCGATGACCGGGCAAGTTGAAGTGTTCAACTTCAGCCAAGAGAAAGCACCGATTCGTGTGCAGTTAATCAACAGTGAACCGTGGTTTGTGGCAAAAGATGTGTGTGAAGTGTTGGAACACTCTAATCACAAGATGGCGATCAAGTCTCTTGATGAAGATGAGGTAAGCAGTGTTTACCTCATAGATACAATGGGGCGAAAACAAGAAACAAAGGTTGTTTCCGAGAGTGGTTTGTACTCTTTGATATTCCAGAGCCGCAAGGCAGAGGCGAAGAAGTTCCGCAAATGGGTAACGAGTGAGGTGTTGCCGAGCATCCGCAAGAAGGGCTATTACGGCATCAAGAAGCAGCCCACCGACCATATAGATGTGCGTGATGTGCCTTACCGTGTGATGAACTACCGTGGCGGAGAGGTTCGTGTGGTGGAAGTGGATGGTGAGGCGTGGTATTCGCTGAACGACATCCATTCGTGTATCGGTGCACGGACGGACAGTAGCCAGAGCGTGCGACGGCTGAACGCCAAGCAGACGCTGGCGCGGAAGCTGTGGCTGTATGGCGTGCCTAATCCGGGCTGGTTTGTGAAAGAACTGGGCGTAAGACTGCTGCTTTGCGCGAGCCAGAAGAATAAGGAACATGCGCAGCTGATGTTGGACTTTGACGGAAAGGAGGGCTGATATGGATAATCTTATCAGTGATTATAAGAAATCACACTCTGATTTTACTGTGGATCTCTATAAGAAATACGGCGCGTTGGAAGAGCGCTTGAAGTGGCTGGAATGGAGATGCGGTTTCGGTCCTAATCCGATGGATGAAAAGGAGCAATCAGGCAAGGTGATACATATGGATTTCCGTAAGGTAAATAAGGTTTAAGTGAAATGAAAAAATCCGTTGTTCCATAATGAACAGCGGATTTTTTCGTTATCTTTGCGCACTGTTGATAATGTAAACAAATAGATATATTATGGAAAGAGTAATTTCAAAGGAAAGTGTTCGGCGTGGCAATGCCGCTATGATTCATGGCGTGCATCGCGGAGTGTCATTGGACAGTAAGAACGTATCTGTTCGATGCCGCACTGTCTCGGGTACGTGTACAATGACATTTTCTCGTAAAGACATAGTAAGGGAGGCCAACAAGGCTTTTGGCAAAATCATGAAATAATATGAACGGTAAGTATAATTTCATATACAAAGAACTTGTTTCTGCTGATGATGATTTAGTAGGACTGATAGCATATGGGATTTACAAAAAGCATAAAATAGAGTTCATTACCAAGATAAAGCGCGAGCAAGGCAGGGAACCTTCAGACGAGGAATGCAAGTCGTTTTTTGCGGCATCGACGACCGACAGCCAGTTGAGGAATTACCGTAGTCAGGCGGAAACGATGCTTTCTGAAATGGTGGGTAATGTTGCTACAGAAGAGTTGGCTCGTTATGAAGACGATATGTTGCGGAACTACAGAAATGAGATATCTTCTTGTATTCCTTCTAATAAAATGACATTTGTCATAAGTATTTTAGCCGGAGTTGTTTCTACTCTGTTGTTTACTGTAATAGCCGGAGTATTCTATTTTATAGGCGAGACTTCGGACCGTTCCACCCGCGAGAAGACAAAAGAACTGATGGAAACGGTGTATAAGACTCCAATAGACAGTGTTACAACGACAACAAATGGAAATTGAAATCATGCGTGATAAACAAGCGAGGGGCTGTGCCAATGAGTGCGCAGCCCCCTTTCTTTTTACTTGCGCCTGCGATGATGCAGGATGCCGGGCTGCTGTGGCTCGGCTACTGCCACTCCGATGAGTTCCCGGCGGGCGGAGACCATGAGGGAGCGAATGCTCCGGAGAGTGTATTCCCCACGTGAGGAACGGGTATATAGCGTGCCTTTTTTGTAGGCATCGATGAATGCCTGCTCGTTGTAGCCGGCAGGGAGCATACATGTCATGTAATAGAGTGCACGGACTACCTGCAGCATGGTCATATAAGCACTGATAGGTACTGCGTTTGCCTCTTCGTACCGGCGTATGGAGGCTTCCGTGATGCGGTACATGTAGGTGCCGCCATCGAGGGCGAATGTCTGCCGTTTTACTGTCTTCCTGTTCATGGCTGCTGCGTGTATTGTTCTACCTTGAATCTGTCTTTCTGCCTCCACCCTTCTTCCAGTGAATGTTGGATGTGACTGACCGCTTGAACATAGAAGTCCTTCAGTTCATCCAACTTTTCAAAGGTATGGTATTCGGGCTGTTCATCCGAACCGAATTTGAATGTGACCGGTAGGGATTTTCCTCCCGTCTGAACGGCCAAATCGTATGCTGCCTTATAATTGTACTGGTTCTCCGTAGAAAGCCATACAGGGGCATTCTTATACACGAATCCAGACAGGATAGCTGCATCCGTCTGGCTGTTATACCAGGACATAACCAATGTGCGGATTTCCTCATCAGTGGGCTTATGGCCGAACTCCTCTTCCATGTAGGAGGCAGAGCCATTCTCTTTTTCCTGCACATCCCAACGGATGCGCCATTTGTCTTTTACCGGGTTCGTGCATTCCATCAGCGACACACCGGCACTTCCTTCCACTCTTCTCATGCCTGTAGCCTTTTGGTCTTGTCCACTTCAATCAATACCGTATTGACTGCCGTACCGCTTTCCCGGAATGAGCCTTCGGGCAATTCAGAGATGGTGCCCCCGTATTGCTCGATGAGCTGGCGGAGCTGCCGGTACACCGCATCCGTGCGGAACAGGCAGGCTGCGGAAGCGATGGCCACCACCTTGCGGCGTGCCAAGCCGATGGCCTTGATGATGTGCCGGGCATCCTGTCCGGCTGTAAAGGGCGGGTTCATGACAATGACATCGTAGAGGCGGTCGGGGCTGAACTTCATGAAATCCTCCGCCACGACGTTGAATCCGGCTTCTTTCAGTACCTCCCTGTTCTTAGGATTCAATTCGATGCAATGCGGTGAAGGCATGAACCGGGCGATGTTCCCCTGTCCGGCAGAAGGTTCCAGACAAGACTCCCCCGGCTGTATATCTGCCCGTGAAACCACCTGTTCGGCCAGCGGCAAGGGCGTAGGAAAGTACTGGAACGTCTTTCTATCCGGCGTATATTCACCGATGGCAATGATGTCGGCCAAGGTTTCGGCCACGTCTTCCTGAAAGACAAACATCTTTTTGGCACTGCTCCATTTGCCGCCCATTTCCTTGAGCAACTTAGAGACTTGTTCGTAGAGCTTGCGCTCCATTTTCCCCTCTGGCAGGCGGAGGGTGTTGTCCTGGACTTGTGAAGACTTGATTACGTTGATAACTTCCGGATTGATTTTCATAACTTCTACAATTTTTATGGTGATACAAATAGATTATTGGATTTTCAGCAGACGGCTGTATGCGCTGCGTGCGTCGGCAATCATCTGCAAGGTGTCTGCATCGGGCGGCAGGTTGTCGAGCATATCGGCCAGTCTGCCGAGTTGCTCGGACATCCGGCGCATGTGCGCCCGCTGCTCTTTCCGTTCCTCCTCGATAAGCTCCACGATGCGGGTATAGGAGAGATAATCCTCCTTTTTCCCTTTGTAGGCAAGAATCATGGAAGTGACCGATGTGAGCCTTGCCACAATCCATTCCTGAATGATGAGCGGCGGGAGTGTGAACCGTATCTGTTTCAGCATCTCCACATCCGCCTTGTTCTGGAAGCCGAGTAGGGCTTCCCCGTCCGGGTCGGGTATGGCATCGAGAATAAGCCGCGACACCATAGCCATGAGATATTGCCGTGAAATGCCCTCACGGATGCGCAAGGCACATACATGCTTTGACAGGATGGCCCGCCCCACCGTATTGACCGCCATTTTGCCGATGGTACCCACTACCGATACCAGAATGTCGCCTTTTTCGGAATAGACCGGATTGCTGAGCGGCTGGCTGCACCAGCGTTTGGGTGACAGTGCCCCGCACACCAGGTCGGAAGCTCCGACGATGACCGGCAGCCCCTGTGCTTCTTCGTTGGTTTTCTTCTTATCGACATTCTTTCCCTGCAATACCGTGCAGCAGTCGGCCAGACTGACCAGCACTTCTTTTTGAGCGTTTAGTTCTTCCATACTTCTTGTTTTACCAGATTCATACTATCAGCCAAAAGAGCACGGAAATACTGCCGCCGATGACGGTAAGAGACCAGTCTATCCAGTCCCAAAGTCCTCCTTTCAGTTTGTCTTTGAGTTCCAGACAGGAGGCAGCGATAATGGATGCATACAGAGCCGTCCAAGGATTGAGGGCGGCAAATCCTACAAGAAGACCGCCAATAAGGTGCTTATAGCGGTTGCTTTGTTTGAGAAATTCGATAATTTTGTTCATAACGGGTTGTTTTTAAAAATTGTTTTGTATATTTGCAATGAGGAATAGCGTTAGATGTTCAGAACGGGATTGTAGTTCCCGGAGCTTGCGTCTTTCGCTATTCTTTCTTTTTTATATGTTTGTATAATTCACCTCCTTCTGAAAGACTGTGCAGCGTGTATTCGTGCCAGTCGTATTCCCGAACTATTATCAGTGCTTTTTCACCTCTTACTTCTATCTCGAAAATGTGCGATTGTATGAGGTGTGGAATACCTTTGTGGTTATCTGCTGTTCCCAGGTATTTGGCTTTGGCAAATACATTCTTTATATCCAGAAGCATGAGGTTCTTTTCATGGTAGAACTTGTATGGCTGGTTGGTCCATTCTTGAAGCGTGCGTTTTGATATGTTTACCGGGAATGGGAATTCATTATTCGTGATAACTGTTCCCTGCAATGGCTTGGCTTGCTTCTTTATCTGTTTGGCATCTGCATTGGCCAATGTTCTTACCAGTTTGCATGCGGCGCACAATTCATTTTCCGGAACGAAGACCAGTTTCATATTTCCGTTGTTCATATCGCAATCCTTACACCGTTTGATGGTGTATGGGTTATAGTCGGGCATCGTCTTTTGTTCCATGCCTACATTGAACCGGAACATACCTTTCTTGTCAAGTTCCAAAGCTGACTCTCCTCTTGCCATAGCCTCTTCATGATCCGTAGCCGGATACTTGGATTTGCGTACCTGGACTACGGAACAGCGGCAGCCCCATCCGTTAGGCGGATAGAATTCCGCCCAGAACGGGTCTGAAGCCGGGAGTGTGATACCGGCCATTTCTGCATGGGTGGGACGTACCTTTGCATCCCCGGCCGTGCGGTACTGCAGATAATAGCGGTCGCCGTCCTGCATGAACCGTTCCCATTTGGCCGCCATTTCAGCTGAAGCCTGTACGAAGTTGAATTCAGCCCGTAAATAGTTTGAATTGTATGTTTCGTCGATCTTTCGGACATCATTCAAAAAGCGTTCGAACGTCTTTCTATTGCCGTTCTCATCCAATAAGGAGGGAAAGGCTTCATTCAGTTCATGAAAGGTCTTCAGCCCGGAGAATACATAGTTGGAGCGCTCCAGCCGTTTGCGCATAGCCTCGGACATTTCCACCTGCCGGAATGATCCGTTCAGGACGGAAGAGTGAGTCTCTATAAAATCCTGCGCTTCTTCGGATGCCAGAATACCTATTTCAAGGCTTGCCCCTTCCTGCCGGAACAGTACCTTCATCATGCGGTCGAACTTTTCACGTACCAGGTCAACCGGTGTGCATATATCTTTTCCGGATGCATACTGCAGCAAGGTTTTTGCTATTCCTTCATTCTGCTCCGGATTATGCAGATTGGAATATGACAGCAGTTCTTTGGAGAATGTTTTCCCCCTGAGTGTTGCGCTGATCAGCTCGGCTTCAAACTCGGCCCGGTTCTCCAGGGCATATCTGGACAGCTCCTTTTCGATAAGTTCTCTGTTCACTTTCTCCATGTTCCACTGGTGCTCTACCATGCTGTAAGCTTTGGGCTCCAGCAGCGCATCGATGTGGTGACCCAGTTCATGAAGGAATGTGTTATCCTGTGCACCTGAGCGGTACTGCATTTTCTTTTCCTTGTACGATTTGTAGTCTCGTTCACGGAGTTCGTTGAAATACAGAATACCATCATCACCCTCAAACATGGGTGCCCGGTATTCTGCCCCGGAAGTTTTTCCTCCTTTCTTTTTAAGCAGTCTGGGAAGCTTGATGCCATGTTCCAAGATAATACGGGCTGCATCTTCCGCATCTTTTCTGGCTTCTTTGTTTTTGATTATTGAAGCCCATTCCTTGGCCATTTTTTCGATGTCCTCCGTTTTCCCCGCCTGCAGGATGGGTTTCCTGTTTTCCAACAACCGGGAATATCGCTGGTGCAGCCCCGAATAATCATCGGGGCTCAGTCGAAAAAACGGGACAGCGTTTCAGCCGGTTTGCCGCCTTTTTTCTTTTTCGGATCTGTCGGGTCCGGCTCTTCCTTCGGCTCCTTTTCCTCACACGGAATGCCGTATTTTTCCTCAAAGTACTGTGGCTTTACCTTGTAGTGCTGCAGTACCATTTCTTCGTAGGCTTTCTGCTGTTCGGGCGTGTAGTCAATGGAGTAGTCCCAATCAAAGCGCAGCCCTTTGACAGGGAACCCGTGGCGCACCATTCGCGGAATGAGCTGGTTGTTCACTATATCCCGAAGCATATCACAGTCGCTTTCCACAAGGTTCTGGAACACTTCAAGGTGCGTTTCAGACTGTGACAGGCTGGAGCCGTCTTCAATGGTCATCGTCTGCCCGATGATAAGCTTTGACAGTTCGGAGTTGGCCCGATCGATACGCTTGTCATAGACATTGAATGCATCTCCCTTGCCGCTTTCCACAAACTCGATTTCGGTTTCCATTCCTGCCACCATAGAGAGGGCGGTTCCGGCTTCACGCAGCATTTGGTCGAGACGGTCAATCTCTTTCTGATCGCGCGAAGTGGTGCGTGCTATACGCATGGGCATTCCGAATATTTCCCCGAAGGTGTCCCAAAAGGCCAGCATGTTCTTTTTGGGGATAGTCTGTGAAGCTGCCTTGAGATACAGCCCGAGGTCGTCGGGCCTGCCTGCCTCAATGAGCCAGTCGGAAAAAGGAGGCTGGCGGTAATCTATACCGGTAGTCCAGTCCTGCCCGAGGTCGGTTATGACACGTCCGTACTCAGGAATGACATGTTTGCGCGGAATAAGCTTAACATCCGAATAACAGATGCAGCCGTCGCCGTCAGTGCAAAGGTCGCCCAATTCGATGAGCGAATGTCCCCAGTAGATTGAATCAAGTGCATAGCGCATGAGCTGCTTGAACCAGGACTGGTCGAAGAAGTGAACCGCTTCTTCGTTCTCATCCCCTTTTATATCCACGATTTTGAAAGAACGTGCCATGACAAAACCTCTGCGCTGCTCCACACACCCGGAGAGGTGAAGGTCTATTTCCGCGTCCCGGTAGATGTCGTACAGGCGCTGGCGGCTGGGGCTGTCCACATTGATGGCATATTGCCAGGCATCGCGCCAGTTCTTGATGTCCTTCCGGGTGAGTGCATCGGTGGTGCGTTGCAGGTCGATGACCATTTTCTGCACCCGCTTGATGTCTTTCCCCTTGGCCAGATTAAAATTGCCGTATGGTGTTTGCAGTACGTTTTTCGGTTTACCGGAAAACATACCGCTGAAAAAGTCTTTAATATCCATAATCCTACCAGTTATGATGAAGCTGCTTCTGACAGCTGTAAACAAATGAATTTCCGGACGGAAGCCCATCTTCTCCGACAGCCAGGGGCAAATCAGGGATAATTTTCCCGGCCTGTACGCCTTCAAGCCACTTGATGGCCCGTTCATATCGTTCCTTGCGTATCTCGCTTCCCATCTTTTGCGGCATGGCTGCACTCATGTGGTAAAGTGAAATGTCGCAGGTGTACATGACAATGAGCCGGTTCCGGTGTTCATCCTGTGCAGAGAAAATGGCCGTACAGTCGTATTTCGGCCGTAGATAACCGGCAATTTCTTCCCGGGCTTCCGCTTCTGCATTGGTACGGTTTTCCGGGCTTACCTGCGAAATAACCTTCAATGCGTTGTCGCCGATGACAACTTTGTAATCTTCTTCTGTAATGAACATGACCTTATTATTTAGTGATGAACAATGCCATTTTTTCTATATCCCGGATAGTGGTTCCCTTGCGGAAACGGTGGCGGTGAATCAGTTCACAGATGTTCCTTTTGGGGACAACTTTCAGTTTGCCGCCCATATACAGGACGTAGTATTTTCTTCCGTAAAGCTTGGCATACTTGCAAGCACGGGCAACGGCACGTTTATAGCGCCATGCAAAAATCATTCTTTTAATCAGCTGTATCATGTTACCATATATTTTTGGCGGTCGGCCTTTTGCCGAACACCGGTTGAAAACTCTCCTGTCTTGAATTGCGCTGCAGCATCCAGATGGCTCCCTCGTCGGCATCCGGTGCATCATCGTGAATACGGCTGCCACGCTCCAGTGCCAAGGTCTGTTCGATTCCGGTCTGCATATCCGGCGATTCTTTCAACTTCTCATTGTAGAATACGAAACCGCGTTCCCATAATGGTGACACCGCTTCGATGCGCTGGAGCTTGTCCGGCTTCTTTCGTTTGTCCGGCATGATGGGCAGTTGGTATCCACGCAGATTTCCTTCTGCCTCAAACTCATCCAGAATGACATCCTGCATGAAATTCGCTTCCATAAAGAACTGCACGGCTGCCGTATCGCGTGTACGCTCGTAGAGGTCGTAAAGCCACCGCACCATTCCGGAAACGGTATCCTGCCTGACGTAGCAGTCTATAAGGTGCAGTTCCTTCCCAATCTTGCCCCAAAGGCGGCAAGCCTTGTAGTCGTTGGAAGTGGTCGATTTGAAAGAGGGGTCGGTATAGCAGACCAACATTTCATACTTGGACAGTCTGGGCAGTTTCTTGTAACGAATCCAGTCTGCCCGGAAGATAGTTCCGTCCACGATGGGGTTGTGCATCATCTCCTTTTCCCATGCCCGGTAGCCTACAAAATCCCTGTATTCCTGCGCCTCCTCTTTCGTCCATTTTTCGCGCCATACCGGTTCTCCGTTCTTGTCTATTGCCTTGATGACGGATACATGCACCCCTTTTGTCTTGGTGAGATTGGCCAGCACCGAATTTTTAGAAATGAGGTTCCCGACCATGATAAAGCGTCCCCGGCCCACATCCAGTGCACCAAAAAGGGCTTCTTTTACCCAGTCTGTAATGTCATGCACCCGTTTCTCATTGCGGCACAGTTCGTCGTCATCCAAGTCATCGATGACGATGTAGTCCGGACGTGCTTCCCGGTCGCGCAGACCACGCGGAGACTGTCCGCGTCCGCAAGCCAGGAATTTCACCCCGTTGGCTGCCTTGAACTCCCCATCCTGCCAGGAGGCATTCCCTTGCTGCTTGCCGAAGTCGGCAATGATGCGCTGGTTATGCTCCAGTTCTGCCTGAATATCTCCCAGCAGACGCGTGGCTGAATCTTCGCTTTTGCCGACCACCACCATGAAGTTGATGAGGCGCTTGGGCTGGAACATCAGCCACAGCGGAACAAAAATGTCCATGTGTGTGGACTTGGCATGGCCACGCGGCCACATGAATACTGCCTTCAGGTTGGGTGTACCTTTTACTTTAGCCGCTGCCGCATTGTGGAATGGTGCATTGTGGATGGTGCGTATGACTTCTCCGGTGGTTTTGTCACGCAAGGTGAGGAAGTGGGGAAAGTAATATTCACAGAACGCAGCATAGTTACCCTGCAGCCGCAGAATACGCCTGTCCTTTTGTGCCGGTGTCTCGCCCGCGAGCAAAGCCGTATCCGTGATGGACTGTACTCTTTTACAGTGTTCCTTCCACTGTTCGTATGCCTGTTTCTTTTCCGATGCTGTTGCCATGGCCGTTTTATTTTATGCCCATCTGTTCGGTGATATACAGATCCTGGTACTTGTTGATTGCCCTGACCAGTTCCGGAGTCACTTCCGGGTCGATGGTTGAACGGTATTCAATCCATTTGGAGAATGCCATGAACACTTCAATGACATCCACTACATTGGCCTTCTTGTCTAACTTTTCGATCACCGCCGAAAGTTTGGCCAGTTTGTCCCCGAGACCGGCTACAAGTGCAGGGTCGTTCGATTCGTTGACTTGAGTAATGAGTGTATCAATGGTGAGCAGGAGTTTGTTCACCAGTTCCGGCCGGGTGACGTTCTTTGCCGCCCTTGCCTCTTTCCATCCGTCAGCCGTGCACCATTTTGAAACAGTGACGCGTGACACGTCCACTTTCTCCGCAATTTCAGTCTGCTCCATACCGGAAAGGAACAATGAGCGTGCAAGAGATTTTTTCTTTTCGATTTCTGCCTTTGTCATATAATAAAGAATATAGGGTTAAAGGCAGGCTTCGGAGTTCCTTGCACCTGCCCGATTTATTCGCAAAGTTGTCCGCTTATCAGCTTGCAGCCAAAATAATGTGCAACGGTTTCATAGAAGTGTGCAACCATTGCACACTTTTTTGGCTTCCCGATAAGTGCTCTGTAATATTGCAGCGCCAATGCATAAAGGCGTGGCATGAGAAAATGAGTAAACGTGTAAGAATTTCAAACGACAGCCTGAACAGCTACGGAAGCCGTGTGCTGACATCGGGCATGAGTGTGGAGCAGTATTGCCGAAACCCGGTACTGCTGTACATGCACCAACGCGGGAACGTGATTGGCTATGTGAAGGACCTTCGGGTGGAAGATGGTGAGGTAACCGGGGAATTGGTGTTTGACGAAGCAACCGACCTCAGTAAAAGATGCAAAAAACAGTTTGAATTCGGCAGCCTGAGAATGGTGAGTGCCGGAATAGACATTCTGGAACTGAGTGACCAGCCCGAACATTTGCTGCAGGGGCAGACCAGCCCGACAATAACCAAAAGTAAGCTGTATGAGGTATCACTGGTGGACGTAGGTTCCAATGATGATGCTATCGTACTGATGAAGGATGGAAAACAAATCACATTGGGAAAGGATGGTGATTGTCCTTTGCCACTAATCAATAACCAAAAAACAACAGAAGAAATGGAACTGAAACTTTTGGCCCTTCAATTGGGGCTGCCGGAAACGGCAACGGAGGCTGATGTTAATCAAGCCTTAAATGAACTGAAAGCAGCCAAGGCAGAGAATGATTCCCTGAAGCAAGAAAACGGGAAACTGACTTTGGCCCGTATTACCAGCCTTGTGGAAAAGGCAGTGGTGGAAAAGCGTCTGGGAGAAGACAAGAAGACACAGTTTATCGAACTTGGCAAGAAGGTCGGCGTCGATGAACTGAAGAATGTGCTTGATGCCATGCAGCCCCAGGTGAAGATTTCCACTGTATTGAGCTATCAGGGCGGCAAGCAGCAGGCACAGCCGTCCACCTATGCCAAGCTGAGCGATGTCCCGAGTGATGCGCTGCTTGAAATGCGCGAGCATAACCCGGAGGAGTACAAGCGCCTGTACAAGGCTGAATACGGCATGACTTGTGAAATTTGAAAACCTTTAAAAAGAAGACAATGGGAAAAATTGTAATGCTTTTGACGGCACTTCTGTTCAATACGCTGACAGGTGTCGTGTGTGCTTCGGTATTGGGATTCTCTCCGGTGGCCGGAGCTGTGGGAATGAATGCGGTGGCAGCCTTTATGGGAATGACCCCGCAGAGTGCTTCAATACTCCGTGAAGGGGTTTATACGGAAATCTGGACAGGGGAACTTGTCAAGGTGCTTCGTGCCGGACTGGAAGGAACCTGGCTGGCGGGAATCCCCGACCAAAGCAGTATCGTGAACAACGATGTGATTCATCTGGTAGAAGTTGGTGTAGATCCGGATGTCTTGATTAACAACAAAACCTATCCGATTGATGTGCAGGCATTGGAGGACAAGGATATTGCCATCAAACTGGACAAATTCCAGACCAAGGCCACGCCGATTACAGACGATGAGCTTTATGCAATCAGCTATGACAAGACCGCCCGTGTGAAAGAGGGACATGCCAACAGCATCAATGATGCGAAGTTCACCAAGGCAGCCCATGCGCTTTGTGCGAACAAAAATACGGAAACTACTCCGGTGCTTAAGACTACCGGCGAGAAAGATCCAGCTACAAACCGTCTGCGCCTTACCGTGAATGACCTTGTAGAAATGAAGCGTGCCCTTGACAACCTGCGCGTACCGTCAGACGGTCGAAGACTGGTGCTTTGTCCCGACCATGTGAATGACCTGCTGCTGACCAGCCAGGCATTCCGTGAACAGTACAACATTGACCGCAACAGCGGCAAGGTAGGTAACCTTTATGGCTTTGAAATCTATGAGTACGGCAACAACCCGCTTTACACTACAGCTGGGGTGAAGAAGGCATTGGGTACAACGGCAGAATCCGGTGAATTCCCGTGTTCGTTTGCCTTCTACAAACAGCGGGTTTTCAAGGCAACAGGCTCTACCAAGATGTATTATTCCGAGTCAAAGAACGACCCGTTGAACCAGCGAAACCTGATTAACTTCCGCCATTACTTCATCTGCATGCCCAAGAAAGAGGATGCCGGAGTGGTAATGATGAGCGGCTATCAAGCATGATGATTATGGCAAAGTTGAAATATCTGGTAATACACTGTACGGCAACCCCGGAGGGGCGTGAAGTATCATCGGCGGACATCCGCAAATGGCATACTTCTCCGGTTGCCCAAGGAGGAAGAGGATGGAAGCAGGTTGGCTATACCGACCTGTTCCACCTGAACGGAGGCGTGGAACGTCTGGTAGAAAACAATGAGGATGCACAGGTGGACCCTTGGGAAGTGACCAACGGAGCCAAGGGATATAACAGTGTAAGCCGTCACATCGTGTATGCCGGAGGCGTGGGAAAAGACGGTAAGACCCCGAAAGACACCCGCACCGGCTGCCAGAAAAAGGCACTGGAGAAGTATGTGAAGGATTTTCATCGGAAATTCCCTGATGTACGCATTGTAGGACACAACGAACTGGCAGCGAAAGCCTGTCCGAGCTTCGATGTGCAGGAATGGTTGAAAGAAATAGGTATTAATCAATAATAAAACCGGGTGGTATGGACTTGAGCGAATTTATGAACATTATCCTTGGCGGCGGCCTGGTTGGTACGGTGGCGACCATTGGCTCCTTGCGGGCTACTGTGAGAAAAGCGAAAGCGGAAGCGATGAAGGCCGAGGCCGGTGCAGAGGCCATGCGCATAGATAACGCCGAACATGCCACCCGCATTTTGATGGAAAATATTGTAAAACCTCTAAAAGATGAATTTTGTGAAACAAAGAAAGAACTGGCCCGCAATACGCGCGAGATGGCCCGTCTTAGAAAAGCTATTGATACAGCCGGAAACTGTCCTCATCGTGACGATTGCCCTGTGCTTGACAGGTTGCGCGAGTCACCGAAAGAGCATGAACCGGGAAGTCCGGACGGAAACGGCAAGCGCCGACAGCGTGAGCGGAAGTCGACGGGCGGGACTGGTGATGGCGGGGATACCGGCGAGTTCGGTGAAGCTGACTATACCGGCGGACAGCCTCCGTAAGCTTCCTGAAGGTGCCGTGTACCGTGGCAAGAGCGGACAGGCCAACCTGACCGTAGGCAGTGACGGCAAGGGAAACCTTGTGGCCGAAGCCTCGTGCGACAGTCTGCAGCAGCTGGTGCTGTGGTATGAAGAAGAGCTGACACGCATCCGGAGCGAGACCAGGAACGAAACTTCGAATGACGTTCAAATAGAAGAAAAACGCCCTCCGAACCGGATGCGGACGTTTATGAAAGGTGTATTGGCCGGCTTATTGGCCGGTGTGTTATTAACCATCAAACTTTATAAA